>Ga0179593_1415637_pt1 | contig 23906 bp, 19 predicted proteins | sample CZODoug2_1_08_16_FD_185931 | JGI IMG/M metagenome (GOLD analysis project Ga0179593, IMG submission 185931) | Vadose zone soil fungal communities from Angelo Coast Range Reserve, California, USA - CZODoug2_1_08_16fungal (PacBio error correction) | ecosystem: Environmental > Terrestrial > Soil >... | reverse complement strand
CTCGTTTCCTTCAGCCATATGTGCTCGTAGGGATCTCTTTAGTCGCTGGACTAGTGTCCCTCCCGCTTTGATTTGTTGTACCTCGTTCTATATCAGTTCCGCTCCCAGTTATGTGAGCTCCCTTTTGGTGCCAGTAATATATCCCACTTCAGGCCCTGTCGGGTCCCCCCCCCCTCCGCGTCCTCCAGTGCGACTGGCCATTTTGCGCTTCTCTTGAACGATCTTCCCCTTTGTACCTGAAGACCCCCCCTGGGGCGGACCAATGTTTGCCCTACCTCCCTTTTGAGCGAAGGTCTCCCTTCTCAAGTGGACGTTGAGCGCCAGACAGAAGTGAGTAGAACGTTTGTCGCGTCTCATATTTGGTCTCGTAAGGTTTCTCAAGTACTTTTTTACCAAGCCATTGGTGGCGCGCGTCCTCCTCCTCCAGATTCCCAGACTGACCCCATTAGCCCTCCTTTTTCCCTCCCATGGCTTTCCCTCACCATTATGACTCTGATCCCCTTCGACTGTCCCCTCCCGGCCACTGGAAAAGTTTCCCCTTCTCCGGTCATAATCGAGACTTGATAGACCTACCACGGGTAGTCACTTTGAGTCCCTCACCCCGCCTCGATAGAAGATTGTTTTTCCCCCTTCCCCCTCTCAATTGAGACACGTTGGTGTAGGTTTCGCCTCTGCTGCCCCGGTCCCGCCGACGGAGTGGGCTCCGTCGAATTTTTCTTCTTTACTTCTCTCCTCTCCCCTGCTCCCTTGATTTAGACCCGACACATCTTTTGTCCTCCTGATACTGTTTAACGGGGGACCTCTTTTCCAAGTTAATTGAGTTTTTCTCTCTTTGTTTTTTTTCTCCTAGTTTGAGCGCAAACAACTTTTCGCGCAGAGCCTCGCATCTCTGTCGGCTCCCGGTCATCGGGCTAACGGGGTCGGGACTGAGCGATTCTTCCTCTGCTTTCCCCTCGACCTTTGCGGCCGGTTGAACTGGGATAAGGGCTCTCCGGTTTCTAGCCTCTTATTTGAGGTATTTTTGCGTGCGCATCCCCCCTTTGGTCCAGGTGGGCAGACCACCACCTTTGACAAAGCGCTGTCTCTCGGAGTTCTTTACAGTCCTTGCCGATTCCCCGAATTTGACCCACCCATTCCCTTCCTGTGTTGCTAGCTTTCATTACTCCAGCTGACTCATAGGTGGCGTTTAGGGAAAAGTTGACCTCGCTCCCGCCTTCTCATTCTTCAGGAGGGAGAGGTGCTTCGCATGACAGCGCGCATTTCTCTCGCCAAACGAGTGGCTTCTGGCTCTTTGGCTGCGACTTGAGGATCCTTTGACAATCAGATGCCGGAAGAGAAGTGGTACCCGCCTCTACGCGGAAACGGTTACGCGTGTTCCTATCTTCCCTTCACGTCCAACCGTGACCCCCTTTTTCTCTTGTACCTCTTTCGGTTTTGTTGAGACGCTTGTGTCGCCACCGATTACCGAATCCCCCGATAAGTTTCTTGAGAGTACACGAAGGGTCATTCTCCCAGAGCACTTCTCCTTCCGTGAGTCGTAATTATTCCTAAGCCACTTTCCTTTCCGACGATAATAGGGCGCTATCGCCTCCCGAAAATGTGGCGTAGTGCACTCTACTCCAGTATCACCATCCACCTTGCACAGCCCGAATTTCTTGGTGAAGCGCGTATTCTACCCATCCTCATTCTTGCACTATCTATCCCACCCCTGCCCCCCCCCATCTCCTTCCTCTCCTATTCTTTCCTTTTCTTCCATATTGTCTCACCTCCCCTCCCCCTACGTTGCTTCTCTTTTTTTTTCTAACTCTCCACCCTCCCTCCTCTTTTCCTCTTCCTTTTTTCCCCCCCCCCCCCCCCCCCAAGTTTCCGCACTGTTTTGATCATTCTCTTCGTTTCCTAAGCCGGTCGTTGGAAAAAGTGGTCGGTAATTGTTGAAAATCCGGGCCCAACTTTTGTTTCGACTCGTGTACCTGGTTTGCACGGACCCCTTGATTTGGCGGGATTTCCACCCTCTAAGTTTTCCCCAAAACCAGCCTTTATTCGACCCGAGTTTTTTTAAATTTCACCCTGGCGCGCCCCCAGCGTATTTCCTGCTGTTCCCCTGTCCCTGGGTGCAACATTTAGTCGCTGTTGTCTTGAGTAGTCCTCCCCCCTCCCGTTGTTGCCCCCGTACGCCTGAGAACTTTTTTGCCTTTGTCCTCTGGAACCCGGGAATAGCCGTCCCCTTTTGACGCGCCAAAGGTAAGAGGGAAAGAACGACTTTTTTTGTCCTGCCAGCCCCCATCCGTGCTTTAGCACTTCAACATCGCGATCAGGGAGGTCACTGCACTGTTGGGGGCGGATTTCTCCTTATTTACTTGACCATGCGAACGTTCCCTGCAGTTAGTAAGGCCATCCATTTCTTTAATGTTGCAGGAATAGGGTTTTTTTTTTCGCATGCATAGTCATTTTTCACTCTGTCCCTTGGGAATATACTCCCAGTCGACCTGTGCAATCCGGACTGAGAAGCATCTTACGTTCGAAGGAGATATTCTTCCTAAGAGATTTTTGATTTCAGGGCGTTAAGAGGACTTCTAGTACAAGTTAGAGTTTCCCTATGCCCAAAATGCCATTTTTTTTACTTCTCTGCTTGCCTTAGGATATAGAGATATTTTCCCTCACTACCTTTGTTTTTGTCTCCTTCCATTGACCCAGAAGGACCGCATTATTATGCATGTGGCGGGTTGGTTTAATCGAGAATTATCCGCTTGTTTCCCTCTCCTCGTCCCCCTACTGTTATTGACGGAACATACTCTGTTATGCAAGGTCTGGCTGACCCTTTTCGTTTGCCTTTTCCAGTTCCCGGGACGCGTGTCCGGGGGCCGTATCCTGTGCCGATTTTTTTCTCACCGATCCCCTCCATGGAACCTAGGTCTCGCTTCTTCGGACTGCAAACGTGGTCATTTGAACCCGTTGGCGGTTTGCTCGTCCATCCCAGGAATGCATGTTCCCTCCCCCCCTAATGAATGCGATTCCCGCGTCCCTTTTGCTCGGCCGTCCATTCAACCCATTTCCAGGGTTTTAGTTGGGGATGGGCGGAAATTTTTTTATCCGCTCCATGGTTAGATTTTCTTTTCCCTTTGAGGGCATGTCGTCTATGTTTTTTTAATGCTTTTCGTCTTGCATTGTATATGAAGAGGGTCATTTATCCGCGCAAAGGGCGCTGCTTTTTCCGCGCTGTTTCACTGCAGATATCTAAGTATCTTACCTCTCTCTTGTGGCGCCCCGGAAGATTTCTCAACCTCTTTTCAGCAAAGGTTTCTGATGTTTTGTCTCCCGGGATTTTGTGCCCGTGCCCGCATCAAGGTTAAGTGCCCCTGGATTTTCTCAACGTCTATCCCTTTGTTCCCCGTGCGTGGGGAAATTAAGCCCGCTCTTTACCCCCTTTTCTCCGCACGCCTTCGTTTTTTTGGCTCTTCCCCTGGACATTCACCGTTAATAAGGCTGCATGCGGGAGACCGGCGGGAATTTTCATGACCCCCCTTGTTTTCTTCAGGCGCCGTCCTGCCTCGCACGCTTTTTTCATCGTTTCGTGGCGTGGCTCTTTTCGCAGAGAGGGCAGTCGTCCTTTTTTTGACTGAAAGTGGTGCTTGCAATCTCTAGGTAGCTTCTGAGGTTCTCGGACCCCAACCACCCCCCGGTTTCGAACCCCTGATCAAGAGGCCCCCCCCTTTTGTTTTTTTTCCCCCCGGTTTCCCCACACAACCCACTCATGGTTGGTTATGGCACGCTCTGCCGAGGCCAACCGCTTTTCTTTATCCCTGATTTTTCAGGTGTCCGATTAAAGTAAATATTCATCTCCTTTCTTATCGTCGAAGGTTTTACTAGAACGCCCCGATTTAGCATGAGGAGGGCCGTCCTTGAATCATGTTCCTGCTCAGGCCTTCTCCGCTCTACGTCTTCATCCCTGCTGGAGTACCCCGCGTGCCTCTCCAGATTATGCGACGAGTGAGGAAGTTTTTTCCCTCGCGAGTAAAAGAGTTCGGTTTGCGTAATAAGCGGACGTTTTCACTAGTCAGGGTCTGGGAAAGCCAGTCCCTCTTTGGACGTGTTTTCTAGACTGTTCTTTTCGCTTTTTGTGCTCTCCAACGTATATCCGACCCGGCCTCTCCGCAAACTCGACTTGCGAGACTAGACATGTCAAACCCTAAACCGTTTGGGTTCGGCTGTCTTTGCTTTCTGAAAATCTTCTCCCTTCCTCTCCGTTTCACGGATCTGGACCCCCTCGATTGACTTTCGGAGAGGATTGACCGTTTTTTGTCCTATCTGAGTTCGACCCCCCTTTAACCTCCCGCCTCCTTTTGAACGGACCGAGTTCCCTAAAGTTTTCACCTTAGGTACACGAGTCGGTGTTCTGCCCGCCGACGGATCGGGTCGCGCGTAATCGATTTTTTCTTTTGATGAGCCCCCCTCCGCAGTCCCCCCTGAGCGAGTAGACTTCCAATAGCTGCACTGTGAGAAGTCGTTCTCTTTCCTTTTGACCACCCAATCCTGAGGGTCGACGGATGGTTGTTCTTAGCGGCATCCTTTTCGTTTTGATCGTTATTCCCTTCGCTCTGCCTTCTACTTTGCCGGGCACTATTCCACGAGCCGAGGCTTAGCATTACTAGGGGTTTCTACGTTTTTACTCTTCTGCTGACGATGCGACTTTCGCTTGTTCATTTGTGCGGCTTCTGAGCTAATTAATGGTCTTCTCCCCTTTACCCCTCCGATCAGACTTTCTGATTAGAGTTCAAGGCGGCTTTCTTTCGCTCGAGTTTCCTTGAGGATGGAATTTAGACTTCTTTCTGTGCAGTCCCCTTGAAAGGGGGGTTTCTAGTGACGAAGTTTCCCGCAGGGTTCACTTCGCGGTCGCCCGCGCCGTCGGGACGTCCCCTTAAACTTGAAGTTCCGCCCGTTCTTCCAAGCTCGAGCAACACGGCGCTCAGCCTTATGCCCTCTTTCCCAAAAGGAGCAACCACAGCTGCCCTCGTTGAGCGTCCCCCCCCTTCTTTCCCAGAAAATTTTCGTTCGTCCTCGCTCCTCTCTCCTTGAGAGACCCATCCTCCTTTTTTGTTTTATGATAGATCTCTCCTGGCAGAGCCTCCGCACCCCATATGTATTCCTTCGGAAATAGGTCGTCGCTCGTCCGGCTCTGTTCTTCAGCGTTTGGCTAAGGGCCAATAGTGGCGATGCGCCAGGGGTTTCGTGTGGGGCGGGCGAGCTTGTACTACGGGGCCCTCTAAATGCATGTGGTGGGGGCTCAAGTCGTCCCTCCGTTCTCTTCCAATGTCGTCAGACCTTTCCTTTGCCGGTGCTTATTTCCCACGGCTCTCTTCTCCCTGCGCACAGAAGCTGTTTCGAGACGGTCCCTTTCGCCAAGTTGAACTCCTCGCGCCATGACGAGCGCTTAGAACAGGGTCTCGCGATTATTAGCGCTTTGCTTTAAATTTTCTCATCGTCCGCCAAGCAGTGGCTTCGCTTCATTCGTGGACGCCCGCCCCGCCAGTACTGACCGAATTTGATGAGATATATCGCTCAATGATCCGATCCATCCCCTTTCAGTCCCTCCCCTGCTACGTTTTATGTTTTTAGAATTCAGATTGCCTTGCTCTTTAATAAAGATCTCCCGAAACTTGGGGGACCCCCTTGCGATCCTAGACATCACTCCCTTTGCTGGCAATAGATGGAACTCAATGTCGTGTCTCACAGTTTCTTTCATTGGAGTAACAGAGCGGTCTGCCGGGCGCCTTTCTCGTGGTGCTCACGCCTACGCTGACCCTCGCTGTGCCGCTTCCCCGGCGCGGCTGAGACTGACCGACGGTTGCGCCTCCAGGGTTCAACACCTTTTTCGGGACTATTAGTTCGATGGGGAGGGGTTGCTTTTGTGGGTTGCTAGACCCCCCACCCCCTTTTCCGCGCTTCCCCTACAAATTTTATGAGGTTTCTTCCTCCACCCTTTCCTTGTCACGTTTAGCTTGTCCTGACGCTTCGTGCCTTATGGAAAGAACCCATCGACACCCACGCCCTGCGGGGGCACGGGGTGCTTTTCTTGCGCAGCCGAAGCGGATGTCTTTCGATGTTTGGTTGAGACATACTTTTGTCTCTCTCTCCAGCCCATGCGTTTCTTGACTCCCCCAAGTCCCCGCGGTCACTTTGCGATGGTGTGCCGATGCCCTATCCTGCGATTTGCAGAAGATCCGCCCCCCCCCTACGGCTGTGTTCGCCGTGAGTACCTACTCTGGTTTACTTCTCTTCTGCTTACCGTTTGACCCTAATCTTCTGCCGAAGTGAGTGAAGGCGGCTGCAGCTTTCAATGAGCATTCCCCTCTTCGCCTGCCCCGTTTAATTTACCGAGGTTCCCCTGTGGATCTCACTTCACAGTGATCCTCCTGTGACCCCCTTCTCTTGGCGGGAAGATTTCCAGTTGTACGGCGCACCGCTCTTTGTCCAAGCGCCCCTCTTGTTCACGAGGTCTATTGTACATAACTTTCCCAACCCATGCCGGCTGACGTTGGTTCGTTTTTTTCTCCTCGTTGGATTTTTTTTTTGGAGACGGCTTTTTTCCGACGCCGATCGTGACACATGCCTTCCGCCCTCGAGACCTGTGAATCTTGGCATTTCCCCCCCCTCCCCCGATACCCTGCCCTTTTCTGGATAAGTAGTTCGACATTTGTTTGACTTCTTTGGCGACCCGAACCGGGCACCTCTTTTCTCCCTCCTGTCTCCCGAGTGTTCACGCAGCCCCGCCTTTCCATGAATTCCTTGAAGTGTCTTGGAACGACCAATTCCCTTTAGTCTTGCGGCTCCGCACATGAGATAGACCACGTTTTGATTTAACGTTCCCACTCAGGTACTTGACGTTGAGCTCCTTTTCCTCCGGACCCTTTTTTACTCTTTTGACGTTTAGACCCCCCCCCCCAGCGCCCTTTTCTTATGGTTTCCCAGGTGAAATTTCCCCATTTGCCCCCCGAGCTTTTCGCCCCTTTCCTCGACTTCCAAGAGCGCCACAAGCATGTCTGGTTCTGTGGCGGGCGTTTTGAGATTCAACATCCCCCTTCGCGGCCCTCGTTAGCGAGTCAATGCGCATGAACGTGTTACCTCCATTGCCCGCGCGAACTTTGTGCAATGTCGACTTCTGATAATTCCTGCCCATGAGTATTTGTCGCATCAACTCCTAATTGTTTGACTAAATCCTCCCTGTAGGATCTGGCCCACCTGGAATTGGCATGTAGGGTTGTTTTGGACTTTCATCTTGCTTGTCAGCGGGGACGTTTTCCCTGGGCGCCCAGTGCTTCGTCTACCATCCTGCGTGCATGGTGCCATTGCTCGACGTTGGGACACCCAATTGAAACTTTCCACCTCGTTACTATTCCCCGTGAACGCAAGCGGACTAGGCCGGAATCCCTTTCGAAGAAGGATTTGTTAACATCTTTGGAGTATAGGACGTAGAGAGTCCGCTTATTAGAGGCGAGACCTCTTTCATCACTGAAGGCTCTGGTCCTGTTGGAGGTCTCATCTCCGTTTTTTGTTTTTCTCTCTCCTCCGAAAGAAGGCGCTTAGTCTTTGGATGGTATACCTACTTTGAATCTTCGGGAAGACTGGCTGCGTTGATTGCCGCTCCATCCCCTCTTTTCTCTTCAAGCCGTCGGGACATCGTGCCCTGCCCGCCCCCTTTCAGTGATTTGAGGTAGATGGACCATTAATGGTTCCTTTTGAAGCCACCAGCTAACAACTTTTTCCCAGTGCTTGGTTTATCTCTCCTCCTTGCCCTTCCGTTCCCGTTATATTTCTCCACATACGGGAATTAGGATCTTACAACTGACGCTTTTCCGGCTCTACCCTCCTCTTATGTTTTGAGTGGTCCTCTGTGTGTTTTTTTTTCGCCAACCTAGCTGTGCTTCCCATTCCTTCCCTCAAGTATCCCCTTGGACGATATTCCTTGACGGGCCCGGATGCCTTTTTGCCTTGAATCGTCGTCTGTTATGTCCTCAACGTGTTTTTCCTTCTTCCTCCCTCCATGAGCCTTGTTGTGACGGACGGCCAATTGTCCAGTCCGCGGTGGCATCTCCGTTCTTGTTTCCGACAAGTGGGGAAGCCCATCAAGTTTTTCCGAGAAGAAAGGCTCCCTCCTTTTGTGGTTCTTTTTAGAAAAGGAGTGGTTGCAGCCGCAATTTTCACCCCCTTTTCCGGTCTGCCCCTTTCTTCACTCTGAGACCGCGTGGGCTGGGGGGACCTTCCCGCACCACCTTGGTATCCTTCCCGGTGTCGCAGCAACGATAGGAGGCCATCCGTCTATCCGTCCCCCCCCCTCATAATTTGATTTACCTTTAGCTTTTAATGCGGGTGCCGCTGGGGATCGGCGTTAACACCAATGAGGCTGACGCAGCGCCCCCGTTGCCTTAATCGTCTGCGGGAGGTAGGCCCCGTCCCCCCTCCTCCCGAGTAATGGAGGAAGGTGCTACCGTGTACTCCCGGTTGTAGGTTTTCGGTATCGAGATCGTTGCGGCTGGTTAATAGGCCCCAAACCTCCCCCGTCGCACCCCCACTAGAAGCCCTCCCCCCTTTTGCCTTCGTGCTGTTTTTTCCTTGAGTGCCACGATTAGCCCCTGGTACAAGCGGGGAGAGTTAGATGGATTTTTTTTTCCCGTACCCGTAATCGTTGCCACTTTTCTTCATTTCGGGCCAGTCGGCATGTGCGCGCCCCAAGTCCCGCCATCCCTTTTGAGATGCTAGCACTTTCTGCTACAATGGCCCTCTGTACCTTCTTACTCTTTACAGGTTCAGGCCGCGGGAGGTTCCTTTTTTTCCATCCGCCATGGTCATGCTCCTTTCCCTATCCACCGAAGGAGGGTTGGCGTACTCCCCTATTCCTTCCATCGGGGTTTAGGCCCTCTCGCTTCTGGGGTTCTATTGGTAATGTAATGCTCGCCCTTTTGCTTCTCCACCATTGATGTTCTCCGTCCAGCCTCTTTCCCCTCCGAACCAGCGTCAAAGACCCCGTGCACCACGACCAAGTAGAGTTAGTGGTTCGGCCTTAGTGAAAATGGAAGAGCGTCTCCCCCTTTTCCATTCCTCCCTTCTCCCCCCCCCCACCTATGCCAGTGTCGACGACTATCTTGCAGAGGCGCGTATGCGTGACCCGTTTTGTTTTACGAGGCGCCTCCGTTCCCCCCCCCCTTCCCCTGCTCCGGTTCATTTCTCTCAGACCAAGTTTTACCCATTATCTTGTCTCCCCGCTTCGTGGTACTTTTTCTTTAGATTTCCGGTGCGCGCTTAATAGTTTCTGAGCGTGACCTTCAAGTCTCCAAGGATTCATCTCTCCTTCCCCCATTATTGAATTTAGTTTTTTTTAACGCCGGCTAGATGGCATTTTTCCCGCCCAACCTTTCATATTTCTCGGACGTTGGAGCGAAGGACGGCGTCCCGTTTCTGCCTTTCTCGTCTAGAGGTATTCAGTCCCGGATACTTCCTTGAAGTGAGGGCTAGGCGGTCTTAGTAGGACGCCCGATTTTTTCGGCTCGTGGCTCCTTTCCGGCTATTGACGAATGAGTCGCGTGCGGCGCGCGTTTTCCGCCACTGTTGGTTTCGATCATTAAAATCCCTCCGACCCTTCCCCCTTTCTTCGCTATACCTCAAGTTCGAGAGACAGTCTTTTTTTTTAGCTAACTTAGTATTATCCCTTATTTCATCTGAGTCGGGATCATGTCGGCTTCTGCAAGGGTGGCGTTTTTTTGGTCCCCGGGTTTTCAGCCGGTTCTCTTTGCTCAGGTGGAGTTTGAGCTTGGACGCTTCGCCCCCCCCTGGCTTAATTTTCATTTCTCTTTCCCATTGGAGGCCACAGCTCACCCACACTGCGCTCAGCCCTTTTATCGCACGAGGTTTTCCAATAAACCCCTCCTTCGCGTCCCCCTCCGCTATCTCCCCTGGAGAAAGGGTTGTTGACTCTCCCTCTACGCATCCGTTTTTTTCTTTTGAGAGATCGATCGTACCAGCTCTCCCTGTTCTCGGGAAATAGAGGAGGTTTTTCTCGACGCGCGGTTATGTTGTGGTCCCTAGGGTTCACCTTGTTTCGTGCTAGCCCTGGCTGAGAGCAGTTTTCCGTAGCGTTTTTTTCCTCTCCGGTTCCCCACTCCCTTTTCCCCCTGTCACTTCTCTGGGAGAAGCTGCGCGAGGCGCCCCTGAGCGCGCGGCCTGCGATCTTTGCCCGGTTCCTATCTCAACATGGAGAGGCCGTGATCCTTCGACCGCCACATGAGGACGATTAGGGTCTTCATGGCATCTCTTCATACAGCGCGGCTCGATCCGTCTCGGCGAATTTTTGTTTTTTAAGTGTGGCGCTGTAGAATTCGCAATAACTGTTTTTCGCGCCCTAAAGCAAGCAAGATGCCGCCTGCAAGCTGCCTCCGCCTCTCGCAACGAGAGCACGAACCCTTCTGCCCGGAGCTCGGCCTACGTGGGTCCTCCTCGTTTCCCGGGCACGCAGTTCGTCGGAGAAGGTGAGTGTCTTCCTCTCCCTTTTCTTCTTCTGGTCCCTACGTAAGCGTCCTCCGTGGCGGGCAAGATCACTAGAAAGCCCTCTTTGCTAACCAGATTAGTTTGACACATTGGAGGTCGCTAGCTACCTGTAGTAGCCGGGCGAGGAGCGGGTCCATCGTTTAGGTACCGTCTCTCCCGACCTGTCGGGATCGTGGTCCTACGCCTCCTTTTTTAGCCCGATAATGGTGCACTGTTCTGGGAACGACGGCACCTCCCGGATAGGGGCGGGGTTTTTTTTGTGGTGTCGACCGTGCCCCCCCAATTTTTTTTCGCTCGCCTCGAGTTCCGTATCCAAGTTCGGTGATCACGCTGGACTTCCTGACTCGTGCCTTTCACTCAGGCCACCATAAAAACGCGATTAGGTTGGTCCCTTATTTGAGATGCCGTCTCGCCGTTTGGCGTACTCTCCTTTCCTTTGACCCCCGGTTTTTTTATCAGCTGAGGGCAGACATCACTCTGACATGTCCATAAATTATGGTGATTTTTTCTTCCCGATCGGACGAGCCCCTTCCTTCTTCTCCCACGACGTGGTGGAATTGCGTGTCCTCGCTTCCGCATCTGCTGTTTTGGAGGTACACAGGTTTTGGAATTCTGCTGCCCCCCTCTCTATATGATTTGAGCAGGAAGCAGAGTTTAAACCCCTGGCTAGGACTTTCCTCTCTTCTTGCTCATCAGCAACCGAGGTCGTTAGAGTTGCGCGCCTTTGATTTCCTCATGGACATCGAGACGAATGATTGAAGTAGCCCCCGCTTCCCCCTTCGACGAGACGAGGTTTTTTTCTATTTCTTGGCCACACTTCTCCCCCCAACCCTGTTAAGGGGAAGGGTTTCGATGTCTATTGGGTTGCGACGGCTTTTTCGAAGTCGATGACCTCGTCCCGCGAGACCGTTATCTGACCCGCCTTTTTGCTTTCCTTCTCACCCTCCTCCCGGACTCGGCGTGGCTCTGTCTTCAAGAAGACAGAGCCGACGCTGATTTCCAGTGCGCGCCTTCCTCCCCCGCGTCTTGGGTCTTTTTGCAACGGTCCCCTCCCCCCTTCTCCCGAAGATATTACTTTTGAAGTGACGAGGATCGACTTTCTGAGCCTCCTTTCGCGTGAGGTGCAACGAATGTTCCTAGCCACTGGGTGCGTCATAGGCTAGGCACCCTGCCCCTCCCCGAAGTTTGATCCCTCCTGCGACCCCCCGTCCATTTTGAGGCTTTTTGATGACCCACTCCGTTCTATTTTCCCCAACCAAAGTTTTCCGCCTTGTCTTTCAAAGAGTTCTTTTACCACTGGCGCCCCCCTTGACGTAGCACTTCCGCTTTCCTTCCTTTTTTCCACGTCGCGTGCAAAAGTCGTTCATTTTTTTCCAGGATACGCTTCCCTCCCCCAGTTCGATCCTGCGACGACTATTTTTCTGTTTACCATTAACTCCAGGGGGAATCTCGTCCTTGCGCATCCCCCAGGTAGAAGGAGAGCCTTTCGACATCCTTCTTTGGCGCTCCCCCTCGAATTGCTTTTTTTGACCAAAATCCGATTTTTTCCGTTTTTCTGCAGGGCTTTTTGATTAGCTTTCATTCCGATGGACTCGCCCTCTGCCGTTTTCCCTTGACGAAGTCGTTTAGTCTCCTCCATCATGAGTGACATGTTTCATTTCGAGTTGGGGCGTCTCCCCCATTAAATCCCCACCTGTTACGAAGAGTCCCGTTGCCCTTGCCCATCCTTACAAGTGTACGCGACTCTGCTGATCGACTTCTGGGAGCGCACCATCAATGCGCTTCGTTTTGGCTAATTAAAGGGCTGCCCCCCCTTTTCCGAGGACCGTTAGGCCACCCCTGCCAGCGACGGCTCTTCTTTCGAGGAGTTTATATCTAGCCTTTTCCGCTGTTTGTTGTTGTTGAATATTTCTTCCCTCCCTCAGTAGTCTTCTTTTCATTCGGGCTCGGGCTTTTTATCAGGATTTCCTCCTGACTTTCGGAGCTTCCTTTTTTTCCTGACTCCCTCATCTGCGGCGTACATTCGCCTTTTTGACGAAGTTTTGTTCTTTTACGTGCTTTTTAGGGTTAGTGTTATCGATTCTTCCTGGTTCCTGTTCGCCCCCATCGAGCCTCCCAATGGCCCTCCTTCTTTAAGATTTACTGCTGAGCACGTCAACTGGAAGGCGAGTCCCCCCAAGATGCAAATTGATCCGCCACACCTCCTTCCTTTTCCTCAGGACAGTTTCTTGAGTTAGGCGTTAGTGACCGACAATTCGGGGTTCTACCCTCTTCTTTAGGAGTGTTTTCTCCCATCTCCTGGCTAGCCCTTTGATCACTTTCTTGCCCGGATTTTTTTTTGCTCGGGCTCCTTTGAACTTTCTTCTCGCCTTGGGAGGTGTCCTTTACTCCCCCTGCTCGTTCCTTTTTTTTGAATGAGTCCCCCTGAAGAATTGCTTGCTTTCTCGGTGGCTCCAGGTTTATGTAAACCAACTCGTTTTTTCTCCCCTACATTTTCGTTTTTTTTTTTTTTCTCACTTAGGTTTTCCCCTACCCCCTGCAATCCTTCTTCTCCTGTATGCTTTTTCCACGGGGAGAAAGTTCCCGTTTGTTGTGACTGCACATGGTCTCTTCCCCCCCCTTGCGTTTTTGCGTCCACTTTCTGATTTCCTACGGGCATTCCCGGATAAAGCTCATTCTTTTGCGCGGGGGCTCCGCGGGATCTGCCCTTAAGACCGTTTCCGGCTTTTAGCCGCATCTCAATTTGCTATTTTTTTCTTTTTAGTATTTTCGTACCCTCGAGGAAGGGATTCTAGGTTTCTACCTCCGCAAGGGTTGTTGTGCACTTCTCTCTAGCGTTTTGCGTCTTCTATCGTTCGCCCCAAGATTTTCCCCCCCCATGCCTGAAAGCCTCACCGTTTTTCTCCCTCCTTGTTTGTTGTTCCCGATAGGACGAGGTTTCGAGGGAGCGTATTTAAGGACGGTGGAGAAGTTCCCTTTTCTCTGCCTTTGATTTTGAATTGGTTTGCCACTCCTCCCTCCTCTCCCTTGTGAGACTAGAGCTATCGTTCGAGGCCGTCTTCGCCCGTGAAATTGTCCTTCCCCTCTCCCATTCCCTTCCGGTAATCTGAGAGTGTCTTTTTTTCTCGCTCAGTGATTTCCCGTTAGTCTTTTTCAGACATTTCGGCGATCCCCCTGCTTTGTTTTTCCGACGCGGCGGCATCTTCCTTTTTCCGTGGGCATGACCTCGATCTGACCGTGTTTCCCCCTTGTGCTTGCTTATCGCATGGGCTGATCTCCACTTCATGTCGCTTCCAGCCTATCCTTTACCAGCAGCTCGATTTCTGAGCTTCTTTTTCCGTACCTCCGCTCAGGTCTTCATGATGTGAAAGGTCCTGAGCGTTAGCCAGTGAAGCCCTCTTCAGTGGCGCAGTCTCTCACAATTTTGGTCAGAGGTTGGCGCTTTGGGCTACCCACCCTAGAAAACGAACCGCTCTGACTGACCTCTTTTCCCGACACTTTTCCCCCCTTGCAAATATGTCGAGCGCGTTTCCAGTCCGTTATCCCTGCTAGGATGTAGGTTTCGTCGTAGAGTTCTCTCCGTAGACAGTCGGTCTCCGGAGGCTACCCCTTCCCAAATTATGTTCCATGTCCAGCCTCGTTCGAGGGGCCGAGTGCCCTCACCCAATTATTCGAGAGGTAGAGGACGGTGCTCTCTTCTTGTCTCCCCGTTTTTTCGTGCTTGTGGATGACCGCTTTCTTCCTTGGCCCGTTTAACGATATTCGTAGAGGAGGTCCGTACTAGTGGTTTTCTGTGGGTCTTCTCCTCGCGGATTTTCTGATTTTCCAGTTGTCCTTCTTCTCTGCGGCAGGCCACGCTTCTGGAGAGCTTTCCAAGGTGCTCCACCCCTCCATATTCCCCCGTTCGACTTTCTTGGCGCTTCGACTGCTCTTTGTTTCAGAGGTTGAGTTCTTTCCTCCTTCCTCCCTCCTCGCAGTTTTTTCTCTCAGGTCCCCGGTGAACCTTTTTCAGGACGCGCGCTCAGTTTTTGTCCGGAGGACCCCTGCGTCCACGAGTATTCCCTTTTTTTTGCAATTCGGAACTTCCCCCCAACTGCGCTCAGTCCTCTCTCCCTTCGGTGCAATTAGCACAACCCCCTGCTTTGCCACTTTCGCTTTCAATACGCCTCTCGTTTCCAGGAGTGAGGACCTTTCGATCTATATTTTCCTTACTCTTGTTGTGAGAATATTCCTCTTCTCTTCGGTCCGCCTCTGCCCCTTTCTCTCAACAGACTCCCCGCGTTAGAGGTTTTTTTTTCGAAGGTGCATAGTGGCGATTGAGCCGGGTCGTTGGTTTGCGATTGGCCTTGGGACCCTTTAATTCCGCCTTTGGTGTCGCCGCGGCCCCTCTTTTGTCGCCATTGATGCGCGCGTCTGTAGACCCCCAGGGCATGATCAGACCCAACTTGGCGGAGCTTGAGCTCGACGACTGCTACGATCCTTTCTCCCCTCTTTCTTAACTAGTGCGGGCGCGCGTATAACTGGCGTCTCGCTATATTTTGCGTTCAGTGTGGAGAGTGAGCTCATTAAGCTGTTCCGGAGCGACTCCTACCCCGCAGACTTCCACGTCCTTTCTCCCCCTTTTCTCTCCGACCCCCCACAGCGATACTCGGCTAATGGACCTCTTGTCCCCCTTCCCGTCATAGTCTCGTTGCCTTTTCCATCCACTCCGAACGATCTTTCCCTTGAGGATTGGAGTGTCCCTCGAACGTCGAGAAACGAGAGCGGGCAATATTCCCCCATCTCGAAGGTCCCAGTTTTTTCGGGGGATATCGTAATGCGGATGCCGGGTTTCCTCCTTCTGGTTAGAACGTGACTTACGAGTACCTTACTATCCCGGCGCGTGTCATGAGGAAATGACCTCCTTCGGTTTTCTGGCATTTACTGGTGAAACTTTGTCGGAACTGCGGTCATCCCTTCTTTGGGGTTCTTTTTGGTGTCTGACTCGTTTTTGCGCCACACAAGGCTCCGCGCTAAAGAGAATATTCTCTGACTTTAGCGGGACGGCGGAGTCTCTACGATATTTTATGGATAACTCAGGCTAACCCAGCACAAGGCTGTGGTCTGGGTTTCTAGGTTACCCCATCGGGTTGAGAGATGTGGGCTTGACATTTACTTTCGGTCGGGTTTTTTTTTTTTTTTTGGTTTTGGTTGGGGTTTTTGTTTTGTGGGGGTTTGGTTTTGTTGTCTTTTTTGTGGTTTTTTTTTTTTGTTTGGTTGTGGGGTGCACAAGGGCAAGCCCTTCATTCCACTCCTAACAGCTTCCCCCGTATTTTTTCCGATGCAGAGCCGTACCCCTTTCGTTTACCTTACTCTTGGATAGAGATCGCTTTCCCGCGGCGATTCTTTTTTTTTCACAGGACATCCAGTCTTTATGCCTTCCTTCTATATTAGGGTATCTGCGAAGAGTTCACCGAGGAGATCGTCTCGTTTCGCAGAACGAGGAGGAGTCGATGTTCTGTCCCCACTTTATCCCCCTTCATGGATGCAGTCTTCCCCTTATCTTTTCTTTGCCCGGCCCCACCTTCGGATCCTCAGGACCGCGGTTCGCGTTTTTTCCCTTTTTCTTCCCCTACGGCCCACCCCCCTTTCTTTTAACTTTGGAGCTTATCTCTGTTGTTGTTGAGACTGGATTTGTAGAAGCGCTTACTACCGAAGAAACTGAGACCGTTCCTCCTTGCGTGCCCAGTAGCCACATCCCCTCCCCCTCCTGCCCTCTGGCGTTTTCTTTTCTTTCCTGAGCAAAGCCGCTCTGGGTCTTGGAAGCCAATCTTCGGCCCCTGGCCGTCCTGGTCGTACACTAACGACCCTTATGTCCCCGCAGCCTGACTCCCGCATTATTTTCCTTCATGGCCTAACGGATGAGACTCACGTAGGCGAACTGTGCCGCGAGACCAAGGCGGTTTGTCATCCCACCCACCCCCAACACCCACACCCAACACCCCCCCGCCGGGACCCACTTGTAGACAGTTTGATCATCCAGTTTAGCCCTCCTGATGAGGGTGATCCACTCCTTCCTCTCCACATCTTTTTGGACCCGCCTTTCTGGCCATCTTCCCCCTTTTTACACCCGTCTCTAGTAGCCATGGAGTCCTGCATTTCCTCCTCCCCCATCAGTCTCCTCTTTTGAGCCGCTTACCAACGGGCGACGCCCGCCGCCTGAGTCCACGTCGTCCCTTCTTGCCCTCCCCCCCCCTGGACTCGCCGACACGGTGTTCAATTGTCGGACCGTTGGCCAGCGTCTTTTGGACACTTCTCTAATGTTTTGTACTCCCTCGCGCCTCCGACGTTCCGCCCCTTTAAGGTTGGCTTCCCTTTTCTTGTTCTTGATTTGATCTTACTGAGCAAGTTTTTCCATTCGCCATTGCTTTCTTCTCATTTCACTCCTGCGTGCGGTGAGGCTTGGGTTGGCGCATTCTCCAGACCCATGCCTCGGCTATGTCCCTAAATGTGCCTTGCAAGCCCCTAGTTCAATCGGAAGATGCTCGCGCCTGAGATGTCCCGTCCCCCCAGCAATCCCCTTTCTATTCGGGTTTCCGCGATCGTCGGAATTTTCTCGGGCGCCAGCCCCTTCCTCTGAGCTACTTCTTATGCGGCTCCACTCCCTCAGTGGTTGTTTGATCGCGGTGCTCTCCGCGCCATCCCGGAGCTTCGCTGCATGTGCGGTGCTAGCAGCAGGACCCTCCCTTCGGTAAACCTGCCGGCTCCGCCCCTTTATTGAGCCTATCCCTCTCTGCGAGCAAGTCCTCTGTTTTCGACCTTGTTTCCGCTTTTTCCGTGACTTATCGGAATTTTTCGCGCTTCTTTGATGATAGCCCAACCTAGCCTGCACCCTGGCTTTGATGGCCAGTCTTCTCCAGGGCCCCGAGCACTTGAAAACGTTGAGCAGTTTCGATGTCCCTCCGGAATGATGTCTTGCACCAATACTGAATTGCCGGTTCGTGCCTGCCGATTGTCTTTCCCGACATTCGTGGTGCGGTACCCCTTTCTTTTATGTTTTCCCCCCCATCGCCTTCTAACTGGTCGACTCTGAGATCTGTAGGGACCTATTTCTTTAAGTCCGCCGTTTGTGAGGGTAGCGTCTCCTCCCTATGAGTAGACTCTGTTGCACCGCTGTGGCCAATGGCATTTCCTTGCTACGTTCTTTTTCCTGCAGACGGAGACCCTACCCTGCGGGGTCCGAGCAGAACCTTCTCGCTGGGTGGGGTCTTTTCTCCCCCCCTGATAATTGGCATCCTTTCGCCCCCACCGGGCGCAATTGATGCTCCAACGTGCTTCCCCTGGGTTGGGCCCCCGTCTTGGGACATTAAAGACCTTTGTCTATGCTACCGGCTTTTTCCGTCATAGTTCTCATACCTGGAGATCCGATCCCCCGAAATACTTCGTTCGGGTTTGTTTTCCGAGGATTCATTAGTTCCACTCACAAACCGGGGTGGCTCTGCCCTACCCCGGGTTTCAGGTCTTCTTGGCGTCGGCTCCTTTCTTCTCTTCGCAGGGCTTCTGGCTGAGACGCCGTTGTTTTTCTGCCTTCTGTCCGAGGAACGTGGTATGTCCGATCGTTCGACACCCAGCTTCCCCCCCCCAATCGAGACATTCCCTGGATCCCCTCTTTTTGGTTTTTTGAGGGACACGATAGTCCCGCGGTACCACGCGGCAGTCCCGATCTGTTCAATTATCGGAATTGAATCCATGAGGATCCGTGGAAGGGCTTCCCCCTTCCCCCGACCGTTTGAGTTGCAGCTCGTCCTGTCAGTCGCATAGGTCTTTCCCTTTTTAAGAAGACAGTCTCTGTGTCCGGGTTCCAGCAGGATGCCGGCGCGTTTAACTTCTTTTCATTAGGAGGTTTGTTGTCCCATTCTGGATTTCCCGGCAGTATCTTGAGTATCGGCACGCCTAGCTTAGTTGCGTTATTTACTGTGACTTCTATCTTTTTTCCTCCAAAGTGATTGTGTCTGCCTACCTTTGTGCTTTTCCCCAGATTTCCAAAGCGACCTTTCGCGGTTTTTTCTTGTCTCTTTTGTGCATTATGACTTCACGAAGAGTTTTCCATCTCCTTCTTACAGCGACGCCTCGATTGCATAGTAGGGTTCCACCATTTGTTGTTTTCCCCGAGTTTCCGCAAACAACCACGCAACCAGACGTCTCCGGAACTTTTTCCCTCCCCTTTTTAACCTTTCATATGAGAAGACCCTCTTTGGCTCCCCGGTCTCGATCCGCCGCTTTTTTTTTCGGATTCCTCTCTCAGAGCTTTTTTTGAGAACCGCTCCGCACGGAGACTCATGATCCGGCGCCCTAGATCTAACTGGTTTCCACTACGTTCGGACGCCCAACTCTTAGAGGCGAGCGTTTTTTCATTTTCAGCAATACCCGTTTTCGGCGGTTCTCTTTATCGAGGTATTCCTTCCCCACCCGTTACTTCTGTCTTGCCCGAGGAGGAATTCCGATTTTATCGCCCGTCATCTTTTTGTTGATCCTGTAGAGCGCTCTAGCTGACTTCAGTGGGCAGTCTTTGTAGGTTTTTTAGCGATTGATCTTTCCGCGTGGTCGCTTTTTTTTTTTTCCCCACTTTATCCACAAGGACAGGTAGCTGATACACCGGTTCGACCGTTTTCGTGCTCTTCTTTCTGGTCTGAGGGAGACCTTCTTTATTCTCATGTTAGGGCTCCGCTCTTTGAGAGTCCAAGGTGGATCAGGCGCTTCCCTTTAATTTTAATGCCGCGCTTTTTGCTTTTGCGCCGTTGCCGACTTCGCCCACGGCGGAACATGTTAGTGCCCCGGGAGGCCAAGCCGAGCCCTCGTCCTATCCCCTGTTCCTATGAGTTCTTCGACCACACGCTGACGGCGTCCTTAGATCGTTCCTCCCCCCCTCTTTCTGAATGCGCTCCCCTGCGTTCGGTATTTTTCTCCTTCTGTTGTTTTGGATAGATCGAGCGCCTTGTTTCCTGCTCACGCCCCTCTTGTGCTCGAGGCACTATCTTCCGCGACGACTGGGCATTTTGTTTTTTTCTTCGATGATCCTCCGGTGTGCGTCTGAGGCGCCGCTGGCCGTCTTTGCATCTCCCTGCCCATTGCAGCCCTCCCCTTTCCCCCTTCTCCCCCATGGCTTCGCTTCTTCACGTAGCTTAAGGATATCGGCCCAACTGGCGTTCTAGTTAGCCCTGCGCCATCCTCTATATTGGTCCGGAATCCGCCCTCTCTTCGAACCCGTTGCTTCGCCTTTTTCGCTTTGAGGTTTCGAGCCCTTGCTCCTTCCGCCAAGTTTTTGCCTTCTAGTCGGAAAGCAAGACTTTTTGGAATTGAAATTCTTTTCTACCTGAGCCCGAGATCCGTAAACTTTTCCTTCTCTCCTTTGTATTCCTACTCTTTTCTTTCTTTAGCTTACGGACCGGTAATAAATCGCTCAGCGTTTTAAAAGGGGAGCAACTGTCCTTGTTCTCCTTCCCCATTTATCGACCCTCTCTAAGCTTCAATTAGAAGCTCTCCCCCCCATGCACGCTCATGGGGGAGTTCGCTCTATCTGTTTTTTTTTCGGGGGTCATTCGACGTCGCTTTCCCCCCTTTCCGATAAGGCGATGGAGGGGACCGAATACCCGTTTTTCATCGGTAACCTGTCGGTCAACTCGTGTGTTCTTGGTGTTGCGCTTTTTTCAACCCTTTCCTCCTCTTCCCTCCTCTTCGCAGAGGCGGCGACACGGCATCGGTCTCGGGAGGAGGGTTCCTTGGACGATTCGTGCCCCCTCACCTCCCCCCTAGACAAGACTTTGGTTAGGGATGTCCTTGGCTTTCGCCGTCGTAATCTTTTCTTATTTTTGCTGGGTGGAAACCCCCCAGGTTGATCTCTCCAGTCGGGCAGAACTTCTTGCGGCCCTTTACCCTTGGTCCCGCTTTCGGGTAGATCATCCAGTCCCGCTGCCTCAGAGTAGGTGATTCCCAAAAGTTGATGCGTCTTTTTAGTTCCTTTCCACCGCCCCCATGCGTGGATTTCCAAGTCCGGAAAGAGTCTCCCTCCTTGATTCTTCTTGTCTTACTTGCCATTTGCCTCGTAACCCGAGAAGTTACTTAAGCGAATGCGCTTTCCGCCACCTATTTTTTGAGAGATAATCCTTAAATGCATCTGAGTCTTGGAGGGTACGTCTCCCCCGCCTCGTGCTACCGCTGCCCCTAGGTTTAGCTGGTTCTATTAGACTAAAACTCATGAAGTGTTTTTTTCCCCGGTTCTCTTATACGAGGTATTTGCTTTGTGTACCATTTCATCTTTGACCCGACCCCTCCTCGAGAGTGCCCGCCCTCCCCGCTTGAGGGGCTTCCTAAGACTTCTTCCGGTCTTTAGCCAGGAGAGACACGAGCCCGACGTCGGCCCTTTTTCCTTTCGGGGTCCTCTGCACCCCCAAGCTGTTCGTAGAGCGCAGTCTCCTGCACTGCCGCCCGCACACCGTAGTGTGAAGTGCCGGTAATGCCCCGGATTGAGCCTCTTTATGTTTTTTGCCATGCTTTTCGCGACCCCCAGTTGTAGTAAATAGCCCCCGCCGGACACGGTCGGACTTGAGCACGTGAACAGTGTTTGGGCCCCCCCCCCTCGCTCCTAACCACACCACAGCGAGCTTCTTTGGAATCTTTCCTTTTCTCCTCCCCCCCCTTGAGCCTGTCAATTACGTGTCCTGACCTGGTGTGGGCACACCGCCGTTTCCAGTCAGTTGGCCGGGCTGTGCCTCTTACCCCACTGGGCTAGGACGACGACTCGCAGGTTCCGGAATCCGGGACCCTCCGGAAGACCAAGGTCTTCGCTATCCCTCCCTCCGTTTTGATCCCGTTAATTGTACCACCGCTAGCGTAGGCCGACTTGCCTCGTGTTTCTTTTAGCTGTCCCTTGCCCCCTTCTAACGTTCAATGCAGTACTTCTCCTCCATCGCTTGCATGGTGAATTGAGGTCGAATCTCGGAACAATGTCTTGCAACTCTTACTCTCCGAGTTCCTTCAACGTCCAGATTGGAAGAAAGGATCCCTTCTGTTGCGTTTTCCTAAGCAGGCGGTGCCAAGTGTGCTGTCCCTCCTGTTGCGATTTCACCGTAGACCGCACCATGCCACCCCCTACGGCTTTTTTTCTTTTTGATGATCTTCCCTACCGTTGGATTTATTTTTCCCTCCAAGCAGGATCTTTATCTTGTCTCCTTCCGCTCGAGCTCCTGATTACTCCGCTCCCTTCCGTGGCGAGAGCCTTAAGATGCATTGACGAATGCCCTCCGTCGTTCTGATCCGTCCATGGACCATTTTACGCTTCGTGACTCCTTATAGTACCGTTTTGTCCTAGTAAGTTTCAGTGACCCCTCGAGTCCCCCTTTGTTCCCGAAGTTCTGGAGTTTAGCGGCTGCAAACGTTCTGTCTTTCCTGTAAAACGTCCGTGTTTCCTATCCCCTCCCTGAATGTTTATCCCGCACACTACTGCCCTTTCGCGGTCCCCCGTCTGTCGATTTAGTCGTTGTCCCTGAGGTTCCTTAGACAGAAGTTGCTTCAGCGGCAGTCGACCTTGTGTCGTCGTTCGTCGCCCTTTCGTTTGGCCTCCCCTCCATGCGCTGATACGTAGCGTGCATGTCTCTTTGCCGTTGTTGAGGACTCGTTTCTCAAATTCTTGCTGCGACCCTCACGTGCCACCTTAGTCCGCCTCAGCTAATTTAGTTTTTTTTTCTCCATTTGTTTGGACATTAAGACAGAGGCCGAGAGAACATGCTGTCTGTTCAAGTTGGTATCCCCTTCCCGGTTTGGCGCCTGGATGCTCAATTCTGTTTTCCTGGGGGGTACCGCTTCCCGCCCCCCTGGTTCGCCCCCCTTTCCTGAAACGAATAGGCATCAGTTTTCCCCTAACTTCCCTTCCTTCCTACGGGCTGGGTCTCGGCTGTGTTCCCCCCGTCGTTTAACGACAAAAGAGTCCTTGCTCCGCTGCCTAGCGCGGGTTCTCTTCTTTCTTGTCGGCTCTTAGTGACCCGATGTCAGGTGCGTCGAGGTGGCCTCCTTTTTTAATCTTCTCGCGGAGTGCTGCTTCGAATCGGACTTCGACACCACAGCAGTCGTCCCCCCACAAGCGATACCCCCTTCGCTCCCTTCATTTGTTTTTGCCGTTATGTCCCCACGATTATGACGCTGCAAACCCAGCGGTCGGACTCCGCTCTGTTGTCCCCTTAATTTGGCTCTCCCCAGATAGAAGGGTGCAATCCCCGGTGGCGTGAGCATCGCAGGTTCCCTTTGCATCCCTTGCCTTTTTTTAGCTGCCTATAAGAATGTCACTCTTCGTCCGTTTTTCAGCATCAGGAGCCTCTTAGGACGAATCTCGATCAAACTTCTTTTAGTCAATAAATCTCGGGTCTGATAGGCAAGCTCATCTTAAAGTCAGCGTTGGCTGTAGCATTTTTTTCCCCTCCCCCCCCCCCGTTCCTGCGCCCATCGAAGAAGACGGTTGTGATCCGAGCACAGTGCACAAGAACCGGTTGGTCGAGTGGTCGGCCTGTGAAGTAGTCCTGGAGCCTAGTTATCCGCTTTATTCCTGTCGCAGATATGTGATCCCTGCTCCTTTTTTTTTCTCCCCTCTGCGACACCCCACGCTTTACACACCCCCTCTCGGAACTTTCCCTCTCCCCCCCCTTCAAAAGGATTGCTTTTTTTCCCTTTTTTTGTCCCCTGCTCAGACCGCGCAGGTTGAGCTTTCTAGGTGATTCCCTCCCGCCAGGCCGAGTGAATCACCAATGAGTGTCATTTGATCACCTCCCTTTTTGTCTATTTTCTTTTTGCCCTTCGAATTTGGTACGTTGTTTTTTTAACGCGCCCCCCTTTTCGGAGGATTCTATCGTAGTACGTTTCTAGTGCCGGTCCCCTATTTCCAGTAGACGAGGGATCGTTAGTGGTTAGGATATTGTTTTCTTTTTCCCCCCTTCCGCTGCGATCAGGACCTTCAGGCGGGCCCCGAAGTCTTGTGATCCCCCATCCCCGTCCAGCTGCTTTGCCGGCTCTAACGGTCCCCCAAATTCCGCGTCCTCTTCGCTAACTCCAGTTCTGAGCGAGCCATTAGCTTTCGAGTTTCTTTTGACCTTTCTCGTCAGAAGGTGGGCGCAGGCCGTGACATTGGATAATTCTGGACATGCTCGTTTTCCTTCCTCCTCTTCCCCCCGTGGCCCGTCAGAAGTTTCGTTAAGTTTCTGATGACCCTTTCTTCCCCCTAGAGGCGCATTCCCCAGGCGTTCAGCCGGTGGCTCCATTCCCTGCACCTACGAGCCCACAGATATAGAGAGAGGAATAGACTTTTTCCTCTCGCCCCCTTTCTTTCTCCTCCTCCAAGATCCGAG
>Ga0179593_1449548_pt1 | contig 23909 bp, 23 predicted proteins | sample CZODoug2_1_08_16_FD_185931 | JGI IMG/M metagenome (GOLD analysis project Ga0179593, IMG submission 185931) | Vadose zone soil fungal communities from Angelo Coast Range Reserve, California, USA - CZODoug2_1_08_16fungal (PacBio error correction) | ecosystem: Environmental > Terrestrial > Soil >... | reverse complement strand
TTATCGTCTTAATCTTCCGTTCCTCGCCTGTTTCCCCCTTTTTCCGTTAGCAGACTCCTTTCCCTCCCCCTCCCTATTTTGGTGTTCTCTTTTTCGACCTGGTTTCCTGAGGGGAATTCTCACGAGAGTCCCTTTTTCCGTTTTCTTTCTTGACGTTCTTGCATTCCTTTTTTTTTTATTGAACCGACAAAGGGCAAGCCCGGCACTACTGAAACAGGATTTTCCTCCTTGTTGTTTTCCCCCTTTTGGATTTTTTTCATTCTTTTTCCCCTCACTTAGATGAATTTCTTTTGGTTTTCTCTCACATCTAACCTTTGATAGTAATCCCCTTTAGAGAATGTCCTTTTCTTGATAACTTCTTTTAAGTCCTTTTTGAAATCCCCCCCCTTTTCCTTTCCCCCTCTTTCCGTAGAGTGTTTCCCCCCCCCTTTCTAACTTCTTTCGCATGTCGTGTCTTCCATTGAGTTTTCTCTCTTCTGTTTTTTAGGCACCCAGGTACATAATGATTCACACTTCCCTCTCCCTTTTGCCCGAGCGGGCTCTACCATCTTTTTTCGCACTTTTTCATTGTTTTTTTCACCCTCCCCCCCTTACTAGTGACCTTCTTCCTCCGGCGTCTTGCGCGAGCATTCTTTCCCCTTTCCCTTGTTTCCCTTTCTACCCAAACTCCTTCCTTATGGACATAGGTTCCTTTTTTTCCTGCCCTTTTCTTTTTTGGTCGGAACATCCATGGTTGTATCCCTATGTCCTTTTCCCTGTTAGTGCGTTTCAACCTCTCTTTTGACGCTTGCGATTCCTCTCCTTTGGAGAAAAAGTACCTGTCATGTTCCCTTTTTGTCTTTCTCCTCTCGTCCTTAATTTCCCCCGCTTCCCCACTCTCCAGCGATCTTACATCGTGTCGCGCTCTCTTTCCCCCCCCCGAAATCTCCCTCTTTATAGGCCTTAGGGGTGTGTTCACCCTTGGATTCCTCTTTTTCCGCTTACTGACCATTAGGAACGGCGACCCTCCCACGCGGATTGGAAACGGTTTCCCCCCCGTCCCCGGTCTCCCCCTCGCGATCTTCCATGGGAGCTAACTTTTCTCTTGAATTTTTCGGTCTCGAGGACAGGGAATGGCCCTTTTCAGGAAGCTCCCCCCATCTCCGGCGCCCCCTTCTTCTCCCTGTCTATTCTACCTGACTTCTCTTTCTTTTCATTGAGTCCTCCTTAGGGTAGCCCCCTTTTCTTTTCTGATTTGACGAAAACGTTCCGGCCCTGACCTCTGCTTTACCGAAATCACCCTACCATGCTTCCTTTTGTCTCCTCGATCTGCTTCGATTCTGATTTCCCCCAATCAACCGTAAGCTGTTATCCTGTAATCCCAGCCCTCCTTTTTCCCTTCACTTTCCCCCTTCACTACGCCTTCCTCTTTACCTCCTCCCAGCCCTCTCCCCCACCGAATAGATACCACTCGACCCTTTATTCCCCATCTTTTTACTCTGCATGATGAAGTCCCTCCGGCGAGCCCCCCCTCGCTTTTCTTTTCCCCTGTACATGCCTCCTGCTTGTATCGAAGAAGTATTTTGGGGTCGATCTAGCTGCCGACCATGAAGGGCATTGCTTCTTCCCCTCCGATTGAAGTGGCTTTAGACCTTCTCTCGTGTGGTTTTAGAGAGATTCCCGCCCCCCTCTTTTCCATTTTTTTCGAGGTTTGGAATCTCCCTCCCTGACTTTCTTTTTTCCGGGAGACTCCCTTCACCTGCAGCCCCCTTTCGGCCTTATCTCAATCTATAAAGTTCAAAGCCCCCTTTTTCCTCATTTTTTTCTCCCCCTCTTCCCCTAATCCCCCTCTGATCTCTGCGAACCCAGCTTTTTCGGGTCTCCCTCTTCTTGTTCGCCCGGAGATTTTGTAGCCCTTGCGCTCGTCTCTTTTCTTGGCGAATCCCACACCATTGCTTGTGAATTTTCCCCTTTGGGTTCCTTTTTCCCTGATGTTTTGTGTGCCATTTCCTACTCTAGCCTTTTTTTCAGCAAAACAGATCCCTCTTTTCGTTGTTTCTGGAGTTCCGTAGTTTGTCTTCCTCCTTTTCCCGACTCCCCCCCTTTGTCGAAAGCATGCTTTTTCCCCTCCCAGATTTCTCATTCGACATACAAGACCTTTAGATCTCTCCGCCTATGATCTCTCCTCCGTGCAGTACTTTATCGTATGCCGTATTCTTACACCAGCGTTCTCATAGACTTCCCGTCTGAAATACCTTAGATGGAAGAGGCAGATGCTCCCCTTTTGCGATTTCCCCCTGTCTGTGCCGTTGTCTTAAGTCCTCCCCTCCCTTTTGGCAAGCGTAGATTTTTCCCACCCTAAGAAGTCCCTGCAGCGGATTTGTTTTCTTTTTGTTTTTTTTTTTTGCCTTTGGGAGGAAGTACTCGAGAACTTGACTGTTCTTGTCAATCTCTGAGGACTTAGAACCTTGACTAGGCGACCCATCGTTTTTAACGTTATAAATGATACGGTCTCCAACACTCCAGCCTGTCCCGCCTCAGAGCCCCTCCCCCAAAAAAGTTGTCTCCCCCCTCCCCTGACTCCCCTCCCTTCAGAATCTCAGAGGACTCCCTTGGTCTTTCCCCATGGGACTTTTATGAATGAAAAGAGGACAGCTCCTTTTTTTCTTCCCCCTTAAGACCCTCTTCCTCTTTACCCCCCCTCCGCCTGATGACCCGGGTCTCACTTCAACATAGTTACTCCCCCCAAGTCCTTTCCTTTTTGAAAAACGCCCGGTGGTGAGAAGCCCCCTTCGCAGCCTCCTTCTTCTTCGGGTCTTCCCCCCGCAGATTTCTTCCCCCTTTGTCCCATTTTCCCCCCCATCAGTCTGATAAACCCCTATGTTCTTTTCTTAACTTTTTTTTTTTCGAAGGCTTATGGGGAACATCAAGTACTCAGGCGATTTTTTTTTTTTCATCCCTCCGCGCTCCTTCCCTTTCGGAGGACCCCGATCATCCTCCTTTATCCCCGGTAAAGCCCCCCCTCCTCCTTCTAGGACTTCTCCCCCCTAGTGCTTTAGACCCCTCAACAACCTCACGCGTCGATGTGTTGGGGGGGTTGTTTTTTGGTTTTCCTGTCGTTAATCTTTCCCTTTTTTCTTCTCAAGGACAAGTCCCCCCCCCCACTTCCCTCCCAGATACCCTTCGCATATTGCCGGGCTTTGCTCTGCCCTTGTTGGAGTTTCCGAATGAGTAAAGAACGCGCGCAAGTAACCTTCCCCCCTCCGCCCATGTTACCTCTCCCCTTCCAGCCATTTCTACTCCCCCCTTTCTGCGCCTTTTCCTTCGCGAAAATGAATTTGCCTTCATTCGTCCCCTGATAGTAGACTTTTTTTTGAAATCTCTCTATTTTCAATCCGTTTTTTTTGATTCTTTCTCTTCACCTCTAGTTGTTCACTTTTCCTTTCTCCTGGGCCGTTCCCCCAATCCTGGTCTCGCTTGCTTCAGCTCCCTCTCTCTGGTCTTCTGAATTTTTGAGGAGGGGACTTCACCTCGTTTTTTTGAATGTTGCGGTTTTTTTAGTTGCGAATTCGGCCTCGATACTCTTGATTCCCCACAAAGCCCTTCCCCCTCTGACACATGATGGTCTTTTCCCCCTTTTTACATGTTGTGTCCCCTCTGTCGGTTTCCCCCCTCCTTCGCAACGCCCCCATTGCGATGAACTCCTCTTCGTTTTTGGGATTTTAACCCCGCCGGTTTTTCCCCCCTTGCCTTTTCTTTGCCGATAGTCGTATGGGTCTTTTTTTTTGATAGAGTTTTTTTCATTCTGTCTACTTCTCACTTTTTCCTTTCCCCCCCTTCGCCTTTTTTTTTCTAACCCCCCGAACATCGGTTGAGCCCGCTTTGCTCGGCCCCACCTCCTTTTTCCTCCGTTCGCGCGTTCCCCTCCCTCTCTGCTTGATTGCGATTTCCCCTCAATTTTTCCGACCCCCTATTGCCCCTTTTTGATACTTAAGTACTATTTGCATTTCTTTTTTTTCGTTTTGCATACGCTTTGTGGAACGCGAGCATGTGGCGGACAGTTTGGGGGCGGCTATATCCCCCAGTGGGCTTCCCTCAAAGTCTTTTTTATTTCTATCCTCCCTTTCCTATTCTCGTGTCCCGTCTTCGTCTGTTGCCTCCCCCGGATTGTTTTCTTTGATGGCCGGCGATGTCGGCTGGCTAAGGAGACTTTTGATATCTTTCCCGGGTCTTCCTTTTTCCATTGGGTTTCCTCCCCTCCCCCCCCTGGTCGAAGCTAGAGATATCCCTCTTTTATATTTTCCCTTCTTGTAAAGAAAAAGACCTGTCTCCCCCCTCCCTTTCGCGGCCCTGGTAGTTTTCCAATGAAGCTTTTTCTCATTATTGCCCGTTTTAAGCCACCCTTTATTTTCTCCTCTCAGCGGATAAGAGGACCTCCCCGTTCAGAATGTATTTCCTAAATTCTCTCTAATTTCCCCTTCTCCGTACCCTCTCTTTTCTAAGGGTCTTCCCCGAGGTTAAACCCCTTTCTCCCCATCTTCCCCCCTTTCTCCCCCCCCTTCTATGTCAAATCGAATATCAGTTTTTTTGATAGTAAGAGGGTTGATAGCCTCCTCCCCCTCCCTAATTGGTATTTCTTCTTTAAGACCCTTTCTAGCCCCTACTTCCCGCCTTATGCTCAAGAACTATTTTTTTGGTTCGAAGGAGACTTGCCCCTGCCCTCCTTTTTTCTGGTCCCCCCCCCCCCACAGATCTCTTTGGAAGCTGTTCATGTTTTCACCCTCCTGTTGTTTTCTAAAATACAGGTTCGTTACTCTTCCCCGCAATGCCGAAGACCGCGCCCATCCCCCTACCCCCACCAATCGGTCGACCATCTCCTCTGATGCGTCATCCACCGGTCTCCCTTTTTTTCCTTAACTTCCTTCGCTCCTTGACTTTTTTTTTATCTTGTCAGTCTGCTTTCTATAATCGATGCCCTGAACCATAGACGTTTTTTTGCTCACCCCCCCCAAGTCTGCTGCAGATGAGGGTCTCCCCTACCTTTTTTCCTTTGTTGAGAGTCTCTCTCCCCCCCATATGCCAGAGATCGTGCTCTTTTCCTTCGCCGTCCCGGTCTTTTCGGACGATATACCTTCCTTTTCCATAAGTTAGGCTCTCCCCTCGGAAGTTCCCCCATACCACCCTTCCCCTTTCCACGAAACTTGCCTCTCCCTGTTTTCTATCCGTGGTAATTACGTCACCTTTTCCTCGATGTCGTCCTAGTGGGCCTTTATTTCTGTCCCTTCTCCGGAAGGTTAGCTTCTCCCCCTGACGAAGCTCCCTTCTTAGAACCCAAGGTGACGGTAGGACCTGATCCCCTCGATGTTGACCCAGAATCGCTCTCGGTCTTTCTCCCACAGAAATAATTTAGTGGTCTTAGTTCCCTTTAGAGACCTTTAGTCCCCTACCCCTCTTAAAAGGAAGTAGGGCGCTTTTGGCTCTCCCCCTCCCCCTTCCGCATCCAGATATGTTTTCTTATAGCAAGAGAACCTCTTCTTTAGATGCGTACTTTCCCCCTCCCGCTTTGTGGCTATAGGAAAGCCCCTACGATTCTTCCTCTGAAAAGTGATCCCGGTGGTGAATAGCGAGAATTGTTTTCCCCCCCGACTGACGTTTTTTGCAGCTGAGACGATCTTTCTCCCTTTCCCCCTCCGGACTTTTTCCGGAAGTCGCCGGTATCCATGCGCCACCCTCCGTCGATTTTTTCCCCCCCCGACCCGTTGTTTAGCTTCCGAGTAGTTGTCAGTTGCCCTTTGGAGTCCCTTTCGCTTGAGGTAAATAAGCAGAGGTCCCTCTCCCAGATCTTCCAGCAAGTCTACATTTCTAGGTATCCGTTGAAATCTGAAAGCGCAGTCCCAGCGAAAAAGCCCCCCTTTTTGACGTGACACCTCCCCCTTCTCCCAATGAACGAAGTGAAGAGGACGGGACCTGTTTTTTCAGTCGCTTCCGATGAATGAAAAAGTGCCTCCCGCATTCTCCCCCCCCTTCCGCCGATGATCCCTCTCCCCCTCGCCTCTTTATGGAAAGGCTCACTTTTTCCCCCTTATCCCGTTTCCCCTCTTCTTTTCTGAACCCCATGCCAGTGTTCTTTTTTTTCCAGCAATTCTCTGTCGTTTCCGAGGAGTTGTCCCAGGGATGGACAATGGGTTGTTCCCGATCCACCTCTTTCTAAAACAAGTCTTTCGCGGTTGAGCTGCCACGTTTACTGCTGGCGACGACGGACCCTCCTTCCGCCTGTTCAAGTATTGTCTCTCTCTGGTTTCCCCGCGCTTCCCCCTTCCCCCTTCTCTTTTTCCGATTTCTCTATAGGCACCCCTTACCTTTCTAGCAAGGTCTTGATGGTTCCCCATGTCTTCCCCACAACAACGCGTCGAAACGTCGTATTCCCTTTTTTTCTTCCCCAACCCTCCAGAGGAACCCTTTCCGACAAAACGCTTCCCTCCCTTCGATTTTTTTGGCAGGTTCTTGCCCTTGTGTCGGCATGTTTTTTTGTTTAATGAGAAACGCAACGCGCCGTCCGCCACGCCACAGGTTCACTTTCTTCCTGAACCATGTCCTCCCAAGAGCGGTCGTTGCTGTTCCGACTTTTTTTTTTATGGCCTTTGATCTTATCGTAGAAGAGAAATTTACTTTTTTTGGTTTCAGCTTTCTTTCTCCCTATCAGCTCGTGTTCAGGCCCGTAGTTCCTTAACCCTTTGTCTCCTCCTCCTTTTCTGCTCGAGCCCCCCCCCCCCCCTTTGGGGGGCTCCCCCCTCCTTGGACGGCCCCCCTTTTCTTTGTTCAGTTTTGGTGGAATTGGTTTCGGGCTTGTTGTTTTCTTTTAACTACCTTTCACTTCAAGAAACAGGAAATTTTGACCGTCTTCGGAACATGATTTTCCCATGTGTTTCTCTTCTGGCTGTTTTTTCCCTTTCTATGTCCGAAAATGCGTCCCCTCCTGTCGCCTCTTTTGGGTTTGGATTTCTAAACACTCTTCGTGATTTGTCTGTTGCAGATAGGACGGATCGTTCCCCCTTCGTACTTTCCTCTTTTTTCAACCCTCGTTTTTCCCCTTTCTTGGCCTATTTGGGCTGACTCTTTTTTCCCCCCTCGGGACCCTCTTCCTGGCTTCACACAACGACAGAGGCTTTTTTCCACAATGGTACTCGTTTCAACGTCGGAGCGAGTGCCTTTTTCCCCCCCCCGATTTTCTTTCTTACCTTTATTTTTTGTTTTCTCCAGTCCAGGGCAACCTGCCCCCCCTTCCTTTTCCCACTTCCCGTTATGTGAAAGGAGCATTGACTTATTTTCTTCGTGGCGGATTTGCCAGTTGGGTCCGAACCTCCTTCGCCTCTTGCCCAGGCGGAAGTATCCTTTTTACATCTGGTTCCCTGTTTCCCTGTTTTTTAGTACTCCTGTGCGGCGACCTTAGGCTGGCCCTTCCCCCGATTTTTTTCACGGAGCGGCAATTTTTCGTTGCAAGGGATTGGTCGCATCCGTAAAAGGGTCGACCTTCCCTCAGGATTCCCAAGGAGGCGACAAATTCTTCCCCTCTCCCCCCCTCGCCCACGAAATAGTCCGTCTCTTTATTTATGTCTTTTCTCATTATTAACGGATTGCTTTCTCATCCTTTTTATCGATTAGGCGGATCAGATTCGAGGTCCCCGTCCCCCCCCTTCTTTCCGGACCTGCTCTTCTTTCCCTGTGCGCCCGGTGCGTACATATATTTTTCTTTCTGGCCTTAACTACTTAGCGCCCACAATCTTGACTGATCTCATGTCTCGACTGATATGTTAAGCTCCCCCCCCCGCCTTCTTCCTTTTCCGGAATTCGTCAGATTGGGGCTCTTCTCCCTGTCTTTTACATCCAGGTTATTCTATGGACTCAAAGTCTACTCCCTCCCTTTGAATGCCCAGTTTTAAATCTTCTCCCTATTTTTTTGCTCCAGTTGCCCTTCCTTATCGTATGCTGGAAAACACCTTTTTTCTATGTTCCTCGACCTGGTTTCTTCCCCCCCTTCGGTTTTCCCCAGGTCTCCCTTACCTCAACAGCCCTCTCCCAATTTCCCTAAAAATAGTGTGGCCTCACCCTTTTATACGTAAGGTGGCCGAGGCTTTCACCCCCCGCGTCATTCCCCGTTTAACTTCCCTAATCTGTTTTTATCCCTTCTCTGGGTACTTTCCAGTATTGTAGGAAGGATGGAGATCATTTTTGCCCTTCCCCCCAGGGGATATGCTAACCCCTAACTCCTTCCTCTGGATCCTTCTTCTCTATTTTCTCCTCATATTTTTGGTTAGAGCCTCTCCCCCCATATGCCTTATGTTTTGATCTTGAGGAAGATAGTCTTATCTTCAGCGATCTCCCTCCCTTCCCGGACCCTCTTCTTTCCCAGGCCTCTCCATGAAGTTCCCTTGGCCCGAATGGCCGTCCTTCCTCTCTCCCCTTCAACGTTCAATCATCGAGGTAGATGTTCACCTTTTCGAGGAAACTTGGGATCGAGAGGTTTTTCTGGCTTGAATTGTTCTTCTCTAGAAGTCGAGCTTCCCAAACCCTTCCTGCATTTGGAAATGAGAACCTCTTCCCTTGTTGGCAAGAATCGAGCAGATCCGGCCTCCTCGAAAGATCCCAATGGTCTTTCCCTCCCCTGTCCCTGCTGACCTCTAGAGGTTGCCCTTCGAACCCAGTCACTCCCCAGGGGATGCACAGAAGTATTCGAGCAATCCCTCTGAAGAGTCGCCCTCTCTAGGACTTCAGGAGTAATGGAGATCGATTTTTATCATTAGTACCATTTTTGCCTTCCAGTCGTCAATGTTCCTGAGTACAATCGCCCTGTTCCCACCGTTCTCTTTCACCTGCGGTTTTCCCGCTTCCATCATTTTTGACCTTTTGCATGTTTCCCCCCGCTGGAATTCCTCTTCTTCATACAGATTTCCTTCCTCTACGGACTCCCTCCTTTCCCCAGAGTCCGATTTGAAAAACCCTTTATCTTTCCTCCTTCGGGGAAGCTTTTTAGTGAACTCCCTGGGATTTTCCTCTACGAGTCACGATCGTAGTGTTCGAGTCCTCCTTGGGTTCCCCTCAGCCTCTTCCCCCCCGACACTTGACCGGAAACGACTGGCCGTCCCCCTTCCCCTTTTAATCCAGACGCAAAGGCCGCGGCCATCCTTCCTCTTGGAAGACCCCCCTGTCAACGTGCTTCAACCCCTCTCCCCGTAAGATATCTTTCTCCGGGCTAGTAGCAAGAATCTTTCCCAACCTCTGGCCAGCCCAGACATTCAGTTATCGACCCCAAACCTTTTTTCCCTCCTCTTTCGGTCCAAGACGTCCTGCTTCCGTAATTTCTAACTGTAACCCTCCTTTCTCTTCCCCCCCCGGGCCTCTTTCCCTGACCCAATGCTTTTTTTTAACAAGGTGAGGAGAAGAAATCTTTGACCTCCTCCCCCCTCCCTCTCTCATAGACCCTCGATGCTTTAAAGGATTTGTTTGGGTCTTTTTGCGGTGCTTGTTTCTGTTTCACATCAGCGGGATCAACCCTCTTCTTTTCGCTCCCTCTCTAGCTTCTATGGGGACCCCTTCCTTCAGAACCCACTGACGGCCTCCTCTCTCGGTTCCCCCCTCGCTTGGCAACGTGACTAGGAGACAGATCAGTTCCATCTTCTTTGCTCGGGCGATGAGTCCGATAACCCCTTTTTATTTTTCTCAATCCCCCCCCCCCAACCTTACAACGTAGTTCATTCTCTTTAGGCGCAGAGTAACTGGCCCCCCCCTCCTCCTCACATCCGTTGCTTTCTTTCATCAAGATAATGTTATATTGGAAGGGCTTGATGTTTTTCTCGGTCTTTTCTTTCCCTTACGTTTTGAATGCTCAAGCCCTCCCCTCCCTCCCCCTTTCGGGTCCCCCCCTCCTTTTTGTATTCAGCCCGTTCCCCTCCCACCAGGTTTCAACCCCCTTTCGCGGTTCGCTGCTGTCTGAGTGCCGAATTTTTCTTTCTTTAAGATCGGCCGGAACAAGAGCTGATCGCCCTTAGAAACGTTGTTGTTGTTTCTCTCTGATTCTTCTCGATTTCTTCCTAGGGTTTCTTCCCCCTCTTATCTTTACAAATTTTGCTTTTCCGCAGCATCCCGCTTCTTGGGCTTCAACGGTGCCTTTTTGGGACGTTCTTGATTTTCGAGTTAGTTGAGAATTCGGCTAGCTTTTCAGTTTTTAGCTGCATCCTTCCCCCTGATTGTTATTTGCCCTTTGTTTTTTTTTTTCCCCTTCTTTTGGATTTTTCACTAACCCTTGATCTTACCTACTTTTCTAAGGTGTTGGGCCCCCTGTGATCTCCGAGAGTCCTGGGGTGGCCGATCTTTTTTGATCTGTTTTGGGCTCCGGAAGGTCTTTTTGAGCTCTTCCCCCTATTCCCTTTTTCCGCTTTCCTGCCGAATGAGTTCCCCCCCCCCTTTCCCTTTTTCTAATTCTAGTTGGTGATAAAACCGAACTTGAGTTTCGGCCCCCAAATGGTACTCATGTTCTTTTTCCCCTACTTTTAGGAATTCCTCACCCTATGCTTGGAATTTCTCCCCCCGATACTCCCCTTCCCTGTGGAGACTCCTCCATTCTTGCACGGGATCCCCCCGTACATCTCGCCTTGCGCTGCTTCTGTGGAACCCCTCGAATCCTTTTCCTGAAGTTCCTTGGGCCTTTCCCCAATGTAGGCGGGCTTGAATGTATAATTAATTCTCAGTTAGGCTTTTCCCAAAGGGGTCCTCGGTATTCTCTTAATTCCCTTTTAGTCTGCGCTCAAGATGTGGGCGTGCCGTCTCCCCCCTTCCAGCTCCCTTGGATTTTCGGTATGACTCTAAATTCTCCCTTTCCCCCTGTCGCTTGTCCGCTAGTCAATGGTCTCCTCCCTTTTCCAAAAAGGGATTCTCTCCTGGATTCTCCTAGATTCTTTCCCTAGACACCTTGCTACAACGAATTTTGAGATGCCTCCTTGAGTGTTTCCACCCTCTTGTTGAGGAATTAGAAGGATTGATTACTTTTTTCCCGTACCTAGCCGGTCAGCGGATCAGCTTAAGAAGGACGTCCCCCCGGTATTTTCACTCTCAGCTAACCGGCTCACTTTGCCTCTCGATATATTTTCCTCTTTCTTAAGGGATGGAACCGACGTAGGTTCCTCGGCGACAATCTCCATCCCCTTTCTCTGGCCTTCCTATGTTCCAGGAGCTGGTTTTACTTTCGTCAAGAGGTCCTAGTTCCCCCCCTTTTATTTCTTTACTGGTACAAAGTTCTAGGATTTTCAGTGCTTCATCCCGATGAGTCCCAATCTTGGAGATTTTTTTTTCTCTGGAGACATTTCTCCTCTAGATCTGCTCCCAAAAACTCGTGAAAGCTGTTCTCACCTGTCCTCTTTTCCCCCCGTCCTCTTCCCCGAGAGACCCTTCCCCCTGACGACAGCTCCCCTTCGACCCCTTCCCCCCCGTGGACTCCATACTCGATGATGAGTAGGGCCCCTGCTCTCAACATTCCTCCCTTCCCCCCTTTTCGTCTTGCATTTACTAGATACTGAAGCGGGTACGCCTTCTTTTTTCGATAATCGCGCCCGAACCATATGCCGTTGGACATTGATTTTCCCCCCCCTCTCCTCCCGCTGCTGTAGTGACTTCTCTCTCTTTTATTCCCTCTACGTGTTTTTTTCTCCACTCTTCCCTCCTTAGATTGAGGAAGGATAGGCTCGTCACTTTTTTTCCTCTCCATCATTTCCGGAACAATTCAGGCGATAACCCCCTCTGCCCTCGTCATTTTTCTTTTACACAAATTTAAGCGAAGGTTGTCGCGTTTGACTCTTTCGTCCACTTTGTTGAGGAAATTGTTCCGATTTTTGATCTTCTCCTCAGGTCGACCTCGATGCCTTACGTGATTGGAACCCAAACCCCTTCCTTTTGACTGACTAAACTCTCTCGATTTGTGTTCTTTACATCCTTTCCTATCCTTATGCGACCTTCGAAACTCCCCCCCCTTTCTTTTAGCGGAGTTCACTTTCGTCTGGGATCTTTTTCACTCCCCCTTTCGAACGAGGCGGCGGTTCCCCTTTCTTCCTCTGGCCTATCCTTCGGTGTAGGCCTTTCAGAGCCGTCCCCCCCCCCTTCCTCTTCTCTTTCTTTTTTCGCGCCTCTCCCTCTGTGGGCGCCTCCCTTCCCCCCCTTTTTCCCCTTTTACCTGCGCGAGCCCATCCTTTACATTTCAGGTTCACTCTCCTCTAAGCTTATGAAATTACCCTCTTTCAGCCGTTTGCGCTGACGTGTCGTCTTCTTCCCCTGGATTCGGCAGCCAGCGCAACAAGCGTCGCCACCGCTGCCCGGCCAGCCTCCCCCGACCCGATTTCCTTGCTAGGATCTTTTCGACGTCCCCTCTCATCGGATTCTCTTTTCTCTCCCTGGTTCCCCCGAGGATTACATTCGTACCTTGACTCTTAAGCCGTTGCAACGAGTACCATTTTGTCTCCTTTCCAATTCCTCCAAGCTTTAGCCGATAGCTGGTCCGCCCAACCCCTGTTCAACCCTTCCGAAGTTCACGACATGACCGATAAGAGGGACGCCCCCCCATTTATAGTCTTCATTGCTGGGCTCTGAGAAACGAGGCAATCCTCTTTTATATCCCCCCCCAATGGCCCCCGCCCACCCCGATTCCGTTTCCCCCCCCGCGCAGTCGCCGTCCAAGTTCTGTCACATAGTGGAAGTCTCCCTTTTGCGCACCATTTTGCAAGTTTTTTTTAGAAGAAGATTGTCCTCCTTTTTCCTTCGGGAAGGCACTCGCTTCCCTGATTCTTTCCCGGGCCCTTGTCTTTTCCATAAGTCGGGCTAAAAGATTTTTCGTTTTTTCTCGCTCCCCCCGATTTCTGCTATGGGACAGCAGTTGCATTTCCCTCCATTCGCTCCTTTTCCGAGATCGACGGACGGACTGGCCTTCTCCAGTTCAATATATCCCAGAACGGCTCGCAAGTTAGGGACGTCATTCCCGGAGATTGTTGTGAAATTCCACCCCCTTCCTCGTCGACCCTTTTTGCAAGGTCTTCGCCGATAAATGGCCACCAGTGCATCCCCCCTCACGCCCCAAAACGATGGCAAGCCAGAATCATGTGTCCCCCTGAAGGGCTTGCCTTTTCTTCCTCGGGTTTTTCCCTTTCCTAAGTCGCGCATACAAACCCTCCAGCCCCGACGCGCTTCCCTCCAGACCCCTTTCGAAGGACCACGCATTGATGTTTTTGAAACTGTCTTGAGGCTACGATCCCCCCGGCAGTGCACCCCCTCTCTCTCTAGACTTCCATCTCGTCTCCCTTTGTTGTTGACTTGAGCTTTCTGTCTACGCGCTCTTCTGTCTTAGAAGAGCCTGGGTCCTTCAGTTTTTTTTTAACTCAGCGACAGCTCTGGGCCTTCGACCTTTTTAGGATTTTCTTCCCTTCTTGACGGTGGCTTGGCTGGCTTTCGTTTTTCCTTTCTGCTCCTTTTGAAATCCCGCCCTTTTCTCTTTCCTCCCCTGTGCCCCTAAACTCGCCATAGTGTTAGTGACGTCTTTTTTTTTTTCTTACCCCTCAAATTGCACCTCTCCCAGAACGTTGTCGTCTTTTAGGTTTCCCCCCCTCGCCTGTTGATCGTCCATCGCTACCTCGCAGGGAGGATTTCTGGATCGGCTTGAAGTCTTCCTGCTCCTAATTCCCTCCTCCTTCCGGCAGAACTTCCCTACCATCGCTTCGTCGTCCCTCTTTGTGCAGCTCCTCCCCCTTTTTCGCTGAGCTCGCACCAAATGGCATCTGTTCAACGTTCGCTCTTCTCCGACCTCCCCCCTTTTTTATCCCCTCTTTTGCTTCTCCCATGGCACTTTTTTTAAAGTCCCGATACTTCCTTCATGTGACGGAGCATTGACGGTCTTCCAGGCTCTTTTTCCCTCTTTTCGTGTCTTCTTCTATCAAATAAGGCTGGGGCCTCTGTCTTCCATTCCGTTGAAGGAGTTTCTACAAGGGACTCGGTATTCTTCGTTAACGATGCTTTGGCGGTCCCTCTCTCTTTTCCTGGCCGCTTTTTTTCCGACCAAGATGAGACCTCGTCCACTCTACCCTGGCTTGTTACGCTCAGTACCGGTAGCAGGCCTTTTGGACGGCACCCCTCTATCCTACTAGTGCTTTGATTCCCTCCCTCTTTTTTTTTTTTCTCCCTAACTCGTCTCTGTAGGCGGTTTTTTTGGAACCCTCCGATGTTGCGAATTATCGTCTGCCACGTCCGGGAAGCGTGACGCTCCCGACATTTCTTCCCTCCGCGAAACCCTTTCCCTTCCCCTAAGACCTCGCTTTCCCCGGGTTCGTGCTTCGACCTTCCTCGGGGATGGCGGCAGGGAACCCGAAGGACAACAAGAGGGCTCTGCGCCTCTTTATGTTTCGTTACGGCTAGAAAGGCCCCCCGGAGCTTTCTTTCGGTCCTTGTTCTTTCCTCTCACCTCGTCGTCACAGGTGTGCTGCTTCCCCTCACCCTCGGCCTCTCATTCCTGCAGAAACGTGCGCCTTACCTCTTGGCCTTATGGGGCGCAGCCTATCGCCTGTTTCGCTTTCCCACAAACTTTTTTTTTTTTTAAGAGCTCTCATTGCCTCCTCTTTCCTTTTCCATCCTTCGAGTACTCGAGATCAAGGTCGACATGAGCCTCACCCTCGCTACAAGTCCTCCCCTTTGACGGTTCCTATGATGAGTCCGGGGTCCCGTCCCGACTGATGCACGGCTCGTCCGTCTTTCAATTTCTTCTTCCCTAGCGGTATCACGACCGGTTTTACGGACTTTTCTTTTCGCTAATGCTGAAGAACATGGTTCTGTCTCAACTCGCAAGAGCCTTGCAGTCTTGGATATTTCTCTTTCTATTTCCTCCTCATCCTTTGTTTTGTTTTTGATCTATCGACCCTCTGCCTTTAGTGCTTTTTCAGTCGGTCCGCCGTTCCAATTTATTTTTCCCCCATCCGTCCCTACAAGACGTTACGATACCCTCTTTTCACATGCCCCCTTTAAACGCCACCTTGCCGCCTTCCCGTTTGACTCGAGACCTCGCGTCATTTTCAGAGATTATGTAGTCCAACCGAGTTTTTTACGAGGCTTGCGCGCTTGTCGGAATTCTACCTTGCGATTTTTTTTCCTTCTGCCCGGGATAAAAGAACCCCCCTCTTTGTACATTCGTCTCTTCCCTCACCCAATTCCCCTATGTTGTGTTTCCATACGAATCGAGCGTCGACTCCTAGAAAACGATCCATATTTATTTGCGCATTGCGTTCGGCGAGTTCCCCAAAGTCGGATTTTTTTTCCCTAACAGGTTCGTCAATCAGCAATACCTGATTTGAGGGACCTCCATACCCGATGAGTCATAAATACCATCTCTCAGGCCCCCTCTTACGGATGAGCGATGGCGCCGAGTCCGTGTTTCGCCCCTGTTTCAATGGAATCGGAAAGATATAGAAATTATACTCTCCCGACTTTTCCCGGTCCGTCTGAAATACATGTCCGTCCCTTTCGGAGGGGCCTCTCTTTCTTGCCGGCCTTCACGCTACTGGTTAGGATAGACGGCTCGCGCCCCAGCGTATCTTTTTACACCCCCCCTACCCTTCATTCCGTATTTCGGGTCGTTTTGAAAGGCTATTCATAGAATTTTCTTTTTCTATGGAGCACATTGGGGTAAATCCCCAGTTGGCTTTTTGCGAGTTCGACGAACCTCCCCCCAGACCGGTTGTAATTTTTCTCCATGCGGTCTACTTTTTAAATCAAGACGAAAGCTCCCTCCACGATAGAGCTTTCAAGTACTCAGGTTGAGGCGCAACGCCGCCCTCCCTTCGATTTTCCGAGGGACGAAACTAAGTAGAAAGCCCTCCGTCTTTTCCCCATGAAACGGGAAAGCGCACCCGTTTCCTCGCCCCCCTTCCGACCCTTATCTTTCCCTTCCCCGTGAGCACGCGGATCGTAAATCTACTTTTCATCTCCGATGGCTGCCCACAATTTCCCAGTGACTTATCCTGACTTTAAGAGGTTTTTCCCTCTCTTTGAACACTCGCGAAAATGTTTTGAGTTGAACCCATGGGTATCCGCCGGGAATCAAAGATGTTAGGGTTGAGTGCCCACCTCTGGCTCCCCCTCCCTTTTTTTTTCACGTTCGCCTTACCCCCCCTCCCCCCGGCCAGGGCCGAGCTATCGTTGCTGCTCCTTTATTACCGATACTCCACGGCCCCATACCAGGGCTCCGGAGAGTGAGTCCAACTTGGCGAGTTAGAAAGCCAACCCCAACCTCCACCCCCCCACATGTTCATCGCAGGTTCCGTGCTCATATCACCACCCTCTTTTTTTTCCCCCATCCGGCATGCCACACAATGGCACAAGGGGCGCTCTGATCTTTTTTTGTCGTGTTTCACCGGGAGGCGAAGCGAGACTCTTTGAGAAACGGAACGCGCCCCAAGACATTTCTTGATAGCCGTCCCCGAACCTGTCGAAGGCCCCGGGAGGTCTTGCTTCGCTTTTTTTGCCCCCTTGAATTTGTTCGAGGATACGATACGCCTTTAAGAGTTCTTTCTTTCTTTACTCTTGTAATTCCCTCCTTTTTTTGTTTGATGAGATATTTCTTATCAGTTTTCCGTAGCCCGCCGACAAATTTCAGTTTCGTGCGCTTCTACCAGACGTTTCCCTGGGACGGGGGACGGCTGATAAAGCGCGTCTTTTTTCCGTTTCGGCATTTTGGCTCGCTTAGCCATCCCTCCCTGAACCTCCACCGTTTTTGACATCCCCCTTTTCTCTGCTGACATCTGGCGTGCACTGATTACTGGCTGTTGGCCAGCTGTCGCACGACTATGAACCGTTGTCGATTCTTTTTGGATTCTAACACCTAGACAGTGTTGTACTCATGCGCCTTGGCTTTTTTTGTGACTATTTTTTTTCGGGCTTACGGTGAGAAGGCGCCCCAATCCGCTCACGTCATTTCCCTTTTCTGAGAAAGTGCTGTCATCGCCGTCCCATCGTGTGGCAGATTCAACCCTATGCGTTTCTTTTTTGTCGCACCCCATTTCCTTTTCAACGTTCGCTTTTCGAGGTTTCCTTCCCCTCACTTGGAGTCCTCTCCGCAGGCACTTTTGAGCTCCTTTCCTCTTTCCCTGTTTTGTAATATCTGAATTCCCATAAGGAGGCTAGTGAACGCGAGCATAGTGTTCTTTTAAGCCCCTTTTTTTTTTTTTTAGGGACGATATCCAATGAAGGCGGACTGGACTCTCCAGATGCGGCGAAGAGACGGGTCCCTCGTCTTCTCTTTTCCACTGATTTCTTTGGAGGCTGCTTTTCCGTCTTTGCTTTCGCGGGATTGAAAAGGACGTATCAATGTTCCTTTTTTTGTTCGGTGCCCGCCGACCATGGCCGGATAGTAGACCAGTATAATCGTGCTCGATCGTCTTCGACAACGAACCTGTCCGCTTGCTCGGTCCGTATCGACCTTGGGCATTATACCGTTTTCCCACGTTTTTTACTCTCGCCTTCAAGAGATCAGCGTCCCCCCGTGGCCCCTTGGTATTCCCGACCTAGCGCTATTACCCCGGCTCAGTGCTAGAGCGATTTTCTGGAATGGGCCGAAGGAGCGCCCACGCTTCGGCTCGGCTTTCATCTTTTATGAAAGAATACACCTGAAGGAGCTTTGCTTCGGCTTTCCTTACCGCGCCCTAGCGGTAATCCCAGGGTTTGTCGACGTTCTTCCCTACGGCTGCAGACGTGTACCCGTTTGTATATTGGTATGTGGTGAGAATTTTGCATTTTCTTCTCGTATTATGTGTACCCAACCCATATTGAACCCTCCGACCGATACTGTTTTTCTTCCCACTCCAGCTCCGCTAGATCAAGTCTACGCCCCCCTCCCTCTTTCGATCACAAGTCGCAACGAGTGGACTCACATTCCTCACGATGATGACGTCAGGTTTCGAGCCTCAAGGTGTTTCCCGTTACGGCCATTTCATGATCCTTCCGCCGATTTTAAGTACTTGATGGTGATAATCGCTGCCTTTCCTATTTTTCCCCCTCGAAGCTTGCAGATGGAGGTATCTGAATCTTTCCAATCTTTTGTCTCGATTCGACCAACAGCTGCAAGTTTGCGAGGTGAGGCCTCTCATATTCGGCAGCGTCTTCTCTCCATCATCCGGACAGGACGTTTTCGTCCTACCCTTTTTTGCTTCACTCTCCCGCCCGTACCGGGAAACGCACATTGCCGTTTTTTTCTAGCGGCCCTGACGTCATACTCAGTGATTCGTCCACAGTTTCCTTTCTCGAGGAGGCGAGATGCGGAGGCCCCTTTCTCTTTTTTTTTTTTCTCCGTGGATTGGAAGTCAACAAAAGATGAGGTCGGATGAGAACTTCTTTTGGGTTGTGTACCATCAGTCGATCCTCACGCCCTTTTGCCCCCAGCCCAATCTTTGCGCAGCGTTTCGGCAGGTCAGCAAGTTGCGGACGCGAGTTCTCCATCCCGGATATGCCGAGGAGACCATTACCCGCTACCGCATTCCGCCCGCGACATCCTTCGGGTAGGTTTTGGGGGGGCTAATAGTTTCGAGACCTGAGATCGTTCCATTTTTTCTTGCCTTCCCTAGGTGGACAGACTGCGCTCGAGTTTTCTTTGACGGGAGCCGGGAAGATCGAGAGGTACATGGTTCGTCGGGGTCTGATGATTCAGCTTTCCGTCGCTCCGGACTTGGCAGGACTGAACGCCTTCGATAGCACAGAGTCGATTTTCCCCCACACCCAAGCCTTTCGAGCCTCGCGACGCTTCTTTCGTTGTAGTGTCACATCGAGTTCTGGACGAGTATCGCTGGCGCCATACTTGGATAAATACGCCTTCCACGGAGCGAACGACAGCCGTGGAGGATCCCATTGCTCGGTCCACTCCAGTAAAGCGCCGCTCGCGCCAGACCTTCTCCCCAATCTCGTTGATGGAGCCCCCCAGCGAAGACGTTGACTACTTTTCCGACCCGGATAGTCACGCCTCAGTTCGCTGGGACCTGTCGGGCTTTGTCTATCGCAAAAATGGCAACCTCCACGATCTCTCCTTCCTTAGCCGGATTCTCAAGGCTCCGAGTTTTCACCATCGTCCCAGTCCGGGCTTTTAGCGCCATTGCCAGGGGAGCCGAAAGAGGGTCGTACCCCTGAAGATCTGGAAGGCATTCGCGACAGCACGGACTTAACAGGGGCCACAAATTGGGTGACTCCATCATCGGGCCCCCTTGTTGAGCCCACGAGATGGAACACTGATACCAGAACGTCGGACAGAATGGAGAGATATGTTTCGAGAATCGTTTCCCTTTCGGCCCGATCCAGAATCATATCCTGGAAACCAGCAGGAAAGGTGAGGTCTTCAAAAATGGATAGGGTTAGACATACAAACGAAAGAAGTCCTTCGTTCTCTCCCTGTTCTGAAGAATGGAAACAGACATTTAAAACTCCCCCCCGATGGCAGCAAAGATAATGTTCAGATAGTGATTGCCCTGTGTAGTCAATCGGAGGTCCGAATGAGAAAGACCGGAAAAACGAGATTGATAAGAATTCCTAGAAACCTCCTTACAAGAACAGGTCGATCGCGAGAGATGTAGACACGAAATTTGTCCAGGAACAGATGATAGAGAGAATATCATAGTGTAATCAATAAGAATAATGAGATTTATTGTTAAGGAAGATTAGAATGGGAAGAAATACTAGACTGAGAAAGAGATAGGGAATTAGAATTCTGAGGAGGGGAAGGTAAAAGGGGTGTGGTTGGGGGGGGGGTTGTGGCGGGGGTTTTTGGTGGGGCTTTTGATTGTGTTGTGGTTGGGTTGTGGGGGGAGGGTGTTGGGGGTGGGTGGGGTTTTGGTTTGTGGGGGAGGGGTGTGTTTTTTTTGACTTCTTGAGTTGGGGGAGGAGGGTGTGGCGGGTTTGTGTGGTTTTTGGGGTTTTAGGGGCGGGTGGTTGGAGGGGTTGAGGGAGTGTGTTTGTTTTGGTTGGGGGGGGGGGCATTTTTGTGGTTGGGAGGAGGGTGGTGCGGCTTTTTGTGTTTTTGGGGCTCCTTCCCCCCCTCGGGGTGTGTGGTCTGTGTGGAGGTGGGGGGGGGGGGGGTTGGGTTTGGGGGGGGTTGTGGTGAGGTGGGGTGGGTTTGGGGTTTTTCTTTTTTTTTTTTTCTCTCTTTTTTTTTTTTGTTTCTTTTTTTTTTTTTTTTGGGTTTGTTTTTTTTTTTTGTGGTTTGGGGTGTGTTTGGTGGTGGGTGCGGTTGTGGGGCGTGGGGGTCCGGCGCGTTCCCCCTTAGCATCCTCCCGCATTGACTGACACAAGGGAAAGCCCCTTCGCCTATCTGTGATTCCCCATCTTTCTTTGGAGTGAACCGTCGATCTGGCGGTCCGTTATTTCCCTTGCGATGTACGACGTGTGGACGCGTCGGTTTCTTCTATCAGGTGATCGTCCTAATGAAATGAGATCTTTGTTCTGTTTTTCCGGTTTCCTCGTCTGGATCGGGCTCCGGACGTACGTCCTAGAGCGTGAAACCCCCAATTATCCGGACGTGATGTCATAGCCGGTCGTCCAGAGCTGTGGAAGTCCTTTGAGCACTTGCTTCGACAACCCCCATTTACATCCTGTTCCACGTCATCGCGTCGCCCCTATGGGCGGGAGGCGGACCTCCTCTCGCACCTGGCTTTTTACTCCCCATCACTTCCGTACTGTGGACCGGGCATCTGGACAGGCTTTTCGGCATCGTCGGAAGTTCATTGGGGCGATATAAAACTGAGTTCCTAGGCTCCCCCTTGCGAGGCTAGGGCTATACAAGGGTCGTCTGGTACTGTCGCGTCTTTCTGTTGCGCTCAAACTCCTTCGCTCTATACTGGTGGCCGAGCGGAAGCTTTTGATGGATTGAAAGCCCTGCCCCCCGGTGAGGCTGTCCGATTCGCCCTCGCGAAGGCTTCTGTCGGATTTGACCAGCACCCTAAGTCGCGAGGAGAGCCTAGGACCTGACGTCTCCCTCTCCTGCACGACAACGCTCGTCGCGCTGCTCGTTCAAAATAGACGCTGTTCGAATACTCGCCGCTTCTCTGCCTTCAGGACTCGGACAGATCGACCGGGGCGGTCGGCACGCCGGCAAGTCGCTGGTTATTTAGCCTTCGAGCTCTCCACGGTGCAGAATGACGTTCATCGGCTGAGCGCAGTCCTCCAGGAGCCTCTTGAAAACTCATCGGCTCTAGAGGATATTGTGCGCCCCCCCTTCCTCTTGTCGTTCGGGAAATGAGTATTTGGGTGCTCGCCGAGCCCTCTGTCTTTCCCCATTCCGAACCGTTCGGACCCTTCCTACGCTGACCGACGAACCCCGACTTGGCCTCTGTGGTGCAGGACGCATTTCTCGGATGGTCACACACACACCGGAATCATTGCGAACCCCGCCCATTTTTCTTTTCGCGTCCTCGCCGAGATCAAGGTAGAACCCCGCAGCCCGCAACCTCCCCCAAGTCGACCCACCTCGTGGACGAAATTATACCGCATGATGACGTCGGCCGGCCCAAATTTTCTTTCCACGGCCGGTCAATTTTCCTTGTCTCGTTTCCGGAATGATTGTAATCGCTGCCTAACCTGACCTGTCTGGTTTGCTCCTCGCAAAGAGATTGATGGAGGTCGAATCTCCCCCCTGTTGTTGAGTGATTCGACTCCACTCCAAGCATGAGCAGATTGCCTCTCTGTCGCAGCGATTATCCATCCAGTGACCGCCCGCTCGGTATCGGTAATTCCCGGGAAAACGGCCCCCGGTTTGCTGCCCAGTATCACGAGTTGTTGGTAAATTGGGGGATCGCGGTTGGCCTCCTTTTTGCATGTCGTACCTTATCTCGGCGGACGCGACCGGATTTTCAGATCTGGGGGACATGGAGACCTGTGAATAGAGCCGGCTTCCGCTCCTCGCTCCCCCAGAGTCGGTGCGCACTTAGTTCCGTCCCTAGGAAGAGCAGGTTTCCCTCAACCATGGATTAAGTCTTTTTGCGTCCCCAAGATGAAGCATTTCAGCAACTCCCAGCTTTTCATAGCCGTCGAAGTTTGCTTCCAGATGAGATAGATTTGCCGATCTCCTTGCTCCGGTGTCCAGTCCAGCGCTGTCCGAGAACGATATAGAATCTCGCACTCTGCCAGGGTTGAAGAGCAGACGATGCTGAAATACCAATTCTTCCTCGGGGCCCCCTCTTCGGGCGATCGTCAGTGCTTCGGACTGTCGGACCCCTCTCATAGCACTTTTATTTCCCCCCCGTCCGAGAAGTGAGACGATTGTTGTCTCTGCAAGTTATGACGTCACTCCCCCGAGGGATCGCGTTCCTCCTGGGTCCCTCCGGCTTCCTCGACTAAGAGCACGTGCGAAACCGACACCAGTCCCCCGGTATACCATTCCTGTGATCCTCAATCAGCCAATGCGTTCCGATAGAGGTGCCGGCAAAAGCAATCCGTTTTGAGTGCCCTACGATACCTCCTTAACGTATACAGGGACTCCTTTTTTGGATAGCCCCCGTCGAATGGGCGATCTTCCCTAGGCCAGCCTTTCTATCCACTTGGTCAAACCCGCCAAACGAGGTCGCTTTCCTTTTGCCTTCTTTCTCCTTTTTCCCCCAGTACGGAAGTATCCATTGCAAGATGGCCTCGCTCCAATCCGTTTTGCCCGGGCCGCCAGAGGGTCGAATATCCCGCAGATCGGGTTCCGGCACCCGCGAAGTTGAAAAGGATCATTGTTTCCTCCTCCGAGGGCTTTCCCCCCCGATGTCCTGGTTGAGCTGCCACGAGATCTGTTTCTGGGGAACACACGTAGACGTAAAGCGAACAAGAATGAGCGCTCGGTTCTGCAACGGAATGAAGGAGCCAGAGACAGCCTCACTCTCAGGCGAGACGGCGATGAGGACGAAAAAAGTGTGAGTGTTCCACCCCAAAACCCCCACCCCCCCAACACCCCCACCACCCACCCCCCCCCCCCCCCCCCCCCCCCCCCCCCCCCCACCCCCCCCCCCCCCCCCCCCCCCCCCCCCCCACCAAAATGGCAGAGTGTTAGAACCAACCCCATTCTACAAACGTCTTTCATGTGTCAATGTTCGTGAGCAGCTCACTGGAAAAGCCAGCCCCCAGGTGCATAAGCAAGATACTTGTTTCCGATCAGTCTAATGGTGTTAAATGCGTGTGGTGGGTTTTTGGTTTTTCTGGTTTTGGTGGGGGGGGTCGTAATGCGCATGCTCAGTCCAGACCCCCGAAAACGGACAAAGAACGCGCTCATCCGCCCCCTTTCCGCACCTTCCACGTCCCTTTTTAGCTGCTTCTCCCGCGGTATGCTAGAAAACTGTCGGCCCATTTGACCCGAGTGATAGTAGAAGACTCACATATTTCCTCAGTTTTACGAGATCGTCCAGATCACTTTTTAAGGCAGATGTAGCCTTCTGACACCCTCCTTTCGCTCCGTCATCGTGACAGAGCTCGTCATTCGACTGGTGCGGAGGGTTTCGATCCTTGCTTGGAGGCGCGTTCTCGAATTCGGGCTCCCACCCCCTCATTGCCCCCCGACCCAGGTTCCAATCGGCAAGCGGAAAAAATGATATGGATTGGCCATATTTTTTCTTCCTTTCTCTTGTTTCATTTATCTGCACGAACAATTCTTCCCGACTTTTTTTGTTTTGCTTTAACGCAGTTGATAGTCCCGATGGGTGCGATAGGTTCTGGATTGGCCGGCCGTCAGCCGAGAAGAACCCCCCCCGTCCAACCCTCCTTAGTCTTCTCACTTTGGTTTTTACCACCTTTCGCCGTGACGTCGCCACTCTTTCCTGTGGCCCTGGGTTTAACTATGGTGAGGACTTTGTACATCCTGTTTCTTTCATGCCCCCCTGCCTTACCGACCGATCTGCGGAGGC
>Ga0179593_1727734_pt1 | contig 23910 bp, 33 predicted proteins | sample CZODoug2_1_08_16_FD_185931 | JGI IMG/M metagenome (GOLD analysis project Ga0179593, IMG submission 185931) | Vadose zone soil fungal communities from Angelo Coast Range Reserve, California, USA - CZODoug2_1_08_16fungal (PacBio error correction) | ecosystem: Environmental > Terrestrial > Soil >... | reverse complement strand
TTCCCCTCTCTCATATGCATAGACGTTTTTCTTTCTTAACCGCCTGAGCTTTTTCCCTTTCTTTCCCATTCGCCTTCATGCACAGAAGTTCGAGTCCCCCTTTGCGGCCCCGCGGAGCCAACTAATCGGTAATAGAGAACCTTGTTTTTTCTCCCCCTTCCCTATTTCCTAGATCTTTACGATGAATGTGCACCACTTTTTTTCCTACACATTTTTGAAGATACGCCCGTGTTTTTCCTTGGCCACCCGGAAAGAGGCCTACCCGGGGTCAACTATTTTCCCTCGAGTAGTTGCGATTTTTTTGACTCGGAATCGCAGTTTTATTTCCTCCCTTTTCCCTCCTCATTGCGCTTTCTCCCAGCCGCATGAATTTCTGTAGAACCCCCTTTTCCCCTCTTCCAGCTGTAAGCCCCTTTTCAATAACTATCGCTCCCCTTCTCTCGTGTTCCCTCTCACTCCGGATCCTTTTAAATAGTCCGGAATCTTGGTCCCTGTGTCCCCCTTAGTGCTTTTACGCCCGGGAGGCGCCCCATCTCCATAACCCCTGCATTGACATATGCAGCGATCTCGTAGTGTAGACACTCCCCCTTTTGCTCGTGACCTATCGATTAGGCTGTCTCCCCCGCACCGGTTTTCCCTTTACCTTTTCGTGGAATCCTCGTCGGGGAGGGTGCCTGCCACCTTTCCCCAGATTGGAGGATAGAAAACCCTCCATCTGTTGATTTTCTTGGCGCGCCCCGTCTTTTCCCCTCTCATGGGTGAGGCAACGTCTCCTCGTTCGCAATCAAATCGCTGGAGTATTCATTATTTTGTAGTTCATCCCCTACGATGTTCAGTCGTAGTCGATTTTCCCTCTTCTCCTCCCGTCGCTTATGCAGGAGTCATAAAATGATCTACTCTGCCTACATGCGCCAATTAATTGCTATGGGGGTATTTCACTCTTGACTGCTTTTTTCCTTCCTAGTGCAGGCAGTTCCTGTAGAGGATCTAGACTGAGAAGAGGTCTTTTTCCTCCCAGAGGATTCGAGCCTTACCGCTCAACCTGCTGGAGTACGCTTCACAAGCCGCTTGAGTAGTAGCGCTCTTTCGTGTTCTCAATAAGGTGAATTTCCCCCACCAACGGAATGATGGTTTTTTTCCCCTCCTTACGGCGTCGAGGTGTTTAGATTTATCAATTGAATAAGTTCCTCTCTTGTAAGGAGACTCCTTTTTCCTCATTTCACACGAGCTTTGTTTTGAGCCGACTTCGTTTTTTTTTTTTTTTTTTTTTTTTTGTTGAATGAAGCCTCCTTTCCTACCGTATATGTGACTTCTGAACCTTGATACGAACCCCTCCGTCTCTTAGCCCGATTATCTTTATGGCCGTGCCGAAGTCCCTCCCCTCGGTGAGCTTCCCCGTTTCCCGCGAGAAATAGGAACCCCCCCCCCAACGGGGTGTGTAAGGTCTTCCTTACTTCCCTTGAACGACTCCTTTTTCGCGCGCGATTCTTTGGCCTGATTCACCACTTTAACCGCCTGTTTCTTGGAAAAGTCGCTTTTTCTGCAGTTAAAGGTTCCCTCTTCCTCTTCAATGCCAGTAGTAGCTTGGCCTGTTTCTTTTTGCCCTGCCCCATAGAAATTGGTCCGTCTGCAAGTAAAAGTGAGCAGGGCATTAGGGGCCTCCGCGGGCGATGGCCGCCGCTTTTTTTCTCCAAGGATACGGCGTACCTTCCTCCCCGACGGATGACACCTGATGCTTGAGACAATTGTTTTTTGCCCGCCGGAGACGAAACCATGTGCGACCAGTTCCTTTTTCCTCCGGTCGGGGACCCTCTGAGATCGGCGGCGCGGAAGATACCCTCCAGACGCTGGCCTACGCTCCTCTCTTTGCGGTAAGTAAGGTAGGTGTACGGCCACCGGATATGTTTCCCCCGTGCCGGTTCTACAAAGCACGGCCGTGGTTCCTCCTCCGCTTCTAAGATAACGCCGGTGCATAAACACTTATGAGAGTTCGATAGAGGATGTGTACCTCTCCCCTATCGGGCGATCCGGGGTGTGTTTCCTTCTTTCTTCCCGCGCTACGCCTTTTTTTTTTTTTTTCCACCGCCGTCGAGGACGGCTTTCTTTTCCCTGTCCCCCCCCCCCTGGCCAGAGAGCATCTAAAACATCTTCCGGACGCAATCGATCATTGGCATGTATTTTCTTTTTTTCTTTGACTAGCATAAGGGCCCCTTTCCTGCCGGTGCTAAAGCTTCCGTTTTCCGGCCGGTGTTTTTTTCTTTCGCCGAAAGGTCTCGATTTTCTTTTTTTTTGGGTATGTGAGCCGGCAAGTCTCCTTTCTCGTCACGGTTCATGAGATCTCAACTCCCTCTTTCCCTTCCCCTTTGCGGCCTGGAAAGCAGTCCTGCAATCCGAGAGCTCATTTCTGGAAAACTTTCTGTAAGAACTGCATAACGCTCCCCCTTCCCCTCCTTTCCCCTCCTCTTCCTGGTTTTTTTTTCGAGTACTATTGGCTCTGGAGCACCTTTTTTTTTCCCCCCTCTCTCCGCTCATGAATTACGACCTGACTCCACTTCCTCCCATGCTGAAGCTAAATCCGCTCTCTCAAGGGGACGATATCTTCTTTTCCTTTTTTGAGAGCTGACTTTCCGTCGTGAGTCCCTTTTTTTTGATTGAGCTTAGCTGTCTCCTCTTCTCCTTTGCCAGGAGCTTGCGAAGAGTAGGTCTCCCCCGCCAGATCCAATCGTACGCGCCCCTCTTCCCTTTCAAGAGGAGTGCAATGGCGCTTTGTCTCTTTCATTTTCTTACATCATCGCTTCCCTCTCCGATTGTCGGCGATTTCCTTTCCTGCCTGCGGCTGGCAGTTTTAATAGACTGCCGCCTATCATTAACCAGGAGCGTGGCGCCAGGCGTACTTTTCTTCCCGACTGCCAGGCACACCCTTTTTTCCCCCAAAATCGAGCTCCTCCACCGGACGACAATCCGCTGCCCGCGCTCTCTCTTCCTCCCCGGTCGGTGCTTAGGGGTAGTCTTACCCATTTTTTTTCCTCCTACGAGGCCAACGGATCCTTTTTTCTATGGGGGATGCTCTTTCTTTGCTTTGGCATCCGGCTGTTTTTTTGCATGCGTGGATAGAGCACGTCGTACGCGTTAATCCCCAGCCAGGATGCCAGAGGGGCACCGAGACCCCATTTTCTCCTCTCCTCCGACTGCCGACTCCCCCGACGGCTCGAGCGCGCACCCATTCGTGCTGTATCACTCTCCCCTGAGCCGATACCGGCAAGGTTCCTGCAGGACAAATACCGGGAGCCTTTTCCCCCTTTTTTCCCGCCAATATAGGAGCCTTTCGAGACGAGCGCCGCGTGTCTTTTCCCTCCCTTGAGACATCGGCAATATTTCTCCTGCCGCTCCCTGCTTCAACGCCCCCCCGAGGTGGGAAGGACTCTCCTTTTCTCTTTCCTCCTTCTACTGCGAGTCCCTCGATCCGCGGCGTCCCTCCTCTTCATTTCGTTCCCCTAAGTGACAGGCTCCCTCTGTGACCCCCCTTTTTCCAGTTACTTGCCGCCCTTGAGAAATGAAAACCCCTTTCCCCCTTCCTCCGAAACAAGAATGTTTTTCCCTACCTGTACCAGGTGTTCCTGGGGAAAAGGTACTTCCTCAATCTGCTTTTCCACGTGGTGATCAGTTTTCGAAAGCGATCTTTCATCTCTTTTCAAGGCTCTCTCCCCAAGCCCGTTGTTTCCCCTTTTTTTTCCTCTCTTCTCCCCGCGCCACTCTCGCCACCTCGCCGATTGACTCCCGGCAAGGACAACTCCCTGCTACGCCGCAGGTGTTTCCTTCCCATCAGCAAACTCATCGTGGTCTCTTTTCAGGGGAATTAGGGCATTCTGGCCTCCTTTCCTTCCTTCCCCCCGGAAATGATAGCTTTCTGCCTTACAGTTTCTTCCTCTCCGTCCTGTTTGCAACGCGATTCAAGTCTCCCTCCTCCCTCCCCTAACCTCGTCATTCCACAATAATTACGGTGGTGTCTCCCCTTCATACCTCCCCTATTCGAATAACGAGAAAGCCTAGCCGTCCCCTGAAGAAGATCGGAGTGAGGGTGAAGCTCTACCCTTTTTTTGGGCGCCGTCTTCTGGCGCGACCTTCCTGCCTTCTTCATCCTCGGCGCCCCTCCCTTTCCTCCTCTAAAGGATCTAAACATGCTCTCCTGGCGTTCACTGCCCTCCGGGACAGTACAGCCTCCCCCCGACGCAATTCAACTTCCTTTTTATGTGCTACGCCCGCCCTGAGATCATTTTTTTTCTACCTCTACATTCGGCAGGCGGGTCCCCTTCTAATAAGAACGAAGCTCACCATTCCTCCTTAGTCGATGAACTAAACTTTCTTGGGGTATAGCATCCCTATCCTTTTTTTCGCTCTCTCGACTTGCGCTCGAGTCAGGTCGCTGCTTTTATTCCACAGCTGAATGGTATGTTCGACTCAGCGTTCCCTTTCCCAACGAGGGATAAGTTCCGTTAAGAAGAGGATTACCGGCAAGCCTCCTTGCCCGAAACCTGTGAGCTATTTGTTGACAGTACTCCTATCGCCTTCTGGGGGAGTGATAAAACGCTTCCTTCGCGCGAGCTCCCCTGGGTATCCCAAACACTGCTCTGGAATTTCAAAGATATACTGGGCCGCCTCCCCCGATTAGCTCCCGCTCGATCGGTTTTTCTTTCAAAAAATCGTAGACATTTTGCTAGGTCTTTTTCCTTCCCCACTTCTACGTGTTCATCCCCTTTCCCATAATGCCCATTAGCTTTTTCTTCTTTTTTCCGCGGTGCTCGCGAAACTCTCGATCAGCTTCTTTCCCCCCCCTTCCCCCCCCTCTGCCCCTCTCGAGGTGAAAGAATTGCCTGTGCATCCTTCCATTCTCGCAAGAGTTACTTTTTTTTCCAGAAAACCCGGGGATCTTTCACCACGCCCCCCCCCACGTGGTGCTCAGGAGGTGGTTTGGTTCTCTCTCCCTTGCTCCACGGCCAAACAAGGTGATAATTTCCCCTACACCGAGAGTTCTATAAGCGCTCTCCTTCGGTGGAATTCTCTCCTTTTTCTATTTCAGGCGGTTTCCCTTTCAAAGAGATACAAGGCTTCTTTACTTTTATCCCTATTTCATAATCCTAAGTTGTTGTTGTTCTGTTTTTTTTTTTTTTGTTTTTTTTGATTTACCCCCTTCCTCCGTGAGCTCGTTCTAGTAGCCGCGTTTCTCCTTTCTTCCAAGCGTTAATGCTTTCAGTCCCGTCTGCGCTTTCCTTTTTTTTCCACTCCTACAGGTGTCGTATGACAATGCGTCTCACTCTCTTTTCTCCGGCGATTTAATCGCTCCTCCTGAAGAAGAAGGTGGCACCCGGTTTTTCCTCGCCGAAAAGGTGATATTCCTTTCTCGACTGATATGTAAGCTGCACCCGGGGTACAATTCTTTCCTTCGAGGGGATGCACCTTCCTTTTTTTCTTCGTCTGCAATCGCATTTTTTTGCGCGAGGGCCCTCTCCCCCCTTCCTTTTCTGCTGGGAAACCCATTGCAGATTTCCTGTCGTCCCTTTATGAAACACGGAGGAAGCCCCTATCGCATAAGCATTCTCCGGTTTTCCCCTCCTCCCTCCGGAACCCGCTCTTTTTTTCGCAGGTCGCCCCGCTCTTTTTTACCTCCAAGGGGTCTCCAAATTCCCTTTAACAAAGATTTCCCCCCTGATCGCGCGCCTGCAAGCCCTCGTGGTTAGAACTACCACCAGTGGTTTTCTCCTTTGAACGATCCTTCCCCGCGCACGGTTTACTCTTCCTTGCCGTTGTAATCCTCGTTTTGACTGATCCATTCTTCCCCCCCATGATGCGACCACAAGCAAGCTGTTGTTCATCTCTCGGATGGCTCAAGATCATGGGCTCCTTCCTTTAGTCCTCAAACGCTATGGCTGCGATTCCCCCCATCGCGGGGTGAGTATTCCTCCCAATTTTTTCATGATTCATCGACGATTCCGAAGTCGAGTAGTCGCTTTAGGCCGCCTTCCGATGTAGATTTCAGAAGGATCACTGATCTTCCTTCCCCTGAGAATTCATTGATGGAGTACCCCCACAGGATCTTCCTCGAGATGGATGCTTATTCCCTTTTTTCAGGTAGAGAATGTTTGAGATGCATTGAGCCTTTCTTTCTTGATCGCGCGATGAAGAGGTTCATTCTCGAAGACGTATTTCGCCCGAACGGAGCAATAGAATGTTCCAGTTAAAGCAAGAAGATATTCGGCACCTCTAGGTTCGTGCTTTCAGAATTTTTTTTCCTTCCGTTAGCCAAAACCGGAAGGATTTTTTCTCTCTTTTTTGGCCTCCCCGATGTAGCAGTCATCCTTTAATCCTTCCCCCCCCCCCGATGCGGTCAGGTAGGTAGTTTACTCCCCCCCCCGTCATCACAGAGAGCCCATAGAGGAGAAGCCTCCCTCTTTTAGACCTCTTCAGAACCACTTTCTAGGGGAAAAAACCGAGGAGTATCTCTTTCCTTTTCCTCCCCTCTCTGGCAGTGACGAACGGGAATCCCCCCCTGTTTTTTCCTTAGGTGCTCCCCCTTTTTTCAAGAGGTGACAACGGGTTTTTCCTTTTCTAGGGAACTTTTTTTTTTTCCTTGAACGACCTCGTACCCTCTCTTCTCTCTGCCGTGTTAATGCTTTTGAATGTTCTATACGTGATGGAAAGTACCCCCCTCCCTTCACTGGTCCCTTTCTCTACATGCGTGGTTCGCGGTTCATTCTTTTTTGTTTTTATGTAGTCAGAGAACGACTTTGTGCGCACAGTAAATGACCGCTCCCTCGGAGAGAAGGCAATTAGGGACTCGCGATGGGCCCCCGCCCCGCGGATCGCGTCCTCTTCCGTTTTCTTTCCGCCGGAGAGGAAGGAAACCTCTTGGAAGACCTTCGTGGCAGGCGCTTTTTCTGCAAATGGAGACAAGATTCTCTTTTGCCGGCGTGTGAAACTTCCGCCCCTTTTCCAGAAAACGGCCGTCCGCGCCGAGATGTCGGTCGTTCTCCCCTTTCCCGGTATGTTGTTTGCCCCATATCTATTGGGTTCCACAGTGCCTCCCTGACCAGAAACGGCCGTGGGTTTTTTCCGCAATGAGTCCCTTTTGCTCACGAGGAGTATGCCTTTCTTTCTCCCCCCGGCTGAAATGGCGATCACAATCTCGGGCGCTGTGTGGGGCATCTTCTCTGCGCGACAACGCTCCCCCCCCTTCGAGGAATCTTCTGCAAGAATCCACCCACCCTTTCCTTCCCCCTTCCCCCCCATCGATCAAGTTGGCATAGTAGTATGCTCCCCGTTTCTCTTTCTCTCCCTAAGGCACACCCCTTTTCTGCGAGGGAAGAGGATGGCGGTGTGAGGTCAAATGGGTCCGGTCGGGGCATGGCTTTTCCCTCTTTCTCCCTTTTACTCCTGGAGAAAGGGCTTTGTTCCTGGACATCTCCCCTGCAGTCGATGACGGCAACTTTTCCTTCCCTTTCTCCCCCTTCGCCGACATTCTTTAGCTTAAACGCTTTTTCCTCCACTGATCCGCTACAATACAGCAATTTCTTCCCTCCTTTACTGGGGCAGATTCCTTTCCCACCTTGGCTCTGGAGACACAAGGGGTTTTTTCTCTTTCTCCAAGCTCTGGCACTGAGACCCATCGCGCACATGCTGAGCTCAATCCGCTCGTCTTTTTCCTCCGGATCTCTCTATTTTACTCATCCCCTCCTGATGTTGAGATCCTCCTTGATGCGGCACCCGGCCTTTGTGCGGCGATGATGTTCCGCTGTTCTGTCCTTTCTTTCCTACTCGTTAGGCCAGCCCCACGAGAAAGGACTGCCGTGCCCCTCCTTTTTTCCCCTTGGCGCGGATTTAGGCGGATGCAGTTCATTCCATCTCCCTTCCTTTAGACTTTTTTCCGTCGGCGCATGCAGGAACTCTGTTTCCTTCCTTTCCGTCAATAGATGACTCTTGCGCCAGGCGTTCCTTGCCTCTAGCCCGCAATGTAAGAAATAACTAAACTTTTTCCTTCTCCCCCCCCATTGGACCTAACCCTCTTCGGAAGCTTTAGAAGACCGGTTTTTTTTTTTCCCCCCCTCTTTTTCGTCAGAAGAGAACTCCCCGGATCGAGGGCGGCTCTCCTATTTTTTTTTCTTTTGGGGCATGAACCCTGTAGCACGTCATCGTCTGCTTTTTTCCCAAGGGCGTGGATCGAGCCGTACTTTATTAAAACAGGAAGAGCCCGAGATTTTCCGGAGACACTCTTGAAGAAGACTCCGTCTCTCCCCCTCTTCGCTTCTGGAGCGAGAATTGAAGGACCCCGTGGTTTGTATCCCCTTCCCCCCCCCAGAGAGTAAGCCCTTTCTACGGTGGAAAGGTCCCTACCGTTGGCAGCAGTTGTCACCCCCTAAAATCCTCAGGAGAGGGAAGGCCTTTTTCTCCCCTCTCCCCTAGCGAAGTGGGGTTGTTGATTTTCTTGTTATTTGGGGGGGTTTTTCCCGTTCAACTGTGTTAAACACTCCTGACATGTGAGGATACCTTTTCCCCTCCTCCCATTTGCTGAGCCTTAGAGGTGGCTTTTTTAGTCCCTGGGGTCAAAGATGTAAGAAGGGGCTCCTTTTGAGGCTGTTGGATTAGGCCTCCCTGCGGTCGACCGAGGAAAGGTCTTCTTCCCTTTTCCGTCTTTATAAGCTGCCTTGACCCGGTCCCCTAGAAAAATTGCCCCTTTGGAGACCTTCCCCCAAACTGCCAAGCTTACTTCCCCCCCTCTTGACGATAGAAGAGTCTTTTTTTTCCCCTTGAAGCATGGGCCACCTTTCCCCCTGATGCGGGTCACGTGGTGCTGTCCCCCCAGAATGTCCCCTCGATCTGTACTCTTTTTCCCTTTTCCGGCTCCGAAAGCACTGTTTCTTCTACGGCTTTTCGTTTTTGCGCCACTCGCCGAGGCCTTCTTTTTTCCCTTTTTTTGTCCACGAATACAAGAATCTGCTTTCTTTCAATCCAGCAAGCATCGTGGGCTGACGCCTCCTCTCCCCTCCTTATTCTGCTTCGGCCTCGAGTCGGCTCCTAACCGCTCTCCTTTTCTTTTCTGCGTACCCTTAGGACGCGCTTCCTTTTTTTTACGGATCAAAGGATGCACCTTTCCGACGCCCCGTTTTTTCATTTGCCACAAGCTTTTTCCTTCTTTGTGGAGAACCTTCTCCTCTCCTCTGAAGCAAGACTCTCTCATCCTTCCTCCTTCTGCGTGCGGGCTTTAGTCGGCTTTTTTTCTTTTTCTTCGCCGAAGAAAGCGGAGAGTCACCCAGTTCTTCCTCCTTTCCATCGCGAGATCCTTCGAATTTTCTGCAACATGCCGACTGCTCCCTCTTTCCACCTTCAATCCGGTTCCTCCCCTCCTCCGCCGGGTGAAAGACCCCCTCCTTGGCGAATTGTACGAAGAATTGGCTCTTTCTCCCGGTCCTCAATATTTTCCTCGGCATCTCCCCTCTCAGGTCCTCTTGATGAACTACACCTTGAATGACTCCTTTTTTGGGGTATCGCATAAAGCTTTGTTTCTGAATTCGACTTGCTCATTCCCCTGATAGTGAGCGTTTTTCTCCTTTCTTTCCGCGCATCACAGCATTGCTGGTGTTTCCCTTGTGTCTCCCAGCTGGATCAGTTTTATTACCACTTCCCTTTCATACCGTGACATCAAAAGGTTTCGTCTTTGTTTCGACAGCGATCTATCCTCTCCGCCATGGCTGGAGTTTCAACTGTCTGTGCCCGAAGTTTTTTTAGCAGGCGGCTGCAAAACCCTTTCCTTGTTCAATCTGGGCTGTATGGTCCTTTCGTTTTTTCTACTGGGCGACATGCGCCCCTTCGCCATTGCCGCCCTCGATCGGGTTCCGGCTTTTCCCCCTCCCGAGGAAATTGTGTGTTTTGTTTTCAGCGACATTTATTTCTGCCCCCCTTTTCGGAAAGCGCGGCCATAGGCCACTTTTTTCCTCTTTCCTTTTCCTGGATGTGTCTCTCCTCCGACATCACCTGCGATTCCGACCGGTCCCCCTTTTCTTTGCCATACCCGGCGACCAAATCCTCGAGTTCTTCCTCCCCTGGGCAGCCTTTCTTTCTTTTGCGAATATAAAGAACCATGTTCGCCTCCCCCCCCTCTTCCTACCCCAACAAAGTTTTCGTGGTTGGTGCGATCTTCCCCTCTTCAAGGGCGACACGGCCCCATTTCCCTCTCCCTTTGAATACGGACACCGATGAGTTTCTTCTTTGGACTGCGACCGGGCGTTTGGCCTGGGCCGTCATGAAGCTTTCTTCTACGAGAACGCTTTCTTTCCCTCTCAGAGGTTATTTATTCTCTTTTCTTATGTTTTTGGTTGAGAGAGATACTCGAGCCTGTTCTCTAGTAGAAGCGCTTAACGCTGTTTTTTTTGGGGGCAAAGCGTCTTTCCTTACGACAGTCCTTCCTTCTTCTACCCAATCATAGGTTAGTATTCCCAGAACCGAGAACCATTGTTTGAAGTGTTCCCTTGAAGATTTCACTCGCCCCCCCCCCCCCTGCAGCGTACCTTTGGGTTGTAGACTAAACCCTTTCCTCCGCCAAAGGTTTTAGTGATAGGCGTCCCCCCCCCCCGGTCCTCCTTTCCTTGGGTCAATTCGTGCACCTTATTTGCTGGTTCCCTCCCTTGTATGCCCTTGATTTTGCCGTCGGAATCCTACCTTTTTTTTTTCACCCGACGTTGCGCGAAGGGCGCTCTCCGTGAATTGGCCTTGATGGTGTAAACAAATTGTTTTTTTTCCTGAAAAACACGGAGAGTTGCATCCCTTCGTTCCCTGCTGTTCCTCGATGTTTTTTTCCCCGAGATGGCGGCAATCTTCCCTCCTTTGCGCAAGGTACGCCAGTAGCTTCCGAGTGTCCTTACCTTTTTCCAGGCCAGATTCCCCTTTGCAACATCGCAGCTCCCCCCTCGCTTCATCGCTTGTGTAGTCCTTCCCGATCGATAGATGCCCCCCCCTTTCTCCCGTTTTCGGAATTATTCCTTGACGTGGTACTTCCTTCGGGGCCTTCCCCCCTGTTACTGAACGGATCCCTTTTTTCTTCTTTCACACCAAGCAAGCTGTTTCTGCTCCTTCCCCCGATTTTTCTCCGATCATTGTTCTTCCTTTCCCGCGCGAACACGCTCCTTTAACCACATCGGCTTATTTCATTCAAGTTTTTGAAGTGGGCTGACGCTGCCGTTCGTGAGTCGATGGCACCCGACCGCCGATGTCGATGTCTTTCCTTTTCCCCTATCTTCAGTTAGGCCGTAAAATGCGCCCCCCCTCATTGACTTTTCCTCCCCCCGGCGGATGTCCCTTTTTATGGAAGTGGACGAGCTTCCCTCCCTTTCCGCTCTTTTTAGGATCCTTGCCTTTCTCTCGCCTGATGAATAGGCCCCCCCCTTTCCCTGCCGAGATTAGATGCCACGCCCTTCTCCCTGCTTGCGAGCTTAACCTTTTTTAGCCGTAAGGAGAGTCTCCTTTTCTTCCTCATAAGTTCTCCCTTAATGATGTGACGTCCGTCTCCCCTTTTTTCCCCCCCCCCCTACGTGCTTCGATGTAGTGTAATAAGTGAATCTCACCAAGCTTTTTCCCGCTGGTCCTAGGTAAGTTTCCCTCGCAGGGTAAGGTTTGGATCCGACTTTCCTCTGGTCCTCCTCCTCCTACAGTATTTCTCTTTTCCTGATTGACCTGATCGGACAAACCCCTCTTCTCTCGGATTCTTGTAGTCGGTTCAGGGCCTCGGAGATTTTTTTTTTCCTTCCCCGCGTGGGGTTGGAACAGGGCCGGTGCATTTTTTTTTTTTTTTCCCCGCACCTAGTACAGATCGATTTCGCGCTTCCAACTTTTCTGTTTTCACCACGTGAAACCGCTTTTTCTTTTTTTTCCCCAGGCTTTAACATGGTACAGGTCCCCTTTCTTTTTCCCTGTCGTGGTTAGCTTTTTTTCCATTGTCGCGCGCACCATCTTTTTTTCCCCTAAATGACAGGTTCGCGCGTCTCTTCTCCCCCTTTAGGGCCTAAGCCTGGATCTTTCTCTTTCTGGCGAATTCCACTCGCCTCCCTTTCCGGTTCCATCTTGCCGCTTTTGCAGGCCACCTCGATGTCCCCTTGGGCAGCGTGAAGCTTTAATCAGCCCCCACCCACAATCTTCGCCGGCGGGGGAAAAGTTCCTCCTTTCTCCCCCTTCCGGCGGGGTCTTCCTGAGCAGAGATTGCGGGTTAAAGTCTCCCTTTCTCTGTGTCCGGACAAAGGCCAGATGGTACCACCTTCGGCGTAGAGATATGAGGTTTTTTCCTCTTTTTTTTGGTAGGAAATGCGCGCTCTTTTCGCTTGATCACGCCTGTAGATTGCAGGGTGAAATGTCTTTCTCTTTCTTCCCGAGTAGGGGTCCTTTTTATTTTCCTTTAAAGAATTGAAAAAGCACGTTTCCTTTTTTTGACTGCTCCCTCTTTCCCCTGACAACAGCCTCTGGGCCCCGCCCCCCCTCTTTTGCGTCGGCGAAAACATGTCCCTAGAATCCCCGTCCCCCCCTCCTGGCGGAGACCCTTCGCGGAAGCTGCGTTGTGCCCCCCCAATGGGCGCCGAAGTTTCCTTTCTTGCTCGGTGATGTGCGACTGCAAGTATTGATTTCGGCTTCCGGGTTATGATCTTTCCTTCCAGCCGCGGCATGGACCTTTCCCTCCCCCCCTCTCCCCTGACATAAGCTCCACCCCTCATCAGAGCTTAACGCTCCAATACTCCACCTACCTTCCCACCATACTACCAGCCGGCGCCAGGTCCTTTTAACTGTAAAGGCCCCCGGGCAGCGGCATTTCTTTTTGCTCTGGAGAACAAGGGGATTTTCCCTTCGTTCGCCCGCTCTGGCAATCCCTCCGCACATGCTGAAGCTCAATCCGTTTTCCCTTTTCCCGGTCTCCAAGGAAGGATCTCTCATCCATTTTTTTTTATAGAGATCCGTCATTGAGGACCTTTTTTTTCAGTGCGGAGCTTATGTCCGGCTTTTTTTCTTCTTTCTTTTTCTGCCAGCACCCCCCCCTTTCCCCTCCCACCGAGAAAGGACTGCCCGCTGTCCCCCCCTTTTCCCTTCCTCGGTCTTGTATGGATGCAGCTTCATATCGTTAATCCTGATTCCTGTTTTTCTGGCGCATTGAAGGAATGTCTTTCTCCCTCTTTTCCCCGTCATAGACTTTCTTACGCACGGCGCCAGGAGTAATCTTTTCCCATCCCTCTCCTGAAATGCGCCACCCCCTTCCCTTTTCTTCGTCAAAATTGGACCCTCCTGCCGCAGCGGAAGCTTTTCTTTTTGCTGTTTGCTTAGGTTTTTCTGAGTCCGACTTTCGAGGCACAAAGGATCGATTGCGGCCTTTTTCTTATTCGATTGGCTGGGGTCGCTTTTCCCTTCTCGTACGTCCGGTTTTTTTGAGCGCGGGAATAGCGAGTAGCGTTCTCTTTGTGCAGCCTCAACTTTTTTTTTTTTTCCGATCCGTCGTTGCTCCTCTTTTTCCTCCTTGCAGGACACCAAGACCGTGCTTTTCTGTCCCCCCCAATTCCCCTTCGCTTACAGCAGGCCACTTTTTTCTTCCTTGAAAAATAAAGGGCGGCCCTTTCTTCCCCCACCTCCATATCACCTTTTTCTTTTTTCCCGGACGAGATCGAGCGCCCCCTTTTTTCTTTCCTTTTCCCCCCCCTCCGGAGACAGTAGAAGAGGTTGTTTCCCCCTTCCTCCGGCGTCATTTCCTCCTAGAGGTGGACGCTTTTTTCCCTCTTTTCCGCCGGATCTTCTTCCCCTTTGCGGGACCATCGGCCTTTTTCCTTTTTTCTGCCCTAAGGGAAGGATATCCGATTTTCCGGGAACTGTCTTTACGTTTTTTTTGATATGGTGCGATTCTCTTGTAAGATTACTGCCCGAGAACCCCCTTTCCCTCCTCGAAGAGTAGTGGACCCCTTACTGTCAGCCCCCTGGGCAAAGGTTTTTTTCTGCGGGTCAAGTGGTGATCAGGCCTCATGCTTCGAGAAATCGACTCTTTTCTCTTCCTCGTGCCCGCGACACCCCCATCCGTGTTCCATCCCGGTTCTTTTCCCTGACGCCACCTCGCCGAGGCCTAGGCACGGCCCCCCCCCCTCCCCCTCCTCGGCACGCCGCGTGGTTTCTTTCGTGGTCGAAGAGGTATACGATACGTTTCCTCCTTTTTTCGAAGTCGGCTCCAAAACCAACTTTCCGGTGATTTCCGCTAAGATTTTTTTTCCCCTTTTGTGTGAACAAACGAGTCCCTTCTCTCTCCGACGAAGTATTTCTTTCCCCCATCATTACGGTGGTGGAGAACTTCCCCTTTCCCTCCTCCTCGGAACCGAAGAGCTTTTCAACGTCGGTCGTACAGATCGGTTCTTTTTTTCGTCGGCGAAGGCCCCCTGTTCCTCCCTGCTGACGATTCCCCTTCATCAGCGAGATCCTCTATTTCCCTTTTACTCTCCCCAGCTAGACTGCACTGAGATCTCTAAAACCGGCCTTCTTCTTACATCCGCGGGTCCCTTTTTCCTCGCATGTGTACGCAGAACTTACCTTCCTTGCTCCCCTTCCCAGACATAGGAGGCTTTCTTTTGCATCGATATCTGACCCAAGGCACCCAACGGTTCCCGATCGTCGATTTCCCTCTTTTCAATAAGCAAGGATGTGGTTTTCACCCCTCTCGTTGTGAGATCCTCCCTCCTCCCTTCCACAGATCGTGAGCGAGTCCGTTTTCTTCGGCATCACAGCTTGATTCAGTCACTGTTCCTCCACTCTGGATTCAGTTTTTTACCCCCTCCGCTGATTTCTTCCGCAACCGGTGCTCTTCCTTTTTTCACAGCTATAGATAGGTCCCCCGAGTTTTCCCTGGTGGGCTTATACACGACTTTTCTTTTCAGGCGCTGCAGATGTTCCATTTTTGCTCTTTCCTTTTCGCCATGTTTCCAAAGATTCGCGACATGCGCACTCTCCCCTTTTTTTCTTCTTCTGTGGAAAAACATTGCCGTCCCATTTGCGCGATATGTATTTTTTTTTAAATCACTGCGCGAAAAGCTGGGCCCTGCCCCCTCCCTTCCCATTCAAGCGGTTTTTTTTTAATCAACTGCGATTCCGACGGCACTTTCTCTTCCTCCCGGTCGACCAAGAGCACTCAGAGTTCCGACCCATGGGACTTTTCCTCTACTATCTCGAAGCGTTTCCCCCCCCTGGCAGATATTCACCCTTTTCCCCCACCGTGTGCCCCTTCTGGTGGTGGTGGATCGAGGATTCTTTTCCTTCCCCCCCCAGGTGCTCGAGTACTTGAACACGACCCGATTTATTTGTATCCGGCGCCTTGTTTTCGAAAGGGAGCGTGCAAGGCCTTCCTTTCCTCTTTTCCTCAAATTTCTTCAAGAGAACGAGCTCAACTTTCCTATTTCTGCGGTAATATATCTTTCCCTCCCTGTTTTTTGTTGAGATAGATACCCTTTTCTCTTTGAGAGAGTTTAGCTATTTCGATCCTTCTGCCACTTCGAAAGTTCGAAGTAAAGTGAGCTTAGGGTCCCAATCCCCCGGTGTAGTATTCCCCCTTCCCTTGTTGGCCGTGTCCTTTTTCCTCTTTTCTCAACAACCACCTTTTTTTCACCACGTGGGTGGCCGAAACATTTTTCTTTCCCGTGTTTTTGATCGGCGCACACCCCCTAACTGGCGGATATCCTTAGAAGGCTTGTTTTTTTAGGTCAATTCGTGCAACTCGAGAGTTTTTCTCCCTTTTTTATGCACGAATTTCTCGGAATCGCAGGTGATGGTCGTTTCTTTTTCCTTTGCGTCGCTCCCAGAGCTGAAGGGCATGATGTGTGAACCCAATTGGCCTCTTCCCCTTTTTTTTTTATTGAAACACGGAGAAGTTGACTCCCATCACTTCTCTCAGAATGGCCCTTTTCCCCGACTCATACAGAAACCGAGCGAGTCTTTTTTTTCCTTCTCTGAATATTGGGGCGTTCTAAACTAGGTGTTTTTCCCAGGGGCTCCCCTTCCTTTCCAAGATGAAAAATCTTTTTCCTCCCTCCCTCTGCCTGAAGCCCCCTTTTTTCTTAGATCGTTGACCGATCGCTATCTCCCCCCTACGAGCACCGTTGCGGCAATTTTCAATGAAGTTTTTCCCCTGGGAGGATGTTTAAACTGCTCAGCTTTGGAGGCCCCCCCCTCCAAGAAGCTCTGATGCGCGCTTTCTCTCCCGGAATCCCGAATATACGGACTGTATTCTTTTTACAAGATCTTGAGGCGATACAACACCCCTTTTTGTCTTTCCTTCAAGCGTGTATTTTTTTTCCAGTTGTGCCTCTTTTTTTGTCTTATGACCGAGGCCCCCCCTCCCCGCCGATGTCTTTTTCTTCCTCCCGGATCACCATGATATTCACCCCCCTTTCCCCCCCTTAATTGATTTTCCTTTGAGCTGACTGACCGGCTGTTTTTTCCTCTTCTTCAGTGAGCTTGGCATTCTCTTTGCGTCCCAGTCGAGGATTTCCTTTTACTGGGACTATAGCACAGCGGATCCGGTCCTCGGTTCACGGCGACCTTTTTTTTTCCCTTCCAGATATCGGCCGTACGGCCTTTTTTTTTCAGAATCTGTGAATTCTTTCGAAGTTCCCCCTTCAGCTGGTGCTTTTTTCTTCCGAAGACGGCTTAGATGCCTCTCCTCTCTTTGAAAACCCCTTTTTTCTTTTTCCTTCCTCGGTAAGCGACATCACCGCGATTTCTTTTTTTCCCTTACCTTCGAGGCAGACCGAAAGCCTCCTTTCGTATTGTAGACTTCGACAAAGAGGACGTTTTTCCCTTTCCGAGGCGTAGCGATTCTCTCCCCTCCCCTTCTTGCCAGTGAAGCCTTCTCTTTGGTGGCGCAGGCTTTTTGCGCGAGAAATATCGGTTTTCCACCCTGGTTTCCGACCCCGGAGTGTTCTTTCCGGAGGAATTGAACGAACTCTCTTCTCTCCTTCGGTCAGATTCCTTTGTAACACGTGACCGCTTTTTCTTCCCATATCCTTTGCAAAAGGCTTCCAAACGTTCGGTCCACCCCGACGTTCGAATCTTCAATTCTTTTTTTCGGAGCTTGGGAAGGTGTGTATTTCGCTTTTCCATTTATGACAATTGGTTTCCTTTCAGAGAAGCGGAGAGCCGGGGGCCTCTTTTTTTTCTCCCTGTGAAGATTTGCCCCGCTGGGCCGCCGCGGAATCGAGAATCCCTTTTCAGGAGTACAGACTTGACGCCGGTCCTCTTCTTCCACTCGAGTCTCCTGTGAAGGAAGGCCATCCCTTTTTTTCTTCCCGAGGTCGCAGGCGGGTCGTAGAAGCTTCCCCCCTCCTTTTCGGCTCGTCAGAAACTTTTTTTTGAGATTGGATTTAAATGGCTGATTCACCCCCCTTCCTCCCCCCCGGCCACAGGATCGAGGTTTCTTCTCCTGCTTTTCGCGTGCATAGACCCCGCAGACGTTTTTGTCTGCAATGCGCGGTCTCCTTGAGTCGGCGTCGATTAGCAGGACGTGGTCCTGTCCCTTCCCATCGGGCTCTCCTTTTTTTCCGAAGGGCGATCCCTCTCTTCCCCCAGTCGAGGAAGGCTTGTCATGCCCCCGCCATCTGAAGCATCCCCCCTTCTCTCCAATCGATAAGTTGCTAGTCGCTTCCCCTTTTTCTTCTTATCCTCCCGGAGGCGAAAAGCTTCGGCTCCTTTTTTTTTCCCTTTGGTCGAGGTCCCATGGCACGCAGACCCGTTAGATTGAGGTCCTGCATGGCGGGCTAAGGGCTTTCGCTTTTTCTCCAGGACGTACGGGTTCTGACTCTCCCTCCGATGAAGGCCCCTCTTCTGGCCAGCCGTTTCCTGCCCTCCTCCTCCTTTTTTTACAAAAACCCCCATGACCCGGCTCCCCCTCCTGCTGAGTAACGAACTGCCTTCTTCCCCCCTTTTGCACTCAATCTTTACTGGGCTCTTTCCCGTTCTTTTTCCTCGTACTCTGGCTTCTTCTCCCCTTTTTTTGAAAGCTCCTGCACCTTCGACCCCCTCATTTTTTTTCCCCCTTTCTTCTCCCATTCTGAAAGATCAATCGAGCGCCGTTGTGCGTACCAAGTCTTCTTCTCTTCTTTTCCTCACGAATCAGTTTTTTTTTTCGATACGTTCCTTGAGGACGGCACACTGTCTTCTCTTCCCTCATGTTTCCGGGCGATGTCTCATCTTTTTTTTAGTAGGCAGCCACTTGTGCTCCCAGACGCCCCCTTCTTCCCCCCGATAACGGGGGACTGCGCTGCATAAAGGAGAGTGCCTGGCGCGTAGTAGCGGATGCATCTCCCGTTAGCTCTGCATAATGTTGTTTTCTCCTCGCTTCTCCTTTCCCAGGAACTTTTTAGACTGCCGTTTCGATTCTTTCTTCTTTTTTTCCTTGACTTGAAGGAGAAAAGAAACGGAGCTCATGACCAGCCCCCTCTCTCACCTGTCGGCGCCCTTTCCCCCTTCATCAGATGACGAGAACTTCTTCTTTTCTTTCTTTCCCCGTATTTTCTTTTCCCAAGGGTGTAGAATACGACGATTCCTTTCTCTTTCTGCGCCTATGGTGGATGTTGGGGGCATGCCCACGCAGGTAGCTTTTTTTTCAAGGCGTGGAAGCGCAAGGCTGGTCTCTTTTTTTCCTTTTCCCCCGAGGCCCCACATCCTTGAGGAGTTTTCTTCTTTCCTCTTCCCTCCGACGAAAGCGACTTGACATGTTCTCCTTTAGCTACGATTTTTTTTCCTTCCCTTCCCGGACCAGTGATGAGTCGATTCCTTCCCCGCTCTCCTAGACGGAATTTTTTTCCCAGGCACACATACAGGGGCCCCCCCCCCTCCCCCCTCTAAGGAGAGTGCGGCCGTTTTTTCCCCCCCGATTCGATGCGAAGCTGGCGGTTTTTTTCTCGAGATATGGTAGACATGTTGAGGTCCTCTTCACCCCTCTTCACCTATCGAGGTGGACGTTCTTTTTCCTTTTACCCGCCGGATCCTGGAGCGTCTTTTTTTTTTTTTTCCCATCGCAAGAGGCCAGGGTCCTAGGGCCTTTCCTGCTTTCCCCGATGCCCTTTTTTTAATGCCGCCCCTTTCTTTTTTTGCGCGCCGACATTCACCCCAACTCTTAATGCCAGCTAACCTGGAAGATAGGACAGCTCCTTCCCCCTTTGGTCTGGGGAAAAGGATACTTTCCTTATTCTTTTCCTTTTTGAATAAGGCTTCTTATCTTTTCCGAAATTCTCCCTTTTTCTTTCCGGACTACGGACCGCGCTTCCCCCTCCTTTTTTCCGGTTTTCCCTTTCCAGACTGAGCACCTCGCCGATTCCCCCTCCATTCCCCCCTTTTCGACCGAACTACACAGAATAGCTACGCGTTGTTTTGTCTTTCAGTCCACGCCTCGTGGTCGGTTTCTCGATACGGAAGGAATTCGGTCGGTCTTCCCTTCCCCTTCCCCCCCCTTCCATGCTCGCTTCTTTTTTTTGAACGCATCGGGGTGTGCACCCTTTTTCCTCCCCTCGAAGACGTCATTCTGGACCCCCCCGAGGGGACGCCCCCACATTCCTTTTTTTTTTTTTTTTCTCCTTCACCTGATTCTGAATGTGCCTGCTCCCGTCTCCTCCTGTCTTTTTCCTTTGGAAGACTCGCCAGCGAGGGCCGTTCTCTTCTTATCGCGGCGAGCTTTCAAAGTTTTTTCTCACGCGGGGTTTTTTTTTTTTTTTTTTTTTTTTTTTTTTGTGGGGGGGTTTTTTTTTTTTGTTGTTTTTTTTTTTGTTTTTTCTTTTTTTTTTTTTTTTTTTTTGGTTTTTTTTTTTTTTGTTTTTTTTTTTTTGATACTCGACCTGTCCTCTGCTATTCGCAATTCGTCTGCATGAAGTTCCCTGTTTCCAGTCAGCTCCCAGGACATCGTCCTTTTTTCCCCCTCCTCCCGCATGAATTTTTTTTTAACTGAAGATCATGGGATCCTTTCCCCCCCTCTCGCGGCAGGGAATCGGCCCCCGTACTTCCCCCCTCGTCCACAATTTCCTTTAAATGAATGAAAAGAAAGCTCTTTCTCTCCTCCCGAGCGTGTTTTTTCCCGTTCCCTCCCCTCTTGGAGACGTCCCGTGGCGCGCCATGCAGTTTTTGGTCAGAAATAATGGTTTTTTTTTTTTTTTCCCCAAGCTGGACTTTCCTGGTCACCGGCCGCCCGCGAGTTTTTTTGTCCCAACGTCCTTCCCCCCGCAAAAGGTGAGCTCTACCCCTCTATCGAGCGGTCCCTTTTTTTTACCACGACGGGCGGCAGGGCTTTTTTTCTTCTTGCAGATGTTCATCTGAGTTATCTTTCTTTGCCTTCGTTCCTGTCCGTGCCAAGCTCTCTTTTTTTTTCCCACGATCGAGGACTATTTGCTCCCCTTTTTTCCCCTTCTTCTTTCAACTTTTAGCGATATTTATTTCTGCACCTTTTCCTTTTCCTTCCGGAAGCTGGGACACATCCGGTATGTCCCCCTGCCCATTCAGCTGTTCGAGCGCCCTTCGCGCCCTTTTTTTCACTGCAGATTCGACGGCAACCTCCTTCTCCTGGAGACCCCTTTTTTTCATTGACCCGGGGCAGAATTCTCCTTTTTTTTGGCGCCTATACACCGACACCTTTTATTTTTTTCCCACAAACTGTTTTTTTCCCTTCATTCAGGAGGAAGGGACGGAGGTGGTTTTCCTTCTTCCTTTCTTTCCCAAAGGGCTTTTTCCCCCCTGAGTAAATGGAATACGCACCGCTTTTTTCTTCTTTCGTCAGGGACGGACGACCGTCCGGTGTCGCCGGCTTGACTCTGGGCGAATTCCTTTTTCTTTTTTCTACGAGAAAAGAATGCCCTTCCTTCCCCTTATATCGATTTCCTACGGTGTTGTGGTTGAGAGACCTTCCTTAGAAGTTGAGATAGTTACTCTTTTGAAAGATTCCTTCCTGAGCTTCTCCAGCCGTCCTGGGGTCCCCCCTGTTAGACTTCTTGCTTCCTGGGATACCTCATTTCCAGGTACTCGAGCACCTTGCTGGCCTTCCTCCCGCTCTTTTTCATAGATCCACCACCCCCCCGACCCTACGCCGCCGCCCAGACCTGTTCACCCCTGACGAAAGGTTGGTGACTCTCCTTCCTCTTCTTCCGCGGAACGCGGAGATCTTCTCTTTTTCTTGTCAATTCGTGCAACCCTCTTGCCTATTGGTCGCCAGGTTTGATGCACGTTTTTCTTCCCCTTTCCTTTTTGCATAGCAGGTGAGTAGGCGAGCCCTCTTTCTCCCCTGTCCTCCCCCTCTACAGCGCTTCTTTTCTTTCCTTTGATGGAAACAAGCTGTCCGGTTTTCCCCTTCTTTTTCACACGGAGAAGTGAAGAAATCAATATCCCCGCATACTGCTGTTCCTATGTTGTCACAGCTCCTTTTTTCCCCCCCTTTTATTGAGGCACTCTTCCCTTCTGACCCCGGTACGATTCTTTCCGAAAGGGAGCGAAATTCCAGTCTCTCCCTTCCCTGAACATATGAAGGATCTTAGACCCTCTCCTTCGTGGTAGCCCCCCTTTTACCAAGATAGATAGATGTTCTCCTCATTCTTTTCCCTCCCCTCGTCGGGGAGGACTTCCTTGCTTATACATCTTGAGGAACCCTGTTTCACTGCTGTGATTTTTTTGCGCGACCGAATCTCTCTAATGGGTGCTGCACGTCGCTTTCGCCGTCGCCACAACGCCCCTTTTCTCTTCTCGATGGCGTATTAATTCAATTTGTCGTCCTTTCTTCCTCTTTTCCTTGGTTGCCGTTTTCTTTAGAGGACGCCGCCTTTCTTCCTTCGTGGACCCAATGATATTTTAGGAAACCTCTCCCCACCTCATGATGTCTTTCGGATGATAATGGAGATGGGACTTTCTTTTTATTTCCCTTCTTGCAGGCTTCTTTCAAGGGCGCTTTTTTCCTTTTCCTGGGAAGCCTCCTGGACCTTCGCCCCGGATTCGATCGAAATCTTTTTTCTGACGAGCTTCAAAAGAAACGGTCCCTTAACGGAGTATTTTTTTCTGAATCAGGTGGAATTTCTTCGATTTTTTTCTTGTTGCGTCCGAGTGGTTTCGCGATATGTCTGCTTACATTTTTCCCCTTTCCAAGATGAGGTTCCGGAGAGGTTTTCCTCCTCCTCCCAGAGAGAATTTTTTTTTTCTCCCGAAGAATTACTCCTTCCCTCTGAACAAAGAGGCGTTTGCTGTCCCCTTTTTTGATAGGACCTCCGGCCGTAGCCGATTTTGTCTTCTCTTTTCGCCGGAGAAGCCTCGGCTTCGGGCGAAGGCGGTGGCTTCTTTCCAATCTGTGACCTGGTCCGGCCTTTCTCTGGCCCGGACTTTCCCTCCTATAGATTTAGAGAGACGTTCCATTTCTGATCACCCCCCGACATCGTTGATGGAAAGTCTTTTCCCTCCCCCTGGTAAAGTCAACGACTTCCCTCTTCCGTGTTCTTTTTGTCAGTAGCTTTTTTCCTTTCATGAGCACCATAGCAAAATTTTTCTCCCTCCTGACCTTTTGGAGAGCGGCCCTTAGGGGCCTCTTTTTTTTGCCCCGCCGCGGATCGCGTCTTCCCATTTTTTTGCCTCCGGAGTACAGCTGGTTTTCTTTCTAAGGACAAAAATGATTTTTCTCCGGAGAAGCCCTTTCCCTTTTCGACGGCGGGGACACGTTCCCGCCCCCTTTTTTTTCTTTCGGCGGAGGGAAGAAAAACGTCGTCAGCCAGATTCTTTTTACCCCCTTTATGATTCAGGCGCTTTTGAGGGGTTCAAAACTTTCTTCTTTTCTTTTTGCGTGATAGACCTCCCTTTTTTCAATTGCGCGCTAGAGCTACGCGGTTCCCCCTTGAAGTAGGCAGTCGATTTTATTGTAAATTTCCCTCTTTCCTTCCTTGGGGCATGCGGCTGATTCCTAGCTCCCTCTTTTTTTTTTCCTGAAACCGCCCTTTTCTAGGGCGGATACGATAATGCCTCCTTCTGAGCCTCCACCACTTTTCGCAATCCCTTTTCTCCCCCAACCTGGGTATAGTCGCCCTCCCTTTCATTCCCCCTTTTTCTGAAAGCTTCTTTTTTTTAGGTGTGAGGTCCAATGGCGCGACACTTTTCCTTTTTTTTTTTACGCGGATGTGCGCCTGGCTCACTGCTTTTCCCTTTTTTTTTTTCATGCTATCGAACCTTCCCTCCTTTTCCGAGGGCATGCTGGAAAAGCGTTTCTCTTCTCCTCCCTTCTCTCAGGGTCTTGAAAACCTTTTTCCCCTCCGCTTTTATGATTTCTTTCCCTTCCCCTGCGACCTGGGACACTCATATGGGTGTTTTTTTCTTTTCCTTTTAGTGTGGAGTACTTTTCTCCCCTTCCTACGAGTAGAAAGATCCTGCACTTCCCCCCCTTCCAGTGCGAAGCCTTTTCCCTTTTTTCGGTGCGGTCCTCAAGGACGGAGGCTCCCCTTCTTTGTTTGAAAGAAGCTCTTTTCCTTGCACCCCTGGCCGCGCGGATTTTTCTTTCTTCGAAGTGAAGGAGAATGCGACTTTCTCCCCCCCCTTTTTCTCCCCTCTCAAGAGCCTTTTCTTTTTCCTTCTTTTTTTGCCCAGTAAGAGTGAGTGCCCTTTTTTTTCCTGCTCCTTTTTCAGTTAGGAAATCATCTTTTTAAGCGTTCTGTGTTCCCAGACCATGATCGATTGTTTCTCTCTTTCTGCAAGGCAGCGGATGGGCCGTTATCTCTCCTCTTCCTTCCCTTCAGAAGTTTTTTTTTTTTAGCACATCCACGGAGCCCTACTCGAGACCCTGTTGGCGAACCTTTCTCCCAAAGCTCCACCCTCTTCCTCGCCCGGAAGTCTTCTTAGGGGTAGGAAGAAGAT
>Ga0179593_1724197_pt1 | contig 23919 bp, 26 predicted proteins | sample CZODoug2_1_08_16_FD_185931 | JGI IMG/M metagenome (GOLD analysis project Ga0179593, IMG submission 185931) | Vadose zone soil fungal communities from Angelo Coast Range Reserve, California, USA - CZODoug2_1_08_16fungal (PacBio error correction) | ecosystem: Environmental > Terrestrial > Soil >... | reverse complement strand
TCTCGAGCCACTCGAACCCCCACCCCAAGTTCCCCTCGGACTTTCATTCAAGATCCCACCGACAGGAAAACGTTTTTTTTTCCAGTTCCGGAATTTTCCGTAAGTCAGGGTTTCCGGACTGTCAGGTACAAAACTCAGAAGGCCTACCCCCTCTGGAGATCACGTTTCTTTCTCCCCTATTTTCTCCTTTCTTCCACTCTACACCAGAGGGGGGGGCGCTATCCTTTGACAAGCAAATCTCTTCCCATAGTTACCTCACCCTGCGGCTGCCACACGGTTCGCCACACCATACCCCCTTGCCTGATATGACCCGTTTCTTTCAGACGACTTTTTCCCCCTGTCGCCTTCCGGCGTCCTCCTTTCCCGCTCAATGGCGACGCCCCGCCCGGAAGTCCGCCCTCGCATTTTTTTTCCCGCCTTCTTAGCTGAACGCAACGACTGCGGCTGCGCTTCTTCTCTTGACCTTTTCCCTTCCCGTCGAGGTACTTCCCCTTAAATTGGGACAAGTCTCCTCCTCTGTGACGTTTCCATTGTTTCATGCCTTTTTGCCCACCAGAAAGTCTCGGCGCAAACCTCCTTTTCTTTCGTGTCTGCGGGCGGTTGGGAGTTAAGATCATCGCCCGGCACTCTTTTGTGCCTCCATTAAACTAGGAGGTCAGTATTCACTTGCCTCGTCTTTTCTCCCCTGATTGCATCTTTCCTTTTTTTTCCCCACCCTTTGCAGTAGTTATGAACGTTTCGACTGCTCACATCTGCGAACACCGCTTTCTCCCTTGGATTTTCCTTCCTAATCCCTGCTCTCCTTCCGTTTCCTTTTTCCCCCCTGCGGTGGAGAATTTTCTTCTCGAAGCGAGGTTCATCTCCTCTTCCCCTTTTTTCACACTAACCACAACCATATGAAACTGCTGCTCTTTTCCCTTGTTCTTGTCAACTTCTTAAGCCCTTGTTTTCTGACCTCCTCCACCTACCACCCTCTTTCCACATCGATTTTCCTTCGTCCGATCCCTACAGATGCACCCTCGCGTCCGGACCCCCGCAGGTCCTTTCGCCCCCGAATGATACCGTGGACCAAGATCTCTCCAGAAAGCTTGGGAAATCACCGGCGCAGGCCGCTTCTTCCCGGGCCGCTCTGCTGTTGGCCTAGCCTCTAAACCCTGGCGCTTTTTTTGGTGTAAACTTTCTTCCAGGAATTGAGCTGTTCTTCTCTCCCGGAGCTTGAAGGCCATATAGGTAGGTAACGTTTCCCGGTGTTTTTTTCTTTTTCTGATTCTTTTGATTGGTGTTCATTTTCTCTACTTAGCCCTTTTGAGAGTTGTCTGGGACAGTCCACCGTATTTTTTTCCCCTAAGTTTCAGTTAGACCCTACCTTGTATGTGTTAGAACTTGATCTACGCCGCGTTGTCTCCTTGTCTATGTGTCGTTTTTCCCTTTTGGTTTCTTTCCCTTCTTGAAAGAGTTCTTTTAAGGTCCTCACTCGCTAACATTTTGTTTTCTTTTCGATGAAAGGCGCTTTCGCGGCAGACAGGCTTTCCCTATCAGGCGGTCTGATCTCACTTTTTTTTTCTTTCCCGACTTCCCGATGGTTTGATTCACGTATGTAGAACAATCCCCAGTTAGGTCTCCCCAACCAAAAAGTATAAAGACCCTCCTGTTTTTCTCCTAGGCTACTAGATCTGATGTTTTTATCGCTCCTGATCCCTTCCCTTTGATGATGAGGGAGGGAAGATTCCCAGTCCCCCCTCTCCCTTTCTCATCTGGGATTCACTCGATTCACGATTCCACCGCAATTTAAAGGGCCGGGAACTATCCACCGTCCCACCACAGATAATTCTTAAGATACCGATCCGCGCCAACCATTTCCCCCCCCCCTCCTCCCCTCTTGACGTCCCCCCCCCTCTTTTTTTGTTATTCTTGCTTGACGCTTCCATCCCGGAAGTTCGACACTCACAACATTTTCTATTTGGTAGACGGCGATGCAGGCCCAACGGCTTTGCATCCGCGTCCTCTGGTTGTTCCTCGGACCCCAACTGTCGCCTTTTCCCTTCCTGACCTGAAGGATTTCTCAAGTTCGCGCCCCCGCTCCCTTGCGTTGCCCCTTTTCACACGATGCCAGCGGAACACGGTCGGTTTCTCACTACACCCCCCATGTTTTTTCCCTCTGACTTTCCTTCTCTAGCAATGAGCCACACGACCAAGTTGGCTTTCCCCGACATCAGCCAAGAAAAGGACCAACGGCTGCCCCTTCCTTCAACTTCTCGCCAAATTTTGCCGTGACCTCACCCTTCTTCTTTCCTACTGTCCAAACCTCTCAGCTTTTCAACCGACTTTGCGCGCTTTTTAGATCGCATCATCCGTTTGATCTTCATCACCGCCCTGAAAACTGCTCTGCGAAGATACCCCCACGCTTTTTTTCTTTCCCCAAAAGCTGGACCCGATCCGCCCATTCAACTACACATTTATCCTTCCCAAGGACGTTCCCGCCCATAGGACATCGCCCCCGTTTTTTTGCCTGTCTACTCCCGACCCACAATAACTCACAAGCCATGCCCTGCAATTTTCCCTCTCCCCAGAACAAATGCTTTTTACTCTAATTTTAGACCCCTCTACTCGCTTAGAGGGTCATGTGTGTTACAACTTTTCTCTGTTTTTCTTTTTCGGATTTTCTTCTTGTCCAGTCTACGGATCTTCATTCCCCTTTCTTTCGTGAAAGTTCTCCTTCTGACAGTCCCCTCATACTTCTTCCACCATTACGTCCGCCGGCCAGTTGTTCCCAATTCTGGCTCCCCTCCGTTTTTTCCGTGCGTCGCGCCAATTAGTGAGGATGATTCTTCAGCCGCCCTTTCACCCTCTTAATCGTTTAGTACATCCAGTTAATCCCGTTTTGGGGGCACTTTCTTCCTCTATGACACCTCCGGAGTCTCCTCAGGTTTTCATCCTTGGGGTTGTTGGCGAGATTCCCGGTTCCTCTGCATTTTGCCCCTCCCCCAGGCTGGAACCAAGCCCCTTGTCAAATTAAATTCAGCTTCTGGTGTAGTAGCGTAGCCCGTAGTCCGATGCTTCCCTTCCGTGTCCCCGTCGACCCGAAGCACACTGAAGGGCTGGAAAAGACATTTCCTTTTCCTCCTTGGCTCTTTTGTTTTTTTTGAAGGGTGACCTATGACTTTTCCTTAAGCCACTTTTATTCGGTTAGAAACCACTCGTCTCCCCGTCCTTTTCCGCTTTTCTCCCTTGTAAAAAATACCCCCTCCTCGAGAGGTTCCCCGAAAGGCCCAAGAGGATAGGACGCAGATTAGTTTCCCTGCTGCTTTTAGCGATTCCTGTGTTTCTGTGTCTTTTTATCCTTGAGATTTTTGACTTCAGAGGGACGGTTTGTCCGTATTGTAGGGGCAGTTGGAGTCCCTTTTCTTTTGTGTCTTTCCAAGGACGGGTGCGATCGTAACCCGCGCATTTCAGTCGATCGCAGCCGAAGTGTTTTTTCGCGCTGAGGGTTTTTCTTGAGGAGTCTTTCATTTCCCGGTATCAGGAACGCGATCCACGATTTTTCATCTTTTGACTCCCTTTGGTACAGGGCGATAAGATCGTTTTTGTCCATTATGATTTTCCCGTGTCTTTCGGTTCCCCATAGTTTTAAGGTTCTTTAAAATGTGTCTGGAGTGGAGGATTTTTTCTCTCATCCACGCTTTTGTTGGAGACTTTTTTTTTTCCACTCTCTCTATTTACTCTGTTGGTGTGTCGGGTGTGAACCCCCCCTTTTTTCCAGTACCCCCTTTTGAAAATCCTGAGAACGCCGCTTGGGCCCATTGAGTAGGATAGTCGGGTCACTCAGCCATTTCCAGACCCCCCCCCCCTTTTTTGAATAACCCCCCATGTGGATTCACTAGGATCCTTCCTTGGACCCCCTACTTTCCAAAAGGATTTTCTTGAGGGGGTTTGTCCTGACCGATCCTTGATGGAGCCCCCCTTCTGCTCAGCCAGCGAGAAACCCCCCCATGATTCTCCCGAGTTTTCCCCAGGTGGTCAGACCTTTTCTTATGAGGAGTTAGGTTCTCCTTCGGCTCTTTTTTCGGTTATCTGGGACTTGGCTTGTTTTCCTTTGGTCTTTCGCGAATCGCTCTGCCCCCTGTCCTTGAGAGGTGGTGTCGCGGCCCCCTTCCTGAAACTTTCCCCCCTTCCCCGGAGGCATGTGGGGAGATAAACCCCCCAACCATTTTCGACTATTCCCTTCACCATTTTGCGTTCTCATTGTCTTTACTGGAATGATATTCCTTTGGTGGAATCATCAGATTTCTCGAAAGAAAGGGTTCCCTTTTCCCCTCCTCCCTTGAGTCCCATTCAGACTTCAAGAGTGATTTCGAGCAGCCCTCAGATTCGCAGGGTAGGTTCGCTGCGCTAATCAGTTTCTCGGCAAAGAATAGTGCTTCCTCATACCCCACAAAGGACCCCAATTCACCCCCCCTTTCTTCATCCCCTAGACCAGCTATTGGCTACCCCTTACTTTTATCCACGGCCCAGGTACTAAGCAAACGTAGTTTCCCCCTGCCCTCCCCATCTATCTTTCCCCCTCCTCAAATGCCAACCCCATTTTTTTCTCCACAGCCTCCCCCTTTCAGTCCCGCCCTTCTTTCCCCCCCTTGACAAACCCCTTCACCCCCTCCCTAAAGCTGAATCATGGAACTCACCCCCCTTTTCCATTACTTGCACTCCCCCTTTTCAACTTTCACCAATCAAGTCCCTTTCTCCTTTTCTTCCCCTCCTTCACAAATCTCTTCCCTCCTCCCTGGTCAGAGGGCCTGAAGCCGGGGGAGGTTTCCCTTCGTTCTTCCTTTCCTTTTTTGAGTTCAAGTATAAGGAAGGATTTCTGATGGCACGTGCCCTACCCCCCCTTTCGCCTCCATTTTTTGGACTCTCGAAGAACCATTTGTTTTCGATTTTTTTCGGTGTTGAGAAGTTACCTTGAAAGTGGTGCGGACGACTTCCCCCTTTGGATCCCAGGACCCCCTTTTAATCGATCATTTTGGGTATCTTTTTTGTGGCGGATTTTAAAGGGCGCCACGCGGAGAGGGGCGCTAAAGGACACGTTCCCCCCCCCCCCCCCCCCCCCCCCCCCCCCCCCCCCCCCCCCCCCCACCCCCCCCCCCCCCCCCCCCCCCCCCCCCCCCCCCCCCCCCCCCCCCCCCCCCCCCCCCCCCCCCCCCCCCCGTCTAAACGTCGCCTCCCGCCCCCTTTTCTGCCCATCACGCCACAGGAGGTTAGCCACCCCCTTCCTCCCCTTCCCTTAAAACCTAGATGGTGTTAGAAATGTTTAATAAGCACCGAACGTTCACTACTCCTTCTATCCGTTTTCCTCTCCGCAACGATTTTTTCCCTTCCTCAATTTTTCCTCCCGACGAAGTAATAGGGACTGGACATTTGCGAAGCCCAATCACCTGTCCTCTGCCCCCTACCCAAATGTCGAGAAGAACCCCCCCTCCCTTCGTACGCCAGTGGGGTGTAGTTGCCCCTGGCAATGGCTCTTCTGGAGGATCCCCCAAGTGTCATCCCCGGCGTGTTCACGTTACGCGCCTTTCCTAGATCCTCCCCATTCCTTCCTGAAGAGTCTTTCCTTTACACTTTTGGGACCTCCTTGGTAGTTTTACCTCATGAAGGTGGAGGCGGACGTCCGGGTGCGTCCCTTTCCCTTCTGGCCTACGTGACTCCTAACTCGACAGTTATTATCTTCTTCCTTTTTTTTCAGGTTTTCACGGGTGTCGGCACGACCTGCGTTGTTGATATTTTTTCCGGATGAGTTCTTTCTGCGCCTCTCCCCCGGTTGTCGTCGAGATGGAACTTGCTTGGCCCTTTTTTTCCTCGCGACCAATGATGGATAGCCTTTTGTTTACCTGCGCCGCAGCGGCCGTGCGCACATCTTTATGTTTTCTACGAGTCCTCTTCTTTAAGATGGTCGAGGTTCCGGGGGTGACCTCCCTTTTCTTTGTTTTTTCCCCTTCCTGAGAAGTGGCGCTCTTCGCATAGCGCACGTTATCTCTCTTCTTCTCCTCCTTCTTGTGCTCTCCTCCTAGGGAGTTCCCTCTCCCACGATAGTTCGACCCCCACCACTCCGTTGAAATTTGAAAGCGGGACCTGGATAAACAGACAGACCTTCCGTCTGGAACTATGCCGAAGCCCCCCTCCCTTCCATCTCCCCCTTCTGTCAAAGGAATCCGGGATATACAGATGAGAGTGCACCGCTGCAAGCGCTTGGAGCACCTCTTTTTGGCCCTTTGAGATCATTCCTCCAAAAGCGACGCACACCCCTATCCCAAATAGTCAAAGAACGGTCTTGGCGACACCGGTTCTAACCCCCCCCCCACCACTTCCTTTTTCCTTCACTCCCTCGCCGAACGGGTCTTGATATTTTTTCTCCTATTCTTTTCGTAACGGTCACAGATCCCTTCTCCGCCTCTTTCTAAACATTCAAAGGTGTGGCTACCCCCCTACCCTCTCCCATGTCGCGATTGAAAAGTTCTCAGCCACCTTTTCTTTGCAATACTGTAACCTGAATTCTTCCGGTCAAGGTAACACTCGGTTCGTTCCTCCCTTCAAAGTTTTCTTCTTCCATCTATTCCCTTTTTCGTAGGGGTTGCTCCCCCTCCCCAGTTTGATAGGAGAAACCGAAAGGGCAGACGGTGTTCTTTTTCGTCCCCGTGTGGAGTAACGAATCTTTCCTCATTCCCTTTGCTCTTCTGAGAGCCTTTGCAAGTCCGCCCTTCCCCTCTCGGGTACATCTCCTGAGATGGTTTCCCCCCGCTGGACGTCTTGGTAACACTTGGGTCCTACAAGGTCTGCTGTGGATGAACATCACAGCATCTCCGGAATGTTACCCTTCAGAGCACCGGGCGATTTTGGCCTCCGGTTTTCATCTTGATCAACCCCTTTGGTAGACGTTGTGCTTGGCTTTTCCGTTTAGCCGTGGCCTGGTATTTCCCTCCTTTTCCCCCCTCCCCACCAACTCTGCCAATCTTCCCGAGGTCGTTTGTCCGGGTTAACCCCATCAGCCTCACCTCCTCCCCCTTGCTTCACTTCACCCCCAAATCGACTTCACACTCTCCCCCCCCCCCACTTTTTAGGCGCTACTCCCCTACCGATGACCCGCGTGTAATATCTGTAATGCTCGCCCGTTCATCCCCTTCCCTGTTTCCAAGATAAGACTAAAGACCAAGGGGTCTTCATCACCCCGGAGCAGGCCCGAGCGGCGTGCGTCCCCCCTTTCGTGCATTTTCTCAAATCTTCTTTTTTTCAAGGCTTGAGTTTTTTTCTCCTTCCTTCTCTGAGTCTACATTCAATGATGAGGAGGTAGTTCCCATTTATAGGTGAAGGGTAACGTATTTTTTTACAGTGCCCTAGCGGCGGCATTTGAGTCTTTTCCCTCACCCGGGGGTGGAATGTTGCGCGGGTGGCCTATCTTTTCTGGTTCTCACTCCGCGCGGAAACTTACCTTTTGAAGTCTTCCTTTATGTGTCTCCTATCTGGACTTCGGTGGCCGGAGTCCTTTCCCCGTTTCTGTACCTTTCTTGGGTTGGTTCTCCTATGAACTTTTTGGTGCCTTTTCGAATAGACGGTAACACTGTGCTTTATGTCCATTTTCTCACACGCCCCGGATTACGGTTTTGAGCTCTACGTCTCGGTATTGTGATGAGGCTTTTCTTTTCCAAGGTTGACCCATAGAGTACTCTCCCATCCCCCCCCAAGTACGATTTTCCTAAACCAGAACTCCCTTCTCCGACCTTCCTCCCAACTTAGTCCCCCCACCTATCTGTTTTTGATAGAAGACATCGACGGGGTCTTCCCAGTCCTCAGGAGTAACCCAGACGTCCGAAGTTCGGACCTCCCTCGATCTCCCACGCCCTACCTCCTTTTTCTCTCCCGCGAAAAATTCTTTTCTGTCTCCGACCTAAGGGCCAACATTGGTTCGCGCCGGACCCCACCACCTTCCCTCTGGTCTCGATGCTCTTTTCCCCTCCGTCGCCACAATACAAACGACAGGGGGGTGTATCTTCGATGCCGGCCCGCCGGCCAGCCTGCTGCGCATGTGGGTTAAGAGGACCACCCTATGGTTACGTTCGTGAAAGTAATCCGGGCCGAAGTCTCCTGTAGAAAGAGACATTCCGAAGACCCCCTCCCCCGTGCACCTGTTCCGCTCCCCTAAGGTTCACCCTTTTTGCACCGTTTTCCACCAATCCCCCCCCCAAATTTCTCGGGGTCCCGCTTTCCGGCCTTCTTTGCTCCCCCCCCCCCACGCCCCGTGTGACTCATCTCCCCCCATCCACGGGATAGCCCTTGCCTTCCACTTGTACCAACTTCTTTTACAATTATTGGCTCAACCGACTCTGATCTCCTTGAAAAAACTTCTACCTCATACCCTCCTCACTCTTAGAGATAGAAACGTTTACTCATAATTGCCTTCCCGCTCCGCCCACATCTCCTCCGTCCACTTGATTCCCTCAAGGCACCCCCACCTGGTCTGTTTTTGGCGACGGCGTTTCTCCATCGCCCGGATCAGCCCCCTCCCCCCCACTACCTCTCCTGGCCTGTAAAAGAACCCTTTTAAGAAAGGACCCACCCTTCCTCGACCCCCCCGAGATCCCCCCTCACTGTCCATACCCAGACACCCCCCTCCAGTCCCCCCCTTCCTTAGACATTCCCCCCTTCTTAAAGCCCAAATCCTACGCTCTCATTCCTCTCTTGCGGTATGGTATCCCCAGTGGAGCGCTTCTCAGATTATCCCTTTGGTTCGACGAGGGTCCTCCCTCATTTCTTTTTGTCCAGAGCAGTAATCTCTCGTACCCCGTCCCAATCGGCACCCAACTCCCGAGTCCGCACCGCTTGAACTTCCACAATTCTGCTAAGCCTGTCGCGCCCATCTTTTTTCTTAGTCCTCCCTTTCATAATTTAACAGCAAAGTTCACCCCTCCTAATCTTCTTTCACTCTTCCCCTTAGGGGCATTAGGTACTCCCTCTCTAAGTCCTGTTCCTCTTCTATAGTTTACTCACTCCCACGTTGTTGTTGAGATTCCCCCTCCCCTTCTTTCGATTTAGACCTCCCCCTGCAATGGACAAAACTGACTGTGCTTCTCTTCTGGGTCTCCTTTTCGTTACGGTCCCGTAGGAGGCCTCTTTTTCCTCCCCCTTCATTTGCCCCCCCCAGAGGACACGGAACCTCCAGTTGATCCTTGCTCCTGGCGTACCGAAGTTTGTCTTTTCCCCTTTTTAATGTCCTTTTTTCTGCCCCCCCCCCCAATCAATCTTCGAGTGATCCCTTAGAACGCTCCTTGACAGCGACTGACCCGCTCGCCCAGCATTTCCAACCCCCTTCCCTCTCTTCTCCGCCCCAAGGATAATTCTAGACTAGATTTTTCGTGCAGCTTTGCGTTTCTCGGAGAATTTTTTTTTTGTAGTTGATTGTGGGCGGGTTATGACAGTCCTTTTTTTTGTGTTTCTTCCCCTTTTTTTTCGCGTTTCCCCTTTTTTGTAGTTCCTTTTTCTTCGGGAAAGGAGTCCAGATTTATTTTTTTTTTGAGAAGTTACAGGCGGTTTCCTTCCGACTACCCAGGTGGATTTCCCCCCTGAGAAGCACACAGTTCTAGTTGATTTTTTCGGGTTGAGAGGCAAGTGAAGGACCGTATCTTCCCCCTTTTCTCTACGCGTTTTAAGGTTCTTTTCCCTTAGATACGATGGTTGAGGCCATGCTATTTCATCTCCTTTTTTTTTATTTCACGGCAGTACTACCCATGGGTTGACTTTCTGTCTTCAACTTTTTTTTCCCCGATAGCACTCCCTTCACTGAACGCCCCGCGACCGTTTTTTTCGGTGAGTTTTTTCTTCTGAAAAACCCCCGTTTGGTTCCCCTCCCCCGCTTTCCTTTGTTCCCAAGAAGCTTGCGCGTACTCTTTGCAGATAATGGGGCGGTTTAATGAAGGTCCATCTCTAAGTAAAAATATTCCTTTTTCCCGGTACAGGTTTAGTACGATGATCACTGTTTTTCAAGGCATCGAATGATACCAAACCAATACGGTTTCTTCCGTTTGTAGACCTCTGCGGATGGCAAGTTAGATTATTCCCCTCTTCACAACCCTTTTTTTTCGGGCGACTCTTGTGGAGAACCCATTGATCAGTTCCCCTGTGTCTGATATGTGGAGTGGTGTGTTTCTTGAATTTGTTCATTTTCATTTTCAACTCCCTTATTTCCGGGAAACATACACGGCATTTTTTATCTGGTGTTATGCGGAGTTACCCCTTCCCTTCTTCCGGGAATAAACGGCGGAGATGTCGGTTCTTTTTACCCCCCCCCCCCTTCAGAGTTCTTTAACCGACAACTTTTTTATTCTCGGAACTCCTTCTATGTTGTCTAATTCTCGGAAGGATGGTGGCATCGACAGATTTTCAGCGCATCTTTTCCAAGCCCCCTTCGACGAACGATCAGAGAGTATTACTTCTCCACACTACTTTTCTAGAGGCCAAATGGCACGGCCAGATGCGATAATTCGACGCCTCCCCCCAGTTTAGCTTAGGAACTGATAGCAGATCACCCCAACCTTCTTTTTTACCTCCCCCCCCATCGACAACAGCCGCTCCTTCCTCCCCCCCCCGCTTTCAGAGTCCTACCACAAAGGAAAACAGGCGAACTTGACCTGTCAAAGGCTGGTTCTCCAGGGATTGGAAATGACAAACCCGACTGATCGAGTCAAATTAAAAAACCCCCGGTTGGGAGCACAAGAAGCATGGTCAGTTTTAGATCCCAGTCCCCCCACGCAGTGACAATTTAATCGTTTCCTTTCCAGATAGTCATAATGAACTAGGACATGCCTACCTTGCAGGAACTCCCCCCCCATACCCGTGTCGCTTTTTTCCGCGCCCCAGTTAGGCCCCATAAGAGATTTACAGCCGACTGGCAGTGCCTGCTGGTTTTCTTTCCCTTTGAGTCCCTTTTTTCAATGGATCCGGGAAGGAGCCGCTCTCTTCATTTTCCCGAGTCAAGTCAACGAGGAGGTTCTTTTTTTTCTCATCGGGATTTCTTAGGATTTTCCTTGAGTGTGGCTCCCTCCTCTTTTTTTTGTGCAGACTCCCCTCCACGTGGTTTCGTTCTCCCTCTTCTTTTTCTGGGAGTCCCTGGACAGCCGACCGGACGCCTCTTTTTCATGGGTGGGGAAAAAGCGCTTCCCCTGCCCTTTTTTTTTCCTGAAACTGAGCGCAAGAAAACCCCGTAGCAACCGGTTTGTTCATCTCTTTCCAGTATCATTCGAAAGATCTCCCCTAATGTACCCAATAAGGTATGTTGTTTCCTTTCTCCCCTCAGCCCTCCCTTCATTACCACACTACGACGGTTTTCACATCTTGTCATCTCTCCAGCTTGTCCTGCCGACTGCCCTTTTCGGCATGCCCCTTTCGCAAGCCAGTCCGCTGACCTTCTCCGATTACGTACCTCCCGAACGAGAGACTACACTGTGAGGTTGTGATCTTAGCCCGGTTCGGTCCAGTCCCGATTTTCTTAACAGCTGGGAGTCTTTTCGTCCCCGTCAATCCCCCTTTCGTTCAAGTTTCTTAAAGGGACAACGCCGATGGCACTCGCCACATCTTCCCCAGCTCTTTAAGCTAGCCCTGTCCCTAGGGTATCTCCCCCAAATCCTTTTCCTTTGGAGGGCTCAGTTAGGTGCGCGGCGCGATTCTTGCCATTTACTTGATCTCTCCCCCCTCCGTTAGTCGCGGCCCCATTTTCTTTTTCCTTGCTTGCATTGTTTTTGTGACACTTTGGGCTTTTTTGTTAGAACGCGTTCTTGACTCTTTTTTCCTCTTTCCGGTCTTTTTCTTCCCTAGGTTCTCTCGGAATTGTGCTTCGCAGAGTCTGATCAGCTTCTCCCTTGCAGGTCCTTTTCTTTAACCTCTCCTCCCTGTCTGTTCCGCACTGCCTTCGCAGAGTTCCGGTGTCACTCCCTTTTTCCTGGTCTTGCTGGGGATCCGGTTTCGTAAGTTTCTCAGGTTTTTTTTTGTTTATGAGAGTTGCTCGATCGCGCCGCAAGTCCTTATCTCCCTCCCCCCCCTCCCCCCCTCTTTTTTTGTGATTTTCAGTTTGCACCTATGTGACCCCCCTCTTCGAGTTCCCTCCCCATAGGAAATTTCAAAGGATACCACCTCCCCCTTGCCGGTTCTTCTTCCCCGGAACCCCTTCAAGTGAGAACGCATCCTCCGCCGGGTTCTTTTCCCAGAACTTTTTCCCTTGATGATCTTTCTCCGAACTTCCACTCGGGACGACAACTCTTGTTGACCTCCTCCCCCGTTGTCCCACCCCCCCCCAACCCCAGCCGAAATCGGCCAAAATAGGTCAGCATTCTCCGACCCCACCTTTTTCCCAAACCCCCCTCCTGAATTCTCAAGATTGCCCGCGACCCGGTCTGTCGTCTCCCCTTTCCCCCCCCTCATCGCGCCGCCCCCGACACTGATTCCTCCCATTAACGGCGGGTGGACAACCTACCCTGACGTCGCTAGTTTCCTTTTCTCTTTGCTTCTTTTCCATACGGCTTCAATGTCCTGGTTGCTTTCCTTTCCCCATTCGTTCCTCTGACACTCTCCATTTTATCATTATGGAAGCAAGTGTCCTTTTTCGCAAAGAGCTCCAACGCGGGTACGTCGTGTTCTCTTTTTTTGGAGTTCTAATAGTCGGCAGCGTGCTGGATTTCCTCCTCCATTGTCCTCACCCTGCGACACCCTTTAGTCGGCGCCCCCACCCGCGCACTACGACCCCACGATCCACAGATTTTTGAAACACACACTCTCTTTTTGTAACTCAACACGCTATCGCGGCCCCGCTTGACTCCCTAAAAACCTCTCCATTGGCCTTTCCCTTTATGAGATCCGGTCCCCCAACTCTGTTGAGATGCGAAAACCGGTGGCGCCGTTTTTCTGTCTTGTTTCTGTTGTCCTCCTCTTCTCTCGTTTTCAGGCTACCAAAACCTCCCCAATCCCCTCGGTCTCTGTGTAAGAGGTCCCCCAGATAGGGGGGGGGCCTGACGGCACCCCTTTTTTGGAAAGTCCTTCCCCCTCCCCCCCATAGTCCCCATCGAAATTTTTTCTAAGTCGTAAGTTCAAAAAGAGAGTAAGAGCACCTCAGTTAATTTTCTTCTCTTCCATCCTACATTTTCACGATACAGACGCCCTCCATCAATAGGTTCCCCCCTCGAATGGCCTTTTTCCATGCGGATTCCGCTTTATTTGGGACCTCCTAGCCTAGATTTTTTCGCCCTTCTGTTCTTCAGTGCGCTTGCTTTTGTCCCCCCCCTTATTGACTTTTCTGTATCCTTTCCTTTTTCCATGTGCTTCGAGAGGACCCTGAACTTCTATGGTTCATTTAATCCGGGGAAGTATCGGATTTCCGTCCCTTTCAGGATTTTTTTTTTCCTTCAACCGGGGTGGATGTTGGAGATATCATATCTTTTCTCTCTTGGGGTGAAGGCTTTCTTCCTCGTTGAGTTCCCTCCCATTGTGAATTGACGAATTGAGAAGGGGCGTTTCGAGACGCTTGGCGCGGAGAGCTCTCCGCGCTAGAAGGCAGCGGCATGAAGGTCTGGAGACTCTGGGGGGAATCTGCTTCCCGTCTCGATTTTCCGGCCACTGTTTCTAGACCCCCGACTAAGCGTCCTCAGTCCCTACCGTTCCCATGTTGTCACCGAAGAGGACTCCCTCCCCGCGGATTTCCTTAGGGACTACATAGACGTACGTCTCCTCAGTTAAAGAGGACACCCAGGGATTCTTCCTAAGTGTCGAATGACACCCGACCGGAGGAGACTTGGCCAGGCTTCCAGAATGGGAGGAAAAGTGCACATATTGGAGGGCACCAGAGGGATTTGGTAAACTCTTCCTCGAAGTTTCTCAAAAAGGAGACAGCGCACTCTAATTCAAACATGGCTTTCTTCGTCTGCTGATTTTTTGGATTTTCCCAATTATCGCCGGGGAGTCCTTTTCCTTCGCTTGCTCTTGAGAGGCCCCCAACTTCCCTTCACAAAAAAAGACATCACATCGACGGGCTGGTCCTTCCGATCCCTTGCCACCCCGAACTTTTTTAGTGGTCCCCGCCGAGACCACATACCTGATACGCTACCTTCAGCCTTCTCACCTTGGTTCCCCCAGAACTTTTTTCCTGATGGACCTGATCTTCCTACCATCCTTTCAATAAGCCCTAGGTACTACAACCCAACTATTTTGCCCCCGCCTTCTGCCACAAACGGCGGCCCTTTTTCCTTGGTTTTATTGCCAGATTAGGGTGGTCCCTGTACGAACCATGACGGTTTCCATCCTTCTCCTCATAACGCGAGTATCCTTTCCCCGATTTGGCACCGGTTAAACGGCTCACCGACAACCCCACAGCGCTCGGCTTTGCCTTTCTCCTCCCTACTCCCCCCCCCCACCCATCACGCGTGGACTACCGCATCCCCAAGGCCCCTTCCCTTTTGCTCGCCCCCCCCTATTCTCCCCCCGGCCTGGATCAAATAATCACTGACTCATCCTTTTTTTCCAAAATTTAACAGAGACCCCCGACATGCGCGCTGCGACTGAACGTTCTTTTTTCCTTTCCCCCTTCCCCAGAACTCCCACTTCGCTTGAGCATATCCTCCCCCCGGTTTTTTTTTTTTCCCTCGCTTTTTGAAAAATCTAGACCGGCCCGCAAGAATTCACATCTGGACTCCTGGCGCCCAAGACAAGACCTCTTCCCCCAACCTTCCTTCCCCACCGTTTCTCTTTGGCGAGTCTTCCCTTCCCCAAAACCCCCCTCACCCCCTCAGCCCCGCCTTCCTTCCCCCGCGAGACCCCCCAAGCTGCAAACTCTATTCTTCCCTCCCGATACCTCTTCTGTAGCCTTTTACGGCTTGCTCACTCTCAGGATCCTCTCTGAGTGGATTTATCAAATCGAATAAATCCTCTGTGGTGCGTCAGAGCAATCCTACTTCTCTTCCGTGACCTCGAGTCGAAGGCGGCACTTTGCCTTTTTGCTCATTTTTCGGCCCCCTGACCCGTGATGACAAGCGCCTGTACTAAGGGCCAAAGCTAAGACATCCCAGTTTTACGTTCTCTTTTTCCAGTTCTTGGACATTAATGTTCTTCCACGAGTTCTTTCTGGGAGAATCTTAGGGTTACCCATAGGTGTTGTTGTTGACTATGCTCCCTTCTCTCTTTCCCATCCTCCCGGGAAGTGCCAGACATAATGCCTCGTTACTGATGTTAAGCTTGTCGTTAGCGTGCCCTTCTTACCTTCTCTGTATCCGACGGACGGATGATCTCCTGATACTTATCCGGGCGGCTCAGAAGGTGTTCTAAGATTGGACCGGGGGGAAGATTATGAACTTTTTCTTTTGCAAACCGAGTTTCAATCGTCGTAAAGGCCCATGACTTCCTTTCGAAGCCCTGTATTTAAAAAATAAACCTACGCGAAGCTTCGTCCTCCCTTCTTGGCTAGCCCCCCCTCTTTTTCTCCCAGTCACTTTTTTTCCTTGGAGAAGGTTGCGGGGATTCTTTATGTGGTTTTCCCCAAGCGACCATCTGTAGATCAGGTGGCTCTCTGCTTTCCTTTAGTTCCCTGGGTCCTTTTCCTTTCTCGTAGTGGGGAGTGCAGGCACGGCGTTTCTTCTCTAGAAGGCGCCCCCTCTCAAGGTTTCTTCCGATGAGAGAATTGATTGTTCGTGGCGCTTGTGCCTTTGGCATTGACCACCCCCCGGCTCCTGAACTCCCTTCCGTCCGCAGTCCCATCCCTTTATTGAATCCCTTTTAATTTGTCCGGCGATAAGATCGGTTTACCTGATGATTTCCTGGCCTTCCCAAAGAGTTTGACTTGCAGGTGTTCCTGTTGGATGAGGATGATTTCCCCACGCAGGGTTGTTGTTTGTTGTCCAGGAGATGGGCGATCCCGTTTCTTTCGAAACCTTTTCACCGTTTTACCGTCGGCATCGGGAAAACCTCATGCTTCCCGTTTGCCTTTTCCCCCTAGGGTCCCCCTTTTAGGCCTTTTAGAAAGTTAAAACAAGAGCCTCTGCAACACGCTGATCGCGGAGTCTGGCCTGATTCGACTTTCCCCATACTTCTCGTGTTGTGGTTTTCGCAGTAGCGCTCTTAACCCCCCCCCCCCTTTATCGATTTGAAGGCCCTCTTTTTCCAAACCCCCCCAAATGTTTTCTCTTCGGACCGAGGGAGGGAAAACCCTTTTTCTTGGATCGTTCGCGGATAAGGTCATCTCTAGTTCGGTCTTGGGTAGACTCAGAAGCGTTTGCCTCTAGCCGCTTGAATGGCAAAGCAAGGACTTTCTCTCCTTTTGTCTTATAAGAACGAAGCCGGACCCCTGACTAACAGGATTTCATTTCTTTGTCCCTCACAACCACCTGGGGACCCGACCTTGGCCCACCAGTTTCTCAAGTGTTGTAGGAATTTACTACGTTTTGTCCTAGTAAAGACGCTTCACTAAACATTGTGATGAAGGGGCAAACAATTTTTACTGTTAACGATCCCTTTTCGTTTTCACCGACCTATAAGAGGCATCTGGCGGCCTCCTGCACTCCTTCCCTCCACCAAGTGTGGTTATTATTATCCCCTTCCCCTCAGAGTGATCTTCGATCCCACAAACCTTCTTCCCCACATCGACACACATGCTTTCTAACCCCAGCGGATGCCAGGAGCTTCTTTGCGTCCGCCTTTCCCGGTATTTCCCTCCAACGTTGTCTGCCCCCCCTGCTCTATTTGCACCCAAAATTAACCCCTTGCCTCCACGTTTCTCCGTACCTCCCCCCCCGAAACCGCCCTTCCACTTTCCCCCAGAACTTAATTCCCGCTCTCCTCGAACTCATTAAAGGACTTCACCACTCTCAAGAGAATTGAAGAAGAGCCTAGCGAAATCTTCCTTCTTTTTCCCCATTCTTTTTTTTTTTTGCACTCCTTCTTCGGCTTGACTGGGTTTGATTAAAAAGCTTTTCTGGTTCGGTTGATATGGTTTCGACGTAGATGATGGCAAGGTTTTTTTCCCCTTGATGGATTCAGGAAGAGATGTTTTTCATGCGTATTTTGGTAGATCAAGTTTTACCCCCCCCCTCGATCTGCGCTCTTGGGGTCGGTGAGGAGAAGTTCCGAAACTGTTGCAGGGCGGTTTAAGGCCCTCCTCGATATCTTTTCTTCCCCCTACGCGGACCCCCCGGATAAAGCCGCCTCCCCGTGAAGTGTTTGGTCACAGCGCGGGGTAGATCTTACTTTTCATTCGCACATGCACTTACCATCTCCCGGTAGAGATTAAGGAACCCCTTGAGAACCCTGGAGCAATCCAGGACCACCAGGAGCTGGTATAAGCTCTCCCCATGGAACGCTGAGGAGACCATTGACTGCTGAGCGAGCCACGGCCCTGCAACCAATACCGGCCGAGATCGTGGTTCTGATTTTCAGAACCAGATACGCTCCCGTCCAAACCAGCCCCCGGGGGGCACCCCCCAAGATTCCCCTTCAGAGAGGAGAGAGCCTCCGAGTGTGTTCCCTTTCCGCCTCAAGGAAGAATTTAATATTGTTCCCCTAGAGTGCAAAGAACAGCTCCTCCTTTTTTTGAACCGAAGAGCCCGACTAATCACGCTGTGTTCGCGTCAGTTTTTTGCCGGGAAAAAAAGTTCTGCCACTTTCCTCCCCTTTCGCAGTTCTCATCCCGTTCGTTCCGTTCCTCTAAAGGGACCGTGCCTGACCTCCTGCCGCACCGTCTGTCCTTCCCTTTAATGAGTTTCTTGTTTCGCCCCGGTGCAGGTGCGTTTTCTGGACGTCCGTTCTGTTCTTCCTTTAGCTGATTTATTAACGTGACGTCTATTCCACGCCGTGCTTCCCCCAACTAGTGCGTGGTCAGAGTCATGTCTCGTGTGTGCGAACCTTCAGTGACGATGATTCAGATCTGCTTTTTTTGTATGGCTGAGGCTAGAGCGCCCCAGAGTGGTTGCCCTTCTTTTTTTTTGATCTAAGAGCCCCTGCCCATGTGCTTTTTACGTCAAGAGAGTTTTTACCTCGCGCGGCATTGATTTTTTCACTTTCATTTAGTTCAGTGCTAGACCTTTCCTTTTTAGGGAGGGCTCATGGGTGCTGCCCCCCCCCTTTCTTACCTCTTTTTTGTCGATTCTTGGCCTCGTTTTCGCGCCTTTGCTGCAAGTCCTTATTCTCTCTCCGACCTCCTCCGTGTTTTTGAGCTCTCCCTTGCAAGAGCTCGCACTTCTCGTCATCCCCCCACCACACACCGCAGTTTTCCCCTGTTCCTCCTCGGATACAAAAAATTTTGGTACCGGGGAAACTTCCGAAGGCACTTTTCCCCCCCCCCAACTCTCCATGTAGGTTTCTGCATGCTCCCGTAGATTCCTGGGCCTCCCCCTTTGATTCAGAGAGGATAGCACACACCTCATCTCGTCCCCCCCCCCTTTTCAGAAAGAATCTTCCGCCCCCCTTTGTACATGCGGTATCCCTGTTCAGTAAAACAAGACCCCTGGCCTGATCTTACTAACCTCCTCGAAACCGCGCGGGTTTCACCAATCAGTACCCCCCCCCTAGAAGACCTTAAAATGAAGTACGCCGCTGCACTTATTGGCTTACCCCCAACCTACCTCCGAAGTTCCTTTTGAAAGGACCCCCGATTTATGCTAGATGGCGCTTTGCCTCCTGTTGGGGTTTTTTTTCGCACAGTATTCCGTGTGGTACCTTTAACAATAGGGGCGCTCTTCACGTATAAAAGCTTTAAGTACCTGCATCTTTGCAGACAAAATGAACCCGGGTTATCGTGTACATCTTGGTACTTCTTCGAGAGAGATTTTTTTTTCCGATCATTGAATTTCTTTTTGTGCTTCTCGGACTTTGCAACAGTCTCACTTTCTGTTACGTAAGCACTCTTTAGATGGGCCTTTTAGCCTCCGATTCCCTCGTTGAACCTCGCCTTGGGGGAAGGATACCCTGAGCTCTCTCGAGGAACCCAATTGACAACATCGATAGGAGTGGGACCCTAGGACTCACGAGACCATCTGGAGAGTATTCCCCCTGTTGAAGGGAGAACAGCCGTGGGTTCCCTGGGGGATGGTGCCGCTCTTGGTCCTTGATTAAAAGCCTCCCGAGTTCTTTTAGCCCAAAACCTCAACCCCTTAGAAGGGATTGCTTCCTGCAAAAGAGACGTCACACAACTTTCGGACCGTCTTCCCAAATAGCGCTGCCCCAAGCACTCTCCGAATTTCAGAGCAAACCCTCGACGTCAGGACAAGCAGGGCGTGTTTTTTTCCTAATAATTCACTGTTTCCCTTCAGAGCTCGGGGGGCCCACCTCCAACCTAGCAGGACGAGGCCCCATCAGGCGGCCGCCCCCTTTTGATTTTTTTCCCTAGATGGAAAACTCCGGAAAAAGGCCCCCCCCCCTTCTATTTTTTTTTTCTGCAATCCAATGAGGTTCTTGTCGCTTGTCCCTCCGTTACTTTGGTGGTACTTAGATTTTGCGGGTTTTCACGTATCGGAGGAAAGGTGTTTGGGTAACGGGTTCCTAGCCGTAGAAGATATGTCTTAGGGATTTATCAGGTCGGAGTTGGAGCCACCTCGGCCGCTGGACAGGAGATGTGTTCTGATTGCACCTTTTCTTTGTCTCCGTTCCTTTGTCCCTGCCTCCGTTGTGGGGGGGAATCCCGGAAAGTTCTTTGTTCGTCCCGAAGAAAAAATGGGGCGTCTTATGTTTTTTTCCGCCGAACTGAAAAGAGGATCGATTGCTCCTCTGAATCCTGAGCGTGAAGGATTCCCGGGGCCCCTTTTCAACGAGGGCTTGCTGAACATCAGAGTCGATTCCCCGTTCGACAACAGGAGACCCGCCTACACGCACGCTTCGTCTGTACATACGATGATTCTTGTTTTTGTCCTCCAACCCGCCGTCCCTTGAAGGCTCTTCTTCGGTGGCAACGGGCCAGGCACACACCGAATATTTCATCGCCGTGCATTCTTCTGCCCTTCCCCCCTACGTGCCCGGATTCAATGCAAGCGACAGATTCCTGCCTTTCTTCAATCCTCTTTTTTGGTTAGCCCCCCCGCAAGTGGGGTTCCGATTTCTTTCCTCCCTGCATCCCCCCCCGACTCTTCTTCCCTCTTTGGATCGTCGATTGAGGCACCGCTTCGGCGCCTTTTTGGCCGAGGTCCCCAGATCTTGTGACCTGTCCGTCCAATTGGCTGCCTGGTCTCACTCCCAGCTCCCCACCGTGCGTGAGGCCTTCTCATTCCTGAAGGGCAAAAGGGTAAAAGTTATAAAAGCCCACCTTCGTTTCTCCTGGATTCGGTGGATTTCAGAAATCTAAACAAGAAATAGTCGGAAAAGTCACCTCACAAGCATGGGTTATTCCCCACCAATGACTTCAACCTGACGCAAGAGCGTTGGATCGACCCCCCTGCCCGATCTGATAGCCCTGACACCTTAGTCCCCGAAACCCCCCAGAAACTGGATCCTTCCTGCTCTTCTCCCCCTCTGAAAAGTTCTCGCATCCTTCCCTGACAACTTCATCGACGCCCTGTTCGAGGCCGGGATGCGAACCAGCTGTTCCGCCCCACGCCTCTGCTCAGACCGACCGAAGAAAGACCCACGGGCCCTTCTGGTTTCCCCCTTTTCGCTTCAGCTTCGACTCTACCATCCCACCACAATAAGACAAACCCCACAGTATCCGCTACCCCCCATTTCCCTAAAATGGTCTAGCCCCGGATTAGGTCTTTTTCCTTCTTTTCTCGCGGTGAGTGGTTCCTTTTTCTGCTTCTGCTAGAGTCCGAGGACGGGGGTCACTCCCTGTCTCCTCGAGATTGTGAGTAACCAACCCGTTCTCTAAGTCACTTTTTCCTAGCCCTCGCGTGTGTTGAACGATCAACTTCTGGCTCCGTAGTTCCTAGGTTTTCCCCAACCTTCTTGCCTTACTCCTCCTAAGTTCCCACAACGAACTTTTGGCCCCCCTCCTCAGTCCACTTTCTTGGTCCCTTGTCGCGCACCTCGAGCTGCCAGACTTTGAGAATCTCTCTTCCCCCTTCTCCTTGTTGTTGCCCTCCCAGTCGTTTCCTCCGACACCCCCTTTCCCGAATGACATCGCGATCTGTACTTGTTCCCTTTTTTTTTTAGTTTCTTCTTAATTTCTCAGTCTCTACGGACACGGACGCGGCAAGACTTTATCTTGCCCTGCCGGTTAATTTTGTCGTAACTTATTCCTGCAACTTTGTCCTGCGGAACTTAACACATCTCATTTTTCGTCTTTTGGTTGTCGCACGCCTTTTTCTCCGACGCAATTGTCCCAACATCCACTCTAGTTTTTTCGACAGGAATCAGCTCTCGTGCTACTGTCGCGGAGGAAGGGTCCCTTTTCTTGATTGGGGCTTTTTAGAATTCTTCCCCCCTGTCTCCCTAGAGATTTAATAGGGAAGTGGGGGTATTTTAGTTAAGGCTTAGGTTGATACTTCCTGTGAGGATAAGGTTACAGGCAGGTTTCCTTCGCCCTTTTATGTGGGGATACTTCTCTCTTTCGTTTGTCCGTGAGGCTTGATGTAGACTTATGTAGCTTTTCCCCTTTAAAACTGTTCGCAAGCTAAAGAGTCCAGTTCTTGTCTTTCCTGACCCCCTTTATACAGATAGGTTGCTGACATTCTCCTTGCCGTGCCGCCTGTGGAGGAAAAAAGAAGGGGACCCTTGAAGGGGGTCTATCCCCCGCCTCCCCGTGGGCGGCAGTCCAGGAAACGCGGACCTTTTTTCTCTCGGTTTTCCCCCAAGTGATCCGAGATCACTCCGTTGGGGGGGTTGTTTGTTAGTACCCGGTGAACCCATTCTTTTCTTGTCCCCTCAGTTTTCGCAGGGTAGGCGGGATATAAGTTGCGCGATCAGTCAGGTCAATTTCTAATTACCCCCCCTCTTGTTTTTTCCACCCAGGCTCAGCTAGATGGAGGACTAGTTGGAATGCCTTTTCCCGCGAAACCCCGCATCCCCCTCGGTTTTGGTGGATCGGTCCTACGTGTAGAAGACAGGAGAGTTCCCATGTCCCGAGAACACTCGTCTACCCACCCCCCCGATCTGGGCCCCAGAGGAGGAAGACCAATGTGTCCTCCTTCTTCTCTTCTTCTCTGATAATTGTAGATGTTGTCTTCCTTCGTTTATACTGGGCAGTGGGCGGTACCGCTCATTTCCTAATTTTATCATCAGCTTGCTCGGATTTTGCCGAAGGCGTTGCCAGATCCCCCAAGTGAATCCCCAGTCAACGTCGGGCAGGACAACAAACAACTTTCGCAGGAAACTCTTTCCCAGTTCGGCAGAGTTTCCCTGTTTAATGTTTTCAGTTCTTGCATTCCTACGCTTTCAGAAACATCGTGGGTCGGGGGCAGCGAGTCCCAATTCAGCAGCGCTTTCTCTGCCCTCCCCTTCCAGCCGGGAGGTAGATGAGCTTTTTCCGACCCTCCTCCCATTTTCTGAGAAAGTTTTCCCGATCCAGCTCCCACAAACCAACTGCACAATACCACCTCCCAAAAGGAATGCTCTTTTGACATAGTCACGATCGACAAAATTTTCAGAAAAATGGATTCCTTTTCCCTGGTTCTTTCCCCCATGCGCTGTTGTGACGACCCTTTTTTCGTTCAGAAAACTTGAAACCTGTTTTCGCCAAATCGGTTCCCGAAGATAATTTACAACTCCCCAAATCCCCAATGAAATTGCTGCTACGTTATGTTTGGCGCAAGACTTAATTCACCGGAACTTTCACAAATAAAGTCCTTGTAACGCTTTCAATAGTAAACCACCTCAATCTGGCCTGGCGCCCTTAAGGATCCTTTCTTTTGTCGCGTTACCGACATTTATGGTTTATATCTTTGTCACCTCCTCCTTTTTTCGTATTCCGGTAGTATCGTTACTTCCGCGGGGGTGTCGATTCTCTTTACGCGACTCATTCCCTGGAGGTGGTTTGGGTACCCCCCCGTGAGAGACGTTCAGCACTTTGTCCACCTTTTTTTCTTCTACCTCTCGCAGATTGGAGGCTGTTGCTTTTTTTGGAACCCCTCCCTTATCTTGAGCTACAGGCCACCGTCGACGCCACGTTGCCCCATTTTACCTTTTATCCATCCCGGCACAGGAGCCGAAATCGTCCCTTCTCCCCCTATATGGATGTCCCACATCTCCCTTGTCCTGTTAGCTTCACATCGAACTCACCATAATCGGTCCACCAGATAGGCTAGACTTTTTCGAACTCCTTCCCGATCTCGCTCCTAATCTTCTAAACGGCGCGAAGCCCGCAAGATGCCGTCTTTCAGATGACGCCCCCTCCTCCCAGTGAAAACCGGACAAGTGTTTTTCTGAGCCGGCTTCGCGGGGGTTTGGGCCCCAACGTCTCGAATGCCACTGGTGACTAGATAGTGATCATTTTACTCCTTGTTCTTACCCTCGGTCAACATTGAGGCTTTTCTTCCGAAAGTAAGAGAAGGGACACGTCTGTCCCCGCCTACTTCGTCTTTCTTTTCAGCAACCCTCCTTGCGGTGGCGGCGTAGTTCCCTTTTCTCGCGATGGTCTGACTGAGGACTTCGAGCGCCACTCACTTTTTTTCTGCTCAGCACATTCTTGGTAAGAGTCAGGCATTGGTCGTTTGTTTTTTGTAGGCACAGAGTTTTTATCTTTCCAGTGCCTTATTTAGCTTCCCTCTGGTTTGTCCGCGAGATGGAATGCTTCGCCTTTCTTACGCTTTTCGCCACATGCTGATTTTTAAGAGAGTTTATTTTTCTTCCCTTCATGTCAGACATCCCCCTTAATTCGTTCGGGCCCGAGAACGAAAGGTTCCTTTTTAGGGCGGGGATCAGTTTTTCGACCTCTTCGGGAACAATCTTGGTGGTCTCTTCCTGCCCCGTTGCTTTCCCTCGAACTTTTTT
>Ga0179593_1347496_pt1 | contig 23924 bp, 25 predicted proteins | sample CZODoug2_1_08_16_FD_185931 | JGI IMG/M metagenome (GOLD analysis project Ga0179593, IMG submission 185931) | Vadose zone soil fungal communities from Angelo Coast Range Reserve, California, USA - CZODoug2_1_08_16fungal (PacBio error correction) | ecosystem: Environmental > Terrestrial > Soil >... | reverse complement strand
TTGAGCGTTTCTGGGTTTTTCTCCTTTCCCATCCCCTTATCAACGATTCTGCCTCGTTATCGCCGGAGTTTTTCCACGCTCTTTGCTAACTCCACAATACATCTATCCCAAAAATGCGTAGTCGTGCACGTTCTTTTCTTTTTTTCTTTGGGCTCTTTTGTGATTCAACCAATAACTAAACTTTCCTTCTTTTCTGTACCAAGTTAATAAGCCCGCCTTCCATACAATAAACGCCGGACAATGAGGCCTCCCCTGTGCAAAAAGCCGAATTTTGTGCTTTTTCTCTTCCCCCTTCTTTCCTACCCATGTTAAAGATTTTTTGTTTTATGATCGGCTAGGGCATGCAACCCCCCTCCCATCCTTGCGTAGCGTTTCAGGTGTTAAGTTCACGGGCCTACACCCAATCAACACCAGTCTTTCCCTCTTGATAACACTTCGTTCTTTTCCCTCTTCTCAAAACACGCTGTGCTTTCAATGCCTCATCTCGTCGCTTTGTTTTCCGGAGATGGTTACACAATCAAATTGAAATTTTCCTTCAGCTCTTGGGTACAGCCCGCAATATCTTCGTCCGTTCCCCTTTTTCATTACAACCCACCAACTCGCTCTCCCAAGCGTCAACCAATTACCCCCCCCTTTCCCCGAATGGGGGGATGGGCCTTTCGTCGCCCAAACCACCCCCCCCTTTGAGTTTTTTACGGATTTTGTGTTCTGACCCTCGTCCCCCGTGTTTGCTTTTGAGGCTGTCGGGACTTAAATCACCGTTTTTTTCCCGTGCCTCTTCTCGTTCATAATCGGCTAAATGCCGACCCTCTCCCCCCCGGGATTTTTCGCTGTTTTTTTTGCCAACTCGTCGAGACCTTCCACCTGTGGCCTTGCTTGCGACGTTAATCCGAGTCCTAGAGTCAAGATGGATCCCCTTCGCCTATGCATCTCTTCGTTTGTTTCTTGCCAAATATAACTTTTCTTTTTTTCCCCTCTGCCTGCAGCCTTTTTCCGCTTATGGGCCCGTTTTCGCATCCCTCCTTCCCGGAGTTTTCATCTTAATCGGTAATCCTATCGGCGATTCACCTAACGACCTGTTCCCCCTTTCCCTTTTTTTAAACTGAAGAATGGTCTCAGTTCCGGTAGGTCCTCAACGTCACGTCCAACTGCTTACTCCTCGACGGTTCGTAAATCTCCAGCTACCAGCTGTGTGACTCTTCTCCTTTCCTGATGCTGCTTACTTTTCTTAAGACACGGAGGTCCTTTTGTCATTTGGGTCAGCAGTTTCGTTGGTGAAGGTGCTGCTTTTAAGATCGTGGTGGTTTCCTTTTTCCACTCGTCTTATAAGGTGTGTCTCGGATACTTCCTCTTTTTCGCGAGCTGCCCCCCTCTCTTTCCTTTCGTCTACCATAGCGGAAAAGAATCTCCTCTTTCCTCCAACAGATGAGGTTGCAATTTAGAGCGTCTTTGAGTGGCTTCTTTTTCATATCTGAAGGAGAGATTCTGCGGACACTCTTCTTTCTTGTCCAATTTTTTCCTTTTGTTTTTTTTCGCCCCAAACGCTGGTCCCCCTTCTTAAAATGTCGTCTTCTAGGAATGTGGCACATGGCCCACAAACCCATAATCCCCGTTTTCCCTCTGCGGGAGCCTTGGCTTACCCCGAGACCGACGTTTGGATGTACTCAACACGTTTTGTTCTCCACCTCCCACCTTTTCGGTTTATTGAACCCTACCCCAAGAGTATTCTCGAGACCCGCTTGCGGGTCTGACGGCCTTGTTAAATCTACCACCCCCTGGTTCCCTCCTCCCCCCTTTCAAGCCGTACCTGCTGGCTACTCATACTTTATCCCCAAACCCCACAGATTGTGAGTCAACCCCCCCCCCTCTCTTCGATCGCTTTTTATTTGTAAACGTGGTAGTTTCCCCTTTCCGAGTGTCTGACCTTCCTTTAGCAACCTCTTCTTTATTTTCTTCCTCACCCTTCTTTCAGCAATGATGCCATTTTCGTGAACCCCTCTTTATCTTGTCGTTTTAAAAATTTGTCCTTTCCTTTATCCGAGGATGCCCTATCTTTTCCTCAATCTTTGTTTTTTGAGGCTAGTTTGATAAAACCCCCTATTTCTTAAATACGTTCAGAAACTTAACACAGTATTAGAACTCTTTTCCCCTCTTTTCTTCCTCATGGCCCCTTCTTTTCAGGTCGAGAATCCCCCTCTGTGCGCATGGGGAAAAAGCTAACCCCCCCCCCTTTACGTAAAGTTTCCCTACCTTCTCGTCATTGTTTTTTAGTCTAGAGATCTGCCGCTTGTGCCTCCCCCCCCTCTTTGTGTTGTGCCGTATTGTTTTGGCGCCCCCACTCTATTCGTTCGAAATCACCTTTAAAAGCGGTTTTGTAAAAATTGGTGTTTTTAGGTTTTCTTTTTCCACCTACCGTAGACCCGGAACTGTAAGTTCTCTCTACTTTTAGACCCCCCCCCCTTTCTTTTCATAACTTTTAATGTTTTCTATGGGGCGACATCAATTTTTTCTCCCTCATTATCTTCGTCTACTTTTTTAATTTGGGATCCAGAGCTAGGTTGTCCGTGTAAAAGTACTTCTGTTATTGAATGTTGGAATTGAGTTCCGTTTCGTTTCCCACATCCTATCTTTTCCCTTTAACGGACAAGCGTTCTTTTTTGTCGAAACGGCGGACCCGTTACTGCCGCAATGTCTATAATGGCGCTTTCCAGTCTTCAGGCAGTCATAATTCAACGAGAGGTCCTTCCCCTTCTCTTTCCAAAGTGCACGGCCGCGTTTGAATTCAGGCTATTGAGTGCTCTTTTTTCCTTGTAGCCCTTTCAGTCCGGAAAAGGATGTTGGTTTTTCTGGCCTGCTCCGTTTTCCCATCTCAGTAACAAACCATCTCCTCGGCCTGCCTTTCCTTCACAGCCCCCCCAACACCCCTCTTCGATAAGCATTATCCAAACATCTCTAACGACGTTCTGCGTACAAACTTCCAGCAGCCGTGAATCTCACACCGTCCTCCCTTTACCCTCGGAACAGGGGGAGCTTTTTGTATTACTGAGCCACAGTTGTCGCTGGTAGACCCTTGCATCTACTAAGGACCATGCAGTTTCGTGACGTCTTTTGAGTTTTTGCCTCAACATGAATACCCCACCCTTTCCTTCGTCCCCATTGACAGACTTCTTTTTAGTTTGTTTGAACCGCTCAGATTTTCTTCCCCCTTTTCATTAATTTCTATGAGACGTCTGAAGCTGATGCTCAACCCTAGCAGACGTGCATCCTCGTCAGCTTACCTCTTTTTCCCCCCCCAACTTTAACCCATTTGCATTGCACGTTCTTCATCCAACACGAAGATTTCGCTCTGGTTAGCCCCCTTCCTCCGTTCAATAGTTAATCGTCCAGGCTTTCCTCGTTCCTTGGTTTCATTCCTTTCCCGACCGTTTCTCCCTTCTTAGACCGGTTCTCTTTCGCTTTTTGCAGAGTTTGCGTTTTTCCGTGCGCTCGGTCTTTCCAAATTCACTTCACGCACACCGACCCGTATACCCTTTTGATTTTTTTATCATTTTCCCCCCTCTTACCCGATCCCACCTTTGTTTGGTGTTAAGTCTTGCGAACGGCATTGAGTAAAGCCCCCCCCCCCCGTTCTCGTGATGTTGCGTCCGACTGGCGATGGACCGTGGGATGCGATGAGGACTGATTTTTTTTTTGACAGTGCGGTTTGCGTACCCCTTTCTCTTGAAGGACCCTTTCTACGTCGTTCTTTCATAAGAAATATCATTGAAGGGACATCGCCTTACCTGGCTATTCGAGTTGGTCCCTCCCCCCTACCTGTCTCTAATAGTAGTTGTCCACTGGATCATTTTTTTTTTCGGGTTACTTTGGGAAATGGACCTAGCCCCTTCACAGACTCCTTTTTCCCCATTTGCGGGTTGCTTGCCTTAATACCCCTCCCTTAAGTGTTTTCTCCCCCGCCTCTAATAAACCCAAGTTTGGTCCTTTTTCTGACTATCAGGAAGATGTCTCGTCTGGTACGGTGGTCTTTTCTTTCCCTTTTTTCCTTATACGCACTTCTTAATTCCGAAAATGACAGTTCTCTCTTTCTTCAATCCAAAAAAGAGTCCGTGACCAAAGATAACCGATACCGTGTGACCCCCCCACTCCTCTCTTTTTGTGTTGTGCTAGCACCTATTGTTTTCGGTTCTTTTTAAAGATCGGGTGGAGAACTGGTCATCGAAACGAGGCATGTACGTTCCCTTTTATCGGGTCCATTCTCCCAGAACCCCCACTTGAAAATTAGTCCCCCACATCAAATTATCTCTCTCTCCTCCTAGTTGTTGGGATTGTAATTTGTCGCTTCTTTTCCCTTTCCTTTTCTTCCGATTTACCGGCCCGACTTTTCAGATGAGCCGGAGGGTTTTTCCCCCACCGTCTTTGACACTCCAAATAAGCTCTCTCACAAAAATCTTAGTTTTTTTGGTCCCGTTTCTGAGCTGTCTCTTGGATTATTTTGTGTATCAAACTAATTTTCCTCCCTTCTCCCCTTTCATTCCCTTTTCCCCCGTAAATCCATCCCTCACCCTTCCACCCCATTTAGGCAATTCCTTTCACAAACTTGTCAAGTCCCTTTTTTGCTTTTCTTTGGAGTTCCTTACCCAGAAGGTCACTTGGGATGGCGTCTTAGGGCCGCCTCCCCCCAGTCCAATTCACATGTCCCAGCTTTTTTTCCCTTTAGGTGCGGGTCAAAGTGCCACGGCCACCCAGCAATAAAAACCATTTTTTGCCATACTTCACCCAGACTCTCGAGTGCTTCCCCCTCTGGAAATTCATGGCGCATAGCCCTCATCTAGCGTGTTGGTCTTTTCCCTTTTTTTCGAGGTTTATTAATTACCCCCCTGACCAGGGTACTCCCGCTACCTTTTTTTTTTACCTAAAATGAACACTTCCTCCTCCTTCTCTTTTTTTTCGTTAGACCTACCCACGGAAGATGCCTGAACTCCTTTTTTTCTTTAAATACCTAATTTCAAGGGGGGAGGCTTGTGACCCTTGCTCCCCATCCCCCCAACCCACAACCCTTAGTTTTCCCTACAGAGCGGGAAACGTGAACCCCCCTATGAAAAGTTTGTATAGTTTGAGCTGTTAAAACTTCTTTGCCGCTAGAGCCCCCTCGGTCCCGCCAATCTATCCCTTTTTTTCGTTTATGGCAGGGAAACTGTAGTTCCTTTCCTTCAAACCGAACTTTGCTGAGAAGATAGGTGGAGGAATGGGGGCACCGCGTGATATTTCTTTTTGTTCTGAGAACCATTTTGCACCTCTTCCCCCCTTTTTCAGTTAGTATGCGCATCGACCTTCCCCAGTTTCCCCGTCTGACTTGTTTCGCCCAGTCCCAAGCGTACTGCGGATCGCCATTCAGATTCTTAAATATTCGGGGCCGTGCTGTTTCTGACCATCTGGTGGTCAGTTCCCTCCCGAATTTAATGGTTTATTGAGTTACTTTTTGATCCCACGCTTAAAGACCCAACTGCATTTTCCCTGAGTTCTTCTTCCGAGAAGGTCGTAAAGCTCCACTGGGTCTTTCTTCCTCCTTAGGCCCCTGGCCCCTGTTTCTTTTCTTCTGATTTAGGTTTCAAAGGCTTGTTCCAGAGTTCTAACTCCTTCAACGCGTAGGAATGGGAGAGAATGTGCGTACGTGATTCGTTTTTTTTGCCAAATGAATTATACTTTTTTTCTTCTCCGGCCGTCCTGCTTTTGAGCGATTCCGTCATAAGCATCCCCTCTCAACGCACATCCTGAATGTCACAAGACGTCTGCCACCTTGTAAGAGAGAGATTTTTGTCATCTTTTTTCTACACGCCTGACGGTAGAACCTTCCTTCTTCTTTTCCACAATCCGGTTTCCTTTCAATGGGAGGCCGTTTCGCCAAACGAGACAGATTTCCCCCCATATTAACGTCTTTATCGATGTGGGTTCCAAACTGAAAAATTCCCCCCCAAACTCCCGTTTATCCTCTCGGGGAACCCGTTGGGTTTTTTACTTAAACCCTTTCCCCTACCAGGAGTTCCTAAAAACCGTTTTGATTCTTTTCTCAATGTTACAATTTCGATATTTTAAAAGTAGAGGGTTCCAATTCTTTCTTAGAGAAACTTTTCTTTCTTGCGTTATACGGTCCCACCACCCCCTCCCCACCCCCCCTTTGTCCTTTTCAGGTGATTCTACGACTAGATGGCCCCTTCCTGCTACTGATCCACAATCCACATGGTCCACCAAGCGACTTGTCAGATTTTCCTGGTCAACAATGAGAGTAGTTATCACCTTACTTGTGTTCTTCTTTCTTTTTCCCCCACTTTGTTATTTCCATCCCACGTATTAGTCTTAATTGTGAACTATTGGTCATATTCATTTTTTTTTTCTCCTAAGATAGGGTCCCACACGAGTCTCCCCACATTCTATCCCTTTTTTGTTCTTTTGAGAGAGGATTGCAACCTCGTGTGTCTTTTTTGATCACATATCTAGTTACCCCTGAAAACTCCCCCCATGAATATTCTTCGACCCCCCCCACTGACTTTCACGATTCTTAATCATGATTAAGGTCCGTTGACTGTCCTCTTCGCAAACGTGTGTCGTCCACTTTTTTCCACACCAATAAGACCAAAAGGTCTCCCAAATTATAGTTGACCAGTTTCTTTTATGCCCTTCCCCCAATAAGTGTACGCTATTTGTGTTCTTTTCGTATTCTTGTGCCCCCCCCAATAGTAGAGTAGCCTTAGGTCCCCCCCTATTGTTATTAACTTTTTTGTGTTGTTCCCCATGCAACCCCTCCATGATTCGTTCTCTCCCTTTGGGAACCCTTTTAATCCCCCCTTCTCTCCGTGGGAGTCTTGGGAGTTCACTCCTTACACCAGGTGTTTCTCCCCTCACATTTTTCTCTTACGCACCCAACTTTAGGTACTGAGAAGATGCCGGAAAACGTATTTAATTTTTGTATTTTCAGGCCGGCTCGGTTTCTTCCTTTTTCAGCGAAGTTTAGATGTTTTTTTCAGAGTTCTCTTTTCCTACAATTTGCCATACATTCGTGCTCAATCCATGTTTTCTCTTTTCCCCCGCTTTTTCCTTCACAGTTTATATTCCCCCTCCCCCCCCCCAGCAAATCTCTCTTTGGAACCACAGGCAGGACGGACGTGGAATTCCCTTCCCTGGTAGCGGGTTCTCTGTTTCTGTCCTTCATTCTGATCTTTCAAGAGATTCTCCCTTTCACCTCCCTCCATTGATCGGAGAACGACGGAGACTTCATCTTCCCCTCGCCCCCAATTTCTCGTCCCGTTTACACACCGAACTTTTATCCCCCAACGAATGATTTGAGACGAGGTTGCTTCTACAAATTGGTCTCCTTTTCCTCCTTTTCCCTCCCCAGTCCTCACCCTCCCTTTCGCCTTTCGTAGTAAGGCAAGGATGCCCTTTCTATGGAGATTCGTCTTTTCCATTTTCTTCACTTCCTTCCATGAAGTTTGGTGTAGTAGTGAGGACCTCCCCTGACCTCAAAGAAACATGACATGTTCGTCCCTTCTTCCCCTTGTATTCGTTCGCCTAAGTTCTCTTTGCCTTTCCTCTTCCATCTTTTTTCCTTCTACTCCCTCCTTAAGTGGAGCGATGCGTGAACCTTTTCTTTCCTTCCAGTGGATCCCCTCCGGTTCTTGCAGCTCATAAAGAAAAACATTGCTATTCCCACTTTTTCCTCAAGATTAGACAAGACTCGTCGCCCATTCCCCGCTTGCAGTTACATCCCAGCTTTTTACTTTGTGTTTAAGTTTCTCGAATACTTTTCCCCTGAGAAAGAGGACAATCCGTTTTCTTTCTTCCTTTGTTCTTTCGTGAGGTTGTCTCGTCTCTTACCTTTCCCCTTAAACGTTTGATTTTACGTAAACGCCTTACCATAACCCCTTTGTAGAGGGGTTCTTCAATCCGCTCTTTAATCTACCCCCTTTCAAGTTTTTTGTGCGTTTACTTCTTTTTTTTTCCGGCAAATGCCTCCAATAGTGTGTGGCCTCCTGGAGAGGGAGACTTTTTGAGGGCGCTCTTCCCCGAGGGAAGTACTTGCTCCCTTGGCTTGTTCTTTCCACGTTTTTCTTGGAAGTACCCCCTGTTACCTTCTTCGGGTTAAGAGGACCCGAAAATCGCCCCGCTCTGATGCTTCTTATTCGTACATTTTGTGGAAAACCTCCTTGAGCCCCTCCCGCTTCTTTTTCGCTTTAGCTACGCTTGGTGTTGAGGTTTTTGGTTTTTGGCTAACTAGATGAATTCACGTATGTCCTTTGTGGCTTGGTTGCATGGACTAGCCTCTCTCCCCTTTACCTTTCCCTTGTTGTCTGGAAACGCATCGCATTTCGAAAACCTCCCCCCCCTTGCTCGTCTTTGCCTATATAATGAATGATGGAATTTGTACTTTTTCTTCTCCCCCCTGTCCTTATTATCGCAACTAATTCCAGCCTTACATTCTTGATTATTTTTCTCCCTTTCCCCCAGCCTCCAGCGAACATGCTCCCGAGAATGGAAAAGCCTAAGCTTGTGGTGATCCCCTGCCTTTGCCGTTATCATTCTCTTGGTCTCCCCCCCCCCCCTTCCGCGGACTCCAGGGCGTACTGACCCCTTTCATCTGGATCCATCTCCCCTTCTTTTCCCAGCAGCGGAAACGACCCCCTACCCATTTTCCCTCTCCTCTTCCTCTCCTTTTTTTTTGTTTAGAGAGTAGTTATAATGTTCCCCATTTTTTTTTTTCTTGTTTCATTTTATTTTGCATAATCCCGGATACTCTTATAAAGGCATCGCGCTTTCGGCTTTTTTTTTTCTCCACCTCCTTTTTGAACCCCAATAGCCTGTGTTCCCCTCTTCCCCCCCCCCCCCCAATCTTGCCTTCTTGTTTCGTTATCCTTGTTTTAGTTTCCCCCTCTTTGATTCAATATCATATGCTTGAGTTGGTGACCATTCTTTCCTCCCCCCAAGTCCAGACACAATAATTCTATCTTTCCCCTCCCCCAAAATGCCCGCAATTTGATGTTTTAGATTCCTCAAGTGAAGTCCCTTTTTTCTTTCTCCCTGCGTTCGACTGCAAACCCCTTACATGCGTCTTTGGTGCTTAGGTCCCCCGTTCCACCTCAGCTACCCCACCCACTGTCGCACCATCCCTCCCGACCCATGGTATTGCTCTTCGTTTTCACTTTTTTAATAGCGCAACTCGTATGGTCTTAGGTCTTCCTCCCCTAATAAGGGAATTTCCCTCTCCGTTTTTGTACGCCCCCGCCCCAATTTGCAGGATCTACTTTGCCCTACGCCCTTTTCAACCACGCTTTTCAGCAGATAGACATTCGCAACCTTCCCCCAGAAGGGGATGTTCGCATTTCCTTTCCAATCATAACCCCAAAAAATTTTCCTTTTTTTTCAGATTCCAGGCGTGGGACACCCCCGGATACTTTTAAACTTGTTTTTAGTTTCGTCTTTTTTGTGTTTCCATAACCTTGAAAGTGTAAGATTCTCTCCCACGCCTCCTGCGAAACCCAATTGCGATACTCCCGGATTTAGGCTGGGGCTGGACCCCGGTATTTCCTCTGGGGAACTTACAAAAGAACTGTATTTACGCCTTGTCTCTTAACCTTTACCCCAGATTAGCCTTCAAAAGCTCCTTTCCTAGTGTTGTTATGATCGAGAAACTTTCCTTTGTGAGCTCCTTTTTTTTCCCTGTTCCGGCGCGGACCCTTCTGTAATGGCTTCATTCCTCCCCTTCGATGTAAGCCTTTGGAGGTCCCTTCCCTCTTTCTTCCCTGATGCTGTCGCGAGACAATCCGCCCTTTTTCCTTTTCAGTGCCTCCTTTTCCGACTTTTTCTTGAGTTTGAGGTACTTCACTTCCCCGACCACTGCATGGTCCTGAGGTCTTGACAAGCGAAGAGTATCTCCCTTTCCTTCTCTTCTTTACTTGCTCCCTGGCTTTATGCTCATGCGTGGGGTGTTGAAGATTCACTGTTCTGGTACAGAATGTTGATATAAGTCCTTTGAAGGACGTTCCTCAGTTGACTTTAAGGTGGTTTGGCTTTTCCCCCCCTTAAGGCTGCATTCTGATGTTCGTTTCTTCTGATCTGTCGATTTCTCAGACCTCTTTCCCGTGATTTCCCCCCCCCACCGCAACCAAGCTTTTATGCATTTAACCAGACTTCGGTCTGCCACTTTCCCTCTCTCTCTTTTTTGCAATCGCTGTGAGAAACTCCTGCCTTCCTTCGTCCAGTCGTCCTTCTTTCTTTGGACACTCTGGGCAAGGGGGATTTCCTTTTTTCTACCACAAATCAGAACGCTGCCTTCAACCTTTTTATCGGTTGGCCCGCCCTCTCTTTCCTGGTCCCCAATGACCAATTCCAATAAGTGCTCTGATTCTCTTCTTGTCCTGGGGCGCCCCCCTTCTCCCTCGATGAGGCGAGGCGAAACCCTTTCCTCGGTCCCCGACTCCAAATCGTTATTAACTACCCCCTTCCGTAGAGTCTTCTGCTTCACTTTGCCGCTGCGGGCTGACCGAATTGTTCACTCCAACCGCCACCCCCCAATTGGAATCGGTTCCCCGTTTCTTTTCCAGCTACTGGTGTGATCCGAAGACTGAGAACACCAATCCCCCCCTACTTTTTTCACCCCAAGCAGATTTCTAGTTCATTTCCCCCCCATGAGTCTTTCTTGACCACCTGTTACTCCGGTTTTTTCGCACCCTTTTCTCACGTTCGTGGTGTGATTTCCTGTCTTGTAAGCCTTTTCCCTCCCCCGTTCAATCTTGTCTCCTAGTCCTGTTTCTTTTTCTTCCCTTAATGTCTTAACTCGATAGTTCCCAATCTTTGCCATCCTCTTCCATACGCCTCGGTGGTTGTTCTATTTTGATTGTAGTTGTGCTAACCCTCTCTCTTTTCTCATACCTGACAGGAAACGAAACCCCTTCTTCTTATGTAACAAGATTTCACAGAGGGTATCTCTTCCAGAGGTTGTTGGAATCCTTTTTTACATAACCATGATTTTCCCTGTCAAAGGCTCACCTGTCGTACCGGTGATCACTTCCCCCTTTTCCTATATTGGACACGTATAGAGAGATGACTCCTCTTTTTAGCCACCATCTTTTGGTTTTTCAGTTCTGATCGTCCTTCCTCCCGTTTCCACTTTTTAAGAGTGGGATTGATTCCCAATTGTTTGTTCCCTTGTCTTTTTAATTCACGTCCCCCTGCCGCTTTCAGCCTCCTATCTAACCCTCCGTCCATTTGGATGTCAAAATTTTCTCCCGGAGTATTGGGAAGATATTTTCAACCACCCACCCCTTGTTCACCTCTAGTTTAACTTTTCTTTTTTCCGCCCAACATGGTCTCCGCAGCCTTTTTTTTCCTGAGTCAACGGGATTTATGATGTAAGTTTCCCCTTCTTTCCCCACATGAAGAGAGACTTTTTAAGATTTCCTCTTTTGGAGAAACTGCCTCACGGTCTTATATGTCCTCCATATGCTGGCGATTTTTTCCTTCTAGGAGTGTTATCACAAGCCCCTTGCCCGGAAATCTCGCGCGACTTTTGCCCTAAGTTCTTGGTGTGACCTCTTCTTCTTTTTTCTTACTGCCGGGAAGAATGTGCCCAGAGATTCAGCTCGCGCACCTCGCCAGGTTATCTGGTCGGTTCCAGGACCCTCCCTCCCAACGGCGCAGCATTTCCTGTGCATCAAACAACAATCGTGACGCCCTGCCTTCTCCCTCCCCAAATCAACGGATTAAGTTCTTTTCCTTGTGTTATCACCACCTTTCTCTTCCTCTTTTTTCCTCTAACAGCACCGTCTCTCATTCCTAAGCTTCCCGCGAAACCGGCCCAGAGGGGGACGCTCCAGAGAAAAGTGCTTTTCTCCTCCTTACTTTGCGTGCTTTCCCCCCTTGACCTTCATGCCCTTTTCCTTTCTTCTGACACCCCTTACCTTCCTCCCCCCCCCCCATCCCCCTTAATGAAAGGACATTCCTCGGGTTCGAGACAGTCCTTTCCCTTTTTTTCCAGAGGTGCCCTCTTTCCTCGCTTGTCTTTTTTCTACAACGCGACGATCCACTCCCTTACTTTGAAAGGTTCGAGGTCTAAAGGAAAAAAACAAACCCCCCAACCCCCTTGCTAGATGGGGATCTACCAACACGCGAGAAGCTCATCTTACGAGATGTTCCCCATTTACTCCCTTTCCTTCGCTTCCTACGGCGTCATCCCTTCCTTCCTGTTGGGAATTTTATTCGAACTACGTTTCCATCCCTTTCGACAAAGACTCCCCTTTTTTCCCCTGTTCTGTTCGCCTGTGCTGGAGTGATACTTTCTAAAATTGGCTTTAACGTTTCCCCTCACCCCACTAACGTATCCATCCCCACCCCTTTTTTCGATTGTGTATCACTTTTCTTAGATCACAGTCAAAATTGGTTTCTCCTTTCTCCCCCTTGAAAAACATACCCCCCTTTCTTCGAATTTTTCTTCTTGTGACCGATATTATTCCTTTTTTTTTATGGAGCCTGAGCCCGGAGTGCTCCCCGGGTGGGTTTGTTCCCTTTTCTTTTTGTGACTTTAAACGGGAGGGAACCGTCCCCCCTCCCTTACCCGGTACTCCCTATTTGGCCCTTATTTTTTCGCATACTGAGGGCCACAGCCCTCTTCTTTTTTTTCTGATTGGTTCACCTTATGTTTTCGATGTGGTTTCTGAAGGCCCCCTACTCTCCCCGGAAAAGCTTGACATGTGCGAGGGTTAAGGTCCTTCCCCCCCTTCTCCTCTCCCCCCACTCTTACCTTGAAAGACCCTCTAAAAACAAAAAACCTTCCCGTAGTCCTTCCAGTGACTTTGCTTTCGTTTTTAGGGCCTACGTACTTATCGCAACAAAGAAGTCCCCCGAGAGTTTATGAGAAACCAACTGATCCACGCCAGATCCATATTTCCCTTCCCTCCAGTTTTTCCCCTGTTTTGATATCCTCTTGTGCTTATGGTCCGAGAGGTGGAGCAAGAAGGCGGAATGAAAGAGACGTCCCTTTTCTTCCTTGATATCCTCCCACCCACAGAACCTGGGCAACAAACAACTCCCCCCCCCCCCCATCTTCTCTTTTTTTTTTTTTTGGGGGAGATAGCTCCTTGTCTTTAGTGTCATGTACCTTGCCTCTAAGGATACAGATTACCCTCGTTTCCTCTTTTTTTTTTGTTTTTTTTTTTTTGTCGCGTCTTTTTTTTTCCCCCCCCCCCTCTGAATAACTCCAAATAGCATATCCACCCCCCTTTTTATTCCCTTAGTTTTGCTGGCTTTGTTAGAGTGTTTTTTTTCTTGTCCACTAATCATAAACTGCCTCCTCCCCTAGATAAGGAAAACTTCTGTCCTCCCCCTCCCACCGTACATGAATTGATTGGACACTCAGTCCGATCTCTAAAACCTTCACCGCCATGCTGATGATTCCCCCCAGCAGGTCAAAGAGTGGGATGAGCCTTCCTCAATTCCAAGGAATTCCCCCCCTCCCTGGTTTTTTTTTTTCCTTGTGAGTCCATTTCCACCGTCCATACCCCTAACCCCCCCTGAGCAATCCGCCCCTCGTCCAAACCCTCGTTGATACCTCTTTCGAACAGCCGTGGAATTTGCTTTAGTTTTAGGGTATTAGAGTGATTTCCCCCCCTAATTTAAAAGAAATTAAAAGCGACAGGTCCGTTTCCCCTCCCCCCGTGCCTAGCCTGGAAGCTCCTGACCTCACCCAGGATGAGCGCTACAGCGCAACCTTCCCTTCCTCAGGTGGAGTGGTATATTGCCTCGCATAACCTCCAAAACACCAACCGTAACCGTAGCGGGGAAATGATCCCCCCCCCCCGCAAACGTTTTTTTTGGGTTTTTTGTATGTCGTGACGTTACCTAAGTGATCGGGAAAGACCGAGTATCCCTCCGCCCCTCCTCGGCGACCCCATGCGACAGACAACGGTGATGTTGTTTGCTCTTTATGGCAACCCCGTAGTTCGTGGAATAAGCTTCCTCCTTTCGATACCTAGTCCAGTGAGGCATGGGCAGAGAGTTCCCTCTTCGTTTTTTTCTGACCACAATGCGCAATTTTTTCCTTTTCATTGCGCGCCTCGTTAAGTTCCGCTTCGCTGGTCCGTTGTCCGTGTTTTCTCTCAGCTCAAAGCGTACGGCCTCTGAGTTTCCTTTTACTTCACCTATCGTTCGATGCTGTCCCCAGTCAATAACGCCAGCGTTGTCATTTCCCTCCTTTTGAAGAATTTTTAGAGTGATTGTAACGACGTCACGACCCCCCCTCTTTCTTCATGTAGATTTCCTCTTTGAAGGCCGTTTTTTCCCTCATGAGCCACTGTGGTCTTCCCCTCGTTTCATAAATGGCATATGACTTTCCCTCTCTTTTTCTTTGTGACTTTGGAGGGATGGGTATACCCTTACCACTAGTCCTTTACCTTCTCCCTTTTTGTGGAGAGAAGGTTGTTCTTTCAACTTCTTTTTTTTTATTAAAGTAATGGCTGCCTCTCAGTGTGTAGTTATCGCTTTCCCTTCCTCTTTTGTAGTAGAGCCCTCTCTTTCGGATTAACTCAGACTTCCACAGTTTTTCCTCTTTTAATCCCTGGTTTGCTTTGTATGATCTCTTTTTTTTCACGCTTGGAAGTCCCACCTGAAGGAATTAGAAAACTCTTCCTTCTTGGAGGGAAAATATGATTGTACCGATTTTATTTAAGTTTGTAAAAAGCCCCCCATTTAAAAGGCTTATTCTCCCTTTTTCCTTCTCTCAGGTCCCCTTCCTCATGACCACCATAATCCCCGTTTCTCCTTACCTTTCTTCTTGGTCGCCCGGGACCCCCTGAATCCCTTTCCCCTGAGAGGTTTTCCCCCAAGTGATGATGTCCCTTAAATTTCGCTGAAATCCAATTTGTCCTTTGCGGCTTTTCCCCAGTCTCCTTTTTTTTTGAATCGATTAGTCCCCTTGAACCCAACTCCCACCAATTGGAACAAACAACGATTTTTCCTGGTTTTTTCAGGACTTATTGTTCAACTCATCATGATCCCATCCCCCCAAAGTGTCCTTGGGTTCCCCCAAATCTTTCCCAATCCTAGTTAGGGACGGGATACCATTACGATGAAGGCTTTGGTCACCTTGACCTTTTTTTGATTTGCGGAATTAGGCAACTGTTCTTCTCTTCACCCTTCTGCAGGCTTGAGAAATCGTGACTTTCTTGGTCTTCATATTCATTGGTTTTTTCTTTTTTGCTCTCAAACACTCTCGTTTTTTATTTCACACTCAGTAGTTTTTCTCTCCTCTTTTCTCCTCATAGGGTGTTTTTTCGATATTTCGCCTCTTGTCCTCTAGTCGTTAATAAACGAGGTTAGGAATCCCCGAAACAATTCCCTTTTGATCCCCCGATTTTATTTTTCATCATGCCTTCCATACTTTTACTTAGAGAATCCCGAGTGAGCCTTCCTTTTCCCTCCCCTCACATACAGTAAGGTGATCAATCTTCAGCTATTTTGACCATTCTATCTGAATCTCAGAGCTTGTTTGGGAAGACTGCTATCATTTGTCTCTCCCTTCTTTCGAAATCACCTTGGGATTTTATTCCCCCCCTTGTTGTTCGTTTTTCTTTTTCCAATCAGTTACCAGCCCGCAAGCTTTCTCTAGAATTCCCCTTTACCCCTCTGGCACTTGGATCATAAACCTTGTGAAGAAACTTGGGTACATCCTCCCAACCTTTCTCATCCCTTCTTTACTCTTTTTTCGAAAACTTTTTCTCCCGCTATATTCCTTTTCGAATCCTGGTGATTATTTTGGGGAATTTCTACCGTCGCGGTCCCCCTCTATAAGTCCGACTTTTCCTGATGTGGTTCAAAGTTTTGTCAACCGGCCCTCCCCTTTTTTTTCCCTTGTCCCAATCATGCGCGTCACTTCATGCATTACTTCAACCCTCCCCTCTCCCTTGACCCTCCTATCGGACAAAGTGTCCCCCTTTACGTGCTGGTGTTAACGTTTTTCTTTTCCTTTCTTTTTTTTGTGAATGGAGAATCAAGATCTTGAACTAGCGCACACGACTACTGTTAGAACTGCCCTGCTGAATGCATTCTGCAGCCAAACCCCCTACCGATCGTTACGAACAGCCCTTCTCGCCAAACGACGTTATTACTTCCGAATAGTTCTTTTGAGTATAAAAGTTTCTGCCGCCCTTTTTCCCTTCACAGGCCCCGTCTCGATGATTGCATTTTAACAGCCAGGGCTCGCGTCGTTACTCTCTAAATTGTAGAGTGGAGATTTCCATGATGTGCCCCTCTCTACTCAGGACCATGCAGTTTTTAGTGAAGTGTGTCTTGAAATACTCACCTGACAACTTCTTCAGTTCGCACTACAAAAGGTAATTCTTCTACGTCGCCCTCACTTCCTGCCATTTAAGAGGGAGATGCGCCTCCGTCAGCTTTAGAGGTTTCGAACAGATTGATCCTCTTCCCAACGCTCCTTGGCGCGATCTAACTTAAAACATTTACCCCCTGGTCTCAGAACAACCGAGCTTTTTTTTCGCTTGCTAACCTTCCTCCGATTGCTAGGTACCTCCCAAGGGCGTCAGCCCTCCAGGGGTGACCGGTATAGAATAATGTTCATCCCTTCGAATTCCCACGGTGCTCTTAGTGATTTTTTCTCGAGTTGATTCCGCAGCTCGGCCTAACCCTTAAAGGGGATTTAAACGGTCAAGTAACCTCCCCTGTACCCTCAAAATTGTTTTTTCTTGGGTCTCATCTCGGAATTACCCCTTTCACCTTTTTTTTTTTAGTGTATGGCCCTCCCCCCCCACTCAATACAAACATTTATGAGTGAATTTGGTTTCTAGCGGCTGATCTGTGTGGTTTTCTTTAGTTGAGTGTTCCTCGAAGGCTGGCCGCGGGGGTTTTGCTTGTCGGAAGTACCCCTGTTTAAATTCGTTAGGGGTAAGAAATCCCGTTAAGACCCTCGACGCTATGTCGCTACCCGTCGTAGACAGCTGAGAACTCCCTCTGATTTGCTATGGATTGCGATGGTGTTTCTCTTTTGGGGTTATGCCTTGTATTTACGTCCTCCCCTCTCAATTGATGGGATGGCATTTGCTTTCTTGCCCTCGCGCTCCCACCTTAATCCTTTTTTTTTCCTTGAAAACTAACCCCTTAAAAATTTGTCCTTTTTTGCCGTAAGATTTCATGTCTTGGTTGGATTTTCTTTCCCCCTCTTTTCTGACGCAACTTAACTCCCAACTTCCAGACGGAAAAGTTCTCAGTTTTCTTATTTTGTCAAACAACCAAAGGCCCCACAGCTCTCTCCTTCCTTCTCCCGTTGGGGGGATATTCCCCTGCTTATTGGGTATCCCCAGATCGGGTTGTCTCCCCCGCAGGGCGGTCCTCCGCACTCGGCCTGTACCTAAATATGCCTGATACATCGCGATGACCCTCACGAAAAATTAGACAACCCGAAATTTATCTCTTTCCCGCCTCTTCCCTTTTTTTTTTTCTTCTTAATTTGGATTGTAGGGTATGCAGTTCTGTTTTCCTGGAGTTCGTACAGATTCCGTAAGGCTTAAGATTCGCAGTTAGGTGTATCCAACCTCTATTGACCCCACCTCCAAATAGCCTGTTGGCCTCACCACAACCCCTATTTCTGACTGGCGTGTTTTCCTTTTTTTTTTCCCCCCCCCCCTCACTGAATCGAGTTTGATCCCTCCTGTTCCATACAAATCCACGTACAAGTCCCCATTCTTGACACTCAGTCATGAGATAGCCCAAACGGGATTTTTTGCTTTTTTAGTGCGGCTCTTCCTTTTCCTCTTTTTCTTCTCTTCTAGTTCCCCAACAGCCACGTGTTTCAACGTCTTCTTTTCAGTGAGTCGGTAAAGTGACCGTCCTACCCCCAGCTAAAAACAATGACTCACAAGAAACGATCTCGGTTGTCCCTCTTTTTTTGACCACCTCATTGCCTTTTAATAGGTCATCTTCTCTCCTCTTTCTTCCCGTTCTCATGCCTATCCCGCCCGAAACCAGAACTTGTAATTCCAGCTCCCAGAGAAACCTCAACCCACCTGTGTCGCCACGCTTCAATTCACCCAACGTTCCTCCTACTCTCTCTGTCAACATTCACTCAGAAATTTTTTTTAGCCTTTTTGCCGCGACCATACATAACCACAACCCAATTTGTCTGTTCCGCTTCCAGAGCGGGTTCTCCCCCCCCCTTTTTTTGAAAACGTTGTCCTTTTTTGACGTTAATTAGTTTATTCTTTCAATTGCCGATAGAAAAGACCCGAAAAAACTGATCCTCTCACCTTTATTTCTGGAGGAACACCGGATCCTGTGCCTTACACCAATGTTTTTTTCCTCGTTCGATTACCTCTTCCTCGTCGGAATTTGAGAACCGTTCTTGCCTCCTTTTTTTTTTGTTGTGAACACCCAGTTCCATCTATATGACGTCTTCCCTTCCTCTTCTCTGGATGCCGTCTGCCGTAGTTTCCCTTACTGATTTCTGCCTTTCTCGGTAAAAATATTAGGACGATGCATTTGTCGTTTCCAGAAATTAACGCCTGTCCGTGTCGCAGAAATTTCCTCGGTTGTCTGGCTACACGACGTCCCACTCACCTCTTTTCGTTGCTTCTTGCACTCGACGTCGATTAAAGCCCGACACTGTGGCTTTTCCTACGTCTGCCCCCCTTTGAGTTCAGAGGGTGCTTCACGATCCGGGATAGATTCACGGATCGTAAAGAATTTTTTTTTTCTACCACGGGATTGGATCCTTTTTTTTTTTTAGTCCTTGCGTAGTAACGAGTGGTGGGTTTTACGAAGGCTGACATTCTCTTTTTGTCTTCGGTTCCCTTTAGATGTTTTGAGCCTTTTTTTCTTGCCCTCTCTTTTCCCCCGATAGTATCCATTCCGTCAGAAAAGCCATCTTAAGCCCCCCTCATTTCAACCCATCCGTCGGCCTGCACGCTTGCGTCGAGCTCCTTTGTCATCAGCTTTTGAAGATACCCATGCTGCAGGGAATTACCCCCGTTCTTCTGCGGAGTGACTCGTTACCCTAAGGGGATAGGTTAGACAAACATCTCCGTCTTTCCCCCATCTTAAAAAGTCGTCTATAGGAATGCCCGCTACCGGATGGCCCCTTTCCCCACACCCCTTTACCACAATCAAAGTTTCTCAGGCTCTTTTCTTGTGAGCCCTGTTTGGGGTCCAACTTACCCGACGGGTGACAAAGTTTTTTTGGCTTCCCCCCCTACCTCCCATTTCGCTACCCCCAGTCAAGGATTCCAGATAGATCGAAACTGTCCGCTTGCGGGTATGAAGTCACTAATCCAACCCCCCCCCAAAATTGTTACCTCAATCTAAAGTTGTTACCTCCCCTACTCTTATGCGATCAGCCTACTTAAAACCAGTTGTTTCCCACCCCCCTCCCCTTTAAGATCTGATAGACTGGTCAACTTGACTATGTAGTGATCATTTTCGTAAGTGTTATTCTTTGTTTATTTCCACTTTCAAATCGTTCTTGCTTTCTCCTTCCTTGCCTTCTTTAGGTCTGTGAATATTTTCTCCTCTTATTTTTTTTTAGTTGTCTGCACCCCCTTCGTTCTTTCCCTATTCTCCCAACGAAGTCGCCTATATGTTCCTCAATACGGTTGTTGTGAGAGATATTGAGCCTTTTCTCCCCCCCCCCCCCCTATCGCGTTAATAACTAGTTGAGTTTTAAGCAGACCCGCCAACTCCATTTTGCTCCCAAGAGTTCACGTTTTTCCGGACTTACCTACGGTTTACGGCCCAGAGTCCGACGAGTGTGAACTTGTGCCATCCTTTCCCCCCTCCTCCAGGTGATCATCTTTTTTGAAAGTATTCGGAATTGAAATCTCTTGTTTTTTCCCTCCACTTTCTTTGGGGGATTGGGACAGTTCTGTTTCTCTCCATCCAGCTCTTTTACTCATGAGTAATAGTCGTTCTTCTTTTCCCCCCCCCCCCATTGGTTGTCGGTGATTTCAAATTACCTTTTCCTACCCCCTCCCTCTCAGTTTTCTCTCCTCCTTGTTTCCCCCCTAGTATTTCTTTTCATAAAAAATCTGAAATTTTGCTTCTTGTTCCCATCATCAACGGGGTTACCTTCTTCCTCTCGTTTTTCCTTTCTTTCTCCCCAAAAGGTGGCCCGGTAATGCCCCCGGGGTCCTCTTGGACTGTTTACTTTTTTTTTTTCCAGTCGGCCTGCGGGCCTTCTATAAGCCCCTTTTACGATGGGGCCCCCCCCCCCTCTTTTTCCTTTGTTTTTCTAACGGGCTCCAGGTTTCCGCGATGTCTTCCCCCCTCATGAGCGACTTTTATAAGCTTCCGGCCGTGTTATCTTAAACAGCGACTTCCGCCCTCTTCTCTCTTACAGTAGTCTTGGACTCTGTTCTCTTCTTTCTCTGTTTTTCTTTCTTTGATCTCGGGAAAAACAGGAGAGCTCGCGCCCAATAGACGGGATCCGGAGTCCCCTCCAAACTGGAATGTTTCTTTTGCCCCCCCCCCCCCCTCTTTCTTTTACCATCACTTTATTTTTGAACAAAACGAAACGGTCCGGCCTCGTTTTAAGGAGTATAACAATTTCTTCCCTCCGTGGAACTTCCTAACTATAGGAAGCATCCGGTCAACCTTCCCTGTGAGCCTCGTCCCTCAGATTCCCAACCGTGTTCGATGTTTATTTTTCTCCCCCGTGAGTGCCGATCTACCTCATGAAAATGTTTTGTTCTGACGTCGTGGACGCAACCAGTCAACCCCCTTCCATATTAACTTCAGTAGGCCTTTCGTCTCCCCTCAGCGCCGATATTTATGACCTTAGCGGGTTCCTCGTACTCTCTCTTATGCCCCTCCCACGGATGCAGAAGATCCAGCTCCCCGCTGAAAGTTTCTGAGGCTTACACTAAAGGTCACCCACTTCCTCCCTTTTTCTCCTAACGAAGCGTTCTTTCGGCGCTTTTCTCCCCCATTCCAATCACTTGACCTAGTTCATCGAAACTTGCGTCAGCCATCAGGCAGGGGTTTTGCCTTTTTGAATCCTTTTCCCCTCCTTCGACAGGAAATTTCCCTTTTGCTCTGTCGTTTTTTCGCCTCTGGCGTTTCTCCGAGTCAGGACCCGCTAAACGGGATCATCCAGAACCCCTCAGTCAAAAGTGCTAGTGTTTGTCTTTCCCTTTTACCGTTCAACCAAGTCAAAGTTGTTGGGTTTTTGCTTTTTCTTCTCCCTGGAAAAATGTCCTCACCTCCCTTTATGAGGTGACTGTCGTATTTTCTCTGCTTGTGATTTAGCTTTTCCCTGATCTCGGCTTTGCGCACGGGTTTGCACACCACCCCCCCGGTTGGACTTAACTTTTTTCAATTGAGGTCATAAGCCATCTCACGGGTTGACCCCCCCTTCCCCCCCCTCCTCATATGTGCATTAATGAGTTTCGTCATCGTTTCTCCCCCTACTATAGTTGTTTCGAGGGGCGATATTGATGGTTTAGCTGTTTTTCTTCCGTTTGTCAATTTCCCCCTCGACCTGACCCCTCCCGCGTTTGTGAGGGCCTTTTTGGTTAAGCTAGTAAGTATCCAACACCCCCCTTTCGGACGCCGCAGAAAATCAAATTGCTTTCCCTTTTTTTTTGTGAGATCTCCAGGACTCTTGTCCTCATTGTCTTTACTGGTTTCTTTTTTCTAATGTTCCGACCCCCCCTCAGAAAAGGAGCAGTATTATGAAAATCCCAACAGCCACGCGAAAACCCCCCCTCCCAAAGATAAACGTAACCCATCAACGACGAAGATTGTGTGTGACTTAGCCCAGTTGTTTTTTCTTCTTTCAAGAGGGGAAACCTCCGTTCTCCTCTCCCTCTTCCTGTCCTGTAATCTGTATCCCCGTTCCTCCCCCGAAGAAACCACCATCCCCTTTTTACATTAGACCCTAAACAACCACCTTCATCTTAGTGTTCCCTTCCCCGTTTTAGATCGATCATTTTTCTTCTTTTCCTCCTTTTCCCTTTTTTCTCGATGGCTTGTCTTTCCCTAGGTTTTCTTCCGCCGGAGTGTGTTTTCAACCCCCGCCTTTTGTCGAAAGCCCAATAGCCCTGGTTTCCCCCCACAAATCTTCGTCGTTTTTGTTTCCCACCTTTGACTTTTTTTCGTTAGCTGTGTGTCCTTCAACCCTTCCCCCCCTTTCCTCCCTTTATTAAGTTGTTCACTCTCCCATTCGGCCCAATGCCCTTACCCCTCCCCCCTTGAGCAATCATCTGCGATCTTATTTTTCCCTTTTTGCCCTTTCTCTCTTCGTTCCACACAATGACCCTTAAAGCTGGCTTCGCGGATCGGCCCTTTCCTTTCCAAAATTCCGATGTTCAACAGAGACCTTCCAGGTTCTTACTTCCAACGCCCCTCAAAACTCATCATGTAAATCGCCCTCTACCCCAATGTTGATGGGATCAAGTTTAGCCACCCGCATGGCGTCCTAGCCATTAATCGGTAGGCATATATGTTCCCTTCTTTTCCCCCCTCCCGAATTTAACACATCAAGGTACTTGTGCCTTTTTCCCTCCACACAGAAAAGTTAGCGCCTCTCTCTGTTCCCCGCGTCCTACACCCCGGCACTCGCCGTACAAATTACCCCCCCCTCTCCCTTTGTTCTTGCGCAAGTGTAAGTCGCTTTCCCTAACCCCCCCACAAAACTTTGTCCCGAGTACAGAGCTTGCCCTTTACCCCCTCTGGAAATTGTGATTGTCTTTTTTTTTTCTTTCTTTGACTTTCCATTTTAAAAGTGCATATCTCGCACCCTTCCTTCTCCCCCCCTGCAGACTTTGAAAAGGGATCCTGATGTAGTTGGGATGGACAGTCTTTGCTCCTTCAACGATGATGACGTATTTTAACTCCATCTTGCTTCCTTTTTTCTCCCCGCGCGCGCCTCTCTTTCTTGCCTAAACTGAAACTTTTTTTTTCTTCTCGAATACCAAGTGTAAGCTCTTGCTGGATCGTCTGCATCCGTTTTTTGCTTCGCTCCCGTGTACGAGCGCTTGATTAGTCCATTCCTCTTTTTTCCCTCGATGCTTTTTCTTCTGGACTTCACCCAGTTAGTTGCCGACTGAAGAATTTCTTGAGTTCAGGGTTCTTCTCCACGAAGTAACTCCACCTTCTGGTCCATGGAGTTACTCTTGTGCCCTCGACGGAGTAAGAGACCTTTTCTTCTTCCTTTTTTCCGGACGGGTTTTTTTTTTAGATCATGCAGAGTTTCTGTGGCCCTCTTTCCCCGTTCTTCCCTCATTTGTTCTCATAAACTCTTCTTGAAGGATCCCTTATTTTTGCGTCTCTCCTTTTCGGTCGTAAAGAGTGGACGGTCATTCCTCCTTTTCCCCCGTTTTCTTCTCCCGGATAACGTCGATGTGGCGACTCTGCCCCTCTATTCCCTCCTTCTCCCCAGACTACAACTTTACGCCTTCTCTCTGCCTTTCCCCAGCCACGTCTTATCTCTCGAGATTTTCGCTTTAAGATAACTTGCCTGAAGGATTTTTTATACAAGTGCTTTGTTGACCCTCTCCGGCCCTACCTGTTGCGTCGTTTAGCACAGAACCGTTTGCCCCCATCTTTAAAAAGCGGATTAAGTGCCCGCGAGCAGGACTTTTTTCACCTTCCAAATTCCCCCCAAACTCCTCCTCTTTCTTTCGCCACCTTTGGGCTCCAGACCGACTGAGAGGATGATGTTTCAACCCTGTTGTTATTCTCAAAAGCACCCGAATGACAAATCTCCCTCTTGTTTCCCGTGTCTAGTTCTCACTGTCCTTGCGCGGCTGATTGTTTTTCCCTCCACCCCGAACCAAAACTTGGAGAATAAATCACATTTTCAATTTTCTTCTTCCCCGCCTCCTTCTTGCTTTCCTCTCAATACTGATCCCAATCACAAAAGCCCCAAGTCTTCC
>Ga0179593_1323395_pt1 | contig 23928 bp, 26 predicted proteins | sample CZODoug2_1_08_16_FD_185931 | JGI IMG/M metagenome (GOLD analysis project Ga0179593, IMG submission 185931) | Vadose zone soil fungal communities from Angelo Coast Range Reserve, California, USA - CZODoug2_1_08_16fungal (PacBio error correction) | ecosystem: Environmental > Terrestrial > Soil >... | reverse complement strand
CGGGCGTCGACAGGCCCCCCTCCCTTCTTCTACAGAGAACTGCCAGCCGACCCGGACGCTCATAGTCGAGCGTTTTTTTCTCGTGGTGGCTAAGAGCTGCTGCCGTCACCTTCTCCTCCCCCGATTGATCGCGCTCCGCGCGAGATCCCCTTCCTTTCCCTCCCCCCTTTTGTTTTTGAAACCGCACTCGAGGAGGCTGATCAGTCTACCTGGTCTCCAGTGTTCTCGCTCGATAATGTTACCTTCCCCTTTTTTTCCCTTTTCCCGAGTTTTTTTATTCCTCGTACGTGACAAGAAGTTTTTCCTTTTTTGCCTGGCGGCTTTTATAGTCCCGCCTGTAGGGGATTTTACCGTGGGCTTCCCCCGTTACCTCTGAGTCCGCATCAAGGGGTTAGTCTTTTTTCCCTCTTTCGGTCTATCAAGGTCGACTCTTCACCGGATCGGCAGAAAGGGGCTTTCCTTTTTCCTTCGTTTGCAGAGTTCATGTCTATCAACGCTAATTCAAACTTTTTTTTTCGGTTTTCTTCCCCCCACTTCAAATACCCGCTCTTTGGGTTTCCCCTTCTCTTTTTGAGCTTCATCCATATTTTGAAAGTTTTTCCGTTTCCCTCTGAGCTGTGTTTCTTTTTTTTTTTTGTTTGTGTTCGCGTTTCTCGTGAAAGTCCTTTTCTCCCCCCGGTCATTTTGCTCTCTTTCTCGTTCTGGGATCTTCTCCTCCCCCCCCCCACCCGTGACCGAACCTCCACATGAAACCGAATCTCCCTGGTGTGAAGAGGCCAAGATCCACAAAGTCACTCTCCCCCCCACAACACACCACCCACACCCCACTGGTTAGCTGACCTGGGAGAGCAACGGCTATGGGCTCGTTTTGCGCGAGGTGTTTCCCCCTTTCCCTTCCCGCCTCTCCCCCCCAGCCCATAAACGCAGACGCATCTTGTCACGTCCTGACCTCCCTCTGTTCCCCCCCCCTTTTCTTTCTGGAACGATGGACGCCGACGCTGGTCTTCTCTTTCCTGTTCCCGTGAGATCAAGCCGCGCTTTTCGTCTAATTTTTCCCGGTTAGCCTCGAGTCTTATGCAGAGCATCCATAGGATACTTCTCCCTTTTTCCCCTAGCCCGCAGATCGACCGACCAGTCAACACTTCGTACAGTTCCCGGGAGATTTCCCAGTCCCCTTCCCCCTTTCTCTAAAGGGTTTTCGTTCGCTAGGTTGAGGACCCCTTTTTTCGTTTACTATTAGACTTTTTTAAACTTAGGGGCCTGACACCTCTGCCCCGATCTGGCGAGAACTTCGGGTTTATGGTTCCGTTTTCCCTACAGTTGTGCGAGGGTGTCGAGGGCGAGTGCGTTTTCAGGCTGAGTGTGTGTAAGCGTAGCCGTTTTTTTCTTCTCCCTTCTCATTGGGTTTTTTTTTGTTCCGCCGGACTACTGGACACGTCTTCCTGAGTGAAGGCGACTCGTTAACGTTCTACGAGCCCTAGTGCGTTTTTTTTATTCGCCCAGAGCTAACAGTCCCACTTGTCAACGACAACTGTCTATCGCGTAATACCCCCGGCCGGCTTTCACTAAGTTTTTTTTTAGGTCTGTCCGAAGTTGGGGTTTTTTTGCCGACTTGCGCTTGGAGGCGGCCTTTTCCTGCGGTGATTTTTTTTTTTCTTTTTCCTGGCGCGGACCGACCCCTCCTTTGGCGAGAATCCATTGCTGCCTTTTCAATCGTGTACCTCGGCGCTCTAGTCTTCCCTTTCCCCTGCCTTATGCGCTCTTGAGGTCCGTCCAAATGAACCTACCCCCCCCCTCTTTGGAACCACAGCACTGGGTCATTTCCGCGCCACCCGCGATGCTACTCCCCCCCTCTAAGGGCGGACAAACATGCAATTCACACATTTTTCTTGTGCCAAAGACAGCCTTTTTTTTCTGTCCCTCACGCCTGATTTTCCCCTTAATTCGAGACTTTGACCCACACTCCCCCTTCCAGGCAGCCACTCGACGCATCCCCGCGATTCCTTTTTCCTTTTTCTTTCTTTTTTTTTTTTTTTCTTTTTTTTTTTTCTTTTTTTTTTTTTTTTTTTTTCTTTTTTTTCTTCTTCTCCGCTTTCCTTTTTTTTTGTCTCCCCCCTCGATAGCTGTGTTTCCCGTCGTAACGTGGCTTTTTCCCCTCCCCCTGCCACGCTGCTCTCTTTACCAGGATGGAGGGCTCGGCTTAGCCCCCCCCCATTTTTTTGCTGGTCATCCCAGCGACCTCTCCCTTTGGTTCCTTTCGAGATTTTTCCCTACCGCTCCTACAGCGCTGCATCGACCCACCTCTTTTGACAGCTTCCTTCGCGACGTTGCTCCCCCATGCGGATTTTTTTTTTTCCTGTATCTCGTCCCCCAACAGTCGGGATCCTCTACTGGACGTTCTCTCTCTCTACCTTTTTCCCCCTTTTTTTTGTGAGTTGTAGACCTATGCTCGCTCGACCCCACTTTTTTTACGCGACCCCCGAAATTCCCCATATTGCTGTCCAGTAAGAGAAGCAAGGCGTACACGAGGGAGTGAGTCCTCTCCACTTTCTAGCCTGCGAGACGGTTCCGATTTAATTCTGACAGTGCCTTTTCTCCCTGCCTTTGTAGACGCCTGCTCCATAGCTTAGTTGATCCATTAGTGGTGGGAGTAGGGGGGGCGACCTACGCCGTTACTTTTGAGGTCATTTCCCTTTCCCCCACCCTCTATATAAATGAGCACGAATTTTTTAGCTACGTGTGTCTAGGAAGTTATTTTTTGCTTGGCTGAATTTTCCCCCCGTTTTCCGTGGCTCGAATTTCTTATATCTAGTCTGTGAGTTCATCTGTACCTCGTCTGTCTCAACGATCCTCCCCCCTCAGTTTTTTTCCGGCAAGACCTTCCGACTCCCTCTCTCTGTTTGTCGGAACAGCAAGAGGGATGGGGCCTCTGGTTTTGGAGGCTCCTTTTTCCTCCCTCCACTAACGCGACTCTCATAGCGAGTCGTTTTTTTTTTTTTCCCTTGTTCTGCTACAGACTGCGCTTGAATGATCCGTAGTGCATATTCTAGCTTCGTCTTCCCCCCCCCTTCCTTCTGCTCCTAGGCTCCGTAGTACGCACAATTTTCAATTAGCTTCGCGCTCCCACTGCCAGCACACTTCCTCCCCCTAGGACGCCTTTCCCTAGTTTTTTTCCCCTTTTCCCCTTTTCCTTACCACCTGGGAGATCAGCGCCACGGTCTCTCAGAGTTGCGTTTGATCTCCTTTCCTCCCCCGAGGGCCTTCCTAACTAGCGGCCCACCTTCCGTTTGACATTCCACCCCTTTTTTTTTCGCCTATCCTGCAGAGGAGAGCGAGGATCCCTTCCTCCGCCCGCCACCCCTCAGCACGGCTTAACCCCCCTTTCCCCTCCACCCAGACTCTGTTACACGCCATGGCCTTGCGGGCAGCCTTCCCCTCCCCATCGTGAGCTTGCGCTTCCGTTTTTAGAATTCCCCCCCTCTGTGGGTGCGAACGGCCCACCCCAATCCCTCTCCTCCCCCCCCTCTTCCCCCCCTGTTCTGCTGTCCCGTGTATGTACACGGTCTCCTGTTCTGATTAGAGAAAGCGGGGCCCCCATTCCGAGGGGCTGTCCTGTCCCCTTCCTCGATGGCGTAACCGGGCCGTCCGGTTTTTTAGATCCTTTGTCCTTCCCCTCAGTAACGATCAGAAGCTATCTGGCTCAGATCGGGTGTTGCCCCGTCACACCTCTTCCCCCCCTATGATTACTGACTTTTCTTTTTTACGGGAGGCGTCTTCAGAGAAGATTCTCCTTCTTCTTTCGACCGCGTGATGATCCCCCCCTGTTACCAGTATAGCCCAGCGATGAGCGCTGAACCTTCCGTAGCCGTTTGATCTTGGGCCCTTCTTTCTTCTATCGGGTTGAGGTTTCGGACAGGTGTTCTGGCCGTGATCCCCTCCTCTCCTCTTTTATCAATTGCACTGAGGTCGTGCCCGACGAGATGTTTTTTTTGCGTATCGCGCCATTTGAAAGACTCCTTCACCATTCTGCTCCCCCCTCCCTTGAGTCGGGATGAGGTCCCACTCGCGAGGAGTCTTTCCCCCATGCACGTCTTTTCTTTTCCGTTGGAAATCTCTCTTCCCTCGTAGGTCACGTTTGATGACTTTTTACTGCTCCCTCTTCCTTTTTGTTGTACCCGACAGCTTTCCCGATGCCCCCGCGGACCTACTGTCGTTTCGGTCACTTGATATGCCTGTCTAACTGCTTCGCTCCCAGTCACATTGCATGCGCCTATGGTCGACAGGGTTGTACCCCCCTACCAACCTCGCCCAGTGGGGGGCATCCCCCGCTGTCAAACTCCCCTGTGCTTATGTCTACTGATCTCCTTTTTTTTTTTCTAGCCTCGTGTCTTGATTTGGCATCCCCCAAAGTATTTTTCTTATCTGACTACCACTGCGTCACCCGTGAGCTCCCCTTCCCAATCTTCCTTCCCTGGACAAGAACGTTTCCCTAAGCGCGGCTCCTCGTGCGCGATCCCTCGAAGGTACGGCCGTAGGCAGCTGAATTTTTTTGATACTTCCGTTTCCCTCTCAGAGGAGCAGGGTTTTTTCGGCACTGCCTTCTCTTCCTTGCTGCCCTTCTCTTTTTTCCTCCCCCCCCCAGCGCCCGCCTGTCCCAACCCACCCATTTGAGCCGCGAGAAGGCTGCCCTTGCTCCTCTGAGCGCATCTCTCTCTTTCCTTCCTCCCTTGTGTTGTTTCTTTCTTCCTTTCTTTTTCCCCTCTTTCGCGCGAGGCTTTCTGCGGCTCAACACTTCTGGTGTTGCCCGGGTTTTCCTTGATTGAAAAAACGGCCCCGTCGGCGACAGCGCCATCTCCCGCCCGCCGCCAGGCCCGCCGCGCCTTTTTCTCTTTTTTCTTCGAGTTTCTCCTTTTTCGGCCTGCCGGCGCTACTCTTGCGAGTTTTGATCGAGATATCTGCCTGACTTTTCCCAAGGGAAGTGTGCCCGCTATTGGAGAGAGCCCGGAGCACGCTCCCGGGCGGCAAGTGTTTGGGCTTTCCCCCCTCTTTTCCTCCGTGATGAGACGGTCAAGTCCGAGGGAGAGCTCCCTTTTTTCGATTGGCCAAGTTGTGGCCGGAGGACTGGTGACGCCGCCTCCTCTTTTTTCATGGTTTTTCCCCTTTCTTTTTCGTCGACGCGCTCATGTTCGTGCCGCTCTCGTGCCTTTTTCAAACTATTTTCTCCCTTTTACCTTTCAGGATAGTAAAGTCATGACGGGGTGTAGGTTCCGTCATCGCTTTAGACTCCGAGACTCTGACTCCCTATTTAAGGACCATTTCAGTCTTCCTTCGGTCCTATTCCACAAATACACCACTCCATTGATGGGACTCCCCCGTTCACTCTGAGCACATATTAGGCGATCCTGTCGTACCTGGTGTTATCTCGCGTCATCGCCTCTTCATCCGTCTTTTTTGGGGGGGGGTTTTTTTGTTTGTGGGGGGGGGGGGGGGGGGGTGGGGGGGGGGGGGTTTTTTTTTTTTTTTTTTTGGAAAAAACATCAGTTTTCTCCTTTGCTTTTTCCCCCTTCTGGATCTTCTTTTTTTTTTTTTTTAAACCCCTTCCCCTCGTCACCATCTCAAACAGAATTTTTTTTTCATGATTCATCAGAATGCACAAATCGTGTTACTCATCGCGTTCCTGGGCATGCGTGCTTTTTTTGTGAGTCGCGCTCTTCTACTTTCCCTCGAGATGTAGCTCCCCCTCAGCCTTTCAGCCGTAACCCAGCCCCCCCCGAGTCATCCCGCTTCCGGCGACCCCTCCCCTTTCGTGCTGACTTCATTTACCCCGGACCCCCTTCCTATTATTTCGCACGAGTTGTCCCTGCTTGAGCAGTCTGGTTGTCCGTTTTTTTCGTCGTACCTGTTTTTCCTTTCTTCTCTGATGGTGACGGCGAGGTGTTGAATGAGTCGCCCTTTTTTCGATCTCGACGCGACACGGAAACTTCCTTCGTAGATCCCCGGAGTGCCTTTCTTCCCCCCTCTTTTTGGCGCCTCACGAGGCCCGTTCGTCATGAGACTCGCTCTTGCCCCTTTTTTTCTTGCTGCCCGCGAGCGGCGATTTCGATCACTTCATTCTTGCGGTCTTTGACTTTCCTCCGGCGGGGGAGGTCCAGTTGCGTTCTTTGATTCTTGTAGTGCACGAAGGAGAGTCCCGGTGGAACGTGCCCGCCTCGAGATTTCCCTCGGATTGTTCCCTCCTCCGTATGCCCCCCCTTTTCCCCCTCTTTTTTTTGAGCAGTCGCTCCGCTCTCGACCCTCGTGCATAATAGACCCACCCTCACCCCTCACAAGCGAATGAATGCTCGGCGTCCTCGGCGGCCGTTCTGTCGTTCGACGCTTGCTTTCTTCTCAGCCTTTCCTCTTCTTGCCTCTTGTCGCCCGAAATTGTTTGATCACGACGCGTGGCAGAAGGAGTAGAGCGCAGACCTAGCCCTAACGATCTCCCTTCGTTCCTCTCTCCTTGAGGTTTTCTTTCCCTTCCTGTCTGACCGCCCCCATGCCGTCTTTTTCCCTCCCCCTACTATGGCGACGGGGAACCACAAGGCGACCCCCACTTGTTTCGTTTTCGTTGCCACCCTCCCTTACCCTCTATATGGATACTTTATTTCAATTCCCCTCGATCGCGAGCGAGCCCGAAAGCTGTCCACAGTCCGTATCACCCCCTCTCTCCAAGTTTCTTTCCCCCTCGGCTCAGCTGAACCAATCTCCCCCCCTTTACCCCGCGGAGGGTCACCCCAGCTTGCGCGCTCGACCGGCTCTTTCCTTTCCCTCCCCCCATCCTTTTATCCCCGGACAGCATCTTTTCAGTTTTTAGATGTCGCCGACTTTTTCTCTCGGAAGGCCGGCCGCGCGCACCGATTTGACCCCGCGCGCCCCCCCCCCCCGTCGCGTACTTTCCTCACTGAAGTATCCTTGCGGCCCTCCGTCTTTTGTGATCCTTCCTGCGTCCTTCTCTTCTTTCTCATCCTAATTTGTTGCTGTTGTCTTGATTTTCTCTTCTCTTTGCCTGTCCCCCCCTCTTTTTTTCCCGTGTGGAGATGACTTTTCCCCCCCCCCCCAGTCATCATCTTCAGTTCGGCACGTTTTTCGCGTACGCTTCTGGTTTTCCCCCTCATTTCGTCGGACAATTTTGCCTTTTCTGCGCTATCCTGAACTCACAACTTTGATGCTGTCTTCGGCCGCGGGATGACCTTGATTTCCCCTGTCAGACGTTCCAGTCTTTAATCCTCGTCAGCGTCAAGAGGCGTCTTTGTTGACTCGTGTGTAACGATTTTCTTTCCAGTATTTTTCTATACGATCGCTCGCTCCGTGTTGATTCTCGAGGTTTCGGCTGACAATTTGTTTTACTATTTTTCCCCCTCGATCGGATCACCGTTTTTTCTGCTAACTTTTTCCCTTTTTCCCCCTTTTCCTTGTAATCATCCTATTTCTGTTAGTCAAAGCCCCCCTTAGAACCAAATTTGAGTTGTGGAGCACCTTTTTTCGGACGGATCTCTCTCGTCCTAAGCTGGTTTTTCCCCCCCCTCCTCTTTTGGGGCTGTTCGTGCATTTGGCTGGGCGCTCTCCTCAAGAGCGCCCGCGGTTTGCAGAGCTCGGGTCGCCCTTTACGTTTTTCAACCCTTCCTGTATTTCGCTCCGACGCCTAGGTCGAAATTTGTATTCTGTTCGCAAGTATTTTGCACCCTTCCCTCAAGTTCGCTCCGCGGCTTAGGACTCCCCGTCTGCTCTCCTTCCTTTTTTTTTTTTGTCGCCCCCCCCCCCCCTTTCCGCCAGTCCTCGGTTTTGTTTTTCCCCTGGTTTGGGAGTCAGCGCCCGAGGCTGTGATTTGCTGCGCTGACTCTTGTTTCCTGCAGTGCGGCCCTTCCCCTTCTTCGGAAGAGCCAAAATCGCGATCCGCGCACGTCTTCCATTTCTCCTTCGCTCTCTTCACTCACGGACGGGTTCTACCTGCCAAGGACTTCCCCCTTTTTGCCAACACTTACGTTTTTACGACGCTTCTCGCTTGAGTTCTCCCCCCTCGGTCGCTTTTCATGTCGTCGCTCCTAACGGCCTCTGCCTGTTTGTTTGAACGGCCCCCACCCTTTCCCCTGCACGGTAGGGAATCTCTGTGCAGTGTGTCCCGTCTTTTCTTATTTTGATTTTCTCCCGAGGTGCCTTCATTTTTTTTTTTTTTTTTGGCCGTCCCTCGCCTGAGAACTTCGCCGGCTGCTTTTTCTCCCTTTCCCCTGACCGTCCGGCTCCCCTTCCTACATATTAGGTCGCCTTTGATGGGGGTTGACCTCATCTCCCTTTTTTTTTTTGTCGAAGCTTTCTTTTTTCCTTGCCGACGTGAAGCGGGCTTCCCGAGTAGATTGAAGATCTTTTCTTCTCTCGGCCATGCTTCTCCTTCTCGCGCCCACGAAGACCGTGATCGCCCGCTATTTTTTGTTTTTTTGAGGAATGGACGGGTTTTTTTTCGCGTCGCCCCCCCTGTTCCTATTGTTTTTCCTTATTTTCGTCTGATTCTTTTTACCAGAAGACTACGGGGTGAGCCCTTGCAGTTGTTGCCGACTCTCTTTTCTCGGCTATTTTTTTCCCTACGGCCCGGGATTCGATTTTTTTCTTATTTTTTTTTTCTTTTTTTTTTCCTTTCTTTCAGAAAGAGAGCCTTATGATTTACTGCGGCCTAAGTCTTCTTACCCCTAAGTTCTTCTTTTTTTTTTCCTTCACGAGCCTGGGATGCTTTTTGATCCCAGGTCCTGTGCCGACTTCCCCCCCTTTTTGTTAATGATGATCTGCTCGGTTCCGTTAGCGCACGAACCCGTGACGTCTCGTCTTGTCTTCTTTTTTTCTCCTTCCGACCAAGAGGACGGGCGTTTGTCCCACGTTTTTTCTAATCCTTGACCACGGAAACTTTGCAATCGACCTTTTTTTTTTTGGTTTTTTTTTGGCCTGCTCGCCCTCGGGCTTGACCCGTTTTCCACTCCCTTTTTCTTTATTCCCCCCCCCCCCCCGTTTTCTCTCTCCCCCATCCGTCCCCCGTGCCGTCTCGTTTACCTAATCCACGATTGCGGCTTGCCCAGACGTATTTCACGCACCCCCCCCCCCCCCCTGGCCCCGGACTGTTCTTTCCTTTCTTCTAGTACCCATTCTTTTGCCCTCTCTTGTAGAGGCGTCGCGTCTACGATAGGCGAATTTGGACTCGCGCCGCCTCGCGCTTGCTCCTTCTAATTGTCCGGGTCGGGCGTTACACCGGTCCTCTTCCTGTTCCCTTCCCGCCTTGTCCCTCTTTTGAAACTGATACCTTTTTCCCCCCCCTCCTTGTTGGAGAGCTCAGGCTTCTCTTCGGTTTTAAACTCTTCCCCCTTCCTTCCAGTTTGTGTTGTAGAAGATGGCCTCCCTCAGATGTCCGCTTCCGCGGATCCCCTCTATTTTTAGTGATTTTTTTTTTTTTTCTCTCCCCGGCCCGCAGGCGGCACGCAAGATTCCTGCCTTCCAAAGACGTTTTCTCCCTCTCGAGGTATGTGATCATCCCGACCAAGCGGGCTTTTTTTTTCTGCCTTGCTTTTTTTTTTTTTTTTTTTTTTTCGCGCTCTAGGTCGAGCCCACGAGCACAATTTTTCACTACGTCGTGACCCCGCCGCCCTTTATTCGGCTTTCAACCCTCTCCCTGTTTCAAGTGGGAGTAAAGAAGTGTTTTTCGCCAGGTTTTAACAGTCCACTTTTTTTTTTCTCGAGAGCCACCGGCAGCTCGCTGGACTTATTTCGTTCCGTGCGTCTTTTTCTAGCTTTCCTTGCTCATGGTTTCGGCTCATCCTCGTCGTAGCCTCCGCTCCACTTTTTAGTTGCGTAACTTCCCGTCTTCCTATAACTACGATATAGTAGTCGCATAGAAGGAGGCTTGGTCAGTACATCCGCCTGCCATCTCTTTTTTTTTTTCTTATTTTCCCCACGCTTCAACCCCGGCCTGTGCTCTTCAACTTTTTACAAATACCCTTTTCTTTCTGGAAGTGACATCCCCGGCGAGAGCACTAATCAACTGATCTTCTTCTCCTATGTAGTTTTTTTTTTCCTCTTAGCGACTTCTCTTCGTTACTATTACCCATTCACAGGGCTAATCGCTGCTAGATAGCAGGAAACTGTCTAGTTCTCAATTAAACCCGACTCTGCGTGACCTCTTTTTCAAGGATCCCCGCTGTGTTTTTTTTCTTCATGCGGGGGCAAGGATAGTGGGAACTATTTGGTTATTCGTTCCCGTCGCCCTCCTCTACCCCTTCCCCCCCTTTCCCCCTTTCATAATTCTTCTCCTCACTCTCCCGCGTAGACTCCCTCGGGTCCTCCCCTAGGGGTTTCACTTAGCCGAAGATGAGCGGATTCTGGGTTTTCCTCCTCCCCTCCTTTTTTGTTGACTTCCCTTCTCTTCTTTTTCGATGACTGTTTTGTTTTTTTGTGGGTTTTTTTTTTTTTTTTTCCCCCTTTTTTTTGTGGTCTTTGAACCTGCGGCGCCGTTTTTTTCTCTTTCTCGTTCTCTTTTAGCCGGAACACCTTTGTCTATCTTCCTTCCCCGAGTTCATTCTTCCATTCTGGGTGGGTGTTCTTTCCCCCATCTGAACTATCTTAGTAAGCCGATGAACGAGGGCTGAATTTTCTCTGGGTGAGGCCCCTAGAACTCATGTGTTTTCCTTTTTTGCTCTGACGGGCGAAGCGTGTTTTTCCGGCTACGGCTCTTTCTTTTTCCCTTTCCTTTTTTCAGGGCCGAGTAAACTTTGTTCATCCAGTGCTTTCTTTTCTATTTCGAGCCCTCGGAAGCACTTGAACTAGCCTGCCTCGAGTCCCACGCTCTTTTCCCGTTTGGTTTTCCCCCTCTCCTAACAGCCAGTAAACAATTAGAGATTCAGGTTTCGCCTCGGTGGATACCCCCCCCCCCCCCCACCACCCCCCCCCCCCCCCCCCCCCCCCCCCCCCCCCCCCCCCACCCCCCCCCCCCCCCCTCCCCCCCCCACCCCCCCACCCCCCCCCCCCCCCCCCCCAACCCCCCCCCCCCCCCCCGTCGGATCCTTTTTTTTTTCCTCTGTTAGAGACCGCCGACTTTCTCTGAGGCGACTATGCACGGAGAACGTGCCTCGTTTCCTTTCGTCTTCTCCGACCTTCTTCTTTTTTTTTGAGTCTCCTGTTCACCGTAAACTTTCCCCCCCTCGCGCTCTTAGAGGTCTTCTGGTCTTCTTTCCCAGTTTCTCTTGTGACCCGGCGTCAACTTTTTTTCGTTTCCCGCGATCTTGTTTCTACGCGGCCCCGTCCCCATCGCCCCTCTTTTTCTTCTTCCCCCCCCTAGAACGAGATGACGCCCTTCGACTTTCCACCTTCTCCGTTGATTTTTCTTTTACGTGCCACCGAAAGACCTCCAGATCCAACCCTTCCTCAAGTCCGAGATTAAAACGGTCGCTTCTCTTCTCCCCCTCCTTTATTAGCGAAGAGCCCGTTCCCCACCCCCACTTTTTGTGTGTCCCCGCCCCGCGAGGAGCGCTTTTTTGAAGGCGATGGAGTGACGCGTGTTCTGCCAAGCTGCGTCATCCATTTTTTGTCCCCCACCTCCCCTTCCTTTTGACTTGCAGGAGATGCCGACGGCGGAGGCGCGCCTGGCGCCTCGCCCTCCTTTTTTTTCCCCCCCTTCGCTTTTTGCGCGGGGCACTGCTGACTTTTTTTTTTGTCGCCACTTTCGGCGCGATCGCGCGCGAGATCTCTTTTTCCCCATCCTTTTTTTGTTGTTTTCCCTTCTCCTCTTTCTTTTTCTACGTTCGCGTTTCTTACGACGTGGAGAAGATGTATTTCCGCTCTTCTTCCAGTTTCCCCCTCCCTCCTTTGGCTGGTTGCGGTGCTGCGTGCCTTTTTTGCTTTCCTGCGCGCGCGTTGCGCATCTGAACTTTCACCGACCTGTCTTTTTTTTTTCTCCCCCTTTCTTTTGTCCGTTTTCGGAGCGGCCTCCCATTTTTTTCCAAGCCCGCTTTTTTGAGAGCTAGACCTCACTTTTCCTTTAGGGCTACTTCCCCCCCCCTCTCCTTAACCTCGATCGAGCGTGGCTTTGGGTATCTCGAGAGTGATGGCTTCACGTTTTTTCCCCTTTTTCCCCCCGGTTTTTTTTCTCGCTTTCCCTTTTTTGACCGACGTAGTTGGTTCTCTCGCGCGATGTGGCGTTAAAGACCCCCCCCCTCTTTTACTTTGTCGCCCGGGCGCTTTAGAATTTTTGGGACACCAATTGGGGCCGCTTTTTTTTACGGTTGGGCCGGTCCCTTCTCCGTAATCCTCGCGCCGGGCGGCCTTCTTTTGTTCCGGGCAATGGATGCCATCTCCCCTTCCTCCTGTCTTTCGCCCGCGTCATCCAATGGCTTCGCTGCGACAAGTCTCCCTCATTTTCTCCCGTCTCCTCCCATCTTCTTCCTTTTTCCTCTTTTTTTTTGAAGCATTGCGGATGAGGAAATGACAAGGTTTCTTTCCCCCGGGATTTCTTTCTCGGTGGGCGAGTATCGCCCTTTTTTTCCGTCGTCTTTAGTTTGCGATGGCTCGCCGAGACTGACGCCTTATTTGGCGGTGAACCTCACGACCTCCCCCCTTTTTCAACGATCCTGCTCCGGTTTTTTTCACCATTGTTCCTCCCTCTTTATTAAATGTCCGGTACCAACAACCCTCCTCCAGACTCTCTTTTCCTAACCCTCCTCCCCCGTTTCCTTTTCCCATAGCCTCATGTCATCGTCTGCCATGATGCGTTACCATCTTCCTCCCCCCCTACCGGTTGCAGCTCCGCGTCGTCGCGAGACACGTTGCCATTAGGACCTTTCGGGAGACTCAAGGACACCCCCACCACCCCTGTGCTCCCTCTTTCAAGTCCATTTGAGGTACTTCGGACTGTCGGTGTTCCTGTTTTTTTTTACGTTTTCTACGTTGCTACCCGGCTGAGCATTCAGACGTGCTTTTTTTTTTTTTCTCCCCTTACACATCCTCCGACGGCGAGTGGCGCGCTTGCTAGCGCCGTGGCAGCGCGTCCCGATGAATAACTCAGAGTTTCTGGGTGCCTTTTTCCCACCCCACATCTGTGAGTCACAGGCGAGAGACGTTTTTTTTTTTTTTTTTGAGCGCGTAGGCGGTTGCGTAGTCGCTGAAGATTCTTTCGAGGACGCCCTTTCCTTTCCTTGCTTCCCCATAGCCGTGTCGTTGAACTCCCTCCCCTTGATGGCGGACGGGTGTCTTCTTTGGCGCGTCGCAGTTTAGGGTTTGAGGAGGTTCTGCTCGTTGTGGATGCCTCAGACTCCTCCTAAGAGGTTCCATTGCGTTGTCGATGCTACAGTAGCAGGCGATCGCGACGATCTTCCCCACCCGCTTGTCCAAGTCAGATTCTTTCTTGTCTTTGTTTTTCCCCATCTCCTATGTGATCGGGACAAGCTTTTGTCCCTCGTGTCAAGTGTTTTGCCGGAGGTCATGAAGCCGTGATGGGGCAAGAAGAGTGACCACATTGTCCTTTTCCTCTCCCCCGGTCTCTCCCCTGCTCTCTTGGTCGTCTTTCTACCTGATAGGGGCGATGTTTTGACCCCATTGATGTTACTGTTTGGATGAGAGGCCTCCCCCCCGTCGCACGAGGACACAGGCGGCGATAAAAGTTGTTCTTCTGGACCCCAACGACTATCGGCGTACTCGATGAGCGCGGTTCCCTCTCCTGTTTTTCACTTGCCCTTCCTTTTCTAAACTCTTTCCCCTCGGCCGCTCCACTTGAGACCCCTTGCTTTCCCTGACTTGAGGCGGCGTACGTATCCCGTTTCGCTCTTGGGCTGCATCGACGCGCGACCTTTGATACAAGTGTCTCTTCTTCCGGTGCCCGTTTTGGATTCCCTCGCCCTCGGATCCCTTTTCCTTCTTGTTGGAGGGTTTTTTTTGGTCTCTTTCGCTGTCGGCCCTGAGCGATTTGCAGTTCCCGCGCCAGAAAGGAGTCCCTCCCTTTAGTAAGTACGAGAAGATTTTCTGCGTTTGCCTCGCGGAAGAGCGCGCATTCTCTTTTCTTCGTTTTTGGGTTGTGGGCTCCCTCCTTCGTGAGGCGGCGCCTATATCGTGCTCAACCCTGAGGTGTGTTCACCCTTTGCCCTGTGGTTGACTCTTTTTTTAGCCCATCGCATTCCTGCCCGAGCCCCGAGCCGAGTACCGCGCGCGTCTCGTCCCTCTTGTTGGATCCTGAGCGCCCCGCTACAAGCTGGATACTCGGTCCTACGCTAGAGTAGAGCACCCCCTTTTTTTTTCCCCTCGGAGCCTCACTCGGTGCGGCCGGAGACGCTCGCGGGACAAGTGTGGAGCTTCCCCCTCCAGTGTTTGATGAGTTTTTCTTTGGCGACGGTCAAGTACCAAACGAGGGCCCGAGAGCACACAGACCCTGCTCGATTCTTCTCCTTTTTTGCCCCGCGTCGTCACGTTGTTTCGCCCGCCGTCTTTGCAGCATTTTTTTCCTATCTTTTGCCATCAATTGCTCCTCTTGTACCTCTTACTAAGAGTCGCTACATTTCGTCGCGGCACCCCTTTCTTTTTCCTTCCTAGGGTCATCCGCGTCCTTTTTTCTGATTCTGCCTCTCCCTGCCCCCATGCCTGCGCTCTCCCCTGATCTGCTGGCGTTCGCATCTTTTTTCCTATCCCGTGCCCCTTTCTTCTTTTGGGTCGCTCGTCGCCGACGTCTCATCTCGTTGCCCCCTGATTCGATTTTGCCCTATGTGCCTCGTGGATCTGGGACCACCTGATCTGCGTACTCCCTTTTCCCCCCCCCCTCAGATCATGTTGACGCGCCAGCTCCGTCCCCTCCTTTTTTTTTCTGCTCCCAGCGTTTTCGAGCCACGGTATGGGCTCGTGGGTGCTATTCACGGCACCTCGCTTTCCCCCTCTCCTCTTGACCCAATCCTATCCCGCCTTCCACAGCTCTTCCCTTCACTTTTCTGACTACAATCGGGTGATATTGTCGGACTCCCTTCTCCCTCCTCTAGAGCGTTAGAGTCTGAGCGACAGCTTTTCGCTCCATCCCCGGGTACTTATGACTTTCGGAACCCTCTTGCCTTCCTTCTTCCGACCGTCGCGTCCGATCGACGCGCCCCCCCCCCCCCCCCCCCCCCCCCCCCCCCCCCCCCCCCCCCGGACATGTAATATCTGTCCCCTTCTTCTTTAGGAGTCAGAGGTTTGGTTCGCCATTAGTCCTCCTCCTCTCATCCTCGTGAGGCTGCCGCTGCCGCGCTCATTCGTTTCTAGGTCATGGCCCCCCCCCTTTTTTGTTATGACCCCGACAGGCGGGCGACGCGTCGCGGTCCCCGTCCGGAGTCTGCATCAGGCCGGGAACTTTTGAAGACTTGATGCGATTTTTTGTCGTTCGCCTCCCTGCCGGCACGCTGTGATCGCGCCCACTCTGTGAAGCCTTCTCACCGAGAACAAGAACCAGGAAGAACCCTTTATTTTTCGTCCTCGGCGTTTTTTTTCCCCCTTCGAAGCCGTGCGCTATTGCTCGCCGCGGGATTTTGCCTTTCCTGATGTAGCCCGACTGCTCGTTATCGCGTGTCGACGACTGGTCGGCCTGCCTCTCCTTTCCTGCAAAGACGCCTCTTCCCCTTCCCTCCGCTAGGGAGCTTGGATTCGCCGCCCTGGAACCTAGGACCCCACTGCACTCTAGTCTGCCCCGGACGCGTTCTTCTCCTGCTTTTGACCCACCCAGTCGACGCCTGTGTTCCGTTTGTCTACTTAACATACCGCGACGAACTGACATCGACCGATTTTTTCTTTACGAGCTTCTCGTGAATGTGCACCCTGTAAACGGACCTTCGCGATCCCTCTGTAGTCAACGGTCGCCTCGGGTATTTTTTTTACCCCCGTTTGTACTAGCTCGTTTCCCTCCCCCTTTCGAAATCTGACGCGGTCGACGCCGCCCCCCTCCTTGTCCTGCACTGGCGAGGGTGGGGGCCGATCCCCCGGGTCCCGGTCAGTTCAAGTGTTTCCCTTTTCCTTCATTGAGATGCGTTCGACGCGCGGCGGCCTTTGGCAGCGCGCACCTCTTTTAACAAGCGCTTCCGCGCGTTCCGCAGAGCTTCTTTTATCTCGTCACGTCGGTTTTCTAGTGCGGACGCTTTCCTCATCACTTCCCTTTTTTTTTTTTCTCTCTCTGTTGTCTCTTTTGCATTCCAAGTTGTTTTCCCCCTCTATACTCTTAAAGTCCGAGTGCCGGAGTCTAACGCCCGGCTTTTATTGTGGCCGCGCGGCGCCCAGGGCGTAAGAAGTATCCTGTGTTTTTTTACCCCCTCCCACCTTTTGCCAGGGACCAGCAGACGGTATAACCCCCAACTCTATCCTCCACCCCACTCACGCGTTTACCCTAAGACACAAATCTAAGGGCACTTCAAGCATTGTTTTGCATTTTTGTACCTCCTTGGCTCCCTTTGTCATTTCAGAACTCCCAGGATCCAACCCTCATTCCCAGACTCCGCGGTAGGGTTCCGCCCAGACCACGACGTGTGTTGATATTCCAGAGACTCTTCTCCTCGCTGAGAGCTCCGTGCTTTCTATTCCGTTAGGGCTGGGCTTATGTTTTTTTTCCTACCCTGCTCTCCCCTTCCCCTTTCTCCTTTGATCGTTCTTCATCTGTTCGCTCGTTTTTTAAACGAGACTTCTCACCAACCCCAATTGGTCGCCCCGTTTTTTCCACAGTCTTTCCTCCCCGCACTCGGTCGTCGTTAAAAGAATCTTTGTTTTTTCCTCGTTGTTTTAGTGCAGGGCGACCTCCTACGTCAGAGCACCGCTCCTGTCTCGCAGTCTTTCTGGTCTGCTTACGGTCAAGATTCGCTCGAGCGTTCTTTTTCACGCGTCCCCTCATTCGATCTTATCCGCGCCCTTTTTCCTCCCCCCCTTCCCTGATCTCCCCCCGGTAAGCGTCTCGACTGCCCGAACGATCCCATTAGTTTGGATGTGAGGTGTGGTCCCTCATATTTCCCCTCTCTGGTACCTTTGCGTGTGCGAGTTATTTCTTTTTACTTCTTTCTCACCAGTTTTCGTGCCGCCTGCCTATGTCGGCAAAATCAAGAGGCAAGAAGAGATCCCCTTCTTAACCCCCACTGTTCCCCGTCTTCCTTTTAAGGAGTCTAAGATTACCCATCTTCACCCCTTCCCGTAGTCACAACAGGAGTTCCCCAAAGGTTTCCCCCGTGTAGTTTCCGGCGGCTCGCCGGTCTCTCTTTTTCTGAGAAGCCCCCTTTCCTTCTCCATCGTGGCGCAACGTCCCACCAACCAATCTGCGCTACTTTTTCACTTTCCTATGGTCCTGTCCCTTTTCTTTCCTTCCTTTGGGATTTTTTCCCTTTTTTTTCTTAGCGACGGGTTTCCCTTTACTGCACGTTCTATTTGCTGCCTTTCATCCCTGAGGATCGCCGTTGCGCTCTTTGCTTTCCTGAGACCCCGGCCCCCTACGCCTCACTCTCTTTTCCTCGTCGGTTCTTGTCGGTTTTTTCCCCCCGTGTTACAATCTCCCTCCCCAGCAGTATTTCCTGAGCGCCCCGGTCTGTTGCCTCTTCTGCGGCGCGGTTTAGTCGCTGAAGATATCTGGTCTTTTATCGATTTTCTTTTTTCTTTAAGTGAAGCGCCCTTCAACGATCCCTTTGTGCTAGTTGAAAGCGCTTCTTCTACCCCCCCCGACGATGGAAGGGGATTCCTGTTTGCTTTTCTCCCCTGATCCTTCGGGTAATTTTTTTTTTACCCCTAGAGCTGGTGGATGTTCCCCCCCCCCTCTCAAAGACGCTACTGTTGATGTCGTTTTTTTCAACCGAGCTATTATTCGCGATCGCTGACGATTCCCTTTCCCCTGACCAGGCTCGCTGCCTCACGATCTTTCTTCTTTTTCCTCGCCGAGCGATCCCTTTTTGGTACCTACCTCTCTTGGTATTGGTAAGCGCCTCCCTTCCCCTCCTTTTTCAGGTCACTTAAAGCCGTTGAGGAGGAAGATAACTCTTTTTTTCTTCATCAGACAGGCAACTCCTGCCTGTTTTTTTTGACGTTTTTTCCCTGTCGTAGTTCGTCACCTGCTTGCTTTTTTTTTGTTGAGTTTCACGCACCCCTTAGCGATCGTGAGTCCTCTTTTTCTTTAAGCCTGCCAAAAATATCCCCTCATTCAGGCCGGGCATCACCAGTTACGACGACCGTGGACCCCCCCCATTTATGGACCTCCCTCTCTGAGCGGTGGGCCCCTTTTCCCCCGACGTTAGGTTTTTTTTTTTTCCTTCCACCATTCCACTTTATCATCGCTCCCTTTTTTTTACCCGCCCTTTGAGTATCAGACCTCTTTCTTTCTTTTCCTTTACCGTACGTATTTCCCGTCGTTTTTTTGTATCTTCCCCTTCTGCGTTTTTCGAGCACGCTTACAGATTGTATTTTTTTTTCTAAGCATCTATCTGATCCCCTCGCTTTGGAGACTCTTCTCTTCTCTTCCCGGGTCTGCGGTCGGCTTCTTCCCCGCTTTTTTTCCTTTTTCGATTCGGTAAGAGGTGGTTGTTCGTGTCGAAACCGGCGAACTCTTTTTCCACCTGGGGTCTTTTCCTTTTTTTCTTTTTTGAGTTTTCCCCTTCTTGGTCATGAGGTCATCTTTGCCCCTCCTCCTTGTGAGTCTGAGTCTGCTAGCATATTCATCTAGGGACTTTCCATCGCGGCTCAACACTGTTTTTTTTCCCCCTTTCTTTGCACCCTCTGGTTTTTCCCGCAGCTTGGTTTACAGCGACGAGTTGCGTGTCCCCGACTCCCCTGGCGCGCGCGCCGCGCGTTCTTTTTTTCGGTGGTTTATTTCTCAGGCCGGCCGGACTTTTTCCTTTTTCTCGGGGTCGCGTTGGAGCTTTCTTCTCGCCCGCTCCTTTTGCCCTCGTCGTGGCCCCGAGCCCCACCACTCTTTCTCTTCGTCTGATCTTCACTGGGCGGTCCCGGGGTTTTTTTTTTTTGTGGGGGGTTTGACTCCCCCGGGCGTTAAACTGGTCTTTTCTTGACTTTCAAACACCCACCCCACACACACTGGGGGTTTTTTTTTTTTTTTTTTTTTTTTTTTTTTTTTTTTGTTTTTTACAAACAAAAAAAAAAAAAACCGTTCCACCGAGGGACCCGCCGCTCTAGTCGGCCAAAGTTCGTGGCCTTCCGGTAGATGCCCCGCCTTTTCCTCGGCATTTTTTTTTTGAATTAATCCTTTTTTCCCCCCCCCCCCCCTCTCGCAATCAGTTCGTGCGTTTTCGGCCGAGTTCTATCAGGTTTCACGAAGGATCTTTCTTCTTGTATGCACGGTCCGTGGGTTTTTTTGTTGGGGTTTGGGGGGGTTCCCCCCCCCCTTTAACGAACCATTTTTTTTTTTTTTTTTGTCAACACGCGGTCTATCGTGATATGTTAAAAGGGCTTCATTTCCCCCTTACGTCGTGCTGAGTGATCTTCCACGTCAAATACCTTTTGTTTTTCTTGAAGGATCTGTTCAGTTCAACATCCTCAACTCGCCAGGTTTTCTTTTGGTCTTAGCTCCGTCTGCGCTTCTCCCTCTTTTCCTGTCTCTTGACACCCAAGGGTCTTTCCCCCCGTTTTTTTTTTGACTGAGTCACCCCCCCCAAATGATCCCCCTCGCCCTCTACCCCGAAGATTCAGGCGTGACCGGCCAGAACCCCCCCCCTCCGTGTTTTTTCGTTCATAGCGGTGACGCCATTCTCTTTGATAGTGGGATTCTTTTCGCCTTGCCCTTATAACTCACAAGCTTTTCTTCCGATACACGAGCCGCCCATCCTCCCCCCTTCTAGGACCCCCTCCCGGAATTGGATATTTCTCCCGTCCCGTCGTCCTACGTGGCGCGAGCAGTTATCTTTTTTTTTTTTCGTCACGAGGAATCTCTCGGTCGCGGACCAGGTTAGACCTATTTTTTTGGCTGACCTCACCCTTCTCGTCTGACTGCGGCGCTCGACTTCCCCCCCCCCCGCTCCCGACGAGCCCTTTTCCCCATCTTTTTTCAGTAGAATTGAATTTGATTTGCATTGTATGCGCAGCGGGGGTTCAGACGACCTCGGACCCTCATTGGGAATTTAGTCCCTTTGAAGTGAGAGCTTTTTTTCACCGAGCAGGACCTTCTCTCAGTCCTCAAGTCAAACCCCTCTCCTCTTCTGCACCACCTTCTTCCCCTCACCCCCTCCCCCCCCCCTCCTCCCTTTCCCTTTCGTATCCCCTTCCCCCCCCTCTCAATCCCTCCCCTACTGTACTTCAAGCCCGCTCTCTTTCCCACCCCCCCCCACTTTCCCACTTCTTTTTCCTCCTCGTGCTTTACACCCTTCTTCGCCCACTAACGCTTTCTTCCCCTTTCTTGCCTTTTCCCGGCCCCCTATTCCCCACCCTTATCCCTCTTCTCCCCTCCTACACCCTCTTCTTTTCTCCCCTCCCTTCTCCTCATCTCCTCCCCACCGCCCCCCTTCCTCCCTTTCCCATTTATCATTACCCCCTCTCCCACCTTTTTCTGTCCACCACCCATCTTACCCCCCCCCCGTCCACCCCCCCCTCCTCTGCTGTCCGGTGTGCCGTCTCTCCCATTTTCTTCCCCCCTCCTTATAGTTTCGTCCCCCTCCTGCCCTCTCTTCCCGCCTATCGTCCTTCTCCACGCCTTGCCCCTACCCCACTCCCCTCCCTCTCCCCATTTCTACCTCCCTTCCTCTCCCCCACCCACCTCCCTGTCCACCTCATTCTGTTGTCCCTATCCATCCGTCTGTCCTCTCCCCTCCTCTTTCCCTTCCCCCTCTCCCCCCTTTGATTTCTTCATTCGCTTCTGCTACATTACCAAACTCTCCCCCCTTCCCCTTCTGGTTTGTATCAGACCCCGGCTTCCTGTTCCCTATCGGCCCTCTCTTACCGCCCGAACCGTATTGCTCTCCCCTCCTTCCCACCTCCCGTCTCTGTTTCCTCCACCTTCCCCGCCTCTGACCCCATTTTCTCGGATTCGCCCCGTCGGACGTTTCTCCCCGTCTTCCGGCCCTATCCTACCCCACCACCATCTGGGCTTCTACATCCCTCCGCGTTTTTGCTCTCCCCCCCCCCCCCCCTTCCCCGTTCTTCACCCCCGCCACCCACCCCCCCTCGTCCTCCCTCACCTTCCACCAACTCTCTTGTCCCACTCCCTTTCCAATTGCCCCACCCGTTTGGGGTTGTCTCTTTGCACCTCCGCCCCCCACCTACCCCTCTTAACCTTTCTTCTCCCCCATTTCTGACCCTCACCACCGCTCCCCCACCACTAGTTTGGACAGTTGCTTTGGCTGAGTTGAGCCGTGGACTACGTCGGGTGTTGTGGTGGTCCCCCTGTGTGTGTTAGTTTGGAGGGGAACGGCGCGTCATCGGGCGCCTGCGTTTTTTTAGTCCTTCCTCTTTTTTGTCCCGGTGTTTTCAGAAGTGTCATCTCCCTTCTTCTTTTTTTGCGGGATGTCCCTCATGAAGGCGTCACGTGTCGATGCAGTCTCTCGAGAAATTCCCCTACGAAGGTAAGTGTAGTTGTCTTCTCTCCACCGAGCGAAAAGAAAGACTTTTTTTTTTTCCAACTTTAAGGGATAGTGTCATCTGTCGGCTTTGATGTCAACCCTTTTCTCTCTCTGCAGCAAAGAATTTGCGGTATGACTTCATTGACCTGAGTTTTGTTGTGTGTGTGCTTTTCGATCCTCCGTATCCGTTCCCTCGTCATCCTACCGAGTGATCCCCACTTCTTTTCTGGCGCGCATTAATTGAGAGCCTCCTCTCTCCTCGGTTTTCACGGCTTTTTTGCTTCTGGATTGAGGCCCCTCGCAGCGCCACATCCAAGTCCGGCCCCCACCATTGGTTTTTCCTCAGCCGTCTGCTTCGTTTGTCCCCCCCTTGTTAAAACAAGGGCGCCCCCTCCCAATGTTTTTCTGTTTTAGTTGTCCAACCACGCGTCCGCCTAGACGATTCAAAGTCTCCTTAGCGATTCAAGTGCCACCTCCCCTCCCCCTTGGCCAGCCGATAACCCTTCCCTAGATTTCCCCCGTCGCTGCTGGTTTGGTATAGTCTTTTTCCTCGCCGTCTTCAAACGCGGTCTTTTTTCTCCACCTCCCTGCCGCGCGCGCGCAAGGCCCCGATGGCTTCGATGATTCGACTCCGGTCACCGGTTTTTTTCCCTCACAATCCCCCCCTGTTGGGATTAGGAGAGCGCCCGTCTCCCTCCCCTAGTGCCTCCTGGGACGCGCGACACCTCTTTTGCACCCGTTCCCCCCCCCTTATTTTCCCCCTTCCGATTTCCCCGCACGGCTTGGCTTTGTACTTCTCCCCCTTCCTTTGATCTCGGCGACGAGTGCTCCTTTTTTTTTTTTCCCCCCTCTATTTTCCCATCATCCTACTTTTTTTTTTTTTTGAGATTGAGCGGGTCTTGCTTTTTTTTTCCCCCCTTTCCTTCTCCGATCCCGACGTGTGGGGACGAGACCCTCCCCGATTTCCGTCGTTCTTCCAAGTCTGACGCCGTGGTTTCACCTTATTTCGACCTTCCCCAGGAGCGCCTTTTTTTCCCCTCTCTTTTCCCTTCCCTCATCTGAACGTCCTACCATTTGATGTGATTTCGTTTTTTAGCCGGTCTGCCCGTCTTCTCCTCCTCTTTGCCCTTTTGTGTCGGCGCCTCTTTGCGGGTGATTTTTTTTCTCCCCCCCCCGCTTTTCCGAAGTTCTCCCACGAATATTACCTCTTTATTCCCCAGCGTGACAGTTTTTATATAGGATTGATTTTTTTGACTGTCCCAAGTTTTCTTTTCCCCGGTTCCACTGTCGCTCGCTCTACTTATCCCTTTTGATTTTTCCTTGAGTCATTCCGTCGCGTCTTTTTTTGGAACTCTCCCTTTGGTTTCGACTTTGTTTTCTTCCCGGATGCCCCTTCGCCCCGGCGGGCGGCGCAGCCAGAGGGCTGTTACTATTTCTTCATCGTCGTCCGCCAAGTTTTCCTCGTCCGAGCTGCGCCGCCCCGTGATTCTTTAAGGTGCTTTTAGGATCTTTGCCTCCGGACGTCCTTTTCTGTTTCTCCCACGTCCCTCGGCAGAGTCGTATAGGCCCTCCCCCTCCTGCGTCATTCGGTTACCAACCTTCGGGCCTCTCAGTCGACGTGTTTCACCGGAAGAAGGCCTACTATTTTCGGGTTTTGGTTTAGGTGGTCCCTCGATTTCCCTCCGCCCCGGCGATGCGTGCGCGAGTCGTCCCCCTCTCGACAGCTTTTTTTCCGGCCTCCTGAGGAGAACTCTAACCCCTAGCCGATAGTCACGTCTTTTTCCCCCCCCTGTTCCTAGCATTGCGTGACGCCCCGGCCCCCCCTCGTCTCTCCTGTTCTACAAAAGCCCACCATTTCACTTCGCCTAGCCAGTTTTTCGTTCCGATTTTGTGCCTTCTTTCTCTGTTTAAGGGTACCTCAACACGGTGCAAGCGATTTTTAGTTCCGTTTTTGACCGGCCCTCCCTTTTTTTGGCGGCCCCCCTGCCGGCACACACCCGCTTTGCTACCTGCACTTCGATTTGCATTTTGTTCCTTTCTGTTCCGTGTGACGGTTCTGACCCCTTCCCATTTTAGCTTTCCTCCTCACATTCAGTGATTTCCGTATCTCCCCCTCCACTACCCCTCGGTCTTAAGGGCTTGATTCGTTTCTGCATGCTGGTTCGACCCCAGTCACAGCCATCTTTTTTTTCCGCTCAGTCTTCTCTCTCTTTGGTCCCCGACAATATCACTCTTTTTGATCTCCTTTTCTTGTCCTTTTTACTTCCTTTCGAGGCTTTTCGCTGTTTTTTTTTTCTTTTTTGAACTCCCCTTCTTCTTTTTCCTCTTCTCCCTTGCCTTCGCATTTCGCCCACTCCCAATCCCCCTTTTTTTGTCCATCCGTCGT
>Ga0179593_1631072_pt1 | contig 23930 bp, 28 predicted proteins | sample CZODoug2_1_08_16_FD_185931 | JGI IMG/M metagenome (GOLD analysis project Ga0179593, IMG submission 185931) | Vadose zone soil fungal communities from Angelo Coast Range Reserve, California, USA - CZODoug2_1_08_16fungal (PacBio error correction) | ecosystem: Environmental > Terrestrial > Soil >... | reverse complement strand
AGTTCTTTTCACCGAAGCTTTCAGGTGCTGCTGATCTCTTTGGTCGCTTGAACTTTTCACTTCCGGCCCTCCCCCTTGCGCGTTTCCGCCCGGCCATTTGCCGTTTGGATAGAGCCTCTGGGTCTTGAAGAGTTATCCCTTCTCGCCGCTGGCCTCAACCCCCCCCCCTTCTCTACCTCTTTTTTTTTGGGAGACGTTTCAGTCCCTGAGGACGGCCGTATCCTCGCCGGAGTTGCCAGAGAACTTTCACCTGCTTCTGCTCTTGTCGGCGGCGAGAACTTGGGCCCGTACATCCTTGATCCCTGAGCTTCTGGAAAGGTCAGTTCTCCCCTCTGACCTGCAACATGTCGCGCAACTCTTTTTATTCGTTGTGGTCCAACCCGGACGAACCCCTCGAACCCGGAGTATTTGGCGTGCTCGAGGGCTCGTGTACCTTAAGTCGCCCCTTTGTCTGATTTTCCAACAACGCGTCGGTGTCAGCAGGACATAGGGTGATGTCCTCCCGTAGCCCCAGCTTCCCCCCCTATTTTCCCCGGGACCGTTGCCCTTTCTTCCCCGAAAAACCCCAAAACTATAGAAAGTTCCCCCCCAAAGAGTTGCGGACGCTTTTTCCTTTTTTAGTGACCTTTTCCCCCTGAGTTTTATTCGTATCTCCCCGTTATCGTTTCCTCGCACGAGGACGATTCCTTTGTAACGCTTTTCCGTCCTAGCGTAAAGTCTTCGCGCCCTGAGCCTCTCCTGGACGATGCTTTTCTGCGGAATTTCCCCCGGTTTGTTTCATCGAAAGTATTCACCCGCCCTTTGTTCACCGTTCTTTTAGATTCCTTTTAGTACTAACGCTCTAGTTGCCTCCCAGGGAATTCGCTCTTTGTAGTGCCGAGTATGCAGTCTCCCGAATTGTGCACCGATTTGCCGTATCTTGGGCCCCCTTTTGAGTTTTTCCCTCCTCCACAGGTCCTTTTTTTTCATACACCTAGTCGATTCGTTCAGCCCGCCAGTTGTTTTCGCCTGAACCTGCGTGGTACCCGCTAGGATTGTCTTGGTTTGCATTTTCCCCTGATTTCCCGGCCTTTTCGGCGATTCCCCCCCGCGAAGCCCAGAGATGTGAATAGACCAGAGTTTTCCCTCTTTTTTTACGTCCCCAGCGGCTTAGCCGGGCCCGTGTAGAGAACGAGTTGTCCAAGTTCCGTTTTCGTGAGCTGTAGTCCCCCCTTTGCCGTCAGGACCAGCACCCTTTTTCTGGGAGCTCTTTCGCCTCTTTCACCTTTTTTTTCACATCGTGGTCCTCTCCTCCCGCCCCCCCCCCCCCCCCCCCCTTTTCTCCTTCTCTCGTTCTTGGTTTCCTTTTTCTCGGCGTTTTTAGTTCATTTGTGCGACTCTGTTAAGACCTCAAGACGATTGAGTTTGCAGGTCGATGCAGGACGACCTGATGTCCTCTCATGGACCACCCCCCCCTCGCGCTCCAGAGCTCCACCTTTTGAGGTTTTCGTCTTCTCCTTGGTCCGACACCCCCAGAGTGATTGGGAGACAGAAGTTCGCCTTTTGCAGCGCTTTCCTTCCGATTAGCGAGGGTCAATTTTTCTGGGCCCTCCATAGTTTTCGCCATACCATCCCTTCCAGATTTCGTTGCTGATGGTCCTAGGAGAGATTGGGGCCTGTTACTGGGGGCATTCGCTCCGCCAAGCTTTCGCCGAAGTTTTTTCTTTGTCTCTTCCTTTCCCGTTTTTTCTTCCTTGCGTGACCCTCCCCGGACCCAGTTAATTCCTCCTCCTCCACTATGACCAGACATCTCCCTTGCCACATCGCCGCGTCAAGGCATCTCCCCGGTGGATGTCGCTTCCTGGCGCCCACCCTCCTCATGTAGATGACAAGTCCCGGTTTTCGTTTTCGAATCCTCTCCCCTCTCCCCAGGCCCCAGTCCCTCCCCGGCCCCCTTCTGTCTAGAGATCTCGTTGTGTCCCCTTCACAGTCGTGGCGGACTCGACTCGCTTTGTTGGACCATGAAACCCCTACAGGGTTTTTTCTCCCTAGCCCCCTTCCTCTGCTTCCCACCTCTTTTCCTCCCTGCACCAGTACGTCTGGCGAAATGAAAACGTGGAGAGAATCGCAACCCTCTCGGTAGACGCGCAGCCCCATCTCCCCCCCCCCTGTGAAGGTTTTTGACCGACTCGCGTTGACGGAGGAGACAAGAAGAGACCATGTACTAGTACGCCCCCGTGACTTCCCCTCTCCCCCCCTCTTTTCCACCCCCTTGCGACTTGGCAGTTTATTCACAATCTAATCATTCGGCTCCTAGGGAAATATTGAAGGGTGATTTAGGTCATATCTGCCGCCCCCACGATGGTGACCTATCCATTTTGGTTCCCTTTGGGCCTCCTTCAGTAGGCCGTTTTCTTGCGCAGGGCGCGCAGTTAACCATAAGAGGCCCCCGTGAAGAAGGCCGTCCCATCCAGAGTTCTTTCGTGATCTTCCCACCTTTGATTTAACAAGTAGAAGAGATGGATGCTAACGGTCTGTTGAATAGCTGGGGCGAAGACTCCCCCCCCACATCACTTTTCAATGAATACTGCCTTACGGTCATCACCCCACTTTCTCAGAACCGTTTCCTTTCCGCCACTCCCATCGCGACGCGGATATTCCTGATCTCAACGATCGCATCCCAAGAGCGCATCCCCCCCCGTGTTTTGTGTTCAAGGTCCCAATCTTTTGGATCACGCGGGCTGCCCAACGGTTTGGAATTGCCTGATCCCCCTGCCGGGAGCGGTTGTTGGAGCGGAGGTCTCGAGGTCCGTAATCGAGCGCTTCACTTTCCCCCGTCACCTCAGTCCAACTCCTTGCTACTTCACTTATGCCGCTACAAGGTCACTACCTCGACCCTCGATGGTGCGGGTCTATAGTTTTTCGGCTTTCTCTGGCAGGCATTCCTTTCAGAGGAAAGACTGTGCCCCCTTATCCCCCCCCCTCCTTTTTCTTTTTTTGCAGCGTTCTCTCTTTCACCCAACCTGACGTTTTGTTCCTGGTGAAATGGTCTACCGTCGCCTCGCGGAAACAGACACGCATTTCTCACTTACGGGTTAGGATTCCTCTGGTTGCGAACCCCCCCCCCCCTTTCCCCACCAGGTCGTCGTGGTCGTCCATGTGGCTTCCCCGTTTCCCCCCCTTTTCCCTCGTAGGTTTTCATTCCTTCCTTCAATCGTTTCCGACTCCTTGAAGATCTTTTCGCCGCCGGCCCAACGAAGAAGCTAAACTTTCCTCTTGATAGTGAACGTACCACCGGCCTTCGGATCCCCGGTTTTTTTTTCCCAGTCCCCCCCCCCCAAGTTCGGTCCGTTCCTTTCCCACCCACACGGTGCCTGTGTTTTTCTGATAGAGCTTGTTCCGTGATGGCGCTCTTTTTCCCCCGGCTTCGATCCTTGGCGGCGGGCTACCCGCGCGGATTTTTCTAGTTGAAGCTCGTTCTGAGTGGCTCGATCTCGCGCTAATCCCTCTTCATAGGAAACTTTGTCTCTGCGTTGGGTTAACTCTTTCCTTGTCTTTCCCCTCCGTTTTTTTGGCCCCTTTTATTTTTTCCACCCAGACGACCTTTTCCTTCGTGCAGGATGCATGCGCCTTCGTCGCGCGCGGGGCCCCCTTGCCTCCCGCTTCCTCTTTTATACCCCATCCCAGCAGGTGTTTCCCGGCCTTTGAGGGAGAAGCCGTTCTGAAGATCGCCCCCCCCTCTGCGCTCCTCTTCCCACTTTACCCATTCGTTTTGTCCCATTACCATTGGGTTCCCTGGATGTAGAACGTGGAGCCTTTTTTTTCGGTTTCCCTTTTTTCCTCCTTTTTTTTCCTCCCGAGGGGCACTTGAGCACTTCGCTTTGATTTCTGCTCTTTCTGGCCGGGGCATCCTTGCTTCCTCCCAGGATTTCTTCGCCCCATTTCTGACCACGCGTTGCAGCACCCAAATCTGCGCCACTCGACGACTTCGTTTTTTTCCAACCCGGACGTCATAACCCGGAAGGATTGTGCCTTTCTTTTCCTTCCTCCCAGTCCGCCTTTGTTTTTTTTTTTTTTAGCTAGGATACTCGGATAACATCCCGGCAGGAGTCACACGACCTCTGTGCCCAGCAGGTCGCCCCAGGGCTCCCTGTGACACGCTCGGACCCTTCCTCTGCTCCTTTTCCCTCTATATCCCTGCCTTGGACCTTCCCTTCTCCCCTTCTTTTGACCGTGGGCGTACTCTTGAACTAGGCTTTATCGTTTTTTTCATCGCGAGACGATTTGTTGCACTCTCTCCGGACTGCTCGCCTCACGTTTGGGATAAGGAGATGCCCTTGCATGCGTACGAATTCCCTCGTTGTAATCGCATTTTTCTATCCCCCTCCCTGAACCACGAGCCCTTTCTTCGCTTTTTCCTCTGCCTCGGATCTCCCGACAACGCTCGCGATTAGCTTTTTCTGCTTCCGTGAGTCTTCCTCCTCGGCTTCCTGCCCTCAGTACGAGGCATGATCTTGGTTTTAGTTCAGCGCCTCGATATTCAACCTGTTCCCTTCCGTTGGGTTTTGTTTTTTTTTTTTCGACTTTTTGGGCGAGTTTTTTGCCAGACCCCCTGTTGTGGCGCGCCGACTGCACCTGCTCTGGTTTCACTCCGCGATTGTTTTTCCTGCCGTCTTCCGCTAGGTTTCTTTTGCCTCTGGCAGCGGCGATTGCATCGGAGGCGATTCCAAACAGTCCTCGCCATCGCCTTTCTTCTCGTCCTTCGTCCCCCCCCGGCCCTTCTCCCTAGGGCCCGATGCGTTTTAAGCCCGGGATGCTTAAGAGCATGCCTTTTGTCCATTCAGTTCTTCTTTTTCCCCCCACCTTGGAGGCTACGAGTCCGCTGCCGGCAGGTCACACAGGATGCCCCGGATTGCTCACCAGTAGGCGCCGTGGCTTATCAGCCCACCCTTGACCGCAGATGGTGCGAGGTCCTTCACCCAAGTGCTTTCCAGAGGTAATCGATTCCCCCGCACGTTATGGGTGCTCGGCATCCCTGCATTTCACCGACTTTGACGTTCTTCCTCTTTCCCCCTGTATTTTAGGCCAACACCATCGCGCTCCGACGCCCTTTCCCTGGCGGGGCGAGCCACACCTCCGAGGCTCGCGCATCCCCCCGTTTGGCCGCCCAATTTTTTGAGAGCAGTCTCTCCTGTCTTTTTTTCGGCGGAAAACACTGTTCCTGGCTCGACATCGGCGGCGTTTCAGCGACATGCCACCGTTGATTTCCCTTGGCGCGGCTACTTTTTTCTCCCATTATCTTTGTCATCTTCCTTTTCGTGTTTCCGCCCCCCCCCAAGCCCCCCCCGCCCACGCTTTTCTCCTTTGCACGCTTTTCAGATCTTCCCTTTTTTCTTTTCCGCCTACCCTTGGAGGATCTGGCTTGTTAGTCGTAAGGCACCGACCCGCAACCACGAATTCCCCAGTGCCTCACCTCGCCGCGCCATTGCGGTGGATGTCGCTGCTGTCGCACGCCTCCTCTTCTCTTCCCTCCGGTTCCGCGCCAGGCGCCCCACATGCCTCCACGAGCCCTCGGTATGTTCGAGATTCGCCCGCCCGTTGTTGCTAGAACCTAGACTCTTCCTGATCTCTTCCTCTGGTGTTGGTCATTACTTCCCATCCAGTGCTTCCTCCCTCCCGAAATCCCTTCCTCGTTTCTCGTCCTCCCCCCAACTTGCTGGCCGATGAACTCCTGACCAACGGCAATTTTGCGAGGGGGCACCAGCATCTTCGATTTATAAGCCTTACCCCTTCCCGGTCCCCCGTGACCTACCCGACGGCCACTGTGCCCTGCCGGCGCGGACCGTTCGTTCACAGTCTCTTTTTACCAGGTGTCCTTCCTAATCTCCGTTCGGCCTTTTTTCTGCAGCCCGTCTTCAAACGATAAGCTGGAGCGAGAGCAGATCATCCTTTTCGCCGACTAGTCGTCCCTCCCCACATGGTGCCCTCCTCTGGGCGTCGTTTTGGGCCCCTCCCTCTTTTTGAGGCTGCGGTTCCGAGCCTTGGCCCCCGTGCAGCCCGACGGCACCGCCTCCCCAAGGAAGTTCCACGCAGGTGCAGGCTTTCCCCCCCACAACTGGGCGTCCTCGCCACCGACTTTTTCGTGAACCCCCCCGTCCCTCGAATATTTCTCCCCCCAAATTGCTTCCGAGACTTTTTTCTTTCTCTCACCCGCGATCACCGGAATATTGGCACACTGAACGACTCGAAATTCCTTTTCCCGCCCTATCGCCCGTCTTCCTTGTCGGGAGACTTTTTTTCTTTTCCCCCCCTCTCTCGAGAGCGGATCCCCCCCCCTCTTCCCGTGTTTTCTTGGGCCCCCTTCTTTCTTAAACGCGGAATTCGCAGGCCTGGTAGAGATCGCCTGCTTTTTCATCCCGGTCCCTTCCTTCCGGAGCGTTTTTGGTTGTCGGTCCCCTTTTTTATTAACCTCAGTGGACTAATCCCTTTTACCTTCCGTCATCAAGCCTGTGTGAAGGTTCAACTACTCGCTCGTTTCCCCCTTGTGGCGCGGTCTATATTTTTTTTTCCGGCAAGGACTGCCTCCCTGTCCGAGCGTTTCCACTCCTGGTCCTGCTGTTTTAATTCTCCGGTCTGAGATTCACCGGCTTGTCCAAGGCGGCCGCCTGCGTGTCTGCGGAACGGGGTCTTTTACCCCTCCTCGCCCTCGCCGGACCCCTCAGCCGTTTCTAGTTCCCTCCCCCCCCACGCCCCTTCGTAGTTTTTTTCCACGCGGGTCGATCTAGACCGCGATCGGGTTGCGGCGAAGTTTTTCACGTCGCCTCGGATCCTTTTTTTTTTTTTCGGCCGCGTTCCCCGGTTTCTCTCCCTCCTCCCCCCAGAACTTAAATTTCATCTCGTTCTTTCCTCCCCCAGCCCTGTCGCTGTTACCCTTCCACAGGACACTTCGGCCTCCACGTCCGACATCCTGCCGCAGGTTTCATCCCCTTCCTGACTGTTTTCGAGCTCCGTTCGTTCCCCTCCCCCCTGCTTCGATCCCCGGCAAATTTCCTAGGAGGCCCCGCGCCGGCTTGTTGCCCTTATGTCGGTTTCCTTGAGCCCCCCCCCGCTCCTTTTTTTCTTGACCTCTCCACGCTTTTTTTGCGTTGGGGAAAAGAATCTCTCTCTTCCTCCTCCGTGGTGTTGTTTCTCTCTAGTTCTTTTCCACCCCCCTTTTTTGCAGTCTTTTCCTCTTTGCACCCTTTCTTTCTTTGGGACCTTCAGACTATCGACGGTTTTTGGGTTATAAGGCCACCCCCCCATCAGTTCTCCGGCATTTGCCGGGACTCACTCCGTGGGTCTTGGAGAGGCCATAAAGATGTCATCGGCAACCCCCTTCGGCATGTTGTGCACCCCTTCCCTTTCTATTCTTTTTAGACTTTGCCAGTTTCATTGTTGGAATCTCCCCCGTTTGCATGGATCCTCAGCTGAGCGACGGGCACGAGCACTTTCCTTGAGCTTCTTCTCTTCTTCTGGCGGAATCTTGTCCCCCTGCTGAAGACCTCTTTCTTCCGTGGACCCCCCCGTTCTGCTAGAATCCCTCCTCCACATGTTCGCCCACTCGTACTCCTTCGTTTTCAACCCGGACGAACTAGCAATTCCGGGTGATTGCCTGTTTCCCCGGTTACGGCTAGGTTTCGGTCTCTTCCAGAGGCCCTTCTTTTAGACAGGACACACGCGGCCTTCCATAAACCCCCGAACATCGGTGATGGCCTATGCCAAGCATGTCTCCCCCCCTTTGCCCTCGGGACACTCTTCCGTGAGGTGCATGCAGCTTTCCTCCATATTCCCCAGGTTCTCACTGTCGCCTTGTCTCCAACACATGGGGATGAGGACCGTCATACGAAACTCGGTTTTTTTTTTCACCAGTTCTGAGGTTGATCCCTTTCCGACGACCGCTTCGCGCCACAACCGCAGCCCTTGCAGCTTTGATCAGGCTATTGCCTCCGCCTGCGTAGCATCGCTCCCCTGACGTTCTCGTGCTTTCCCGTGGTACTTACAAGAGCTCAATCCGGATTGCCGCTCTTGGAAGTCTCTCCGATTCGTTGTGATAAGGTCCCACGAGTCTTTGGCCCAGGCTGAAATTCCCAGTCGTTCTTTCTTCGTGGTATGACGGTGAGCGCCATCCTGGCACTATTTTTTTTGATCTCTGCATTCCCTTCTTTCTTTTGCTTCCCTCCTAAAGTCCATCCCCCTTTGGGTGTCGCATTCCCTTTTCGCAAGTTTGGCGCGCCGGTCCTTCCTGCTTTGATTCCGCGAGGCGGGTTTGCCTTGCGGGCACGTTTCCCCCTTTTCTTTTAGCTCTCTTTTTCGTTCCCTGCCTCGGACGTACAAAAACCACGAGCGACGCCCAGAGATGTGTCCTAGGGCACCATAGTTTTCCCGTTTTTCCCCTTCCTGACCCTCCCCTGAGGCCAGGTTTTTTTGACCTTTCTTTATGCGAGGGGTCCAGGAAGTCGTCTGCTTGAGTCGTCACCGTTGCTTGACACAGCCCCTTTGTTTTCCTCCTTTTTTTTTCTTTCTTAACCCTCTAGTTCGGCGTGATCACAGTAGGAGTTGTGCGTCTTTTATCTGCTTGAAGCGGCCGTCTTTCGACCTTTATGCTGGTTTTTCTCTTTTTCCTTCTTTTCCCTCCACGTATGGGGCTCGACAGCACTGCTAGTTCGCGAAGAACGGTCGGATTGCCGCTTTGCCGGATGCAGGTTTTTTTTCTGTATTTTTTTCTGTTATCGCGCTCTACGACTTTTTTTTTCGGTAATGAGCTAGTTTCATACCGTACGGGGCCGCACCAAATTGTGGATTTTTCCCGAGAGCATTTGCAGTCATCTGATTCATATCCCCTCCAGAGCTCCACCGCCGCTGTGTCGCGCGGCGAGGTGAGCACTTCCCATTAGGGGTATTGATTTTATATTCTCGCGATCGTTGCTTCCCCCTTTCAAGACGGAAAAACCCTCCGTTCCCTTTCCTACCCTTTTTTGTGAGAGAGGTCAAAGTCCTCGGCGAAAAGCGGGGCGGCGTCCACCCCTCCCAGTAACAGGCCCTCTCGCGAGACTATTTTTCCCCATACCCCGTGCTCTCAATCTCTCACGAACTCTTTCTCTTCCGTTACTTGCGATCTATCCGGATTTCCCAAAAGGGCGAAACTGCTTTCCCCCCCATTCCACGCGAATTTGTTTCCCTTTTCTTCTCTTCGTTTTTTCTTTTCCCAATTTTTTTTTGGTGTTTCCCTACCCTTTTCAGCACGGCCTCGCAGGAAAGTTTGAATCCCTTTTTCTTCCGCGTTCTGCAGGGCTATTTCTCTTGTTCCTTTCCTTTCCCTTTCATGCTTTTGGTCTCAGAGGTTTTGTGCGCCCCCAAGCTCATAGACTCCAAGACGGGCTCCTTTGAGCAAAGCCTACGTTCTGGTTCCCTTCCGGGCGTCTTGCTGTTTTCGGTGGCTTTTTTTCCTTTCCCCTGGCGTACGTTCCCCCCCACCCACCAATGAGAGGCCGTGACTGCCGGGCTTAAAACTCGCCTCTGTTCCGAGGAGTCATCTTCCGTTTGTCTTTCTCTTCGATCTTTCTTCCCGCCCCACATTTCCGTCGTCGTAATAAATAAGATGCGTTTCTCCGGGAGCCGAGTTTTCTCCCGTCTTGCGCGCTTTTCAAATCCGTTGCCCTTCCGTCCCCTCTTCCTCCTAGTTCCTTCGCAGGCGCCCGGTTTTCCCCGAATGACGAGTGGCCTGCCGAAACCACTTTTTCCTGCACTTGTTCTCTCCTTCTTTTCTGCTTTTCCAACAACTTTCCCCACCCTTTTTACGACCCCGGCGATTCTTTTTTCCCTCGGCTAAAGAAACAGACCTCAGAACTCAGCCCCTGGGCCGCCACTATCGCCTTGTAGGGATCTCTCCCTTTTTCCCCCCTGATCTCCTCCAATTCCCTTTCTGTGCCCAGATTTTTTATCACCTTCTCTTACAACGCCTGAAATTCCCTTTCAGTCCTGAGCGAGCATCCCTGATCCGATTTTCCTTCTGTGCAGGTGCCTTTTGGGAGCGGAGCTTTTTTCGATTTTTTTTTCCGGCTCTTTTCCCCTTGTCCTCTTTCCCCAAACCCCCCCGGTCTATCCCCGTCCCGCGGTCATCCAGCCCCCAGGTGTGGAGGCTTCCCTACCTCGACTCTTTTTGCCCCTGTTTTTTTTCGCTTTCTTTCCCCCTGGATTTCCGTTTGTCGAGAGTGCCCGAGGGCGAAGCCCTGGGGCTACAGGCATCCCCTTTTCTTTTGACTTTGCCTCTCGGAGTCACTTTTTTTCCTGCATGGTGTTTGACAGGCCACGGGTTACTTCACCCCCCCTCGCGGAACACGCATGCAATACTTTCTTTGTTTTTCTCTCGTTTTTTTTTCCTTGAAATTTGAGTCATTGGATCCTCCGGATATGAACTCCGGTTGCTTCGACGTCGCCGTCGCCCTCCTTTCTTTCCCCTCCAATTTTATTCCTCGGCGGACCGATTCTTTTGCGACTAAAGAGCAGAAGCTCAAATTCGAATTTCCGTCATCTAGTTGGAGGATCCCCCCGTCTGCTCGTTAACTTCCCCTCCAACTTCCTTCCCCTTCTCCTTCGCATTTTTTTTTCCCCCCACTCTTTTTCAACCGTTTTATCAACTGTTCGATCCCGGTCCCCTGGCCGAGAAACCCTCTTTGCTTCCGATTTTTTTTCCCCCCACTTTTAGTTCTCTATAATCTCTTTTCCTTCAAGCTGAAATCTGCGTGGTTTTTGGAAGAACTATCTCTCTCTTTTCCTCCCCCTTGTGTTGGATCCTATTTCTTTTTTCCACTTTCTTTCTTTTCCCTTCTCTTAGGCGCTTTATTTTTTTTTGGGCAAGGTTCACCATCTCCTCACCTGCCGTCGCGTCCGCCCTGTCCTTTGCCGAGCGAAATCCTTTTTCTTTCTTCACATTTTCGGAAAACCGGTTTCCTTATCTGTTAGTGATTGTCGAACGTGGATCCGCCCCGGTAACTGGTTCCCCTAAAGAGCAGTTTTTGGACTACGCCGAGATTCACTTAATTCGGCCTTGAATATTCTCCTTTCCCGCCTTTTTAGTCCAAGGCCTAAGAGGTCGCAATCGGACTTCGCGTCCCGAGCGATGTCAGCAGATTCGCCCGTTCCTTTTTTTTTTTGCCCCTCGATGTTACCCCTTTTTTCCCCTTCGCCTCAACGGAAGGCTTTTTTCGTTTGTGCGTTCCGGCGAGATCGTGACTTTCAGCACCATTTTTTCCCTTCCTCAGGCTTTTCCCGACGCGGTTTTCCTTCCCGGCGGGTCCTTTTTCAACACCCCGGTGAGATGCCATCATCGCCCCTTGCTCTAGACTTCTTCCCTTGACAAAAATATAACAGCTACCCAAATTTGCGGAACGGAAACTGAGGTCTTCCTGCTCCCCCCCTTTTTTATGAACTTTTTGACTTCAGAAATTTTCGATCCGAGAAGTTGGCGCAGGACGTCCTCGTAGACCTACCGCGACAAAAGAGTCCCTTCCCTTACTTTTTCTTCTCTCTCCCCTCTACTCGTTGTACCAATAGTGCAAAAGCCTAGTTCTTCAACGTAGCAGAATCTAGGTGCTAGTGGAAGAGAGATCTTCTAGTATCTTGAGACCGACCCAACTTTCTTCCCCTTTCCAACCTTTTCTTTTTCTTCGTTATTGTCCTTTATAAGGTGCCTGACATCTAGACTTGTGAAAGATCTGAGGCTCCCCAGTATCCTGTCATCTCTTGAGGTTGTTTTTGCTCGCCCATCGTATCAGGTCTTTTATCCCTCCTTCAGGTTTTTCCCCCTTGTTTAGAGACGACTGCATGCTGGACCAACTTCCGTCGAGTTCCTTCGGCGTCACGTTCCCGGGATTTTTTTTCCTTCGCGCCCTGGTATCCCTCCGTCCTTTTTTTTCCCCAGGTCTTTCCTCCGCCCGTTTTAAGTGAACTCGGCACCATCGTTGGCGAAGACGATTTGCTCCGCACCTTCTTTTTCTTCCTCTTAGTCCTCTTTTTTTCCTTTAACGTGGTTGGGTGTTCTTAGTGAGATTTGTAGCACTTTTTCGCGAGGACCAGACATGGTTCTTTGGGAGCAGCCGGTCCGCGCCTTGTCACCGTGATGCCTCGGCTCAAAGCTTCGTGCTTTCTCGAGCTTTCGTTTCGCTCCCCAGCCTCGCTTTTTTTGCGAGTCTCGCCAACCCCTTTTTCCCCTTTCCCTCAAGCCTCCTCCCCTGACAATAGTCTGGCCAGAACGTCCTCGGATTGCTTCAGGCGATGCAGGCGATAGGTCTTTTAATCCCGCCCTTTTTTCTGTCCTCCCTCTCTATCACTGGCAGGTCCCAAAATCCGGTTTTTGAATGGGTCCCTCGCCAGTTGTCTTTATCATCGCTGTATTCTGCGCGGAAACCGGCTTTTTCGGACATCTTTCTTCCTCCCTTTCTCTAATTTTTTTTTTTTTTTTTTCGTTTGAGCCGAATTAGGGGGTATTTAGGTCATAGTCGCGCGATCGGGTCTCTGGGGCTGATTTTTTTTTTCCCGCTTTTCGTCCGCCTTTTGAGATTTCTTTCTTCTCTTTCTCTCCGTTTTTTCTCAATTTTCAAAAAGCTTTTTTCGCCCAGTAAGGCACAGGTCTCTCGCACTTGGACAGCAAAAAGAATTCATTCTACCCCGGCCGCGCTCACATTTTTTTTTCAGTTTCCGCCCCCCAAGCCCCCCTTTCGAAAAGGCGCTGCCCCAACGAGACAACTGCTCTCGGCCCCCCCCCGATTGGCGGCCACAGGTTGGTTATTCTCTATTCCGCTTTTTTTCCTTCTCGAACCTTTGACTATTTTTTTCCATCCACTACCTCCAGGTATGCATAGCCCGGCACGCCTTTTTCAATCCTCTGCTTTCTCGAGGACTATCTGCAGTTCTTCTTTGAGCACTTTTTCTTTTCTTTCATGACTTTCCCCCACTTTTTTTTTCCTTTTCCCTGATCAGCACTGACGGCTATAAGATCTCTAAAGACGCCACGACGGTCCTCCCCTGTGAAGAAATCCTACCATCCTTGGTGAAATGCAGTCTCGTCCCCCCTCTCTCTGTGTTTGTTTATTTCCCCTCAGACTACAATTTGGCATCTAGCTGCCGTGCAGCCGTGGCCTTCCCGAATAATCGGGCTCCGCGGTCCTATCCTTCCTGTTGTCGCCTTCGTCCCTTGCGTTTTTTCTTTTTCTTTTCCTCCTTTAGTATTTTCCCTCCCGATGACGTATAAGGGCGGCCGAGTTCCGCTCCGCGCCGTACCAATCGTCCCCCGTGCCGCCGTGACGTCGCCTCTCTTTATCCCCCAAGTTTTTCCGTTTCTTTCTTCCTCACCCCCCTTCGCACTGCGCTGGCGCGTAAACCAACGGTCCTGCAGGACTCTCAATAATTCGGCCGGGCTTGAAGCTCACCATCCCCCTCTTACCGATTCCCCTCTCTTTCACTTCAACTTCCGGAACCCCCCCTCGAAGCCTTTTTTGCGCACTCGCGAGCGTGCGGGCGCTCATGATCTCCCAGATCGCATCTGCAAGAGCTCCTCCCCCTGCTTTTTTCACTTTCCGGGGGGCTGGCTATTACCACGCGGAAAACCATCTTCGCCTTTCTCTTTTATAGCTTCCCGGGTCCTCTTGCGCCCGGTCTTCTCTGAAGTCCTCGACGTCAACGGGCCTTTCTTTCCCTTGTCGAAACCCATCCCTCTCCTATACCTTTAACTTTCTTGGAGTCCCAAGAATCGACTTCTTTCATCACCTGTGTGGCGCGGTCTATAGTTTCTGCAAGGAGATGCAGGCAAGCGCCTTATCTGTCCACTCTTGCCAGCCCCTGTTTTTTGCTGCATCCCTATTTTTTTGATCCGTCTCCGAGACCTGAACAGGGTAGTGCCCCCAAGGGGGCAGCCTGGGACAATGCTGAACGGCCCTACTCTCCCTCGCCGGCCCCGCCACCTGTCTCAATCTTGTTCGTCTATTTTTCTTCTTTTTCCACCCGTTTTTTTCCTTCAGGTGGCGTTTTTTTTTTCCTCTGATCTCCTTGCCGGAGAGAGGACAGTCTTCCTACCGGACTTTCTTCGGCCGCGGCGGCTCTCGCCGCCGGCCAGCTAGCAGTAAGCTCACAAGTGCTCGTGGCCCGTCTTTCCTTTGCTCACCACGGCCTTTCGTTTCCCTCCCCCTTCGGATTTCTCCACGCAGGAGGAATGTTTTCCAACATCATGCCTGGGGTTGGCCTCGGCTCGCCGTTCTTTCGCTCTTTTCAGACCAAAGGCGGCGTCTCCGGCAACTGTTTCCGGCCTTTTCTAGCTTTCTTTTTGGCCTTTTTTTCCATGGTGTCGGCGCTAGGCGGGTTTCTATACGCGCGCTAACTCGCTAGCATAATGCACGCGGTCTCGCGTCTGGGTTGACGCCACTATCTCTCCCCGCCGAGCTCCCCCAGAAGCTTCCTTCTGCTGTAGAGTGCGAGTAGCGCGCTTGTCTCGAGCCCGTCGCATACGATCGCCGGTGTTTTTCTCAATTTTTTTCACCCCCCCTTCTAGTTGCCATTCCCAGCAGTGCTTTGATCGCTAATCACGAGCTCTCGATGTTTTTTTAACCCCAGCGTCTGGTTTTCACCTTCTTCTTTGCGAATCCCCTTTTTCATTTATTCCTGAAGGCCCTCCACATAGATTCCTGTTCATCACGTCGGATTTGAGCTTATGTCTTGGCCGGCTGCTCTTTCCTCTTGTCCGCCGCCCTACAGACAACTCAACCCTTCATTCCCCCTTCTCCGTTGAGGTAAGCCTTCTACATCGTTGCAGACTAATGTCGCGCACCTTTCCGAATTCGTGGTTTTTTTCCCCCCAACGGACCCTCCCTAAGGACCTCTTCCCCTTGGATAGTTCGTAGAATTCCGAATGGTCACCGCGCTCTGCAGCATTTGGGACCTTTTTTGCCGGTGAAGCTCGGATATCCCGCTCCGCGGCCTTAACCCTACTCGGTATGTCTTTGTCGCCTTTTCTTTCCTCTCTTACTTTTTTTTCCCTCCTTGCAGCCAGCCAGGTGCGGTGGAAAGGATATTTAGTGGACATTCTCCACACCCCCTTTGCTGATGACGGCGGGCGAGAAATCGTTTAGCTCTCTTCCAATTTTTCTCCTTCTATTACCTTTTAAGACAGCGCCTTCCAAACGCCCTGCCCTCCGACCTTTTATGCTCAGGCGATTGCATTTTTCTTCATTTTTTTCCCCCCCTATATTGTCTGAACCATGCCCCATCTCGGCGCTCTGGAAGTCTGCGTCCTGTTTTTCATTTCTTCTTCTAAAGCGTTTTTCTTTCGGACCTTTTCCCCTTCTTTTGTAGCAGTCTTCTCTCAGATCCTTTGGGTGCACGATTCGCCCCCGTCTCTGATTCTTGATCTTGCTTTGTTTTTTCCCCTCTTCCAACCTTGGTGTTTCGATCCAGCTTTCGAATTCGGTTGGCGACGCCAGCCACTGTGGTCTCCTTTGCAACCCCTCGTTACCCCGGCTCTTCGGCCGGGATTTTTTTCCCCCCCGGCGCGCCTCCCCTCGTCCCCCCGGGACGGCTTTTGCTGCCGATTCCCCCCCGATTCGGCCCACGTAGGCATGTTTTTTCCTCGTCCCCCCGCTCTGAATCCATGCGCTCGCGGAGCCCCCGATGTCGAAAATTTTTTTTTTTTTTTTTCGTGCCCGGGTTCATTGCTCGCATGCCTCTTTTTCCATTTTTCTTCTCGTTCTCCCTTTGCGGACGTTCGCTGCGGGGTTCTCCGGCCCCCGGCGAAGGCACCGGATCTTTCGGATGTCGGCTCAAGCCTTTTTCCTGGCTTCAGCGCTTGAAGCGGAAGGCGTCTCCTCTTCACCGCGCTGGTTGCGGAGTCCCAAAAAGTGCCCTCTTCTTTCGTCTTTTCTCCTTCCGGGAGACCCCTTCGCGGAAGAATCGGTTGCGATGAAGGGCGATTCTTGCGAACTTTTTATTTTTCTGGCCCCAACAGAGCTCTCTCTCATGTGCCGCCCTGCGGCTTTACCGTAACCGGCCGCCAAAATCTTGGAATGGGGGCAGTTTGCAGTTTCGCCCTTTGCCTCTCTTATCGATTCGCTCGGACCGAAAAACTTTCTTGTTGCTTTCTTTGGTGTTTTCTTCAACCCCCCTCTTTGAGCCCGGCTTTGCCCTTATCGGGGGTATGCTGGTCACTTTTTCGCGCGATCCGGTGCCTTTTACTGTGGTCGAGTGCGTTGTCTCCGCCTTCGCCGCGGCACTTTTACTTTTCCTTTTTTAGCTCCCTCCCCCTCGGCGACGTGGTCCGCGTCACACGCATTGCCCAGTACGGAAACCGGATCCTGCGCTGACCAGCCATACCCCCCAGTGCTCAACCTCTCGCTCATGCCCTCGCTTTTTTGTTTTTTTTTTTGTAGTCTTTTTTTTCCCCCGAGCGACTTCAGGCGAACGGACTCTCGTTGCCCCCCCCATTCACGCGATTTGGGCGGCCCCCTGGTATGCGAGAGCCATCGGCCCTTGTGCTCGACCCCTCAGTTCGTGCGGCTCGTCCTTCCCCTTTTGTGTTGGCCATTTTTCACACTCCCTTGAAGCGCCCTCTCAATCTCGGCGTTCACGGACTATATGCAGGGGTCGTCGTTCCCAGTAACGGCTGGCCTGATGACCTCTGGAAACGTAATTTTGGACTCTTCGCACCCCCCGCATCGCGCCGTTCCCAGTCCCTTCGATCGCCCTCAGGGTATACTATGTTTCTCGCCGACGGCATCCTTTTTTTTACCTGCGGCCGGACTTCGGATCCCCCCCCCCAGCGCCCATTTTGGTCTTCCCGTTGCCTCCCCTGCCTCCCCTCGGAATGGACGGGCAGCCAGTGGAGTCAAACTCGAATCATTCGTTTTTTTTGAGGATCCTCTCATTGCCGGTTCTTTAGCAGAGTCGGCTCCCCCCCTTGACCTGGTTTCCCCTTTTTGGAACCTGAGTCGCGCGAGTTCGTGCTGCCCCCCTCTCTTCCAAGCCTTTGCACTTTCTAAGTGCCGGAAGTTTTCAAAGCATGTGCCGTCGGGCGACCAACTGGACTGCGTTGCACCCTCCTGTGGTTCTCTCCCCCAAGGTTCCCCTTTTTACTTGGCTTGAATTCAAAAACCTCATATCATGAAGACGAGACCTTTCGCCGCAGGTCGTGCACAGTCTCTAGATCACCGGCATCCTCGTCCCGACGCTTTTTCCCCTCTTGGCCTCCTTTTTTCCGTTGGGCTCTCCCAACCCCTCTAGCAATCGCTCCCCCTCGCGCCTCGATGTGCTCGTGTTTAATTTAGCGGGGGATCACGAGTGATGAGATACAAAGCGGTATCTAGTGGCAGGTTGAGTTTCCCTACTTTTCGCTTTGCGAGTTCTTAGAGGCGTTATATTAGCGATTCAACGGCCTTCTCTCACCCTAGAAAAAACGCTTATCAGAGTTTCTCATACGCCTGGTCATCCCTTCCACTTTGGTTCGCCCCAACCTACCCTATCCCGTTCGGTCTATGTTTTTCTTCAAGGCTTCGGGCCTCTCCCCTTTTCCGTGAGAGGTACATTCCCAGAAATGGGGCGAAATGATGGCCTCCCAAGAATGTAGGTGTGAATACGGCCTTATCCGTTCTATCCCTGAGCCCCCCGTAGGTTTTTTTTTTTTCAAATTTCCCGGTCAAGACCGTGAAAAGTCCACGCGAATAATTTCGGGTTCGCGAGTTCTTCTCACACCCGAAGAAGTTTTGGAGAGACATGTGGCTGTCCGGTTCCCCTGTCCCCCCTCTGTGCAGTTCCTTTCCCTTTCTTCTTATAATTTTCAGGAAACCTGCCAAGAAAGAGCAGAAGCTTCAACTCGAAGTGCTCGTGAACGTCCTGAGGAGGATCCCGACTTTCTTCTCTGTTTCAATTCCTTTCCCCACAGACTTCCCCGCACGATTTGACCAAAACGTCATGTTTTTTTTCCCGGAAGCTCTCTCTCATCCTTTATTGCGCTATTCCAAGAACCCTTCGATCCCCGTTCCCCATTGCCTGCCTTTTCCAGAGCTTCTTTTGGACTTGCTTTTTGCTGAGCCCCCCAAGGCTTAGCGTCTGCGCGGGTATCCCGCGATGCTTCGCTCCCCTCACCCCCCCCCCACTTTTGAGTCCTATCTACCTTCTTGTTGCTGTTGAGATCCGAAGTTTTTTCACCAAGACTACGAGTTAAGTGGCTGAGTAGGCTCTTATCGATCCCTCTCTTGCTCTCGTTTTTTTGGCTCCCTGCCCCTCCCCAGCGGCGAGTTTTCCTCGGCCATTTGCCGGGATAGAAGACCGTTTTTTTTGACTCGCGCCCCCTTCCCTTCTTCAGAACCCCCCTTCTTCCTTTTTTCCAACCGCTGTCTGGCTTGTCGAACGTGGAGCCGAAGTGCGGAGGGAGTTGAACGCTGCAGACGGCCGTGGTTCCCTGAGATGATTGCACCAGCTCTTCTCCTATGACCCTCCCCCCCTGGAATCCCGTGCGACAAGGATCGATGACGTTTTCGGTCGCCGGAGGCACCCCTCCGAGTTCCACACTTTTCCCCCCCATTTTTCCTTAGTCTTCTGACGATTTTAAAAATCGCGCGTCGATGCATGCGTGTCGAGGCGAGGGTTTGACGGTAGACCTTTCTTCTTTCCCCTTGGCCTTTTGACGTTTCCTCCTGGCGGACTGATTCCACGCCCCTCTGTGATGCCCCCGTGTCGCCCCAGGCTTGCCTTTGACCGCTCGGAGGGCGCTTGGCAGGCTCCCCCTGCCCTCCCAACCCCCCTTCCCCAAAATTTTTTTTTCGATTTTGAGGTAGTGTCCCTCTTCCAAACACCCGGCTGATGACCCTGCTTTCAGGTATAGAACTCGGTTCAGTTTTTTCTCCCGGAGACCTTTTTTTTTTCCCGCCCCTTCCTCTCCCTTGCCGCGCACCACAGCGCCCCTTGGCACGCGACCGTGATGATCAGGCTCTGCTCGACAGGACTTCTCCTTTTTACCTAAAGTCCACTTCTTTCCACTCCCGAGCAGAATAGCGGGACTCATTGTTAAGCGATGCGATCGTTCTTTCCTTTGAGAGCTAATCCCCAGCGTTTCCCTTTCCCCTTCTGTTTTTTCCCGACTATTTCTCTGAGTGAATTGGCCCCCGACCCTGACCGGCTCCTTTCCGTATATCGGAATGATCTTGATGGTGAGAGTCCTCGCCGGCCCCCGGCTGTTTTTTTCGTAGACTTAGTTGCTTGAGCGCAGCCATTTAGCCCGCCGCCTGCAACATGGTTCTTCCCACTTCGCGAGGCGGTTTCCTGTCGGGCTGTGCACTTCCCTTTTTTTTGAGCTGGGCCCCCCAGCGGACTCCGGAGGGATTCCCCAAGAGCGCCCCCAGCGACTGTCCTCCTTTCCCCCTTTTTCTTTTCCGACCCCCGAACTTCAGTCGGCCTCCTCGCACGGCTATTCGAGTTTTTTTAGCCCGGGCTTCCCCTTCTCCGAGTTTTTCTGAAGTTTGAGCTTGTAGTCCTTCTAGGACCAGCACCTTCGCTGCTGGGATCCGCGTCCGCCAGTTGGTCACTCTTCCCCCTTCCCGGCCGTCGTGGCTACAGTAGGAGCCGTTTTTTGTCTTTATCGCGTGCCGGACGTCTCGCGATTTTTTTCCTTCTTTTCTTGCAATTTTTCAGATGTCCTAAGGCCCACCCTGCAGCGTAGCGGCAAGAGGAGGGGATTGCCGTCTTTCTTGCAGGAGAACCTGTATGTAGTCTGGGCCAACACCCGCCGAGCCCCTCCCCCCGACCCCTGGTGCCCCTTTCTTTTTCAAATCTTCAACCGTAGACCCAAATCTTCGTGGAATGTGGCTCTTAGCAGTTTCGCCTTTTTTGCCTGGGATCGATTGTCGCTCGGAAACCGGGCCTGCCCCCCTCGGCGGCCTTGCTTCAGCGTCCCCCCTTTTTTCTGGCTCTTTCTCTCATTTCGTTTCTTTAGTAGCTCCCGTCCGGTGTCTGTGTACTGGGCGATTTAGTTGTGACGCGCACACGCTTTCGCGGGCCAAGCTTTGAGATTCTTTCCCCCCTCCTCCTCCGTTTTTTGTTGGATTTCTCCCTTTTTTTTTTTCCAAGCTCCTCCATCGCCCTCTCCGGACCTTATTTACAAGCCATACCCCAGAATTCAGTCTTACGCGCTCCCAGCTCGCGGTGGATGTCGCTGTGACGCCGACCTATGTCCTTTATGACCCATTCCTTTTCGCGCGTCCTTCCCCCCCAAATCCCCTTCTCACGGACCCCCCCTGATTGGGGAGGCCCCTGTTACGGCTGCGCGAGACTCTCGTGCTTCGAACCTCGCACGTAGTGCTTCTCAGACTTCTTTTCCCAATTCCGGTCTCCTGTTCGCCCGTAACGCGCCAATTCCTCGGCTTTATTACTCTTTAATATATGAAGGGGCTCGTCGGTTTCAACAGTACGTGATGGCATATGCCTAACCCGTTCCCCTTTTTTCGATCCCTTTCCGGTCGTCTTCACTGCCCAGGCGATAAGACACGACGCGGCTATAATGTGAGCTCCGAAGGCATCTGGTTCCCCTTTCCCCGAGGACTGATTCAATCCTTTTTTCCTTTCTCCCCCCCCCCCTCCCTTTGCCCTCACGACGTAAATGCGGCCCCATCGGCATGCGCGGACGTGCATCGCTTCAAACTGAATCACGCTCCGAGTAGTCTCATTTTTTCTTTTTCACCCCTGGACCTCCCATTAGATGTTTTAGTAGCCTGTTGTTTATCAGATGCCGTAGGCAGGGCGGTTCCTGTTAGTGAGCGCAGGCTCTCGCCCCCAAATCCGGGCACCGTGCCGTTCCTACGTCACCCTCACTTCTTGTTTTCCACGTCTTTTCCACACTCTCCAACGCATTCGACTTTGAGCTGGAGCGAAACCCTGAATGAAGGACCTGATTATCGGCTGGTTCGCTGACGCCTCAACACCCAAGCTCCTCTTTTTGCGTCTTTTCCTCGCCCTGGCGCTGCCTCCTTACAAGACGACGCGAACCAGTGTTGCCGCCACTATCGCGACGCGTTGTTCGGTTTTTTGATCTAAGGATCTCCACGATACTCATCGCTTCCTCCTAGTCTTTTTTCTTTTACTTTTTTTACAACCCCTTCTTCCTAGCCCGCGGTCCTGGCAGGCTGGTAGAGCACCGTCTTCCCGTAGGCGTTGTCTGCGCGTTTGGGCGCGGCGTTGTATTCGAGTACTCCTAGAGCCTTTTTTTCACGATTGTCCTCTAGCCCCCTCAGAGTCCGTCATCAGAGAAAGGGTTGGAGAAGGTAAACCCCTCGAATCGTTTTCCGCACTGTGTGGCAGAGGTTCCTATCATTTTTTCTTTTAGCGCCCTTTTGCATGTTTTTCCACGGCTTCCCTGATTTTCAGAAACTGTATTTGTTTTCCTCCGGCCGCGTTGGTTATCCTGTACAGAGCTTCCCGGCGGTCGCCAAAGGCGTCCCCTTTCATGCCTGTCTTTTTTCCGATCCTTTTTGAAACCTCCCCACTCATCTGTGCTCGCTGAGTTCGTCGGTTGGAACCCCGTAAGTAGTAGAGTGGCGCGACAGGCTGACACGCCGGGTTCGCTCTTTCCACCCCCTTCTTTTTCTTCGACTTTCTCCCGGATGCTGCGGCCAGATTCTCGTCCTTGCCCGAAAAGAGCAGAAGCTCCCCTTCGAAGTGATCGTGCCCGCTCATAGAGGAGGATTTCCCATTCCGTATCTTCTTTTTCCAACTTTCCCACAGTCCTCGTTCCCCGTATCCTCCCCCCCCCCGGATGGTCCACCCCGGCCTGCCTGGGTTAGGCCCAGCGTTCCTCGTGATGAGTTCAAGACCACCTTCTTCGATCCAGGGCCACCTTGCCGGCCCCTTCCGAGCCTTTTTTCATTCTTTCCTTGACGTCTGAGCCTTTTTTTGAGATGGCTCTACCGCGGAGATACTCGCGCATATCCTGCACGCTCCAGCTGCGTCTGGTGGCCCAGACCCTCTTTCTTTTCTTTTTTCCTCTTTTTTTTTCGCTCCTCCCCCGCCTCCGCGTGAGGATGTAGTGAGCGACGGGATCTGCACAGCGCACTCCCAAAGCTAGCGCTTGGGGGGGTCCCTTCCCCTCTACTTCGCCTTCGGAAGTATCGCAGACGTGTTCTGAGAGCGCCATCCCCTTGGCGCTCGAGCGCCCCCAGGCAGGCCGTGGTGGTGCCCCTTCCCACCTTTTTTTGTTCTTCGAACTTATTGTCATGGTGGAAAGTGGAACGAGCAGGACTGCCGTCTCCTCCGCGATCTTTCCTTTTCGAATCCTGCTTTCTTGATGTCCCCTTTCTCTTTTGGAATTTTGAAGAAAGGATCCGAGCTGCGAAGTCGGGACTTTGGCAAACCCGAGCGAGGTCAGAAGATCGACACCGGCGTGCCGCCACTACTTGACGACTTCTTTTCCCCACAAGGACGACAGGATTGAATGCGTTCCCCCCGGTTTCCGCGAGGGCTCGTGAAGGTAGACACAGCAGAATGCCCCGGCGGGCCGCCTTTGGCCCTTATGGTGAAGCTCGGTAGTCCTTTCATAAACGCGTCTTTTTTCCCCCCCCTACATCCTTTCTCCCCCTTTCCCAGGGCTTTTCCGGCGCGTGCCTGAATCAGTTCTCCTCCCCCGAAAAACTATAGACCGGCCCACCAAGCGGAAAGAGTAGAGGTATGACATTCTCCAACACCTGGCGTTTTACGGCGCGGAAGGCCCTCCCTCGATCTTTTCTTTCGGCTTTCCGTACTCTGAAAGCGCCCCCGACCCAACGCGCCCTGCAAGCACTAACTATGATCAGGCGATGCTTCCAGGCTTCGTTAGAATTTTCGCTTGTTTCCTCAACTAGTTCTTTCTTTAACCTCAGGACTCTGATCATAGTTGTCGCATGTCGATCAACGGTCGATCTCTCGGCAATAGGCTTTTTTTTTTCCCGAGTCGTTTCTTTTTCTAGTATCGTCTTATTATGCAAGACTCTCGGAGTCTTTTCTTGGGTTGTTGAGCTTCGCAAGCCGATATTCAACTCCCTTCAGGCCGTGGGTGTCTCCTTCCCTCTTTCTTTCTCCTTCTTGTTTCTCTCCAAGTGTGGCGCTCCCTGACCCTTTTGCAAATAAGAGCGGAGGGTGCCGTAGGCGGCAAGGTTTCCCCTTTCTTTACGCGCGCCGGCGTTACGAACTCGGCCGCCTGACGGTCCCTTTGCGCTTCCCCCCCCAGAGCCGAATGTGGAATAGGGACCGTTCGCGCCGACTGTAGGGAAGCAACCCAGAATGATTTCTCCGGAGCCCGCTGCTTCTTTTCTGCCGGGCTGCACGTTGCGCGCATGCCTGATTTTTTTCTTTCTCGTCTGCGGTCGTCAATTGGCGACGTGACCATCACTTTCGATGCTGGGCGCCTTACGGTCCTTCGGCAGGTCACCTGCCCGTAGGCTTGCTACACAAGTCTGATCTTTCTAAGAGGCTTCGCCCCTTCGACCGCGCAGTATTTTTTTAGTGCGGTTCTCGCAAAATTTCCCCCGGTTTTTCCGGTCATCGATGCCTCCCCCCTGTGCTTTCAAAGAAGAATCCCGGGCTGTCGCGTTTCGTCTCAGGTCTCGACATGTATGTGTGCCTGTGCCCCCCCCGCTACGAGCCTCCACGAATTCTTTTTGTTAGCGTCCCCCTCCCGCGAAGACCCACCGGTGTCGCCCCCCTTCGTGGAAATGTTTGGACGAGAAGCAGTTTTTGCAGAGCGTCTTGATTAGAGCTTCCCCCTTTTGTTCCCCCTTTTCCCCCATCTCTTCTCCCCCAGGAGTTGGGCCTTGAGAGCTTCGAGTGAGGCACTGCATCGTGGGTATGGATTTTGTCATAGTCGCTCCTAGACGGTTTCACGGTCGATTTTCTTTGTGAAGCCTCCTCCG
>Ga0179593_1430245_pt1 | contig 23930 bp, 27 predicted proteins | sample CZODoug2_1_08_16_FD_185931 | JGI IMG/M metagenome (GOLD analysis project Ga0179593, IMG submission 185931) | Vadose zone soil fungal communities from Angelo Coast Range Reserve, California, USA - CZODoug2_1_08_16fungal (PacBio error correction) | ecosystem: Environmental > Terrestrial > Soil >... | reverse complement strand
CTCGGTCTCTTCCTTTTTATGGCGGAGCGACGGCATGAACCCGGTACCGGGTTTTGCGGACTTTCCTACTCGCTCACGAACAGTAACAGGCCCTCTTATTTCTCTCCCAGACGTGGCTGCATCCGAGCTGTTGTACTTTGTCTACTACTTCCTGCGTCACGGAACCTGACTGTGTGAGCGTGTTCTCCTTGTTGAAGCCTTTTTGCGTTCCTCCCATTAACTTTCTCCCGTGCTATCAATGACTTCACGACCGACCATAACCCTATTTACCGTTCACTTCAAAGAAGCAGAACCCTTACGTTTGAGCCGCCGAACCCCCTTCACCGCTTTCATTTGCAACCCCCTCCGCGCCACCCCTTGCGACGGATTTTTTATGCTTTTGAATACACAGTCCGTGACACGTACTTCCCAGTCGTTCCGGTCCCCACTTCTTGGTAATCCAATTCCTGCCGGTTTCCCCCTCCCTGTACGTCTTCCTTTCCCTTAGACGCCGGACAGGCGTGGAGTCCCTCAATTTCCCCCCGAATTTCCTCCTCTTCCCCTTGTCCGGCTAAACCGGCACCGTTTGCGCTCCCCATAGCTCTTCCCGGAATCCGAACCAGTCAATACACCTCCAAGCGTTGCCGACTACCTGAAATAACATATTCAGCTCGGTAACAACCCCCTGCCGTCCACGGCCCGCTGACCCCCTTGTTCCGTGCGCCAACGCCCCCCTTGATCCGGATTTCTCCTTTAAATTCCCCTCTTCGCAAGCGATTTCCGTCTTGTCCTCAGCGACCTGGACGTCGTTACCGTTCTGAGGAAATCTCCTCGTCCCTTTTTTCCGCGGCAACGTCGTCCCATACCAAATTCCCATAATCCTCCCTTCCTGGCTAAGGGTCGGGCTGCGAACCCTCCCAACCACACCAATGCGCAAGGCGGGCGACCTTTTTTTGTCTCCACACCCCACAGTCTTCGTTTTGTCCCCCCTCCGTGTACCGTCCTCCTTCCCCTTTCCCCCCTACCAAGGTGAACCCCGTTCACTCACGGGCCTAGTGTCAGATTTCTTGTAATTTTAACCTCTTTCGGTCTTTCCCTCCTCTCCTGTCAAAGAAACTCAGCGGCCGTTTTTTGTCCCTTAGACCATTAGCTCCGTGATGCCAGGTTCTATGCTTCATCTCCCCTTCTTGATGGGCTGACAACGGGTTTTCCACTAAATAACGCGAAGTTCTTCAGGGTATTTCAATTCCAAGGGTTTTCGCGAGTCCTCCCAGTCTGCCTTTTCCTTGACGAATTGCCGCCGGTCTTTGACCAGGCCTGACTGCACCCCCCCTTTTCATGACTTGCGTATCTGCCCATACACCCCCTTATAGATTGGCAAGGGATACGCTGACTTAACGTCCCACGAAGCCCTTGGACGAGCGCCCTTCTCCAGCCCTATTAAAGGAACTCATTGTGGCCACAACACTTCAATGGCGCCCCCCCCTTCCTATTGGACTATTCTCATCTCGTTACTGTGATGAGCCCGTTGTCCGACTCCTTAACCATTCTTTTTTAACCTTGATCGGACTTGTTAACAAGGGACAGCTGTTGGAACTCTTCTCAAAATAGTTTTCCCTCGTTCTCCTTTTGAAGACAAAAGCACCTTTATTCGGCGTGTAATTTCTCTTCTTTCCCTCCAAGACGGCAGTTTGGGAGACGTATATATGTGTTTACACTTCCCTCTCAATAATGTCCGCGCAATCATTCCTTCCTCGACAATCCTTGTTAGTGTGAGCCCGAAACTAAGTGGGGACCACCTTTCTTCTTCCCACCTACACAGTTTTAACCGGTAAAAGGTGACCTTTCTTTGTAACTTTCTTCTTCTTCCCAGCTTTCCCTACTTCCAATCGTTTTTCCCACAAGGAGGCACTTCTCCAGTTGCATGCCCTCCCCCCCAAAATTTCTGGGCCCCCCTCCCTTGTCGATTGGGCGCCCGCGAGGGTCTCTTGAGAATCCCTCCTCCTTGAGGTGCATCAGCCCGGCGACCGGATCCCTTGTACGTCGCCTTCTTTCAGACTTAAGAACTCCCCCTCACTTGGATTTCCCCCAACTTGATTGTTCTCCGTTCAGACTCTCTCCCCTTCTAGCTTTGTCTTTTAGGACAGAGGTCGTCTCTCTTCAATAGTCACTCCCTTTTTCCTTTTGTCTCCATCTAAAGGCGGGTCGTTCCGCGGGGACCTTCTTCTCATAAGGGCCTCCTTTCTTTCGATTCGTTCTTTTCAGTCGGGCTGGTCTATCTGATTTCTGTCATCGTCTAGTCGCGCCCGAGTGCTCTTTTTTAGCTACTCCTTGATCCACGAGGCCCCGCAAGTTTTAGCAGGTGGTAGTTCAGGTGGTACCTTGGGTTTTTCCACCGGTTGTTCCGTCTGATCTTTGAATGACATCTTCTTTTTCTTTCCTAAGACACCACCCCTGACTTGCCCCGCCGCAAGAGTTGACTCGTGACTTATTTCCTTTTTATGAATTTTCTTTCTCGATACAGGGAGTTCTGGCTAACGACCCCCCCCCCCATTACAGATTGAGATCTTCGTCCAGCACACCCCGACTCTTCATTCTATTACAGAAATCTTTTTTCATTTCCCTTTCTTGCAGCACTAATCTAGCCCCTTTCTTGTTTCGCTTTTTACGTTTGGTCCTCCCATGAGATGTCCCCCCTTCTTCTTTTTCAGCACCCCGCCACCCTTCCTCTACCTTGCGGTCCATGACTTTATTGAAGAACACGCCGCGTGGGCGTGTCAGACCCGTAGAGATTCTTTTCCCTGAAGTTCTATCCCTTCCTGTCGAGCCCCGAGGCCAGTTGCCACTTGTTTAAATTCTTCGTTTGGCCATGGCTATAATTCGGCCCGAGATTGGTGCTCGAGCTTTGGTTTTTCGCCCTTGATTCTGGCTAGCTTGCGCGGCTTTTTTCTCTGCCAGTACGCCATCTTTTTTCGCCCTTTTGCCGGCGGGAGGTTAAGCCATCTATCAGTACTCCCCCCTCCCTAACGTTGTTTTTCTTTGCTCATTCATTGCTTAACCTCCGGCCGGCTGACGTCCCTTCCCCCCTCCTTTTTTGTCCAGGCGCCAGACCCTTATTACTCTGAAAGGCTCACCTTGCGCTTTCTCCTCTCCTTATGACAGAGATTTGGATAATCTACCCCCCTGAAAGCGAGATTACTGCCAACTGGCCTCCGCCCAGGTTTCGTTCCGGTAGTCTTCTTTTCAAACTCAGGCTATATTGTCTCGTGACAACCCGCAACCCATTTTCATGGGATTCTCTATGTGCCGCAAGTGGTCTTTGCCCGTTTTCAGACGTTTTCATATTCCCCCTCCGAATACCCAATTCAACGCACGCGAACCCTCCCAGGTCTATCGATCATCTGCCTGCCCCCCCAAGAACCCAACTCTTTTCCCGGTCTGATCCTCGACACTTTTCCCCGTCGGTTGGGTGTTTTTGACCTCTTTTTTACTGTCCTCGTCCGTCGAGTTGCCGAATTCCCTTCTTTTCTAAAGCCTCCCGCACGGCGGTCACCCCCAACTCCCCACGCCTTCCATCTGTTTCCCTTTTTTCGTTTCAGTTTCTCCGGCGAGTGACAGACTAGGCGTCATCATTCATTTCACCTACGCGTTGGCCCCGCACGCCCAACTTTTGCTTCCAACTTTCTTTTTCAATTTAGCGTCCCGCTCACCTTCGAGGCAGGTGTTCCTGACCCACCTTACCCCCATGCGAGCCTCTTTTGACCCCCCCTCCGACCTTCGTCCCCGCACTCTCTTTATGATCCGGGTCTCCCTTTTCTCATAAATATCCGTTCCCGGCATCAGCATAGATGGATTTTCCTCTTTAAAGTATCCCCAGCTCGTATGTCGGATTCCTGAGCTCCGCCTCCCTTCCCTCTTTTTGGACTTCTCTGCTTCATAGTACAAATCCACGTTGCAGGATCATACGTGGCCTTTTCTGATTGAACTCTTCATGCCTTTCGGACGCCCTCTCATGTCGGCTCTTTATGGCAAGCTATTGAATTTAGCAATATCCCCCCGCCTAAAGTTCCGGGCCAGATCGACCACCGGGCTCTTTTTATGAAAGTTTTGGATTTTGTGTTTGAGGACGTGCTTTTAGTCCTAGGTAGTGTCCTGAGGTCGCTTTTTTTGAGGAAAATAAATTCCGCCCTTCCTTAGGTTTACCGGTTCGCAACTTTTTTTTCTTGGACCTGGCCTCACTAGGTGATTCGGTCAATCCCCCAGCAATTTGCCATTCCTTCGGATGTTTTGATTGCTCTACCGTCATGTATGTATACTTTATGTTTGGTTTCACCACGCCCCTTTTCCTCGATTTATTCTTCTTCTGCCTCCGTCAGTGAAACGTTTCTTCAGTCTCACACCGCACCGGCTACCCTCACGATGACCCGCTTCTTTCCCAGCCCTCCCCCCCATTAAGCCCTAGATTCACACGCCACTTCACCCCCTCCGACAGCACTTGAGCCTTTTTTTCTCTTTTTTTCACCTTTCCTATGTATTTTATTTGCAGACAACAAGGACGATCGAATCCGGAAGTAGGGGATGTCCGGAGGTGAGGCAGCCGCCTCCCACCCCCCCCCCCCCAGGAGATTCTTTTGCCCTTATTGTTCTGTTGGTCTTTTTACGTCACTTTTGCACTTCCCCACTTTCGTAGAGACCTTTCCACCTCTTTTTTAGCGGGCTCCATCGTGAGTTTCAAGGAGGTTCCTTTTTTCGGTCCCCCAGGGATGTTTTCCTCTGTCATGGCCTCTTTGTCAGTTGGCCCTACTTACACCCTCGGGTCCAATGTCTCGTTTTGACCCCTTCCCGGTAGCTCCTTCCTTGACAGGCGATCTGGCTTTCACCACTCTGACTCATGGCGACGTTTTCCGACTTCCGGGGGCAGTTTGCTTTTGCAACTTTTCTCTTACTTGAGGGCTAACCTTCCGACCCCCCCGCCTGATCCTTCAATGACCCCTTCTTCCTGATTTTGCCAAGCCCAGGTGTCCCGACGCGGGTATTTCCCCTCTACATTATTTCCCGGTGTCTGGCCCTCTCCTTGTTTTATTGCCCAACACCGTCACGAACGTTTTGCCCCGATTCCTGGATCCCTGCATCTTTCCATTCATTCCCATCTATCAACGCGCTTTAGTTACCTTTTTTTCCCCCAGGTTCCCTTTAACCCGTCTTTTTTATTGATGTTCCATCATTCACGAACTAGCTGTTTTGTTTTTGTGGCCCCTGGTCGCCCGCCGTTTACATATTTCTTCTGTGATGCCAACGGAAAATGTTCTTTCGGAAGGTGATTCCATGGCCGGTCGGCTGACCGCCTTTTCTTAGGTTCACTTCCCCTTTTTCCCCGTTCCCATTGACTTCCGGCAATTCCCTCTGAAGGACGTTGCGTCCCCTCCCTGTTCCCTGCCAGGCTTACCGTGACTTACTGAAGAAATGTCTCTCCTTATTCTTATTTCAATGGCGTTGACTGCGTCTTGCCAGTTTAGGACTGCATTTATCTTTTCCCCTTCATAGTTTCCGCCCCCCGGTTCCCTCTGTGAAGTTCCGTCCTTGTTCAATGCCATCGCTGCGTTGTTTCATGCTAAACGTAGGGGTGCTGTTCTTTTGCCTTTTTTATTCGCCTCCAAGGTCTTGGAGGGAAGCTGTTATCAACGCCTTTACCCGTTCCTCTTAGGGGGCAACCCCCTGCGACGTGAAGACAGGTGTACACAGTCCCCGTAAGGTGAATGTGATGCCAATCGACTGTGCTTTCAAGCTAACTCCGTTTTGATTCACCTTTTACTTACGGTTTTGCCCCGCCTGGCTCAGCCGTCCACGGGTTGCGTGTCCTTTGGGACGTAACTTTCGTTTGGATTTTGATTTCTTGGCCCACGGACGGTTGTCGTTTGTGGGCACGTGAAGGTTCCCATGTAGGTTTACTCGGCTTACACGTCTTTTGCTCTCGCCTTCCTTGTTCCGATGACGCTGGCAGAAACGCGGCTTACCCCCACTTTTCGTGGACCCCGCTAACAGGAAGGTTGGAGGGTTCGTGTCCCCCCCAAGATCCCCATCGCTGATTCATGACCAGTCTTTTTTATTCCGTCGCCTACTCGTGACGTCTTCTTGAGCTCTTAGTCTGCAAGGTCTCCACAGCCCCCCCCCTTTACCTTGTGTTGTTTGTGGTAGTTAGTCAGTCCCGAAGATTTTAGTCCTCTATTTCATCTCTACGGGTTTTTTGATCTTGAATCAATCTCTGTAGAGCGACCTGCCCTCCGTCCCTAGGGTTTGCTGACTGCGATAATCGATTCCCCACCACCTAAACGTTTCACTTTCTTTTCCTTCGATGGTCTCACGGGCCATGAGGAGATTGTTAAATAGCTGTCACGTCCGCTGAGACCTTTGCCAACCCTCCCTTGTCCTTTGAGCTTGTTTACAGTCACCCCCCGTGCAGCAGGACCTCTGTGCGGGTCCATCTCCCGTGACCGTTCCTGCTCCATCCCTCCGGAAGAACGAAGACACCCAACACCAGGCGGACACGGTCACTTCCCCCGACGCTACCCCCCAGCGCTCTCGACTACATTCACTCACCTTTGGCACCCTTAGTCCAAACTTCCCCCCGCCGACATTATCCTTCGTTTTAGCTCCGCTCCGTCCGTACTCCCTGTCTTAATGGCACCTTGATTCTCGGACTTTAGGCCGTGGATCCCCTCCTCCAAGTTTATCGACTTTCCCATCGCTCCACTTTTCAGGTTCTTTCTTTTTTTCCCCTTCAAACTCTGGGTCAGGCAACCCTTTTTACACCTTCCCAGACCTTCTTTCACTTTTTAATTCGATTTCATTCGAACAGTCATAAGGACATTACCCCCTTCCCCCCTTGGAATCTCCCGGACTACAGCTAACGCCCCTTTCTCAAACCGTTGCCCCCCCTTCCCTCCCAAGTCATTTTCACAGGATCACCGAAAAGGCGTTCATACATGTGTAAAGCAATGATTACCCCCCCCCCCCACCCCCCCCCACCCCCCCCCCCCCCCCCCTCGTATCTTTTTTAGATCCCCCCATCTCTTTCTTCCCTTCGTTAGGCCGGCGTTCAAGTTCAGCCTGACGTCGTAACCTTCTGGTCCTCCCCCTCAACTTTTTCTCAGCATACACGGGTAACCTCCGCATCTCTCCATTTTAGACGGAGGCCCCCTCCTATATTTCACGGCTGGGCTGACCCCGTGCTTTCACCACTTCCCAGGCCGTTGCTCTTCCAACTGCGGCAAGCGACCATCCCTCCGCCCCCTGACACGGCCACTTTAACTCAACGCTCCCCATCTGAGTTCTGTTGTAACCTGGGCCCCTCTGCGTTCCTGGACCCCCCTCCTTCCCTGGGCAATTCAACTTTTTGTTGTTTTGTTTGTGGGGTTTTCTGTTTTTGGGACTTCCGACAAACTCCTCTTAATTTTCCCCCCTTTTTCTTCCTCCACTGGGTAGGAGGAATAGCCGCATTCTTTTCCCACTTTGGGGTGCCACTAACCTATTCATTTCCTCCTTCACCAAGTCAGTGTATCCCCTCTTGAATCCTCCTTTCTCTCTTTCCTTTAGTTTATGACACCCCCTCCTTTTTCCTCCCCACTTTTTTCTTCGTCGATCCACGTCGCCTTGGCATTTTGCCCTTGTAATCTGTGTTCATTCAAACCGGAAAGAAATTTGGAACTCTTCATTTCCTTCTTCCCGGAGTCCCCCTTCCCATTTTGACACCACGGGGCCCCCCACCCATTCCCCTTGCAGTTTTTCCCCTTTCTTGAAGTTATCCAGTGAGGCTCCAGAGACCCAGCTCGCTCGATCCGGTCCTTTTTCCTTCTTAGCATTGTAACCCTTTTATATTCCCCCCCTCTTCCCCGTCCCTTCATGATGATCCGTAGCCATCTTTCATTGTCTAGAATTTCTCCACTCCTATGTTATGTAGGGGTTTTCCCCCCCGGATACCAGCATCGGCAGGCTTTGGTCGCGTTTTGTTTCGTGTTCCCCCGTAACCCTTCGAAATCCGGTTCCCTCTCCATCAAATGCCTCTATCTGACGCACGTTTCTTGATGTTGAGTCCGTCAACCTAGTGTGTTTTGCAATTCACTCCCGTTGTCCGACCCACCCCGTTCCAACGTTTCAGTCCTCTTCACTTTAACCAGCCCTCTCTAGTAAATTAGGACTTCTTCAAGTCCCTCCCGGTCCCCTGACCTCACCAGGACCTTCCCGTTTAGATCTTTCCCCCCTTCTTTAGCGAGGGTCGCGGAAGGGGAGCTTTTTCTTCCCTTACGAACTTTCGACCGCCCTTATCTTTAGTAGACTTCCCTCCACTTACAATCTCATTCCTTATTCTTCTTCCCCCGTAGCGAAGTTATCGTTTGATCTCACAGTCTCCCTACTTATGTTTTATTACCTCCTGTGTTAGAACCCTGAACCCTCTTCTTTTTCTATTTCTCTCTCCCACTCGCCATCTGAGAGGCTCCGGGCGTGGGCACTCCTCCCGTTCCCATGTTTAGTGCCCTCCTCGGGTTTGCAGGTGTCTATTTTCCCTTCTAGGTTTCTTCTATCCACCTTTCTAGCGTTGAGATATATCTTTCTTCACTTGGATCCAACCCCCCCTTCGTGAAGGGGCACGCTCCTTTTTGCCCCCTCTCCGTCTTTTCCCCAGAAATTAGGAGTTATATTTTCCCTATACCCAACCCAGTACTTGAACATCCAGCCCTCTTCCTCCCTCTGGACCCTTTTTGCCGGTTTGGTTCCCGGACCTTTTTATATGCGTACCGTTTGATTCCTTTACTACATAGACTTTAAAAGAGACATCTCTTCCCTCACCCCTCCTTTCCGGTCGATTGATAAGCACGGCTCTTGTTTTTTTTTTTTCTTGTTTGCGCGATGATCTCGAGTCAGAAGGTTTTTTTCGCGTTCTGCTTTTCCACCTTTCTTCACTGTCGGGTGGTTGAAAGACCATTTGCTACCCCCATTTCCTGGAAAGACAGTTCATTTTTCCTCCCTCCCAAGAGTGGGTTCCTAGACATCTCGCCTGTCTCGTTTTCTTCTTTCCTTCTGACGGACCCCCTAACAATTCTTCTGAAAGTGGCATTTTATCTCTTTCCAGATAGTCGTTATTTTTTTCTCCCCTGCTTTCCGATAGGCTATACCGCCTGTGATTCTCTGGTTTTGACATTTTTTGATAATTTTGAGTGCCACTTCGTCTGATTTTGCGCAACTTACTCACCCTTTTCTTGAAGGCGGATTTCGTTCATGCCGATCTCTTCTTCCTGCCTAACTTTTTTGATCTCTATTTCTAGACTTGCCTTCCTGCAGCATTCTGTTTCCACTCCAGGCGGAAAGTCCCCCTTTTCAAACTCTCCCTTCCCTACCAACCCTTGCCCTCCGCGTTTGTTAAACCCTCTTCCGATGGTCCTGTTGTGAGTTTATTACCCTCCCTCTCGCTTTTCTTTCTTCCCTTTCCGCAAACACTTTCATTTCTCCTCTGGTTCCGATGGTATCCACTCCCCTTCTCTTATTGATTGACAACCCTCCCCCATTTTTTCTTTGTTCTCATCTCCTGTTTCTAGGTCGAGGCCTTTTTGCTTAGTGCATCTCCCACGACATCTTACCAAGACCAGGGACACCCGAACACGACGATCTTTCCCCCCGTTTGTTCCCCCCCTGACTGCACCGCTGAACCCCCCTCTTCCTTCCCCCTCCCTGAAGAGGTTTTTTTGTTTTGCTTGCCTAGACGTCTACTGTGAGTTTATTTTCTTTACCAGTAGTTATAGCTCCCTTCCTGTAGCAGACCCCAAATACCCGCACTTCACTGCGTCATTCTTTTCTGATCTTCCTTTTTCTTTCTTAGGATTAAATCCTATTTCGTTTTTTTCCCCCAGCTTGACCCAGTTCTAGTTTCTGCCTGTCAACCCCGTTCTTCCCCCCAATGCTGGGCCAAGAGATCAACTCTTTCTCACTTCTGCTTCCCTCGGGCGTAGACCCCCCTTAAAGACCCCGCTCTGAACAACCCGTCTTTCTTTAACTCCCTTCCTCCTACTCTAAAGGGGAGTCTTTGCCCCCCCAACCCACCCTTTTTTTTTTTTTTTATTGGGGATTACGCTCGGAAGTTTATGTGCCTCCCTTCTCCCTCCTGATATGTCTTATTCCCTTTGATTGTGACGACTGGTCTCCTACGATTTGTGAAGTGATTTAGTTTTCGACTTCTCCTATCTTCCCCGTTTGTATTGCATCCTTACTTCCTGCTAGTAATGAAGTACGAGGCCCCGGATACGTTAACTGATCTCTGTTTCCTTTTCACCCTTAGTAGCCTTTCCTCCCCCCGTCGAACGCACAGTTTTTACGATCTCCCCCTTGGACCTTTCTTTTTATTTAAGTTGTTCGACTTATCTTAGAAGAGAAGTTCCTCTCTTCTCTCGCCTTCTTTATAAACTAACGTTTAAGCCCCCTTTTGATTAACTGTCCTTTTCGTACATTTGGATTGAGGCGACCCCCAACAGTAACCATCTTTTTTGGATGAGTTCTCAACCCCTATCTATCGGTAGTCGTTCCTTGGAGTGGATATAGACTTTGATGTGTACGCCTTTTCCTATTTCCAACACTTCCAGTGAATAACCTGAATCAGGCAGTTTCTCCCTAATTAACTCACGTCCTGCTATCCTTTCTGTTTCCACCAGCGTCCGATTTTTCCTCCGTCCTTCCCCGTACTTCTTGAGGTATGACGCTTTCCCCTCAACCAAGGATCGCATACTTGTCCAACGGCTCGAGGAACCGCCAGGGTAGAGGCCTTCCTGTGAAGGACGGGATTGTAGCTAGTTCCAAAGTCAGCGGTCCTTTTTTTTTATTCCCCCGGCGTTTGGGCAAGAATATTAATTTCCTCTGATGGCGGTTTTTCTAAATGAATAGCCCTGGCGTTTTTGATTTTCCAGTTAACTTGCGCTCAGCCATTTGCGGAGCCTTTTCTTTCCACCCCCCCCCTCCCCGTCATGTTACGTGGTCGGACCTTTTATTTTCACTCTTCATCAATCAGCGTCTCTTTGGTCGTCAAATGAAAACCATGAATTGTTACCTTCCTCCCCTGAGTATCTTTTCCTTGAACCCCTGCCAGTTTTCACGTAATCTGTCTCTGACCCTATTTACTCCACCATGATTATCCCCCTTTATGGCCTCTTTTACGTAATCCTTGACTTTCTTTCTTTTCCTTCTTCGGTCAACCCGCCAAGAGGAAACAAGCAATATACCCCTCTTGACGTTGATTTCACGAAAGGTTCTCGCCCCTTTATTTTTCTTCTTTACATATTAGGCCGGTTGCCGGTTTCCCCTCCCTTTTTCCGCAGGTGAACCAGTGTTCTGGACACTCCTGCACGGTCCTCTCCTTCCGGCTGTTGCAGTGAAATGTTCGTCTTTTACACTTTGGTTAGGTTAGACCCCCTCCGTCTTCAAGGGCCACTTTTAACGCTTCCAGGAGCGCGGTTCCCCCAGTTTTCTGCCAGGTTTTTTCCCTTCCCTTCTTACACGCGTGAGGGCGGCTTTTATTTAGTATCGGATAAGTGACTCTTTTCTTCCTGTGGTTCTTTCCCTCTGAATCTTTGGTTAACTTTTTTCGTTCTTAATTTGCCCGAAGTGCTGACGGACATCCCTGCACTCGCGGCTCCAGGGAACGGTCTCTTTCCTTTTGTAGCTTTTCCCGTGTTTGGGTAGGTCCTTTTTGCAGTTGAAGATTCCCCCTACACTCCTCTATGCGAGGGGGTATTTGTTAAAGGCTCTCCTTTACAGAGTTCTGCCTTTTTTTTTCTTTACCCCCCTCCCTGTTTCCCAGTAAACAGGGGTAGTTAAGGTGTTAGGTACGTTTTTCCTTTTCCATCCTTTTTTCCGGTGTTCTGAATCCACACAAGTGTTTGCTCACGTACGGTACGTACTGTTTTTATTTGCGGGCAAAGTTTGGGGTTCTGTATGGGTCTCCCCGTGCCCAGACAAAGTTATGTTGTCTCTTTCTTTTTTCGTCTTATTAGAAATGACTTCTCTCTTATGCCAAGACCACGCCAGGCCCTTAAGGTTCCAATCTCACTGTCACAGTTTTGGCCATTTCTCTCCCGTTTTCTCTTTCTCTGCCCATCGTCTCCACGGCATGAATTTTCGTAGAACTTAGCACCTCTTTTCTGTGTACGTTTTTGTGTTTAGAGATGGTTGAACCTTTTCCCCCTCCCCCTACCCACCGGCGGATTTTCTTAAGTCTCTCCTCCATCGCGAATTCACCCCTCCCTCCATAAGTGTTTTTTTTTATCTTTCTATGTTAGCGCAGGACGGCACGTCCACACCGCCTCCCTGTCATTGTTCTTTTGGCGGACTGAAGGCCTCCTAAGAAAGGCACCTGTCACGCTTTGGTCTACGACGCATCCTTCTTTCTTTCTTTTTTTTGGAAGCTTTTTCTCCTCCGATCCTCCCCCCGCATTTTGTGAGGGTTTTACAGTCCACTGACGTTTTGGCTTGTTGCTAAACTTCGCCGTGCGCCAATCCCGGCAGGCACGTAATACCACCCTGTGACACTTTCATGCCATCCATTGACCGTCCGTTTTCAAGGACTCTTACCAGAATCTCCCCTTCTGTACCCCACCCCTTCAATTCGACCCCCTTGAATGAGGAGGTCTTCCAGCTATAACCTTCTGTGTCCAAAGTCACCGTGCGCGACTGATTCATTTCGTGACTTCACCTCCCCTCTTTTGCGGCCATCCCAGTCCCCCTTTTAGAAGGTTTAACTCGAATCTCTTCCTCTTCTGGAGATGACTTTTGCTTCGTCACCGCATGGGTACGCACTTCCAAAGGTCCATTCTCCCCACCTTCCACCGTTTCGCCACTCAGCGCTTGACTTGTTTTAAAACCTTCTCCCCCTTCCATTCTTGCCCGACGCCGGCCCCTTCCAAGCCTCCCCCTTTTTTCTGTTACATTCCCCCCCCCTTGGAAATCCTCCCATGACAGCTTTGCTCCACTTCCGCCCCAAATGTCCTTTTCCTTCACGGTAAAGAAGGCTTCCCATCAGCCGGTATGGTCAGCGACTACTGGACGGATGATCCTTCCCCTTTTCACGTCCTACTTTTCCCTTCAACTTCTTGACTCTACTCCTTTTTTCCCCCTTCCTTTCCAGGGGCACGTCGTCATCTTTACTTCTTGGAAGGATGAGAAGACTACTTTTTCTCTCACTTCTTTCGATTTCGCGCACACATGGTCGAGTGATGACCCCCTCCTTGCCTCCCCAACCCCTTTCCGAACCCCCGGTTTTTAAATAAATTGCCTTTTCTTTTCTTCCCCCTCTTTTTGTAGTGAACCGCTGCGGGATTAGTAGTCGGGTCCCCGACCCCTGAAGGAGGCCTTTTTTTTCCTCCATCCAAGCGATGCATCCCTTTCCCTGATGAAAGGGGAGTATCCTCTTCCTCTCCCTCTATTTTTCCCCGTTCCACTTCACTGATCAGTATTAAGTATCAAGCTTTTATTCTGACCTTCTCTCCTGCTCTATTCTTGAGTGTGCCGCGGCTGCCCCCTTCGTCCACGTCTTAGTGATGTTGACCTCCCCCCCTAAGTTTTTAATTGTCACCTCGACGGTTTTTTACAAACATTCTTTTTTTTTCCCCCCTTTTTCTGGTTAGACCCGCCGATATCCCCTACGGGCCGTAACCCACCAATGGTTGCCGCACCAGACACGTCCGTTTTGCACAATAGCGAGCCTGAGACCTTTTCTCTCCAGAGACCGGTATCGCGCGAGTTTGGTACCAGGGAGCCTCCCCCGTGATCAGTCTGACGTACAACCAGGACAAGTTTCTTTTCCAACCACCCCCGTCGGTCTCCTCGGTAAGCGGTAAGAATCGGACCCTTCAATTCCCCTATTATCTTGGTTCAGTCAGATCATTTCGGTTCGACTGGGGCCTTTGGGCAAATTAACCGTCTACCCCTTACTCTAGACACCCCTGTTTCCTCGCCTTTTCGAAACCCACCTTTTTTCTTGTTTGGCCTTTCCGTGGTCGCCCCCGGGAACCGGTACCTTTTGATTCGTCGTAGAAAGACGACTACTTCCCCTTTTTCCTTTCCTTTTGTTTCCTCCCTCCATTCACTCCCGTCCCAAACAAGTTGCTCCGTTTTGGTTAATTTCCCGGGAGCTTTTTTTTTAGCTCTTTTTCTTTTCGAGAACCGGTTTTTTTTATGGTCCAGTAGGACCGTCGCTTCCCCCATGGACCTTTTGATCTCCCTTAATTGCCCCCTTTCCAACTCTTCCTACTTCGGACACGTGGATTGTCGGAGAGCGAACGCGGCGACCCGGATGGAGGACAGAGGTTTTTTTTCACTCTCCCCTCCGTTTTTTTGGGTTCGTCCATATCCAGTGCTAATTTTCGTTTGGAGGACCTCGTTCTTTCCGTCGGAACAAGGACCCCCCTTTTACTATGCCTTTTTAGTGGAAGAGCGGGCTTGGCCAGTATTCGTACTGAAGGGTGTATCTGTTTCTTCCCTAGTGCTTTTTTCCTGTGTTTTTTTGTTTATTGAGGCCCGCAATCGCAATTGTTTTTTTTAGGTAGGCCAAGCCCCTTTTGTCCTCTCCTTTTCAAAGCCATTTGTCTCGTAAAGGACTGAGGCGCCTAACCAGTCACCTCCCCGAGTGAAGGTCCTTCTTTTTTCCCCCTCTCCCGTTCTTTTTTTTTCCCGGGGCATTTGTGGAACTCGCGCTTCAGGTCAAGCTTACCGCACTCAACCACCTCTCCTTTCATTTAGAGGCAAGACCGGCGGGGCAGTCGGTGTTCGACGATATACTCTATTGATTACCCGTGTTCCGCGTGCGTTACAATTTTTGACTTTCTTTTTTTTTTCTCTAACGCAACCGCACCGCTGCAGACCAAGCTTGCTTACCTCATGAAGCCCTAGTGCCAGTTTTTTTCTTCATTTGTTTATCCCCCTAGCCGATTTGATCGGCAGTTTGACGAATGTAGAGCCCCCCCTTTTATATTCTTCTTGAAATTGTGCATACGTTGCGGCAGCGCTATGGATCGGCGTCTACCTGCTTCCCTGAATTTTTTGTTCTCTCCGGTTGGAAGGTTAGACGGCTGAGTTGTAAATCGTTTTTTCCTTCATACGTCTCCTCGGTGATTTTGTTCCGCCAGTTTGAGGTTAAGTTAGAGTTTACTCCCCCCCCCCCTTTGTTTTGTTCTCTCTGAGCAACCTCAGGACTAGCACTTACCCGATTTTTTCAGTCCAGTGCGCTACAGAAAGCCCCTCCTCCCCCCTTTCCCCACATGCTTCCCCCCCCCTGTCCCGATTTTTGCAGATGGAGACATCCCCTCCCTCCGAGCTTTGGACTCTGGTCCCCGCCCAGTTTTTCCCTTTAATGGCTCTTACTGCTAAACTCCCCTCATACTGGATCGACCAAACCCGCCCACCGGTTCTACTGCTTTCTTTGTGTTATTTTCTCACTCTGGTTTTTCGCGGTTTGTCCTTGTCGCTGATTTCAACACGAATTTAAAGCCCTTTCCCCCTCCCAGCGTCAAAACGAGTTAGAGCCCTCTTCCTTCTCCGTCCACAGACCTTCCCCCCCGAATTGCTGACATACCCTGCGTTCGGGTTTTGCTGTGCATTAGAACTCGAATGGGGTCGGCCCTTCCTCCCTCCCGCAGACCGGCCACCTTTTTCGCGATCACACCCCCCAACAGACTTCACTCTGCGGAGGGAGGGCGTCTCAGTACTTTGTTTCTTTGAGACGAGGGTCGGCCACCCTCTGCAGAGGAAAAGAGTTGAGTTTTAAGTTCCTGCACTTTTCCCTTTTGCTCCACTTTCTTTCCCTCTCCAAGTAGTTTTTATACGATCCACTCGGCGCGACGCCCCCATGAAAGAAGAATCAGGTCCCCAGAAAGTTCGTCCATGAAATCCTCGCAGGCCCGGTTTCGTAGTGGATCTTTCCTTTTCTGACGCCTCGGTTTTATACTGTCCTCCATTAAGCGATCTGTCGGCGTACCAGAGATTCTTTTTCAAGCCCCCCCCTCTTTTTTGTTCATTCTCAATAGCCGCTCTCTCGTTCAAACGTTGTCAGGTGCCTGCGTGAGAGTTCCTTTCCCTTCATGACTTCAGGACTCCCCTTTCTCCTGTACGACGGGCTAATGCTGCAAGACTGTCAGTTGATCGCCCGCGACATCTTCCCCAGCAGCGGTTCCTCCCCCCTTTCATTTTGAAAGTTTGGGGTCGGGCCTGTCAGGACTTTTACTTCCTTCTCTTTCAATGGTCTTTTTTTTGGCAGAGCCAATGGAAGACACTTTTTCTAAAAGGGTTTTTTTCTTCTCCAAAAGGTGAGGGCCGGGCACCCCCCGACCACGAGGTTCCTGGGACCCGCTCCCTTTTCTTCCCATATCCTTTCAGGCATTGATTGCTCGCAGTATTGGGATTTTGAAGGTACGGGGAACCCAAGAGCCCACCCGCCTCAATTTTCCGTTTTGGGAGGTCCACGAATAGCCTCCTTCTTTTATTTAGGGCCCTCCGTCACGAGAGTCCAGCATACGTTGAGCTTGGACGGTTTCCAGCTTGGGTTTTTGACAGGTTTTGAGATTCAAGGGTGTACAGGCTCAACTTTTGATTACCTGCTCGTACTCTTTACTTTGAATGTCCCTCAGGAGGCGCGCCAAATCGTTCAAAGTCGTCTGGTTTTAGGCCAGGTTTTTGTTGGGTTCCCTCTTAGGGTAATGTTCTCGGCGTGTTACTACCGATTTCCCCCTTGCTGTTCCCGTGACTCGTTCCGCGCCTTGCGTCGGGATGGAAAAATAGAAGTTCCGTCCTTTCGTCGACTGAGGGGCCCCCAGCCTTTCGCCCCCATATACACTGCTTAGAGGCGGCGACCCCACTTACCCCTCATTTCCTCCATTAGCGTCTTTTTTTGGAGTTGTGCCAGATCTGGTTTATTCAAGCTACCCCCCTGTAAGCCCCTTGTATTGGCTCTTGGCGGTAACCCCCCCCCGGAGAATTAGTTTTCCTCCTCCTCTTCGTGGAACTGGTTCCCCGGACCCAATCAACCCCCTCTTACCGCGTTCTGCCCGTTCGGGACCTTTCTCCCACCTTGGCCTGGTCCCGTCTGCTCAACACGGGTGTCTCCCCTCCATAGTTGGCCGAATGTGGGTGCTCCTGCAATTTACCTTCTCATTTCAACCTGGTAGGTCGTTTTATTTTCTTTGAGGCCTGTTCCGAGCTTGCATTGTCTTTTCCTTTTCGCTTGGGCCTTCTTTAGGAGTTTTTCCTGACGTAGGTTTTCCAGGGAATTTTCTTAATCCCGGAGAGCTGAGGAAACAGACTTTTCCCCCCTCCTCCCGCAGTGATGACAGTCTTACTTAAATGTGATTGCCCTTCCTTTTGCGGCTCAATAGGGCCGTGACTGCCCTTTCTCCAACTAGATTCCATCCTTATTTCCTTGATATTTTCTTCCTTTGTAATTGTTTTTAACTGCTTTTCCATCGCGCTGGTACAGCGAACGGTTGCCAGGTGTAGAGGTGGCTTCTTCTGGGTGTTGACGGTAATCTCTAACACCCTCCCCCCCCCTTCCCTCCCTCGGTCGAGGGTTTTTTTGTGAGGTCGCCGCCGGCACGACGTTTCCCTGTTGGCAATTTCCGGGGAGCCTTTTTTCCGTTTCCGGTAGCCGTCTTTTTCCTTCGCAATTTTTTCTGAAGGTTTGTGACTGTTGTAAGATGATCTTCCTTTTCTTCTGGGCCCGGCTGTTTTTTTTGATGATTTTTAAGTGCCCCCCCTTTTACAATTCTGGTTCGGGCTACGTCGGTTTATTCAGCAAGACGGGCAAGAGGCACTGAACACTCCTTTCTTTCCCTGAGGGAACCCGCTCATGCGCCGTCTTCTTCCTTTCTTTCGAGTTTCGACATATTACCAAAGTTCTCCTGGCATGATGGGTTGGCTTTTTAGGCGTACCGATTAAGACCCGGGCCTTTTTTCCTGTTAGGGCTCGTTAGGCGACCTTTTTCCAGCAACGACCACTGTCCAAGGACCCGTCGTGATTCTATACGACAGAGAGTAGGCATCTATCTATTTGTAATTATACGTTGTTTTTATCGATATGATCAGCTGTGGAGTTAGGACTTAAGCATCCCTTGTCAACGTAATGCAGCCTACTCTACCCCCACTAACCGTCAACGTTCCGATTGTAGAGGTTCATAATCATTGAATGCCTGGTTCAGGAAGCTTTACTCCGACCTTATCGTTCCCCGGCCGACTTTGAAGTTATCCGGTTCCCCATTGAACCTTTGACAGCAGGCGTGTGAGCTCCCCTTTCTCTGAGGTGATCCCCCGACTGGAGCCCGAACAAACTCCCGTTTGTAACGTTCCTTCCCCAGAGAGAAACACTACTGCTCTTTGCCACCTCCTCCACACCTTACGCCGTACAACGGAGTCCGGCCACCCCTTCTCCGGTTTCCTAAAGTTCCCGGTCAGTGAAAACAGTCGGTACTGGCCAACGTGGTTTGACCCCCAGTGGACGGAGGAGTTGTTTCCGATTCACGGTAGACAGGCTTTGCAGATTACGGCAGGTTTTTGGGACGTGTCCTTCCTCCCGGCACCCCCTTTCCCTCTTACTATTAACGGGCCCGGATAAACCGGCCCTTTTTCCTGAATTCCTGCAGCGATGCAATGATGGACTACCCCTTCCGTAAAACCCCCTCTTTCCCACGATTCACAGCTTCAGTCGTGGATTTTCCCACCCCCCTGGCCGGCCCTCAGTCAATTCAACCCTTGACTCCGCCAACGCCCCCCCTACACCGTCTTTTAAGTACGCTTTAGGCGGTTACCCCTTTTAGTCTAAGTTTGATTTCTTCAAGCCTCTCTTCCCGGGGATCCCAGTCCGGCTCACAGTTTAATCCTGGACGGTCCCGTTGGCGACCCCTTTAGTGCACGTAGTCCCGCCCACCCTGTGCCACATTCACTTCAGAAGCCTGATCATGGTCCCTTTCCCCTCCTGAAGTCCCTCCTTTTTCCCGGTTCTTGGCGGCTACACCTTCATTCCTGATGCTGATAAAAACGCAAGGGTGACCATCAGTTTGGGGTCCCTCCCAGGTTACCAGGTAACCCTTTGGAAGCCGTTTTGATCCTGGGTGTCCTTTTGCCCAACCACATGGGGGATGCCCCGCCTCGTCGTCACCCCCAGTCCTTCCCTGCGGGTGGCCTGACCGCCCTCGATTTTTTCACTTGTGTGAAAGGGGGTAGTATTCCTCTAAAGTCTTTTTCTTTTCTGCCAAGGTGTCATTAAACCCAAAGAGTTAAGTTTCTTTCCTGCTAACCCCCTAGTTTTTTCGCAGCTATCATCTCGCATGAGCTTTGCCTGGTCACCCCTGCTGCCCCCTCTTAGCCATGACGTCGTATTCCTCCCCTGATTACTTGGAACTCATTAGTAGAAGTCTAAAACATCCCCGGTCCTTTGTCGACCCTTTGATTCAAAGGAAATCCGGTCAAAAAAAAAGCCATGGCAAACCCTGCCCCTTGTACAATACTCTTCTCTCGGCTTTCGTCTCCATCTACCGGTCCCGTAAGTATCGGTAACATCTGCCCTCCCTGTAACTATATCAGCGTCACCTTCCAGCTCCTGCTTCAGGACTGGACTACCTCTGGGTTAAGCTTATCATGGAAGCAAATAAAACGTAATCCAGAGAGGAGTTTTCGAAGGCTCAGAACAGGCATTTTTGTCAAGCTGTGTTGCCAGAACCGTCCCCCATACTCTTCCCTCAAATGAATCTAGGGGAGCCCCTATTCCCTCGTGGTCGTTAGCAAATCCCATTTTTCTCCCTTCCCACACAGAGTGACTCCGTCGTTCCTGGTATTTTATCCCGAAAGAGATGGAACTCTCGGACGTAGAGGAAGTCCAACTCCGCCCCTCCCCGTCCCTTTCACATTCCCGGTGTAGGGCTTGCGCTTTTTGTTTTCGATTTCACGGATCTTCTTTTGACGTAGACTTCTACTTGATAAGGTCGGAGCCCACGTCAAGTCCCAGGTAACTTTTCATTGTCTCCCTCCTCTCGCTCCCCGAGAATCCCACTTCGTCCCGGAGGTACAGGCTCCCTTTTTAACTTTAAGCTAGCGTTCCTGCTTTCTCTGCTCAAGTAAAGTCGATGTCCTCGAGAGACTTTTTTTTTACCGCATCCCGTGAGTTATTTTTCTTGACTTACGCGGGCTTTTTAAGCCTTTTTCTTCAGGTTTCTTTGCGCCCGAGTGACGAAGGTAGCCTCTTTTCTCTTTGCACCCCAAGCAAGTGTTTGCTTTTTTCAATTGGAGTGAAGGCTCGGCCCGAGTTGGAGTTGTTTTTTGGATCTTTTCGGTCTTTTTCTCCCTCTAACCCCCCGTCTTGACGGCGCCCGTCCCCTCGGCCAGCAGCGTGATTTTTTCCTTTTTTTTGATTCCCTCTGAACAGCTTGAAGTTATGATTACTTTTTCAGGCGGCCTGTCCCTCCTAAGGACAATCCTATCTTTCGTCCAGCAACCAGCTTCACGAGTTTCTTTCATAACCTTCTGGGGTCCTGCCTTGTGTGAGCCACTTACACTAGGTCGAGTTTTTTTCGGTTCCCCGGCTGGAAAGGTTCTGTTTCTCTTCAAGACTTTTTCCCGCCTGCCCGTCCAGCTTGCGGTAGAGCAGCAGTAGTTCCCCTTTTTTTCTTGTTTTGATCAGTAGTCTCCATTTTTCGTTTCGGACGTGCTTACTCGCAGGCTCCTCTAACGTGAGCGCTCACCCAGGCTTAGGGACAGTTGGGAGGCACCTCTTTTGTTTCTGAGACTCCCAGAGTTCCTAGAGCTTGTGCTCGCGTATGGTGGATCCGGTTGAGATTTTTGAGTTGAAAAATCGATTTTTTCCAATTCTTTTTGGCCTGTGCATCCGGAGGTAGCATCCCTTTTCCTCCTCTGCTGGACTCCGTCGACTGACCTCCTGCAACCCTCCCCCTCCTCCCCGCCCTCTGAAAGTTAACTCGGAATGGTCTCTTTCCTTTCAAGTCCAAGAAGAAACCCGTTTTACACTCCCTTCCCTCCTTTTAGCGACCCCCAGTCTTACGTGTTCCCCTCCCCCTTCTCTATCCCCCTCCCACGCACTTCCCCCCCCAGACTACTCAGATTTTATGCCTTTTTTTTTTTCCTTTACCACATCTGAGCAACAGATGAGGCCGACTGTTAGCTCTTTCCCTAAATACCTAGTTCCGCCTTTTCTGCAACATTGTGCTCACGACTTTTTAGTAAGGAGATACGGCCGTAAATCTCTTCCCTTTCGTTCTCCCCCCCCGACCACATGGGCTATGTGGCTGCGAGTCCTGCGCCCGCAAGCTGGTTCGAGTCCCTTGCTTCGGTCTTTCCACTGCATCCCTTTCCTTCAAGCCTTTCACCAAGACAAGCGAAATCCAGTCGCGCCTCTATGAATTATGGCCACCCCCAAGCCATGACCCCCGACCGAGTCTGGATCCTCGAATGAGCGTCCGGGGTGTTGGGACTTAAGATATTCCTTTTTTCCTTCCCTCTGTTCAGGATCTTTTCACTTTTCTAGCAGAACGGCACGTTTTCTTTGATCCCCCCCCTGCCCAGACTCAATTTCTTTTGGCCGAGGGCGGACCTCTCAAGTCCGTTTGTTCTTTTTCTAGAATCTTCCCCCCCCCCCTTTTACCCCCCATTTTTCTCCGACAAGGTAGAGATTGCCATCCCCCTTGCCACGCCACCGTGCTATGATGGGCTCTCAGAGTTCTTCTTTCCATCGTTTTGCTCCCCGTCAGATCCCCTGATAAGAATATTGTCCCAACGCCCAGCTTCGTCCACCCCGCATGAGGATGGAGTCTTTGCGCCTTCCCCCCTCGCTACGCTCCAGGCCTTAGACTGGCTGGCCTTTCGTTTTCGAAAGCCCACCCTCCTTCTGGAGTCGTACGAGAGACGACCCTTCATACAGACGATTTTGTAAGCTCCTCTTTATAGCTAACCCCCTTTCCCTCTAGAAGGTGATTTTGAGGTTAAGGACGTCAGGAGGCGACGTACCTGGTTTATCTCCGTTCTTGTAAGAATCAGTCTCTTTTTTCCTCGAACAAGCGCAAGCAGTTTTTGGACCCGCGCACAGGGAATTTTTCCCGTTATCTTTTTTTTGTCTGGTTTTCTTCAGTGTCCTCGGTCCTCCTTTGTTTCCTGGTCGAGTGGGAGAAATTTACCGGAACTCCGGACCTTTAATTACGGGTTCCTTTTCTCCCCCCCCGGAGTTGCCAGTGTCAAACCTAACCCCCTCGGTGAGATCTTTTTTTTTTCCACTCCCTTCTTTTGCGATACGGTAGGAATTGACCATGCTCGAGCATTTGTAGACCTTTACTGTTCCCCCTTCGCGCCTGCCTTTGACTGAACCCGGCCTTCATCTCCTCTGAAGTCCCCGTTTATCCTTCTCTTCCGTATAAACTAGGGTCGACGACTCCCGCCTTATTTTTCCCATGGTGGACTTAGTTGACGATCCCCGGGTTACATTCTCCTATGCGTACCTTCTCGCTGACTTTTTTCTTTTATTCGAATTTCTCTCCTCATCCGAGCAACGTCGGTTTGCCATGTTTTTCTTCCCCGCTTGCCCGTGGTTTTACTACCTGATTCCTGGCTCGGGGGCTTCGACCGACTCGGTACATCCCCTTCCTCCTTCTTACATTGAGTCCTTTCCCTTGAACCCCTGGCGCTTGGTCTGCCCATAGAGGCATGGCTGAAGTTTTCGACCTGTATTTGTCCGGCAATCTCATGGTTCTTCATGATAACAGGCCCTCCAAAGACTGTCTTCTGACTCATTCCTTAGTATTTTTTGGACCCAGTTGTTCCGACAAGCATTTTTCAGTTCGATTCCTCCTACTCCAGTGTACCGACTCACTTCTCTTTACTGATTGCCCTTTAAGGAACCCCCGGCGCCTCTTTTCTTCAGAGTTAGGTTGCAAAGAACGAACGGTCCTTTCCCCCTAACTTATCAAAGAGCTTGACCGTTACTTCTCTTTTCCCGTTCGGTAACAGTTCATGGTATGATTGTTCTATTTTCCTCCCTTATTACGGCTCATTTTGTGCGCTTATCCCATTTCTCCCTCCTTTCACCATCTGTTATTAGGCCGAAAGGGCCGAGTCTATCTTCTGGAACTAATGTGACTTGTAGTAGGGGACGGACTTTTCCTGAGTTAATAATTTCCCCCTTTCCGGTTCTTACTTACGCCTCAACGCCTACGGATGTCGATTCCCCTCTTCTCCATCTTCCCTCTTTTCGTGAAGTAATGAACGCCGGTGAGGGCGGAGTGCTTCTTCCCTTTGCGGGTAGGACTGAGTGCCGGCCTGTTTGTAACTCGCTGAAGTTTGCTTCCCTCTTTTTCCTTCTTTGCATTTTATCCGGGTAGGTAAGGCTTGCCATACGTGATGGTTTCCAGAGCAATTTGCTTGGTCTCCCTTTTTTTCCCTTTGCGTAGGCCCGGCGGTAATTTGCATTATTTCGCCCCCCTCCTTACGTAATAGGTCCGCGAGGGGAACCGAAAGTGAAGCGGCTGGGCCAGTCCCCGGCTGATTTGCTTATCTGTCATTCCGCCTTGGATTGAAGTGTCACGGCGGTGATCGGCTGGCTGCAGCAAAGTACCCTTTCCGTATGAAGTTTTTGTCATGCATCGGCGTTGAAGGGTATTCTTGAGGTACCTGACTGGGGGTAGCTTGATTTGAAGTTTTACTTTCTTTCCCCTTTATTGGCCTGTAGGATTCAAGAACGGCGACGTTGATGCAATCCCAAGGAGGTCCTTTTCTTTCCCCTCCCACTGCACGGATTTTTTCGAGTCCGTCTCACCAGTCTTCCCGCTGGGAAATCATTCCTTTAGGGAAGCTCGCCCGCGTTTCCTTCTCTTTTATCTATTAGGCTGAAATTCCGCAACCAAGTACCGGCCACGTTCCAGTTCCCCTGATTG
>Ga0179593_1582401_pt1 | contig 23932 bp, 31 predicted proteins | sample CZODoug2_1_08_16_FD_185931 | JGI IMG/M metagenome (GOLD analysis project Ga0179593, IMG submission 185931) | Vadose zone soil fungal communities from Angelo Coast Range Reserve, California, USA - CZODoug2_1_08_16fungal (PacBio error correction) | ecosystem: Environmental > Terrestrial > Soil >... | reverse complement strand
TTTTTTTTGACTTTGTGCGCTGTTGTCCAAAGCACCTCTCTGTCCTTTGTGAAATGTTTCATTCGGAGGAACTCCTTTTATCAACTTTCACCATTGTCACCTCCCCTAGCCAATCTGGTTCTTTTGTTCAGGCTTTTCCAGGTTCTGTTCTTCATTTCTGGACTTTGTGCCCTTGCTACAGCTGGAATTACTATCATGGGGGTTTCCACCATGTGAAGGAAGGTTCCTCTCACTTGCCCCTTAAGGTAGATGTTTTCCGTTTATTTCCCCCCCCCAATCTGTTACTTCCATGTTCTTCCCAACCCCTTTTCCCTCAAAACTCACTTTTCCCCGCCACGTCTAGTACCGTTAATTACACTTTTTAGAGTTTTGTGTTTTGGATCTTTTGTTCCGGCCCCCCACTCAGTTTTAATTATGGTGATAGCCCCCAGGACAATGTTATGTGCCCTCAACCACATCTCGAATTTCCTTTTTCTCTCCCCCCAAATAGGCCTACGGTGGTATTTGTCCCCCCCCCATGATGTTTTGTCAGACTCTTTTATGTACGTGCTTGTCACCCTCTGTATGGCCGTCACGGCCCATCCCTTAAGGGGTTTATTTTTTCCCCCCCACCGGCCCTGGCATTTTTTTGCTCATATCCCCCCCCCCCCCACCAGTCTTTTTTCGATGCCACACCCGGGCGTATTTGTGGCTTTGCCGATCGAAGCCTTTTTGCTACGAGGGGTCCCCCGCTTGGGCAACATTGTTTCTGCCCGTGGGGGGTTCCTCCCCCTTTTGGCGTTACGGTTTTCGTGCCCCCCCCTTCTTTAGGTAGGATAATCCTTCCTTTTTTTTGGCCTTTTTCTTTATCTATTTTGAAGACCTTTCCACCATTTCAGGTAGCTTCTGGCTTTTTGCCCTTTTTCCCTTTGTCCTCTGACACTAGCTTTTTTTCACACGTCCCCCTTTCAACCCTGTATTCGGTTTGTTGTCCATGTTCTTACTATTCGTCTCAATCTCTGTCTTACCCCCTTTCTTTTCTGTTTGATGCGTTATTCTAGTCCCATTTGCTCTGTGAGTGGATCCCCTATGGGTGCTTTAGACCTTCCCCGTGTTACTTTTTCCTTTTTTTGCTGGCATGGGGGTTTTTTGGTCCCCCATTTTGCCCCCTATTGGCCTTGAGGGCCATCATCAATGTTTTTTCATCCTTGGGGTTTTGGTGTCCTCCCCCGGGTGTCTCCGCTCCCATATACCCTGGTTTCCTTTTCAGCTGGTTTTGTTTTCTGTAATTGTAAGTGCACTTTTTAACTTTGTCCCCACAGCGTTCAAGTAAACTTCCCCCTTACCGTTTTCTTCCCCCTATTTTCCTCCTCAACTGGGAAATATATTTTTCCTCCTCTCAGTATTTTCCTCGGACCCGGGGGACCCATTGTTGGTCGCCGGGATTTTTCCTTAGTCCCTGTTTCGTGGTAAGCTTTTTCTTTAGGGTTGGGGCGGTTGTGATACTGCCTCTGGGTGTCTTTTCAACCCTGCCCGGGAGTTGCTTCGCTCTTGTTTGGGTTTTATTTCCGTATATATGTCTCGGAGTGGACTGTTGTTGGTCCATTCTAAACTACTGTCCCCTGGTGAGGAGTGATTCCGGCCTTGGTTTTGTTATGGGCCCCATTGCCTCGCTCCTTTCTTTTTTCTTTTTCCTCGTGTCTTGCGTCTTGTCCCATTGTGATGTGAGTTTTTCACTTTTTGCTCTTTTTCCACGTAAAAAAAAATCTGTTTTGACCCCCCTCCAAAACCCGTTTTTATGTGATTGTTAACTACTGCTTTAGCGAGTATTTTATACTGGTTTATTTAGAACCGCGTGTGAGTGTTCTTTTTTGTTCCTTGAGCCCCGCTCTCCCCTTGAGAAGTTGTTTTTTCCCCCCCCTCTCTCCCCACGTACTTCTTTCCGAGTTCGGTCGTCTTAATCAAGTTCCTCTTCTTTTTAAATCCTTGATAACTATAAGTCCGAGGCTATCTCTAGTTCTCCCCCCGTTTTTTTGTTGTCTCTCGATGGTGACTTTTGACTACTTCTCTTCTTTCAAGTGATTATTCCGTCTTTCTACATACGAATTAATATACTGTTCCCCTTTTTTTTTCTCCAACCCTCTTTGATATTGTGCTCCCCTTAAAAACATTCTCCCCCCTCATATTTTCTACTTGGAGCTCCTTTCTTACTTAATTGCGCTATCTGGAGTATACCACTCATTTACACTTTTTGAGTTTCCCCCCCCCACCACAGTTTGCAAACTGGGTGTCATTCACCCTATGCCGGCCTCCTTCCCCCCCCGGACCTTTGCAGACACGCCTGACGGAAAGGACTCGTCTTTTCCACCCCTGTTGTCTGGCATATGCGGGGGCCCCCCCAGCCCAACCTCCTCTCTTGGGTTCCAAGGAGGTCAGTTCGCACCCTTTCCCCTGGTCCCTCCAATGGCCCGGGCCCCCCAGTCCCCAACCCCCCCAAAACGTTTTTTCGGAAGCCCCTCCAGGTTAAGGACCCTAGGTGCCGCTACCCCCCTCCCCTGAGCTGATCACACCGAAAAAGTTTCAGTTTACCCCCATGAATTCATCAAAGCACATCCCGCGGTCCCAACAGTCCTGGTCCTTCCCCCTACTGAAGGGATTCTCAACTATTCTCTTTGATCTCCCTTTTTTCAAGGACTTCTTTGGTTTTTTTTTACCTGACCGCTGCTGCAGGAACCCCTTAGTACTTGTTTGCTCTTTCACCCCTGACCCCTACCTCGGAAGGCTAAAACCACCCTCTACGCCCCCCAACAGGATGTCCGTGAATTTTTTTTTTTTTTCTCCACCTAGGTGGTCCCCCCCCCAGAGGAAACTCGTTGAGGCCGAATGGCTCCCCCCTGGGCACCATATGTTCCGAACCTCCCCCCCCCCCCCGCCCCCCTTTGCTTCCCCCCCCCCGCGGAGTCCCCCCTCCAAACTCTTAATGTTTTTTTTGCAACCCTAGATAGGCTGAACTCACCGATGCCAAACTTTCCTCCCCCTATTTCAATGCGTGGTTGTGACTCGCGATCCTTGGAGGATCAAAACAACTTAATACGCGGTTTCGGCTTGGGAAGACGCTTCTGTTCGTTTGAATGCCCGTGCCCAAGCTGTAATCTTCCATAATGACGGTTTGGTTAAAAGTTTGTCACCCCCCCCCCCCGCTCTTAGCGCCAACAAGTGCTTTGATCCCCTTTTTCATCCAGAGAATCGGGTTTTTGACCAACGTCCTTTTCCTCCCCAAGTGGATTACCAACGGTGGCATCCGTGCACTAGGTCAACCCCCCCCCCACATTGGGTCGCCAAGCCCCCAAGAACGAGCTCTTTCCCCCTCTACGGGCCCTGTTTTCCCGCAGGAAGATTGATAGTCTTCTTTTTTTTTCGAACAATTTTTTGGCCATTATCGGTGACACAAACCGAATCTTAAGCGATGGAAGTGGTTCCTCCACCAGATAGTCAGTTTTGCTCCTCCCCACATAGCCCTTGCAGGTCCTTTCCCTCCCCCAGGTGCCCTTTTGTGAGTGAACTCCGCGTCCAATTCGTTCCCCTTTTTTTTTTTTTTTTTTTTTCCTACCGTTCCATTTTTTTTCCCGATCAGGAACAATTCTTCTCAAACAACCTCCAATCTACCACATTTTTTTCCTTACTGTGTTAATGAACTTTTCTTCCCCCCCCTAGCGTGTCCCCAGGTTTGAAAAAGGTGGCCATGGTCACCAACCACGATTGGGACCCGAAAATTCTCCCTATTGTTTTTCCCCCCCTTTGTAACTTCCCCAGTGTTAACCCCCGGCATCCACTGATCTGCCCTTCGCAGGGAAGTTGGCACGTCCGGTAGGACTGCCCCCTCCCAGGAGTCCCCCCCCCCCATTTCTTCTTTTTTGCAAAATTGACCAACCGATGTGTACTCGAGGGAGTCCCATTCTATTGGAGACTAGCCGTTTTGTCCCCTTTTTTTCAGCTCGTGGTATAATGGCCAATCTGCCCTATTGGAGAACTTTTTCTTTTGGTCGCCGCGACCCACATCAAAAATTTTCTTCTCTTTTTTTCCCTCAGTTTTGTTTTGTTTGTCCGTTTTTTTTAGGGCGTTTTCCCCCAAGCCCGCTTCTATAAGTTTTGGGCAGTTTCCCTCCGACGGCTACTTTTTGTTCTTAACCATTTCGCTTCCCTCCCGGTCCCCCCCCCCCCACTCTTGTTTGTTTCCCATGGTACCCTTTGCCAATTTACTGTTCTTTTCTTTTTTTTTTTCAGGTCGGCCCCGGATTGCCCCTCCCCCCTGCCTAGCAGCATCTACATGCAGACCCCTTTGCCTGTGTTAAACCAGAATGGCGTTTATTAATCCCACCACTTTCACGGTTCTCTGTCAGTCCCCATAGTTTGGTTCCTTTCATGGGATTTCATTTGGAATAGCCACTTCTGTGTTGTTTCCCCCTGAGTACACTACTTAACTGTTTTGTAGAGTCGTTTCACTCCTTCCCTATGGTTTCATCTACCACACCGCCAGTTAGGGCCCTTCACGTCAAACATTCTCTAATCATTCTTCCTCCCCCCCTAGCCTGTTTTCGGTTCCTTGACTTCGCTTTTGGTCTGGTTTTGGTGGCTTTTCTTTCCTGGACTAGCTTTCTTCGGTACCATCTTTTTTTTTTTTTCACTGGATTCTTGTTCACACCATGTCCTCCAGGCCCCCCCCCCTTTTTTGGTCGACCCAGATGTTTTTTTTTTTCTTCTCATTCATTTGAAACACGGGGTTGGTTTGCTGTTTGGAACGATCGGATCTCCTTGTATTTTTCTGATTCATGCGTCCTTTCAATCTTTTTTTTTGTCAAGGTGTTCCCCGGTGGTTTCACTCCCTTGTCTTTAAGTCCGCCTCTTGGTCTGTCGCTCTTACTTCGTGGGTAGCATTTTTTTCAACAGTTTTTACTATACACGTCATCGGCTTAGGCTTAGCTCCCCAAGCTTTTTTTACCCCTTATTACGGACCCGCTGCCCTTGGACCCCCCTTTTCTTAGGAGGATGTGTCCCATTGTGACGGATCCATTCTGTCGTACCTTTTCTAGGGGCTGCGTTACACTCTTCATATGACTGTTTCGTTCCTCCCCTGGGTTGCTTACATTTCCGTTTCTGTTTATGGATTCCCCGTTTTTTTCGGGTCCCCATTTTTTTTTGAGAACCCTTTTGGTTTTTTTTTTTTTTTTATTGACGGGGGAATGCGTTTTCCATTCCTTCCACTCCCCTTGTGGGTACATACCATAGGGCTGATTAACCCCTGTTCCCCCCCCTTTTTTGGTAGTCCTCCTGTGTTCCCTTTTCTGTTCTTGGGTTTCCTTTTGCCATCGGTCGGAACCGGGGACTTTCTCCTTTTTTCCTCTCAGCGTCAAAGAGGTTGATTGGCCCACCCCTCTTTTTTTTTTCTCAACCCTTGGATTTTTAAGTCTTTCCATCCCTTTTGGTCAAGAGGGGGCACCCACGTGACTGTTTGGTTTACGGGCTTTCATTTCCTTACCTTAAGTTGTTTTTGCCTGTGGCCTAGTTCGGTTTGAGTGTGCTCCCCCGTTTCGGCGGGTTTCCTCTGGTCTGCATGCCTTGTTCCCTGCACTGCCGGTTTTGGTTGGCGGGTTCGGGACTGACCCGCTTTTTGTGCTGGAAGTCAGACTTTCTTTTGTCCCACCTTACATAGACAGGATGCTGCGGCCTTGGTTTCCCTTTCCCTGTCACCCAGTGCCTCGTTCTCTTTTTCGGCACTTCCGCTTTTCAGATTTTTCTTGTTTTTTGGAGTCTTTTCATTCTATGTGACCTCCTTTAGCTACCAGTAGAATGTTGTTCAAAAAAATCCCCCCCCCCTTGTTCCATGAGTGGCTTCCAACCCTTTGTTATATCCCTGCCTTTTTGGATGTCATCGAAGATAGTTTAGTTTTTTTCCTTAAGGTGCCCCGCTCCAGTTCCACCGGAGTTTGTGCCACCGTTTTCCAAGTTGACGCTTGTCGGAGTTAGCATTTTATCGTCTGATTAGTCCTACTTATCCCCCACATATAAGTTTTCCTAAAGATTGCCCCATCTCTTGGGGTAACTTCCCTTGTTTTTTGTTGTCACGTTGCCTCTTTAGCTATACGGAAGCTAAGCAGCAACCCTTTTTTTCTTCTTACACCCCCCGTCCCAAATTTCAAGTCTGTTTATCCAAAACTTCTGCACCTTGATGAGTTTTTTTGACTTATTATTTCCCCCACCCCACTCCCTATCTAATGTCTTATTCCCCAAGTTAGTCAACTCCCTCTCTTCCCCGGCTTAGATAAAATTTTTAACACTTTGAGTTTTCCACAACTGTGACCCTTTATCTTCTTTTTAAATGCACCCCCCCGCATGTCCCATTGTTTCCCCAGTTCCCCCCACCGGAACTCGCATACCCAAGTCCCCCCTTTTTTTTTTTTGTGTTCGAGAAGAGCACGGCGTACCCCCCTTTTGCAACTTGGCCACCCTCTCCTGTGGCCCGCTTTTTACGTGGATCGACCCTCCCCCCACTTAGTTCAACCTGTTTCCCCCCATACTGTCCTTCCACCCCCCCACCCCTGGGAGGTTAACTAACTTCCTGGCAGACTTGGGACCTTATTTGTGGGTCCCCGCACCTCCTAGTTTTTTTTTTTTTTTTTCCCCCCACCCCCCACTGAACAAGGGTTGGACCCCCCCCGCGTTCCCCCCATCTTCTCCCTTTGAATGTTCTGAAAAACTAAGTTTTGAGAACTCTTTTGAGGACACCCCCCCTATAAGCAGGGTGACTAGATTTTAGCGGAAACTTTACCCCTTCCCCCTGGCCCAGCATTGACCCTAGAGCCCTTCGTCAAACCCCCCCTCTAATCAACGGGGTTTCCTTTTCCTTACGGGTGCTATCCCTCGTGGTTCTTTTACCCCCCCCCCCCCCCTCGGGGGAGGTGGCGGACTGGCCCGCCTTTTCTATCACAATGTCCCACTTGTTGCGAAAAGATTTACGTCTCCCCCCCTTCGGGACCCAACCATGTTTTTTAACAATCCTTTCTCCCCCTTTGGCTGAACTGCAGGTCTAATGATTTTTCCGCAGCACACAGGGGTTCCGATTGTCTAGGACTAAATTCCTCACTGGGTAGGACTTCAATTCTTTCCTTCCTTTTCCGAGCTGGCGAGAGCGTGGTTTGTTTGTAGAAACATTTTCTGGATGAGGAGCACTGTTGTTTTCTTGTCTCTGACGGTTGGCAAATGGCCACATTCCAGTTTTCCCCCCCCCCCCGCAATTCTTTATTACTTAATTCTCCAATCCCTTGACCCCTTTATTGATGGTCCCAAGTGCATTCGCCCGGTGCCATTTTTCCCCCCGTCTCGGTTCACGGACAGTTTTTGGGCCGCCAACCCATATCCCTCTGCTCGCTTGGTTCTCCTGGCCGTGTTTTTTCCCAGTTTTTGATGATCTGAGGGGTTGGGTTCGATTCAAAGGTTTTTTTCTTCTGTAGGCATGGTGGTTTTACCCTCCCCCCATTAAAGCTGATCCGTCTTCACTGCTCAGTGGCCCCAACCGTTCATTTCCCAACCTCCCCACGCAGGGTCGTCCCAGGCTCAACCGAGGCCTATTTGTTTTTTCTTCAATTTTATCTCGAGGACAATTCCCTTGAGTTCGTCATGGTTTTGCCTACTGTCTCTCGATAAATGCTTGTCCGACTTACCCCCCGGCTATTCAGTAGTTCTCGACTGGGCGGCCCCTCTTTGTGGTGGTATTTCTTGGAAAAGGTACTCCCACCCTTTTGGGCCCTGGCCCTACCCCTAATTGTGGGATACCTCTCCACCCCCCACCTAGGCACGCCCCCCTTCCCCCTCTGCTGCTAAGTGCATGGCACTTGTTTTTTTTTTTTTTGTTTTCCCCTACCTTTTCCAACAGTTTTGTCACACCAATGGTACAAAACGATGTATCGGTGGTTGTCTTTTTAACCCATTTCATGGCTTTTTTACGCCGTTGAGAGCTTTCCCCCTACTTTACATGTCTTTACGCCGCTATACCCGATGGTCGACTTTTTCCAGCAAATAAACCTTTCCTCTCTCTTCCTTTTTTTTTTTTGAGATTTTTCTTTTGTTTTATTTATGGCTCCCCGCCCTCTCTAGTGATAAAATTTGTTCTTCTCATGACAGGCTCTTTAAACGGCTCCTCAACTTTTAGGTTGATCGCCAACGCCTTTTATTTGTACCCTTTGCCAATGACTTCCGACTTCCCTCCTTTCTCTCCGTTTTTTTTTCCATGCCCCTGCCTTGCAGACCCTGTTTGGAAAGTGGCAGGTCCGTCCCCCCCATACTTGAAGTTCTTCCTAACAGGTTACTGTCGTTGTAGGTCAATACTGTTTTGTTTTCAGATGATTTCGGTACCCAATAAACCACTGAGTGGGGCCCCATTCCAAATATTTTTGTTAGTTTTTTTTTTTGGTTTTTTTTTTCCTCCCCCCAAAGGTTCCCTTTCCCTCACAAGCAGTAGGGCCCATGACTCCATTTCTTTATTTTCTTTCCCTTAACAAGGCTGTTGTGGTTTTCTATCCGCTTGTTGGGAGGGCTACTGATTTCCTTCTTTTTTTTTTTATGTTACTCCTTTGTCGGGCCCTCACTTTTCCTTCGACGTATGCGTCCTCCCCCACTAAACTCGCAAAGTTTTGTTTCAACCCCGCTTCTTATCATTCTTATGGACACGGGTCTTCCTTTTGGATTTGGATCCCTCTTTTATTGGTACCTTGCCGGCGTTTTTTTTTGAAAAGTCTTTGCCCCGTTTGGCGGTTTACAATGACTTTTTTTTTCCGTTTTTTCCACAGGGATTGGTGGTCGGGGAATTAATCATCCCTTTCCCTTTTTTCCGCTCGATGCGTTCTCCCCTTTGACCAACCCCCATCCTAGGGCTAGCAGGCTTCCTCTTTTCCTTCCAGCTGGTACTTTGGCATTCCCCCGCTTGCCCGTTCTTCTTCCACCCGTGGTTCACAGTAGTATTAGGTCAGATTCCAGGTGCGACGAATTCGTCCTTTTGCTAACGTGAGGTGACTGCTACATTTCGGCCCATTCTTTGGTTAGGGTTGGCTCGACCCTTTCACTGTTTATGGCTCCGGTCCCCCATGTGGGGCCCTTTGGTTCGGGGTAAGTACCATAAGTTTTGCCGTTCGGCCCTCGGACCCTTCTTCCATCTTGGTGGTTTCCTCCCCCGAAGTGTTGTTTTTGAATCTCAACCCCGGTGGTTTGGCTGGTGGTTTTTCCCTTTCCTTGCTATGTAAACGGACTGGCCGGCATCCTTTTTCCCAATGTTTTTATACGTGACTCACAGTCGTTTTTTTTCTTCTTTTCCACCTCTGATTATTAGATCCTTTAGTCTGTCAGTTCCCCGGGGGAGTGGTGTTCTAGAATTACATTTTTTGGTTCACGCTTAATAGGTCTTTTTTTTGTTTGGGTTTTTTTGTAAATCTCTCCCCTTTCCCGGAGGTTTGTTCTTCAGGGTGAACTTCCTTGGGGCTTTCGCCCAAGATTCTTTTGTTTTTTTTGGGAGGATCTTTTATTTGGGTTCCCTTTCTGGAGTGTGAGACAAAGTGGGGGTCGTTCCCCCACTTAACGTTATCCCACAGTTTCCATGTGGAGGGAGGATGGACCCTTTGTGCCGTGATCTGAGGTCCCCTTCCCTTGGTCGTTTAATTTTTTTTGCCTGTTTTTTTTCTGTGATCTCTTTTCTTCACATTTATGGGTTGATTCTCTAAAAGAACCCATGACTGTCATTGTTGAAAACTCCACCCCAAAAACGTTTTGTCAAATGCCTTTTTGTCTACTACGCCGTTCTTATCGAAGTTTCTTTTGAAGCTCAACTCGGCCCTCTGATCCCTTTTTTGTTATAGAGTTTTCGTCTTTTTAATGAGCACCCCCTTCTGCTCAGTCCGGTTTTTCCCCCTAACCTAATTCAGACGGATGTCTTGGTATAGTTTCCAATTCTTTTTGGCTCTTCCCACCCCCCTTAGCGAACTACTATAGTAGTGGCCACCATATTTTTCTTTTTGTTTTTGAGATGTGTGCCTCTTCTTGACTATAGTTAGTTAGCTCAAATTAGGCTCCTTTATACACGATCCCCCGACATCTCAGTTGCCCCCTGACCTCTTCCCCCGGACTGAGACCTGGCTAAAAACCTCTTAAACCCCCCTTTTTTTCTTCCCTGGAGCTACTTCCTAAATCCGTTTTGCTTATCGGCCTTAGTATTTCACTCCCTTTCCAGTGCGTTCCTAATGTCTAAAAGGTTTTTTTTTTCTCCCCCCCCTATGCCCTCACTCCTGCTCTCACACCATCCCCCAGACAGTAAAGACGAAAGGTTCCTCGAGGACCCTGTGGGGCCGCTTCGTTTTTTTTCACATGCACTCGCTTCCCCCCCTTGTTTTAGTGGGCCAGACGTTTGGCTCGGACCAGCCCCCTCGTCCCACTCCCGTATGAACCCCCTGACCAACCCACCCCAAACACTCCCGGGGTGCTCTCCCCCTCCGGTTTGCAAGATTTTGGACTGCTAACTATCTTTTTTTCTTCCCGCCCCCAACGCCTCTTCCCCATGGCTTTACCGACCAAAGGGCACGAACCCGCTCCCCCCACCCAACAACGTTTTCCTTCCCCGGATTCTGAGCCCCCCATTCTATTTTCCAGAAGAAAGTTTAAGGACCAATTCACGATTTCCCTTTATGCTGTCTCTTGACAGGGTCCCCGGTAGCAGTGGGGCCCCCCTTTCCCTTAGCCACCTTAGTAAAACGTTTCCCACCAGGGTTGTGGATATCTTGGGGCGCCCCCCGGCCCACAAGCAGATTGAGTGGCCGAATGGCCCCGTTGAATGGTACCATGGTCACGAAACACCAGCCCAGTGTTGCTTCCCCCATTTTCCCCCCCTCTTGAGCCATACCAGTCGTTTAATGGTCCCTTGCAACCCTTACCTTGATAAACATGGCGCTTAGGATTAACACCAGCCCGGCCCCCTCCCCAAAGGGGGCACCCTGCCGAGACGATTCCCCCTTTTCCCCCTTGTTGAGGCTTAAATCTCCAAATACGAATCTCTTGGAAAGAGCTAGTCGCTGAATCCCCGTTTTAGCCCCTTGAGGCATTGCTTCCTGGTCCCTCTTGAAGGTGTTTTGGGCACTGGCCCCCCCCCCTGCAAAGCATTCGCGCCCCCCCGAGTTGATGAATGTGAATTCTGACCACCCCCATTTCCTTTCCTCTCAGCCCAAGTGGAAGTGCTTTTGGCCCCACGGGTCCCCCCTCCATGGACACAAACGGAAAGGCTAACCCGACTTTTTTATTTTAACCCCCCCCTCCCACCCTGCCCCTTTGTTGCCGACGTCGCAACTGAGCTGGGGTTCTTTTCTGGACCCAGGGGCTGCGGGACCGTTTTTTTCCGCATTAAATTTTCTTAGTTCCAGAAAAACTGTTAGTTCCAAGCTCCGATTTCCCCCTGGCATTGCATAGTCTTCTCGCTATTTTTTGTTGGTCTCGTCGAAATTCCGAGGATGTTCGTGGCCTACTAGGGGGCTTTCCTCTTTCACAATCCTCATTGGGCCTGACCAAAAGTCCTCTCTACCCCGTGGAGTAGTGGTTCGCTGCGGGCCCCCACCATCGAGTTTACAGACAGTGGGAACTCATTCCCCCCAACACGTGTTTCCCTTCATTTTTAAGGTAATTTAAACCCATAGCCGTGTCTGCCCTCTTTTTGCGTTTTCGCAGTAATTGCCCCCCCCCCTGTCCGGCCATGAGTACACAGGATGGGCATTTCTGCAATGGCAAATTATGTTGTACGCTGTTTCTTTTCCCTGCCCCCGTTTCCTCATTGCTTTGAGGTGTTTTCTCCCCGTTGAGCCGCTCTTACCCAATGGCCAATTTTAGCCTTACTGAGAAGATTCTGGTTTCCCGCAGCACATCAAAAAAATCTTCCCTCCCTCCTTTTTTTTGGTTGAGATCAGGGATTTGATTTGTTCCGCAGTTGCCCGTTGCTAACCGCTTATCCTCATGAGAATTACTTCCTTGTTCCACCCTTCTCTCTTCCCCAATGCAAGGTCCTGGTTGCTCTCGCGTACCCTTTTTCTTTGACCCCTGAGAACTATACACTCCTGTTCTTATCGGGCCCCTTTCCTTTGCCCTGCCCTGCAGCATAGACTTGTGACCCTTTTGTGCCCCCCCTTTTTTTTTCCCACATTTGTTCCGGAAAAGTTATCACCTTTCACACCCAAGTGTAGTCAGGTCCCCCTCGGTTTTTGGCTGTAATGATGTTAACGAAATCCCCTTCTGTGGGACCCTCTATTAGTACCCACCCCCATTGGTAAGTTGTTGGGGCTTGGGTTCCAGTCCCCCCCCAACTCAGTTTTGTTTCATTTTTTTTCTAGACTGATATTCCCTAACCATATAGATGCTATCTCTCTTTTTTTCCTCACCCCAATTGTGTTTATTGTTTTTGATTTTTCTCTTTTTTAAGGACATGCGTCGGAGCTTGGCTCTCTCTTTTAGGTACCGGGTTCCCATTCAAGTTTCGTTCATAGCCCCATTGTACCGAACCCTTTTTTGCTCCCTTCTCTTGTTAAAACAGGGTAGGGTTAACCCCGCTCCTCTTTTCTTGCATTTGCCCCGGTTTTCTTGGAAAGATGGGTTGCTGCCCCGTTTTTGCACTTCCACGTCTTCCGTAATGTTCCCAGGATTGGGTCGTTCCCGGGATCCTTTCTTCCTTTCCTTTCGGTGGTTTTTCGATGTGTAGTTTTGTGCCATTTAAACACATCCCTCAGAGTTGGTCGGTGCCCCCCTTTTTTTTCACCCATGTTGCATTCTTTTTAGACGGCTCGCCCCGGCTGCCCAAGTTGTTCTCTTTTTTATTCCTCCGTGGACGATTCGTTTTCACCCTTGTCGAACGCCCCGATAGGCTGCTGTTCCCCTCATCTTCCCTTCTTGGTCGTCTCTTTCTTAGGGTGCTTGTTAGGCCCCCCATTTTTACAGTTTTTTTTGCTCCCCCTTTCGGGGGCAGGTGGTGTTCACTTTTGCTGTGTTTTTTCGTGATATGTGTCACCATGCGGGTTGCCAATCGTCCCAGAGTACCCCCCCCTGGTTTTGTTGTTTCCCTTAAAACCTGAAGGGGGCTCCCCTGGCCATACCCCATTGTTGGTAGCATCCCCTTTTTTTGTTAGGGCTGGTATTTTTTTCCGGCCTCTGTTCCTTCTTTTGTCCCGTGGGGACCTTACTCTTCACGTCAATTTTTCTTCCTTCAGAGTTCTTCTCAAAATTCCCCCTTTGCTCTTCCCCCTTCCACGTCGGCAAGAAGGTTTCACCCCCGGGAACTTTGGACGCGGGTATTTGTCCATTCGTCCTGTGTTGTCTGTGACTAGGGTTTTTTTTTTTGTGAGGGGCCCGGGTTTAGAGACTCTGATATTGCCCTTTGGAGCGGTTTAGAACCCGTCCTTTTTTGTGGGTTGGAGACTGCTTTTATTTTTTCCCCATCCTTCTTTGACGAGTTTCTTTGGTTCAGTCCAACAAGCCTGGCTAGTCCTTAAGGTGTGTTCCCTTTTCTCTCTTTTTTTTTTTTTTGATCGTTGTCCCCCCCTTGTCATCTTTTGCAGTCACCCTTGCCTCGTCTGCAGCACTTTTTGTTTCGGTCTTGTTTTTTTCAGCTTCTGCAACAGTTCCTCTTTGTTTATGATGCCTAGCACAGTCAGGATACCTTGTCTTTTTCCCCATCAAAACCTGTCTCCATTCCCATAAGCTCATCGAAAGTATTTACTACTGGATCCACGGTCCCGGTCCTTCGGTTCTTGTTTTAAGACTTGTTTTTTGCCCCTAGCTCCGTCAATGTGAGTTTTTTTTCAAAATATAACCAGTACTCCTCAATCACTTTTTGATTTGTCTTTTAGTGAGTAGATTTTTATAATCTGCTTATGACACTACCTTAGTCTAAAGTTCACACCTATCTATCTTCTCTTTCCCTTTGTTGTGGTCTCCAGAGATGGTCTCTCCACCATAGTACGCCTAGCTCAAGCTTTTCTATACACCTACGAATCTTTTTTTCTCTGTTTATCTTTTGATCCAATTTCACTGTTAGTTTTTCTTTTTTAAAACCACACTTCTACAACCACTTGCTACTGGTGCCTTTTTGCATACTTCTCGCCTTATTGTTCTCACTCATTTCCCACTTTTTTTTTGCACCCCCCCTCACACCCTTATCTACTGGTCGAGGGGCTCACCCCCCTCTTTCCTTGCAAGAAGTTTTTTTCCACCCCAAGTGTCCCTTTAGCAAGGGAGGCCCCTCGTGCCTCTTCCATTGGGCTTCTTTCCCCCAAATGCACTCTGCCTCATTTCCTAGTTACAGAACTTTCTTGTCGAAACACAGTCAAACTATCACTCCGCATGGCACCCCCCCCCCCTGTTCTTTTCAAAACACCGGGCACCGGCCTGAATCCCTTTTCCCGAGCGGGTCGGCCCCCGCAAACGAAAACCCTTTTTTTTCCCCCCCCCCGTGACACCACGAACACAAAGGGACCCTACCCTCAATGTCCACAAGTTTCCGGACTATTGTCCCAGACTGTATGACTTGAAATACCTTTTTGGCTCCTTTGTGAAGTTCCCCATCCCAGAAAGGGCCTTTTTGTACGCTGTAGAGTCGTTCTACCGCGTTTCGTATGACAGGGACAACAGAGACGTTCCCCCCACAACCCGGCTTTTGAAAACCCCCCAGTTTTTTTTTCTTCTTTTGATCCGGGGGATTTTTTCCCCCCCTAGGGGTGACAAGTATGGAATAATATGGTGACTAATGGCCGCATTTACCCCCGACCCACGACCAACCCCGAACCACCTGTTTTTCCCCCCCCTTGGTCCCCCCCCCGACGTGTCCCCCACATTTGGACCCTTTTTTCATTACATACTCCCCTGTATTGGCTGAGCCACCTGTGACTAGCTGGAGTTAAGTTCCAGGCCTATTTCCCCCCCAAGGGCGTCTCACTGTGTCTTTTCGCCCTTCCCTAGCAGGATGAGTACTCTTTTCCCTTCCCTTGTTGTGACTTCTTTCCTCTTTACCCAGCCCCAGGCTTTGAATGAAATGTTCATGTTTAGCTCTTGGTTATTTGTTTAACCACAACCCCGCATCTACTTCCCACAAGCTAATTCGTTTGATGAATTTTACTTTGCCCTCCCGACCGGTGACTGACCCCAGTGAGGCCCCCACCTTTTGCAGCACCACGTCTTCCCCTCCCCCCCATCGGGGCCAATGTTCATCTACCTCACGGTGTTTTTGACGCTCTATCGCACTGGCCCCTACGCCGTGTTGTGTTTTTCCCAGATGACCCATGTGATTGCACTTAGAGGTGGTGTGCTCCCGATCCCATTATTCTGTTCCGTTGGTCCCTTCCCCTAAGCCTTTTTCAGGAAGGTCCACCTCCAAGCCTGGTCACCCACGGCTTTATTATAATCACCGTTTTTTTTTTCTTTCTATTTGGGTGAGGGCATCCTGAAATTCGATTCTTTTTTCGCTTGGCCTATTTTTGGCTCTGATTCAACCCTGGCTTTTTGTACACACGCCCCTTCCCCACTTAGGTTTAATTTTTGATCTTGGCCCCCCCCTCTTGAGTGGTATCGCAAGGGGGGTCCTTCTTGACACACCAGGACCAAACACGCATTTTTCAATCTACACTTAATGGTTTAGTTTTTTTATAAATTTTCCCCTTCCCTTTTCAACATAGGCCACGTGTCTTTCACCCCTTTTGCGGCTCGGCGGAATGGAACTGTGATCCTGCAGAAAATCTGCTCCCCCCTTTACACTGGCCACGATGTGTCTCGCGAGTGATCGCTTCCTCCATTTTTCCTCTCTTTGACTCAGGAGTATCACTGAGGATAACTTTTGGCCAACTTTTCTCCCCTCCTGACTAAATTCGAACGCTGCCTCAAAAAAATCTTCTTTCCTCTTTTGTTGGTTTTGAGAGATTTTTTTTCGCGTTTGTGTCCCCCCCCCCAGCAGCTCATTCGCTGCTAAATGTGGCCTCTTGAGAGGAGGCTCCAACGTCTTTTTCTTTTCAAGCAACCCGTCGAGTACACATCCTGTATGTACCATCTTTGTAGCATACTTTCCATTTTTTCTCATTTCTGGACGGTCCTTCCACTCATTTTGGGCCCCCATGTGGTTACATGTGTGTTTCGTTATTCCCCCTTCACTTTTTTCCTGACTTCCACAGAGACCGGTTCCACCCCCATATGCTGTTTTTTTTTTTTTCACAGTCTTGTCACCAAAGTTTCCTGGAATACCCCTCCCCTTTTTTTCCCACGTGCCCCCGTCTCGTCCCCCCTTACTCACTTTGTTCCAAGAGTGCTTCCAGGGCCCCCCCCCCCTCCGTTGTTTTCGCTCTTACCGCCTCAGTTTTTCCCAATGATCAATTATTCCATTTCCCTGTGGAGACTCCTACTTCTCCGGTGTGATTATTTCCCCGACTCCCCCCTTTTCTTTGGTTCACGTGATAATTTCTCTTCGGAGATTTGCTCGATTTTTCATGGCTAAAGGACAAGTCAGATTTGGATAGGTTCTCCCACCCCTTGAGCATACCAGTTTTGGCTTCATCACCCCCCCCCCCCCCCCAGCTATGGTGGGATTGGTCCCCACTGGCTCAGGGTAGTTGAAGCCCGTCGGTCTAGTTTTGGCACGCCCTGGGACATTTTTGGTCGTTACCCGAGGTGGTTTTTTCCTTCCCACGTGGGTGCATCTTGGTCCGTTTGTCACCAGGGGATTAGTGTTTCGGGAATTTCATTTTTACCTCTTCGGCTTGCAGCCTCTCTTTCCTTTTGTTGCCCCTTACCTCAAGGTCAGAGGGCGTTAGTGCATTCCAGCTGGTTAAATCAAGCTACTCTTCTATACAAAAGCGACCCCCGTCCCCATTTTCTCGGTAGATTTTTTTTCTTTTTTCCCCGTTTGTGCTACGATTCGGTATTATCACACGTTCCGTTGCCCTTTGATAGGGATTCTCAATGCTCTTTGTGAGTTTTCCATGCTTAGGGTACCCCCCTCTACTGTGAAGTCGGGTGGCTTTCCGCCAACTGGGGGCTTGGTTTTCCGTGGTTTGTGACCATTGTTCCATTGGTTTGGCCACTTCCCCCTACATTTCTTTTTTCGGTGTTTGCTGGGTCTTCATTACTTACCCTGGTGTTTCATGTTAGATGTTGTTTTTCTGCTCTGTAGGGGGTTCATCTGCGACCGTTGGCCACTTTCCCTATCCATTTGAGTCAGTTCCACCGATTGTGCTTTTCTGTTCCATCTGACCTATTTCGATACTTTCCCCTTATGGGTTCCCCCATAGTGTTCACCGTCTGTGCACTTGTCCTCAGTTTCCTTTGTTTTTTTTTCCCCTTTGGACTGTTTCTTGTGTTGGGCGTTTTCCGTCAAGCTTTCGGCGTGTGTGTTTGCATCTGTCTCCCCTACTTTTTTGCACTGCGTGTTGGGTCTTCGAAAACCCCCGCTTTTGTTTGGCTATGTTGTTCCCTTCTGCTGACGTTGGGTAGTCTCCCCATACCTTTTTTTCTGGCCCCTAGTCGCTCGGTGAGGCATTATTTTGGTACCAATGTGATTCACACATGTGCCTTCTCGAGGGGCACGTTTGCCTTTTTTTGCGTTTTTTGCTGGTCCGTGTTGATTTCTTGCACACCCCATGTTGATGCCCTTTCCTCCAGTGGAGAAACCACCTGTGTATTTTTTTTCCCCCCCCCCCCCCCAAAGTGAACTTTGGTAGTGTGTTACCCCCCCCTTCTATCGACAAACCTTTAATCGCTCTTGCTGTTTAGTGTTTATTATTTCGTTTTGTTTAATGAGAACCCTTAGCTCTTAAGTGTCCTTTTTTTCCAATATAGCACACTATCCTTTACCGTTCGTTGGTCGTGAGTTAGTGCCTTTGATTCTGCTGACTCTTTAACCATACTAAGTAGGCTCTATTTTCCTCCTCCCTTTTTCTTTTTTTGTTGTTGGTGAACTTGAGGCTTGTGCCCTTTAGACTATAGTCGGGTGGAAGCCAGCTAGATCTACTACCTCACATCTTTGTTATCTATTATTCCGAATGTCTAGGGTGCTATTCACCCACTTCCCCATTTTACTTGTGGCGACTCATCCAAGTAGTACTTCGCTCTCCACGGGTTTTCGGCATTTTACACTCTTTCACCCCCACTTACAGTCTTTCTACGACCAGAGCATCCTTTCATTGACCAGCTCTCTTTACCCCTTCTGTTCCCTTGAAGCGTAAAGTATCTTCGATGGGCCCCACCCTGGTGCGCCCACCTTTGGACAATGCCCTTTCCTTCTCCCTACGTGGGACCCCTGTACTTTTCTTCTTCTACCACTGTCCACTTTTTTGAATCCCCCCATACGCCATTTTTCCCCAACCCCCCCCCAACACGCTTTTTCCCTTTTTTTCCCCCTTGCAGTTTTCCCTTCTTTTTTTTCTGCTCACTTCCCTTTTTGCCCGCCCCAAGACCCCTATTTTTCCCCCCTATTCCCCCCGCCCCCCCAAGGAACTTGAAATTCCGCGGTCCCACCCCCGGGTGTCCTACCAGTCACTGGACAGGATCTGAAAATTATTATATGTCTCTCACCTCTGGGAGACCACAAATCACAGCGAAATTTTCCCCGTTCCTCCTCTGGAGATGATTCTTCCCCGGTTCTGCACCCACGTTGCCGCCTGGAGCCCACCATGTAAATCCCCCATTTAGTTTATGCGATGGGTTTGTTCCCCCCCCCTCCCGGTTTTCCCGTGGGGGGGGACCCATATTTAAACCCCATTTTTCAGAATCCCCGCTGGCTCTCACTGGACCCACGGACCCCCAGCCCCCAGTTGGCAACCTTTTGCCCGAACTTTTTTGCCATAACAGTCGGGCCAGTAACGCCTCGCCTTTTGTAGGGTGACACACCCCTTCACCCAAGGCTCGATGCCCAGCTTGCTCCCCACCTTTTTGTCAAGTTCTTTTCTACCTCGGTTCACGGAGGAGACACCCCCCCCCCCCCTCCTCTACGTTGGCGAGTTGTTTGAAGCGAGTTCTTGTCTAGAACCAGCTGGAATTTTGAGTTTTTTAGTCCAGCATGCTAGCCTCTGAGTGTATTGTGGCCCGGGGCCCCCCACCCCCATCTCTTTCTGCAATGAGAATGTAATCTCCCTTACCGGGCCCCCCGTGTGGTTTGGGGCGACAAGTGGACTTTTTCCACGGGGCAGCACCGCATTTTTCACGCCCCCCCCGGGGGAGCTTAAGCCCACTCGATCGTTTTCACCGCCTTTTCCCCCGGTTCAAGATGGAGAAACTGTCTTTTTGTTTCTCTTCCTCCCAAAACCTGTTTCATGGCTTGTGGAGACCCATTTTAACGCGTCCGTGACACAATGGACTCTCTCCTCCCAAATAAACTTGAAAACAAGCAGTTCGTTTTTTCTGATTTTCCCCCCCCCCCGGAGGCCTTTGGATGGGAAGTCTCGGATTTCCCCATTTTTTTTTTTTGATGTTTCTAGCCTTTACCAGGTGTTTTCAGTTTTGCTTTGAACTTGATTTGTTCCTTCTTCCCCAACCACCTTCCCTTCTTACCACCTTTACGCCCTACTTGCGGGTGCACCCGAGTTTTTTCTCCTGTTGAACAACATCACCAGGCCCCCCCACAACCCCCTCTTTTTTGACTGACATTCTTTTTTCAAGGGTTTGCAACCTTGTTAACCATAGTCCGTTGCTTTCCACAATGGCTCTCAGGTCAATGGCGTCCCCCCGAGACCCCTTTTTATGAAACCAGGCGGCCTATGGCTGTCATGGTCAACTGATGTTTGACGGGTCGGTCTTTTTCCTACCTTGGGCTTGGTTTCTGAGTCTTTTCCTTTTTTTTCTTGCCAGGAGTCCTCTCTTTTTCTTCCCATGGTGCCACTAGAACAAAGCTGTGCTGGTACGCAACCGCAACCACCCAAATTTTTCCATCTCTATTTCCTACTCCTACCCCCGTTGTTGTTTTTTTTCTTTTCCCCGAGATTTTTGATTTGCTTCTCGTCGCCGCCTGTTTTAAAATTTGGCATTGTCCTCTGTCCTCTCCTGGCTCCCCCTCTACCCAAAAGCCTTCTTCCCGTTACCTCCTCCCTGACCATCTTTGGAGTCGCTTTTCCAGTGCCCTGTTTTTTCTCTCGTGAATTTTGGCCCTTGGTCAGCAGCATCTGTGGCTTGGACAAATGCCTTTTACCATTTTTTCTTTCTCCAAAACTCCCGGTAGATTTTTCCCCAGTTTCCACTCTTTTTTTTTTGGTCTTTTTTTCGATTTCCTTTCTAATACCCACGGAAGGTTGGACTCAATTTTCCCTTTCCCCCATTCCCTAATTGGGTTTCGGTGTTTTTTGGATTAATGCCCATCTTGTCGATACCTTTCCGGAGGCCGACCCCCCCTCTTTTTCTTTCCCTTATCGGAGATATCTACCAATTTCCGTGTGTGCTCCATCATGCGTTTCATTTGCTATTTTGGGGACTTTTCCTTTCCCTCTCTTTAGGGGAAGGACCCCCCATCTTTTCTTTGGCGTAGTTTCTTTCCCCCAGACTCCACACATGGCTTTATTCTAAATGTGATAATCTTCTTTTGGCAACCATTTCGATTTTTCCCCAGGTTCCGAGTAGGTTCTTGTCTCTGTCGGTGTTTCCCTCTTTTTCCCGGTCAAAATGTTGGGTGTGCCCCCCTGGAAACCCCCCTTGGGGAAGTTTTCATGTCCGTTTTCCATTGATTTTGGTCTGTCCGGATTTATCTTTCCTTGGAAACTCCTTCCTTTTTTTTGTCCTTGCTTTGGGTGTGCCCTTACCACCACGCAGCTTCTTGTTTCATGGTCACCCTGAGGGGTTATAATTTTTTCCCTTACGCTGTCATGAGCTTTTCCCACAAATTCTCGAGTTATGTTTTTCTCCCCTTCCCTGCTTCCTCTCGTTCATTCGAGCCCTTTGATAGTTTTTTATGCTGTTAACCTCATCTCCATGCTTTCGTTTTTTTTTTAATGGGCTATTGTTTAAAGACCCTTTTCCGACTTTAGGACGTTCTTGGCCTTTGAGAAACTTGTTTTTTTCCTGTTTGTGCCCTATTTTCCCATGCGGTGCCCCCTTTTCCCCACTGTTTCCTTTTTGGAGTATACGACGGGTTCCCCTTGATTTATCTAACTTGGTTTCTCTGGGGTTTGACTCCGTTCCTTTTTCTTTGGTCAAGTGCACGGACCCTCCTTTTCCATGCCTCCCCCAGGGTCCAGGCTTTATCTGTTTATTGCTAACTATTCTTCCCTTCCTTCCCTTACAGTATCGAGGGGCACCACCTTCCCTTTTGTTTGGACGGTGCTTCCTTTTAGTTGGGTTTTTAGCTGGCACCCATTTTTCGTTTTGGGTTACCGCTCCGTTTTTTCTGCAAGATCCCCCTTGGGTTCTCCCCTGTTTTTCCCTTTCTTCGACACCGCTGGGGGGGATTCTTTATGGTGTTCCCCCTTTTTTATTTAGTATTGGGTTTCTTTCTTTCCTCCCTACGTCTTCTTTCCCATAGCCCCGTGTTAGGGCTTGCTTGTTCCCTGGGTGACTTGCCCCCGGCCTCGCTCGACCCACTGATTGATCGTGTCTGCTCTGGTCCCCTTTTGCTCTTCTTTTCTTTTCCACATGGAATTTTGCCCTATACGCCTTAAGTTCTCACTGGTTGACCCCAACTTTTTCAAAAAACCCCTGTTTACAATGCTTTTCCCAAGTCCTTTATATGCCGAAGTATTTTCCCTTGTTTTTCTACCCCAATATTATTGGTTCAGTGTGGCCTGAGGTTTTTACTTCCCCTTCGCTCCTTTCAGGAGAGATAAAACTATCCACCAGTTTCCCCCACTAAGACGATGCGTTTGAGTTTTTTCAGATCTTCCATTTTGATGGATGTTTTAGATAACTAAGTTCTCCCACTCTCTTTCTTTTTTTTCTCCTCTTCCTTGTGTTTTCTATTCAGCTTTTTGGCCTCCCCATTAAGTTTTAACCTTTTTTCTCATTTGGTAACTTCTCACTTATATCTCCCCCAAAATCTAAGCCCATAGGTTTTCTTTCCCCCACTACCCCCCCAAATCCCTCATGCTCCACTTTTCCTCCCTTTTTCCTCCAAGTCATAATATTCCACGGCAGTCTGTTTTTTCTGTCTCTTCCGCCCATCCCTTACACTTTTTTACAACGCCCTATTGGCTAAAGTTGTTTCTCTTCCCCCATTTGCAAGGAAAATTAACCAACCCCTTTCCCTCTCCCCCTCAGAGCAATGGGGACCCCGTTTCCTCCTCCCCCCCGAGGTCCTTCCTTTCACCAGTTTGTTTTTTGTACCACCTCCTCTTTCCCCTTTTGTTTCCATACTTGCTACCAGTCCCTTCTTTTTCTGGTTTTGAACCCTCCCCCACCCCCCCCCCCCCCCCCTTGTGGTGAGATCCCTTTCCCTTTTCTACCCTTTGATTCCCCGCGTTCGTTTTTTCTGGTCGCACAAAACCCCCCCTTCCCTCGTGACCAACACCACAAGTTCGCCTAATTGGGGAAAATTCCCGATGTCCCCCCCTTTTTCCTTGCACTTTTTGTCTGGGCCTTTGTATATAAGTTCTTCGTCCACTATGTGAATCCCCCCCCCTCATAACCAGTGACTTGACGTCCGATTTCCTTCTCCAACATTTTTGCGTGCGTGGCCCCCCGTAAATTTTTCAACGTAAGCCAGCCCCCCCCCAATTTTTTTTTCAGTATTGATCAGGGGAGCACCCCCCCTTTTTTCCCTGCCCCCCCCTGATGGCCCCCCTTTTCCCGTTGTGGTTGTGTGAATTGCGCTTTTTTTCTCCTTTGTCAACGGTCACCACACAGTCCCCCCCCGTGGGCAACCACATTGGTCCCCTTGAGTACCTAATGGTGGGTCTAAGCCCCTGATGGTTAACTCAACTGCATGCGATAAACCTCCCCTCTTTTCCCCCCCCGGGTCGACCCAGTCAGTTACTCTCCTTCTCCGTCTGCCCCCCCCACTCTCCTACCCCGATGTGGTTCTTTTTAGCGAGCCTGTCAGGCTTGAATGCTTGGAACCAGCTTAGCTCTCCCACAATCCGCTCTCCCTTCTTTACTTGTACTGGTGCCCCACCTTTTTTCCAGATTTTCTAGGTCACAGTTCCTCATCCTGCGTTGACTGAATCGACAGACCAATCCTGTCCCCTTTTTTCCGCCCCCTTTTTTCCTGCTCCCCCTTGGTTAGTCACACCACGCCACGTCCTCCACCTCGGGCCGCAACGTGTGCATATCCATCCGGAGGGCTCGATTACTCCTTCCCTTTGTTGTCCGTTATGTCTTCTCTGTGGGTTCGTGCCCTTTTTTTCTGTCATGTGTGTAACCTCTCCTAAGCTGATGGTCGATTTCCCCCATACCCTGCTAGTCCCCTTTTCCCGTGTCCGAATCCAATCTCCTCCCCATTTCCTTGATCACCCCTCCTGTGGCATCTGGTTTGCGTACGACCTGAGAAATCGAGATGCCCTGTTTTTCCCTTTTTTGATTGAACACCCTTTTCGACCGTCCACGCTTCCCCCCCCCCCGTCCATTACGTGGGTTCCAGATTGCGGTCCCTCCTGAGTGGGATCCCAAAGTTGTGCTTTTTCCTTCCCTTTCAAACACGACTGACCTGCCCTCCTTCTGGGGACTGTTTGCTTCAACGTCCCCCCCATCCCAGATTCATTTGCCAACCGAGTTGTCTAGTCCTTTCAATGTGTCCCCAATTTTCCTGAAGAAATTCCTTTTTAAAAGTCCTTAAATGTTTTCCAAGAAAGCAATGGTTGTTACTCGCTGAGTCCCCCCCGCGTGAACCTTGGCTTAGGGAAGCCCTTGGCCATGTCCCTCATTTTGACCTGGCAACCCAACTTCCGCAGTAGAGTCCAAGCGCTTTGTTTCCCTTATTTTAATCAAC
>Ga0179593_1252551_pt1 | contig 23933 bp, 30 predicted proteins | sample CZODoug2_1_08_16_FD_185931 | JGI IMG/M metagenome (GOLD analysis project Ga0179593, IMG submission 185931) | Vadose zone soil fungal communities from Angelo Coast Range Reserve, California, USA - CZODoug2_1_08_16fungal (PacBio error correction) | ecosystem: Environmental > Terrestrial > Soil >... | reverse complement strand
ATCTCCTTTCCCCTCGTTAAAAAAACCACTGTTTTTCGCATCCACCCCTGTTCACTATTTTTGGCCTCCCCCGGCCTACACTGGTCCCCCGTCGTGTTCAATGCATCAATTCCAAAGCCCGGTGGTTTCTTTTTTTTGACAAGCGCACGTCAAGGACGCACACACTCCATCGAACTCGTCAAGGCTTTCCACTTTACTCCCAGGTCGCCATGGTTTTTTTTAGTGCCTTTGCATTTTTTTTTTTTAGAGGAGGCGTACCTCCCTGTGGTGCCAACCTCTTGTCGGTATATTTCCCTACCCTTATTTCTCGCGTGATCTCCCTCCACCGCTAACCCCTTCTTGTGCCTTGCCAATCCCTTCCCCCCTCACCCCCCATGTTTTGTTTCGGCGTACTCCCCCCCTGTACTACCGATTGGACTTTCCAACCATTTGCTACCGGCTCTCGGCTCTCCTTTCTTTGCATCCTTCATTGTCTTGTTCATCTTGTGGGACTTGGTCAGTTTTCTCCCCGTGCACCAGCTTCCTCGCGGATGTCCACCACCTGCCCGTGAGATGATTTGCTTCCATGCCCTTTCGGTATCAATGTCGTCCCTGCTCTTAAGTCCCCATCCTTCCGGCTTTCGTTCCACCCGGCATCCATACACACGGGGCCTCAAGCCTTTTGCCGATCCACCCCTAGAAAACAAGCTCCCTTTTCTTCTCGCGATCCTTCTCCTCCCCTTCCTTTTCCTCAGGTTGTGGACGTTGAGGTTGCTTGGCTCCGTCTTGTTTTTTTCTTTCCCGTACCCACAAAAGATATGTGACCTTTTCTCATTTTCCTGCCTGCAAACCTTCTTTTCTTTTTTCTCTCCCCAGCCCTCACTGTGGGATTTTTACCAAAAGGCTTTCTCCCGGTGTACACCATCAACGTTGTCCACCGCTCTGCCAGGATATTGATTTTCTCTCCCCTTAAGGTCCCTTCATTCTTTTGAGCTCTTGTTTTTTCTTACGTTCACACTGTTTTTCCTTCATTTTTTTCGATCACCCGGATATTCCCCCATCCCCCCCCGCACTCCGAACTGAATTTATTGCATGATTCTTTCCCATTAGGTCTTTGTTTCTGGAGGTTTCCATAGAATTTGTGAGTCATCCCCCCGGTCCTGTCCCGAGACTTTTTTGTATTTCTCCCCCCCTGGGCTCTTAGTTTTCGGCCCTGGGTCCTGGAGCGGGTTTTGATTCGTTGCTTCTTCTAGGTCTTATTCCGTCCCGCTTCTCCTTTTTACCCCCCCGACCGAGTCCAGATGGTCCAGCGCTTTGGCCAGGCCCCACTTGTTCATTATGCTTATGTGTGTTCACCTCTCTGTCTGGCCTTTTTCATTGTTTCTTTCCCTTGGCCCGAGTCTTGTGTTCGCTACATTCGCTTATGTCTGTACTGGTTGTTTGCCTTTCCCCACCATCTACCCACCCTCCCCCCTCCTCGCTTTTTCAAACTCGATTCGTTGCAAAATTTGACAGCTTTGCCATCTTTTTCCCGGATCAGTTTTGTTCCCTTTTTTTTCCTCTTTCTCTACTTTTTCGCGAGGCCGGCCTGATTTGGTTGCCTGGATGTCCCTCTTATGCTTTTTTTGGTTACGTTTTTTCCCATGTTTTGCTCCTGCCCCCCTTTCTTTGCCTCTAACCTTTGATTGATTTTTTTCTTTTTTAATTTCTTTTTTTTTTTTTTTTTTTTTACTCGGGCAGCTCTGCGACTAGCCCCAGTTCCCCTTCGGTCCGTCACCTGATTTTTCAAAGGGCCTTACTTTTTTTCCTCCCGTGTACGATGACCTTCCGTGTCTGTATTCCTGCGCATTCACCCATTGCTCTATTCTTTTGGGACAGGTCTGAAACAGCCGTTTTTACACCAGGGGATCCCTTTTCTAGTTCTGCTTTTTTCAGGGTTTCCATGTGTCTTTTTTCTTCCCGACGACGGCCGCTCCACTACTTCTTTCGTTTTTTTTCTTTTTTCTCTCCCCCTGCCACGTAAAACAAGCTTTGGCCTCTCAACCGTCTTTTTTTTTTTCGGTCTTCCCCGCGTTGGTGCTCCCCCCCACCGCTCGCTTTTCTTGGTGCGACGTGACTCCCCCCCGCAACGACTTCCTTTCCAGGCCCCCTAACCCCCGCCGGTCCCGTCTTACCTTTTTTTCCCGTACTTTTTGGCTTTTCTTATTAAATTTCCTTCGTTTTTTTTTTTTTTTTTTTTTGTTCGGGCGGTTTGAACGTCTGACTTTGTTTTTGTCAAGTGTGCGCCATTGGTCGTCCGGACACACCCAACCTCCGTTCCCCTTCCCCTTTTTCCTACCCATTTGTCCAGCTGCCCCTCACTTTTATGTCCCCGCTCTTCGCCCGACGATTCGTTTTTTACAATTTTAGGCTTGCAACAAGTAGGTCACCATCACTTTTTTAATGGCCCATTTCTTTTCCTGCCGTACACTCTTTTTTCACGCCTGATTTTTGCCCGTTGAGCCGTGGTGCGCCAATACGGTGCCTTTCTGCGCGCCAGGTTATTACTTTGGATTCCACAACGCCCAGCATAGACTATCCTTTTTCTTTTTCCTTCTTTTCTCGTTCCCGTTTGTGTTTTTGGCAGTGTTCTTATCTTCCCTTTTTTTTCCCTTGCGAAGCGTTTTGCTTGCCTCTTTTTTCGGGCCGTTCTTTACCTCCTTTTTTTGTTAAATTTTCACAATCTGGCGCGGTTTTTTTAATGAGGGCTTTTGTTCAAGTGCACCCCCCCATTGTCCCCGTGACAAGGCGCCGCTCCTTTGCCGTTTTTTTTTTTTCTGTGTGATGAGTGTCGTATGGTGATGATGCTTTGCCCTTGCCCTCTTCTCATCCTCAAACCAATCTTTCCCCCCCTATTCACTTATTGCGGCCCTCATGATGTCTCACCCCGTTCTCTTTGTTTTTTCTCGTGCATCGAAAACTTAGGTCCTCTGTTTTTTTTTCGTCTGTTTGTCCTCCTTACGGAGAAGATTAGCCTTAATGGTCGAATGCCTGAGATCGTGCGTTGCCTTGCCTCCTTTGTCAACCAAGGTTTGTGTCGCCGATTTTGAGTGGCGGGTTTGTTCCCCCCCCACTGAGCCCGCCAGATCTTGTTTACGGGCCTGGCTTTTTTTCCTAGACTTTTTTTTACAGCACCCGGTCCGACCCAACCCCCCTTACAGTAACGGCCTTTAGGACCCCCTTCGGCTGAGGTTTGCCAGGCCTTTCCTTGTTTATGGTTCTTTGTGTGAAGCCTTTGTTTTTTTGGCCTCTTTGTCATTATTACTTTTTTATTGACTTTTCCCCTTCCTCCCCGCCTCCTCGCCTACACGAACCCCTGAGGTCACTAGGTCTTAGAACAACTTATCCTTTTTTTTTTTTCGGCCCAAAAGTTTTCTGTAATCGGTCTTCCCCCTTCCTACTCTACACTTCGTGCTTTTCTCGGGCGCCCTGCGCCGTCCCCCCTTGGCAGCATCTTTTCCCTGGGCCTTCGTGCATTCCTTGCGACCTTTGTTCTTACCACTCACAAAGCCACTTTCTCTCTGTCACCGTTTGTTGTGTATTTTAGAGATGAGATGCCCTTTTTGTTGTTTGGTTACCTGAATTACCCCCCTTGTTCTCTTCCTGGCTACACCAAAGCCGCTCCGGCCGTGATCTTGTTTGATCCTTTTTCCCTGGGCCCCTGCAATCGTTTCCTGGCTCGACGGTATTCTGATGTCAACCTACGTTGCAGGTTCTTTTTCTTCCTCGCCATTCGCACTTTTTTTTTTTCGCTTGCTCGGGGTTCCCGGTTTTACGGCGCGGTATTGTGGCTCTGTTCCTTGAAACCCGTCAGAGATGTATCACATGGCGTTGGGTCTTTGCTTCCCCACGGTCCCCCCCCCCCTTTTCCGGTCCCCCTTTACTGTCTTCGCCCCCCCCCCTTCCGATCCGTTGTTCTTCACTGTTATCCCGGGTTGATTCCCCGTTCTGGCGCCTCTCTATGGCGGTTCGTGGTCTTCACTGCCTATCCAAAGTCCCCGCAACTCGCTTCCCCTTTTTCCATTTGGCCCCCTTTTGACAGTGTTGTGCCGGTCCCCATGACGACGTTTGAGTCCTCTTCTCTCCGTCCTCTCTGGTGCGGCACCGCCTAGTGACCCCAGCTTTTCGACACCTCACAGTTTTCGATTCAACGCGTTCCCCCCCACCACGTGCAAAGATTTCATCGAGCTCTCTGATGCTTAGCCGTAGGCGGTTTCCCCGATGTACGCGACTGGCCCGGTGTGGGCTCTCGTCTAATTGTTATTTGCCCTGCCGTTCTCCCCTTATGGACTTATTTAGGTGGTGACTCTTTTGTCCAAACCCCCCTCTTCATGTTTCCTGTCCTTTTGCGGGCATTGTTTTCCCCCAACACTCCCTTGGCCGCTTGTTCTCGGGCCGCCCTCCCCTTCCTCCCGATCCGCTTTTTCGCCGTTCTCCCTCCTGCGTGAAGCTCGGTGTTCGTCCCCTCCGCCTTTTTGATCAAAAAATTTTTGCCCGTTTCGTTTGCCTTTTTAGGCCAACAAATCTTGTCTTTTTGTGTTGCCCCCCTCAATTGACGTGCTGGTGCGTCACTGTAATTTTTTTACATTTTTTGTTTAAGTTCTCTCGTGTTTGCATTACGCGACATAGACTTTCTCGATCATTTTTGGAATTAGATTTGCTTCCCCTGTTTTCCTCATGTCCTACCACCCCCCTCTTGCGCGTTCCTCCTTGGGGGGAAGCCGTTGTTTTCTTTTTTTGACCCCTTGACGTTTACACTTCCCTCCCCCTCTTTTGTTTCTCTTGCCACCACTCTTCTGTAAGGCAGAAGGCTCTTCAACATAGTATCTCCGTTGGAGTGTGAAGTAAGTTCTGCTTTTTAGGAGTGCTTTTCTTTTTTTCCCTGGGTCCCAAAACATTCTAGTTTTTACTCGCGGGTCTTATCTTTTTTTTGTTTTCTTCCCACCCTCCTACTCCTCGTGGGGCGGGACCCCATTTTGGGTCGATTTTTTCTCCCCAGTCCACTTTTTTTCTCTTTTTTCCTCCCCCCCCTGGCAACACCCCCCCCTTCCTGTCCTGAACCGGTCCGCCTCCTTTTTCGTAAGCCGTGCGCCCATAGTTTTTTCTCTGTTTTTTGTTCCGTTGCCAGCAATCCAGGCTCTTTTTCTCCTTCCGCGGGTCCCCCAGTTCCCATGATGTGTTCGGTTCATCTGGGCATGTGGTTTCTTTTCCTTGGGTCCTGCCTTCGAGGCCACCTGTGACCACTACGTCGCTTTTGTGTTTTTCCGCTTCGGACCGCGGTTACCGATGCACAAAGGCGGTGCCTTTTCTTCATCACACTGTGCGCGGTTTGATTCTTTTACCCTAGGCCCACTGGCAGGCCCGCTTGTCCCTTTTCACCTTTGGAGTGCTTTTTTTTCGTTTGGCCTCCGGGTCTTTTGACGGTTTTTTTTGCTGGTCGGGGCGGGTTCCAGCTTTCCCCCTTGGGGCCGCAGTCCCCCCCTGTGTTCCCTTACCCCTTGAACCGCTTCCTCCTTCTTCCCCCATCTGAGCAAGAGGCGTTCATCGTTCCTTCTTGGGCTTTTCATATGACAGCCCTTTTGGCCCAGCTCTTTTTTGACCTTCTGGTTTCACTTCATTCCCGTCCCTTTGGTTGGTCAGGTAACGAGCCCCGCTTCCCCTCTGCGTCGTCCCGTTTTTTACTCGTTCCTTTTTTGCTCCCACCCCCCAGCGCTTTGCCTCTTTCTTTTTCTTTTTTTGGCGTTTTTCCCCAGACCCCGAATGGCTTCGTGCATTTCTTTTCTTTGGTCCCCTTTCTCTCGTTTTTTTGCAACCGAACATTCTGACCTCTTTTCCCTCTTAAGGGTTTCAAGGACAATGCCCTGTGTTCGGCCCCAGAGGGGGGGGCAGCAGCGAAGCGTACACTGCTTTTGTCCCTCTATATGTGGCTCAACGCTTTTCCTTTTTCCACTTGGATGTTCTTTGTTGTGGGTTCGTTTGCCTCCGCCGACAGGTGAGCTTCAGGTTTTTTTCCTTTTGCCATCTTTTTTCCCCTTTTTCTTTTCCCTTGGACGTTTCGGAACCCTTTCCCCGGGCCTTCATCTTCCTGCCCGCCTGTCTAAAATTTTTCCCCATGTATTTTCCTCTGGCCTTCTCCCCCCAGGCGGTCCAGATTTTTTTTTTTTTGTTTTGGATTTTTGTTGGTTTTTTAGTACCTTTTCTGTTGTACGATCGGGACCCCTGCTTCCCCCGTGGTTGTATTACCCCGCAGTCATTCCTTGCTGAGGGAGGTTCATTTTTTTCTTACGCCCACACTTCTTTGATTAGCCTTTTTGGCAAATAGCCCTGGCCCCCCGCCCCCGACGCGGTGAAAACATCCTCTACTTATTTTTATTGTCATTTTTTTTTGCCTAACGTGGTTTTTCATGGTGTCTTTCACTCGGGGTTTTATTTCTGGTTCAAATTGGCGTGCTCCCTTTGTAGTTAATATTCCGGCCGCGTCACCTTCGTTCTTTCTGTTTTTGACCCGTGCAGTCCCTCTCAACCTTCGCGGTGTGTGGTGTGGCCAACAATTTTCGTGCCTTTTTTGACGCAACCTCCGATTTCGCCTTTCCTCCTCCTTTAATAGGTATATTGGAGGTTTGTCTTTTTTTACTGGCATCCGTCCTCCGCACAGTAATTGTCTTCCTTTTTGTCTTACATTTTCACGCGGCTTTTTCTTACCTGCCCCAAAAGCGTAGCCCAGTTCTCCGTGTTATTATGAGGGGGTACGTGTCACACCCAGAAACAGGGTCTTTTTCCCTTTTTGCCCCTCGTTACGGTTGCCCCCCCTTTTTCCTTAGTCGAATTCTCACGTTATGTCACTATGGTCTAACTCCGCTTAATTTCCCCCGGTCCTATTAGAGTTTTAGGCGTCCCCACCACGTCCCCTTTCTCCTTCTTGTGTGCACTGTAACCTTGAGATTATTCGAACCCATTGCCTTCGCGGCTTTTGGCCGACACCTTTTTCCTGTTTCTTTACCCCCCGCCATCGCCGGATCATTCCTCCATTTTCAATCTTCCCTACTGGTGAACTGGGGGCGTGGTTTTCGGGGTGGGTGGGGGGTTTTTGGTGGGGTTTTCCCTTCCTGGGCTCTTTCCGACCAGGCTTGTTGACCCCGGGAAGTGTGCTAAACCGTGTCGTTTAACTTTTCCTTCTTGCGGGCTTTCTCGCTTGCCCCTTCTTTTCCTTTTTTTTCAGTTGTCCTTGCAAGTTCCTTTCTCCACAAAGTTGCTTCGCATTCGTGCCGTTCTACATCTGACCCCCACACTGTTTGACCTCTTTAATTGTTCCTAATGGTGTCCGCGCACGTTCCCTTAGGATTGACCCTCCTTTTTTTTTCCTCCTCTTTCCCCCTATGTTTTGTGTTCGGAGTACCACTCTTTTCCCACTTGGCCTTTTTTCCCTGGTGCTTTTCCTAACCCGTTTGAGGAATTCACGGAGTTTCGTTTTTTTTACCTCTTCTTACTATGTGTTGTCACAGGCACACAGTCCCCCCTTTTTGACCGGTGACCTGCCCCCTACACTTCTCTTATTTCCATCCCCGACCTGGCCTTTGACCCCTCCTTTTCACCTTAACTCGTGACCTTTAGTTAGCTGTTCTAGCTCCGGCAATGCTCGTTAGTTTGCCTCTGCCGTTCCCCTTTTCCCTTCGGAAGATAGATGGCATATTCAGGCTGGTAGTGGATCGCCCCAACCCCCCCTCAGAAGTGACCACGCGGTTAGGTGTCACTGGCCTTTTCCTAACCTCCTTTCCTTTCTCATGAAATTCAAACTTGGACCCCTTTTTGTTGAACCTCTGAGCGTTCTTTCGTGTTTTTGGGTGAAACCACCCCCAGCCCTTGGTTACCTCCCCTCGTTTTCATTAGGGGGATCATTCTCCCTTTAGGGGTTCTTCGGTCACAGCCCAAGGATCCTTCACTTTGTTGTTTATGACTGCCACAACCTCTCCAATCCTTTTGTCCCCACCACTTTTTTCGATTTAACGCCCCCACTCCCTTGCGCCTCCGGCTAGCTGGGGCGCTTTTGTTTCCGCTTTCTTCCCCAACAGCCGTCTCAAGTTTTCCTGACCTCTTTTGAGTCCCCCAATTTTCACTTGTCTGGGCCCCAGTCCCCCGTCACTCCTCCTCGCTCCTTTTTTTTTCTCTGTTCCGTCACGGCCCTGTCACCCCTGGCCAACGTTCGTTTTTCTCTGTCCGCCCCTTTTTGTCTTTCCTTCCCTGTGCCCTCCGCCGTTTAACGTGTTCGTTTTTGAACATGCAGCGGCCTATCTCCTGTGCCTCCACCGTTTGGTTCTCGCCCAATTTTATGTCCACGCTCCGATTTGCCAGTTGTCCATCCTTGTGGAGAATCTGCAGTGTCTCGATTTCAGCTGACATCTGTTTGCGTGTCCGCGCGTTTTGTGGGTATCGGGCCTTTCCAGTGGCTGCTTGTGTTTAACCCCCCCTCGCATTGCGGTTTCGGCACACCACTGACCGTCATTTCTTATTCTTTTGATGGTTTCATCCCTCACGGTCTAGGAACTCTTCCCCCAGCTCGTGCAAGCAATGTTAAAAACACTACCCTCAAACTTGTTGAAACCATTTCCTCCAGGGCCATTCAACAGCATGGAGGTTCACCTCAACAAACTTTCCATGTCTGGTCTCTTTTTCTTGTTTCGGATGCATCCTTCAATGTGTGCCCGTAAAAAAGGATCATCTGAAGCTTAATCCCCGCACGCCGCCAACTTAGTCTTTTTACGACCCCCATTTCCCTCACCTTGCACCCCTCACCCCCCCCAGCCTGGCGGGCCCCCCCTGGCTGTCACCCTAGGTTTGACCCGCGCTTCATCTTGACCCTTCCTTCGTTTTTGTGCGTTTTTGACACCCGGCCAATTTTTTTTTTTTCGCCCCCGCCCAGTACGGCTTTATGTTCCCAATTCCGTTCTTTTTTTTGCGCTTATTTCTACTAACAGTCCCAGCCGCTTTTCCTCGTCCCTGTCCCTTCGGTTCTTTCCCCCAGCGTCCCCTTCTTTGAAAATCGGTCACCCTCCCGCCGCGTACCCCCGCGGTTTTTGTGATCGCCAATTACCCCTCAGTCTTCGGCTGGCTTACCAGAGTTGGTCTATTGTCTCGGGATCCATACCTCACCAATCTGCCCGCTTCCGTGAACCCTCTTTCCTAGTCTCCCCGGGGCGCCCAAGGCAATCATAGGCAGGCACCCCTTTCCTTCTCTGTATCGCTTCTCCGGGCTTGTTCTTTCCCCTCTTCTTGTTGATTTTTCCCTTCACCTTTTCTCGACTGAAGTGTCCCTGGTGAGCCCTGGGTTCCCTCCCCTCTTCACAAACTCCCCCTCCCCTGCTGCCACACCTCCTATTCCCCCCTTGGCACAACGTTCTTCACAGTTGCATCGCTCTGCTAAATTTGCCATTTCCCCCTTTTGGGTGCCCCCGTTGAGCGCGTCCATTTCTTTCTCCGTCCACCCGGTATTGTTCCGGCTTTCCCGAGTCTCAGTATGTATTCTTCTTCGTTACGCGAACTCTTTCCCATTTGTCATCGAAATGGTCGTCACTGCCTTTTACCTCGTCCCCTTTTGGCTCCGAGTCATTCCACCTTCACTTCTTTTTTTTTGGCGTCAAACCTCGGACTATCTCCGCTCGAGGAAGTTCCCGTTGTTTTACTCGTTTTTTTTTCCCTCGCAGGCTCTTCGTATTTTTCCCCGTTGCGTTTACGATTTTTCAAAGTTGCATCGGGTTTCTTGTTCGTGTGGCATCCAGAGAAAGTCGCTTGTTTGACGGCACCCGCAGCAAAGATACCCCCTCAGTTTTTAGATCCGTCAAACCCCTTCAGCGCTTTGCAATCTAAGTGCCCCTGGCGTCCTGTCCCAGTTTCTGCTTACAACCTTGTTTTGCGTCTTAACCTTTTTTTTTTTTTTTTGAAAAGAGATCCAGTCCCCACAAGTTCCCCCCCTTCCTCCTTTCCTTCCTACCCCGAACTTTTCCCCTGTCTATTTTTGGACATTTTTCCCTAATGTTACTCAGTGCTATTTGCACTCTCCTGGCGTTGTCGAGGTCGGGTGTGAGTTTCCAGTTCTTTCTTTTTCTAAGTTAGGTGTGTTTTTTCCCTTTCCACTCCGTCCTGTTTCCCATGGCCGGCCTTGCCTTTTGTCTCTCACCGAAGCCGAATGCCCCCTCACGATTCCGAGTAAGTTCTGGGTGAAGTTACTTTCTTTCTCTCTATTTGACACATTTTCTTTCTTTTTCGATTTCCCTTTTTTTCGGCACCATCGATCTTGGCCATTTTTTCCTCCCTCCTTGTTCGAATCTTTTCCAACTCAATGACCCCCCCCCCCCCAGGTTATTATGTTTTGGCTTTCCCCCGAAGTCCCCCCTTTTACCAAGATCAATCTTCCCTTCCTTCTTCGCACCCTGAGTCTTCGGCCGGGTCCGGTTCAGCCCTTCCCTTTATTTTTGGGAGTATACGAGGGGAGGCCGGGCAGCCGCGAGGTTGAAACCCCGTGGGCCTTACCCCCTCCGGTTTTGTAAGTTTTCCCAATACCCCCTCCTTTTCTGGGGGATTCTTCTATAGATTGGCGTGTCGTGTTTTCCAGGGTTGACGTCACCCCCCGCCGCAAGACAAGCTAGGGCGGGGCTCCAACTGGCTTTCGCCGTCATTATGGCTTTTTGGTCGTGTGACTGAGAATGTCTCGTCCCCCGTCTTGTTCACTCCTAGTGCCTTATGGGAATGATTTCATTTTTTTTTTTTCCCCTGCGTAGTTTTTCTGTTTTTGCTTCCGAAACCTTGGCTGTCTTCGGACTCTTCTCTTGGCGTCTTGTTTTTACTTTTTCCCTCATCCTATTTACATCTGATTATGAGGGTTAGCGAATGTTATCGCCCGGTAGTTTCTGTCCAAGGAATCCCAACGCCCCGTGGATCTGACGATTCTCTGTTGAGTGAGTTTTTCCCCCCAATGAGTCAAAGCCCGGTCCTCCGTCTGACCCCGCTTTTTTCCTCCCCAACGTCAAGCCAGTTTTTCCGACTTTGTGAACAAACCTCGCTTTTCTCCTTTTGTTTGGGCCAGCCCTATTGTTGCGCAAGTTCTTTTTCTTTGATCTTTTCAGGCCTTTTTCGAATACTTTTCCGTGTTACCCCCCCCCCTTTTTTGGCTTTTTCAACGATAACGCGGTCTCACAACCGACACGAGACAACGCTTACTGCCTCGCAACACAATGTTTCGTTTTTGGCTTTCTGAAACCCATTCCGGGTTTCCCATTCATGCTCGGTTTTGCGCCCGACACGTTTTTCATTTGGGCGCGTTTCCGCGTTTTTGCGCCACTTTCCCGGGGAAAGCCGGCCGGAGCTATTGCATATGGACTGCGCAAAATGTTTTTTGAGTTTTTAAACTTTCAAAGCCCCTTCTTCCCCTCCGTTTTGTTTTTTTTTCTTTTCGCCACAATACCGTAGTCGAGATTTTTGGACTTGGTAAAACTTCAACCCCGTCCCTTTTTTTCATGCGTTATGCACCAGCTCTTCACCTCGACTATACTGTTGCCTAAAATGAAAGAACTTTAACAACTTCCCGTGACGGCGCGCCGCCGGGCGGCCGAATTTTTCTTGTCGTCTGAATTCCCTTTGCTTCTGGATTCAACTACGTGTTACCCCCCCCCCTGGCGCCCCCCCCCTCGCATCTTGACTTCCCCTCATTTTTTCGAGACCGGAGTTTTTTTCTCGGGTTTAGACATTGGTTAGGCAGTTAGTGGATCGTTTTTCCAGTTTGCCCCTGAGTTGTTCTCCATTGGACAACCCGTCAACTTTGTGGCTCTTCTGAACGTCTTCTTACCCGGATCCCTCCATCCTTTTCCGCTTTTAGCCACCCACCACCTTACTTGATCAACAAAACAACTGCGAAGTCCCGAGGGTTTTTTTTTCGTTCTTCCTTTTTTTTTTTTCGTTCGTTCCCCCACGCTCTCTTCCTTGGTTCGGGTTCTTCCTTCCAAACGCACCACTTCCAGTTCCCCGCCCGACGCTCTCTTCCTCAATGGTCTTGCGCGTTCGCTAGTAGTTTTATTACATTTTCGGCTACCGTCTTTCCCGCCTGTACGAGCGGCCCCTCGCTATGGTACACCCAGTCCTCTGACCTTTTTCCCCCCCCCTTGATAAAAGTCGAGCCATCCTTGTCACTCTCTCCCATAGCCCCCCGCTATTCTTCTTCGGGGCCGGAGTGTTTCTCTAGACCCCCTATTGCCGGGCGTCCCTGCTCTCCTTGATCCGGGGATATTTTTTCCCGCTTTCCCTGTTTTGACCCTTTTTATTTGCTTCTTCTTTTGTTACGGTTGACCCCCCCCCCATCGATGGTCCGGCCCCTTCGGTTTGGACATTGTCTACCCCACTGAGTACCTTCCCTAGTTACCGGGTGGTTGCCGCCGCATCCCCTCCCGGAGTCTTTATAAGCCGGCTACCGCTGTTAATCTTTGTACAAGCTCTTTCCCCGCCCCACAGAATGGTGGGTTAATGCGATTCAAAATTTTTTTTGCTGGTTTGTCCTTGTTGTGCGGGTTTTTCCAGTTGCAACCTAACCTTGATTGATGTCTGCCTGATGCGTCCTGCTTCATGAAATCTGCTCGAAGTTTCTCCTGTGGATGTCTTTTCTTTTCGAGACCTACCCCCTAGATAGGTGAGCCCGATCGGCTCCAAGTGTTTCGGTCTGTCCTCACCCCCAAGGCTAGTCTCCTTTTGGTCAGACGAGTTGGTTGATGTTCCCCCTTTTTTTCCCCACCCTTCCGCCTTTTTTGTTTTCCCTCTCCCTTGTAAAAACATGATTTTTTCCCTTAAAGGCCTTCCCAGTAAATGAGAGGGGTTGTAGGTGCCGTTCGTAGTTGGTCTTTTTTCGGTGTTAGTTCGTGGCCCACGACTCTTATTTTCTCCACTGGCGGCTATGCCGATCTGCTTGGTTTGTGGCCACGTCCTGTGGGGCGCGTCCCACTTCCTTTTTCTTTCCGTTTCCGTGTTTACCTTCCCCCCCCACTGGGCTTTTTGCACCTGAAAAGTCTTTTCCCCTTGCTGTTTTGCAACATGTTTCCGAATTTAATCCGCTCTCCTCTTGTTTCTGTCAGCCTTTCAACTTCCCCTTGATTCTCGATGTCCCCGCGGTTTCCATTGCAAATGGTGACTTTTCCTAGTCCCCTCGTTTTTTTTGGCACCCTGGGGCCTTTTTCATTTCCTCATCCTCTTTCCATTGTCCCCTAGGCTCTTTTTACCCCGATCTAATACCTTGGACCAGGCCTGGCCCTGCGGTGCATTGTTGTCAGACCCCCGTCGCCTGTCTTACGAGGGACCTTTGGCGATGATTCCACTTTCGTCATGTTGAAATTCGCTCCCCCCTTTTTTTTGCCTCTAGGAGTTGATGCGTTTCTTTTGGTGCTGTGCTCCCTGGACACTTGACTCCCCGTGCCATTTCCCACACCCGCGCCAACCTTTTACGCCTTTTCATCCACCACCATCCCTCCTCAGTTCGCAGCGTTACCGCACGGGCGCCTACTTACCCCCTTTGGACCTTCAGACACCTGCCCTTCGTTTTTTGGTTTCGGTCCTGACCTTTTCTTGTGTTTCCCCCCCCCCCGTGGACTCTTCGCTTGGCGGCGTCATGCCGAGCCACAGCCACGGGGCATGCCGCGTCGGGCCTACCTTTGGATCCACCCCACCGCCTTACGCTTCGTTCTTTCTTGACTGGTTCGCGATTCTCCCAGGAACCGAAGGGATAGATCCCCTTCTTCGTTTGCTGGGTCTTGTTTGTCGTTTGGCACCGAAACATTCTTATCCTCGCCCCTTTGTCTGACGTCTTTTGTCTTGTCGCAGACTATTGCCGCATCCCCTCCCATGCGGCCCCCCCCTTTCTGTTGGACAGTTCGTGCTCCAAGTTCTTTTTGTGTGAGGGTCACAGAGCAAGTTTGTGGTTCGTTCGACGCCCTGCCCCCCAACAACGGGCTTTCTTTGCTTTTTCACCCCAGGCTCCTTCATCGGTTTGGACCCCTTTTCGCAACGGTTGAACGTGGATCCTCTCCTTTTGCTGACGTCCCGGTCATGTCGTTCACGGCTTTCTACTGCGGTTTTCGCCTTTGCTCATCTGGGATTGGAGCTGGTTCCCGAGATTTTGTCTTGGTAACGGCTCTGTGTTGTACGCTCGTCCTCTTTTTCTTCCCTTTTTGGTCTGCCGTTTTTCACTTTGCGTTTTTGTTTTCAGGCCGTCCCCCTTTTGTTGCCGTACTCTTTGTTAATCCCCTCTGTGCCCCCCCTTCCGAAACGGCCACCGTTCCGTTTTTTTTTCCTTTTCTTGAGACCCAGTCCGACGTCCCGGTCCTAACGTGTGATCGCCCCGAGCGGTCTCGTTTCTACTGGTCTTACGGGCATTTTCTTTGATACAACCTTTTTGGCTCGCAATTGTTTGGGACGTCTCTCGGTCTCCTTCCCCTTTAGTGCCCATTTTTCGCGCCCTCTTCCCCTTTTTTCCGGTGCGTACCCAAACATTCGGTCCATACGGAGTTTGTTGGTGTGCCCCCTTGTTTGACACTCCCTTTGTCTTTTCCCCCTCCGTGGTTTTGATCTGGGCCCTGGTCCGGTCTTCCTTTCGTTGGCTTTTTCCCCGTAACCTTGTTACAGGGGGTCTGCTTCGTGCTTTTTGTTTTTCCTTTTGCCCCCACAAGCTTCAGTCGTCGTCTTATGGTCGCAGGGGCTTTTATTTCTTTTCCATCTTTTACTCCCCACCATTGTTTTGTGGCTGAGGCCCTTCTTCCTGGTTTTTTGCCCAAAGCGCATCACTTCCGTCCAGTTTTATTCTCCCGACTGTTAATTCCGCTATTTGCAAGATAGCTTTTCAGGGAGGCCCCCAGGCCTCTCCTGTTCTTTTTTGTTAGTTTGTGCCCTCTTTTCCCTTTTTATCTTTTAACACACTCCGTCCTTCTACAGTGGCGAACGACTGGGTGTGTCCCCATCGCCGCACTAACTTACCCTTTCGGCCTCGTTCCCTGAACACTGTTGCTTCTTTCTTCTTGAGCATTGTGGCCTTTTTGAAATTTTGTCCGTTGGGTTTGACTCCCCCCGGCGTGAAGGTTGCCCTTGTTTGGTTGCGCAGATTGACCCCCTTTCTCTCTTTTCTTTTTGGAGCTTTCCCAGGTCCCCCCTTTTTAACTGGACCATGTTCTTTTTATACCCCAACACAAACCCCGTTTTTTTTGGGCCTTTCCCAGGTAAGTAAAAGTCGTTTCTCAATTTTTGGTCCCTTTGCCCTCGTCTTACTTCTCTTTTCCTCCCTCTTCCGTTGGTTGTTTTTCCTTTGCTCCTCCCTCTTGGACAAGGGTCCCCTTGATTTTTTAGGCTTTACTGGGACCGTGTCGGACAGGTGGCCACCTTCGTTTGTCCACTCAGTCTTTTGCTTCAACCTTGAGGTTTTTTCATTCCCCACCTTTTTGGCTTTACTTCCTGTGCCTGCCCCACGTTTGCCTGACCATATGCTGTCATCTTGTTTTTCCCTTGCCGCCCAGCCAAGATCACCCCCTTTCCAGCCCTTTTGTTCAACACTGTGCCTTTTTTTATGCTTTTTCCCCCATGCGTCTCTCTTTACACCCATTTTATTTTCCTTTGATGGACCCCTGCTTTTCTTTTTGCTTTCACGCTTGGGGCCCCTGATTGTTTTACCCCATTTCATACGGCCGTTCCCTGTCTTTTTAAAGACCCTCCCCGGACAAGGGTTACCTCCTTGGTGTCCTTTCGGTTGGGTTTTGCAACCCCAGTGCCTTCCCTGTTTTCTTTGTCTATCTCCTTTCTCCGTCGGTTTTTCTCCGGACCTCCCTGGAAGGCGACGTGCACCCGGGTTTTCTTGGAGTCCCTTCCGACCTCGCTTCCATTTCTTTTTTTGAAAACACCACCCCTATGTTTTTGTTTCTTAACCTTAGCCTCACCGGTCGCGACCTTTTTGTTGCGTTTTCTTTGCCTTATCAACGTCCGGGCTAATTGTTCCAGGCAGGACAGCAGTGAATTTACAAGTGTCGTCTAAGTTTAAGACACGTCCCCCGAGCTCGATTTTTTCTTTTCTTTTCGGCTGCAGTTGTTGACCACACGCACTTTCCCCCCCCCCTCCTTTAGTTTTTGGCATTTTGTCCGCGCGCTGTGTCTCCTTTGGGTACGATCAATGATCTGGTACGCTGGCCCGTATCTCAGCTGCATCCAATTGAGTTGTGGGCCCATTTATCACTATTGTTCCCCCAGCTTTTCCCCTGGTGCCCATGCTTACCGACTCTTCTGATTTTTTCGCTGCATGATCTGCACCGGTCCGCTTGGTAGGTCGATTAGGTTTTTGTGCGCTCGAGTTCTCGCGATTCTTGTCGGGCAATGTACGTAGCATTCCGGTGACGCTGTCTGTGCAAAAAAAACATTTGTGAAGTCTCCGTTCTCTTTTTTCCTCCTCTTCCCGGTCCCCCTCACGCTCCGTCACTATTCTACAGCCAAAACGCCCTGACCGACCTTTGCTCGTCTTTTTCCCTCTACATCCCTTGGTTTTTTTTCAGTCTTTGGCGTCGTGCGATGACTTCGTTCCTTTTTTTTCCCGCCCGGCCCCCCCCTACTATGGGGTATCTCTCCTTCCCCAGTAACAGGAGAAACATTGCGGAGTTCTTATAGACCCACATCCTTTGGTCATGCAACCCGATGACGCCCTTGCTGGGTCCACCCTTAGTTTTCCCGCACCGTGGGTCCCTTTCTGTCTTTTTTTTGTGGTTTCGACCACCTGGTGACCCTTTTTCTTCTCTTTTTTGGTGTCCTTCGACTGTTTAGGGGTTCCTGCTATCTTTCAAGACACCTCCCTGCCTAAAAGTTTTTCCATTCTTCTTCCTCATCAGCCCTTTTTTTTTTTTGCTGCCCAGTCTGCCAGGCGTAACGACCGACCGCAGGGGGTGTCAGCTTTTTTTTTGATTGTTTTCTCGCAACGCCTGCTTAGGGTGGCTGGGCCCCTCCCTCTCTTTGGGCGGTGAGTCCACGTTCCCAATCGCGCTTAAAGTGAGAACTGTAAGTTCTTACCGCCTTTTCTCCATTTTTTCCCCCTGCAATGTCATTATTCATCTCCCCAAATTTCAATATTTTGAGCCGCTGCTTCTGGATGTTTCTGGGCGTCCTTTTTGGTTATGCTTTGAATCCGGTGACATGGTCAATTTTTGTTTTTCCCAGTTTTTTGGATGACCTCCACTCCTAACCTGTCTGAAATACCATAGCTGCCCCACAAAACCGTTTTGATTTTACCTTTGCAACCACGGGTGCTGGTGTAAAGGGTCTCCGTGCTCCCCCTTTTCTCTTAAAAGCTCTCTAGTTTTCCGCTTTTAAGTGGCTCTGGTGACGGCATTGCGATCTGTCCCCCCTGGTTTTCAACCTTTTCATTTGACTAGTTACAATTTGGACTTGTTAACCCCTCCGTGCCGCGCCATTTTAACCATTCCCACTCCCTGGGCTTTGAACCCTCCTTCCCTTCTCTATTCTCTTTCGCTAAAGTTGCCCTGCCTGCTCCACTTCATCCCTTGCTTATTATCCAGGTCGCTGAGTCGACGCTGGTTAACACAAAAAAGGGTTCTTCTTTTTATGTTCCCCGATACCTCGTGCACATTTTTTTCGTCTTTGTCGATGACGTGTCCCCCTCGACTTTTTCGCGGCCTCCCCGCCAAATTTTTGGGCGTGGGCCGCCACAAACCCGCGTCGGCAGTTTTTAATTGTATAAACCGCGGCTGTTTTCTTTTTTTCTCCGTTTTTGCCCTCTCCCATCGCCTCCGCCTCATTTTGCGTCATTTGTTGAATAACAGTGGGGCCCTGTTGTGAATTAGGAGGGTTGCCTGGTTTCTTCCAATTGGCGGGGTCTTTAAAAACCCAGTGAGCATTTTCGCTGCATCCCAACACCTTTTCCTGCCCACAAACCTGGCGTTCGCCTTTTTTTTTTTCTCCTCGCACCTCACTTTTTGGAGGCTCTTTCCCTCCTTCTCGAGTTATAACGACAAAAGTGGACGGTCTTGTGATTTGTCATGAGCCATATGCGTCCGACCCACTCTCTGGCACCGGTGTGGTAAGCAATCGTGCGCATTTCATGGCTTGCCACTTCCATTGGCAGGAGGTTGGCTACCCCAAACGTGCAATAGACCCGATGGTGCACCTTTTGTTTCTGCGCCAGTCTTTTTTTTTCTCCCCTTGCACGAGCTCCCAGCTTCTGGGTCGTGTAGCCCTTATCGTCGCCTTAGTCTTCGAGGATTGCAGCCGATGGCGGCGCTGACACCAGGCCTTTTACCACCAAGCGGTTTTTGTTTTTTCCAATTAAGTCCACCCCCGTTGGTTTGCTTCTCTATGTGAAAGTGAGATTGGGGTTTTCCTTTTCCTTCACCCACGGAGAGTCCCTTTCTCCATTGCGGGCACAGTCTTCTTCCGATTGGGATAGGGCATTTCGTCAGTTGCCACCCGTGCTTGGTCTTCCGTCCCTCCTGATCAGGCTGGGCTGATGCCCATTTGGTACATGGTTGCGGTCTCACACCTGGGCGCTCCCAAGACTTTGGTTCCTCAGTTTTGTCGTCAAAGCGAGTGCAGCCCGGGTGCCTTCTAAAATGGTCTCTCCCGTGCTCGTGCGGTCTGCACCATGCACCCTTCCCGTGGACTTGGAGGAACCTGCTTTCGCCCGTTGTTTCGTTTGAAGAGTTCCACCCCCTCCATTCGGTTTCCCGGCGTTGGTCCAAGCTCGAATTCATGCACTTACCACCAGCACCAATTTCCTTTTTAGGAATTGACCGAACCCTCGCACATGGGGGTTGTGGCTTGGTTTTTTTCCACTCTTATTTTGTGCGACATGGTCTTACGTTGACTGGAGTCTGACCATATGGTCATCGTGGTTTTCCCGGACCCTCTTTTCATTTGAAAACGTATACTCTCCTCCCCAACCCCCTACATACCTCCCCACTCGGGCTCCGTGCACCCAAGTTCCCATGTCACTTTCCCCTTTGTCAACCAACGTAGGTTAAATTACGGAATACGAGATTCCCTACCACTTTTCATTTTGGTTGATTTTCTGCTTCAAAGTCCCTCTTCTTTTTCCTCTTTTTTTCTCTGGAATTCTCTTTCCTCCTGTTCCGCGAAATTGTTCACACTCCAAAAGTCCCCCCCCACATCTATCCCTCCTTCCACCTCCTTTTTTTTTTTTTTTTTTATAGGCTCTTTCCCTTTTTTTCGGTTACCTGCAACGTGTCAATCCTTATCAAGCTCCTTACGCTGAGATGCGTCCAGGGTTTTTTTTTGTGCGCTCGGGGCTTTTTTCATGGGACGTCTCGATCCAGCTTCCTCTTTTCAACCTCTTTTTAAGGCCGTTTCAGAGAAGGAGTTGACTTTGGAGTCCTAAGCTTTTTTTCTCTTTTTCTTGCGCGGATTCTGTACCAAAGCCGTGTTCCGGCCGTTCCTCGATGACGTCTTGCGTACCGCCTCAAGTATATTTTTTTTTTCCAAATTAGAGGAGGCCACCCCAACCTCCTATGCGGCTCGTATTCGAAGGTTCGGTAACTTTTTGAGCTTTTAGTTGGGACCCACTTTGCCGCCCTCAAGTTCGGTCTTTCTCTTCTTCCCCGCAACTTGACCTTCTCAAGGCTTGCGGTTTTGCCGGTTTACTGGTCCTGCGCCTATTCTTTGTATCATTCTCTGGCTTTAATTCGCTTTCCCTTAGTCCCCCCCTAAGTCTGGACCCAGCCGGCTGTCATCCCAGTTTGTTCGCCCAACTCTGACCTTTTTTCTGTTGTTTGTGCAATCTTCGTAATCGCCCTTGCTCTAGGTCTTGTTAACTCAAGGAGTTTGTTTCTCTATGTCGATGTGTTTGATTTCTCTCGTCCCCAGGTTGTCGCCGTCATGTAACTTCCACACCCGGTGTCTTGATTTTTTTGTTGTTTTACCGCTGTTTACCCCATCCCTTTCCCTATGGGCGTCTGCTTGGATGGTTTTACAACACGAGGGTGACCCCGCTGCTTCCGGGCCCCCCCCTCCCGTATCCCTCTGCACAAAAGGACGGCTTTCCCCTCTCACTGCCGTTTTTGTGCATTGGCTTCCTTGTCGACCCAGAATTTAGCTTGGTCGCACCAACTGCCCGGCTTATTTATGCTTGTAGCAAACCCCTTATAAACCTGTTGTGCCTCTGTTTTTTTTGGACGCTTGTCCCGCCCCCCCCCAGTCAATCCATCGGCGTTGCCTCCGTTTACGCGAGAATGTCTTTCTCATTCGAGACCCTACACTTCTTTCGAGTCCTGTTTGCTCTGTGCTCCCAAGGTTTTGACTGCTTACCCCAAGGCGAACGGTTCTCCCTTTTTGGCCGGTGATGTATTGGTAGTTCTTCCCAATCGACTATTTGTTTCCAATCTTCCCTCCCCCAATGTTTCCGAGCGCAACACCCCCTTCTCTGGCATTACCGATAAACTCCCCCTCAAAACATACCTCTCTTTGTAGGTTGGATCCGGATCGTTATTTGTTCTTATTTGAAACACCACCTTCCCTCTCGTTCCTTCCTCTGTTACGGTTTTCGTAGCTGTTCTTTCGGTCCCACCTACGCTAGTTTTTTCCTTCGCCTACAACTTCCCGGGAGTTTCCGCGTTTGACAGACCCTCCGAGGTTGTTTTCTGCTTCCGTCAACAGTTCCCTTTCAATCTGTTTCTCACCTATCCGAAACACATCGGGATGTTTCTCCCCTCGTGTTTGCCTGTGCATTCCATAGATGCCTTCGGATTCCGATTTTAAAGCCGGATTGGGCTACGTTTTCCCGGATGTAGGCGCACCCGTTCCCCCCCCCCCCCGCCTGTACTCCGCCTTCTTCAATCTGAAAGCTCGGCGGCTTTTTCAATGACGTAATCCGTCCATCCGGGCCACCCTGCCGGTTCCGCTGGTGTCCAGCACGGTCTCTCCCTGCGTTGACGATTCAACTGAGTGATGGCGAGGCACTGTAACCTTGTTGCCGTGATTTTTCGGACTCTTCTTTTTGCACACGGACGAGTACGTTGCGGAATTGGATCTTTGTCGGGTTCCCCGCTCCCTGTTACCAATTGGAATTTTCCCGTTCCATTCCCGGTACGAACCCTGATACTTGCACGTGTTTTCGCACATCCACGACCCCAGACAGCCAGTGTGACGATTTTTGTCCCCGGTACTGGAATCCTATGACCCAGTTGACCCTTTGCGCCTGCAGTCGGGCTCCTGCCACGGTCTGTTTCATGGGAACCGTTTTTTAGATTTTTTTGGCCTCTGGGCGCCACTGGTTGCTGGGTCGGCCAGGCCTGGATCGTGTTTGCGTAACCAAAAAAAGCTTCTTTCCGATTGGTCCTCTGGTCTCTTCGCCGACCGTAAGTGGTTGCATTTCCTTCCTTTTCTTTGCTGCTGTTTTTTTGGCTTCCTCGGCAACCCGTTTTCATCCGACCCTACCGCCGGGCGTCTACCTCTGCCTTGGTAGCGTCCACCCGTGTCACGTCCACTCGAAGCCTTTTTTTCCCCACCTGTTGGTGGAACACAGGTGCTCACAGTTCTTTGCTTTTTCCCCCCCAGTGGAGTTTTTTTCTGAGAAACCGCCTGTCCCCCCCCTGCAAACTGTGCTGGTCTCTTTGATTGTGCTCCCGTCTCATATTTCTTGCGGCTGGCGACAAGGCCACGATGCTCAATCTCCCTTCCGAAGTGCTGTGCCCCCATCTGATCGTTCTTCTAAGTGTTAGCAAAGTAGGTATTCTCTTGCTTTGTATCATCCCTCGGGCGTTCGTTAATTACCCCTGTCTCTTTTTTGTTGTTTACGATGGTGTGTAAGTCTACCCTGGATTTTTTTTGACTTGCGTCATCTCTGACGGAGGTCATTTTGTGCCACGTCTCGGACGCGGTTTTTTTCAGCGGCCACGGCACCAATTATGGCCGTTTCCCATCGCGAAAGTTCTTTGTCTTTTGCTTATCCCCTGAGCGCTGGTAGCCCCTGGGGCTGGTCTTATGTTGCACTATGGTTTCCCTTTCCAATTTTTAGCGCCGTTTGGAGGCCGACCACTCGTCCCCGCCTTCAAAGCGCTTTTTCGGTTGCCGGCTCACTTTTCTTTTCCCCCCCCTGGCAGTGTTACGACTCTAGGTTGGCCCATTTGTCCCTTGTTTCGTCGCTACCATTTCCTCTGCCCTATCTCGGTTCTGACTTAGTTTCGCATCACGTAAATTACTTGAGGCGAGGTCTGTGACTTCTCCCGTTGCTGGTGATCCCTTTTTTTTGGCAACAAACGGTGCCAGTTCTGCCGGGGAGTTTGACCAGAGGGCTTGACTTGGTTTAACATCGCAAAAACAGGGGGTTTTTTTTTTTCTTGAGACTCTTTCGTCTTTCCACCCCCCCGGTTTAAGCTCCCCTATGTCGTGCCGTGTCCGACGGCACGGCCCTACGGGTGGTCCCCCGGATTCTCTCTTTTGTAGTCGGTCCCCCGACAGCTTTGCTTGGGCCTTGCCGTGGAGGGTTTAAACCCGTTTGACGGTTCCCCCTGTCCTCCACAGTGGTGTTTGGCGCCCCTTCGCCTAATTCATGAACCCTCTCACCGTTTCCCCAAGGATTGGCGTTAACTTGTGTGGCTCCGTGAGAATTGGCCCTTGCTGAAAACGGGTCCTTTTTTTGGTTTCTGAGTCTGACGTCTTTGTCAAGGTGATGGATGGGACTTGTTGCATGTTTTTACCTTGCTGTTTCCCTGGTATTTGTTTTCAGTGTCCCCGGTCCCGACATTTTGGACATTTCATCCGGGGGTATAACATCCTTGACCACAGGCGTGGTCATGCCTCAGGTCCCAGTCCCAGGCAGCGGAACTCCTATGTGACTTGCCCTTGACGGTATTACCCCTTTCTGTAATGAATCTCTTTCCGTGTTTTTTTGTTGAGAGTTGCTGAATTGTGATCATACTCAGGTTTCCCCTGGACGCTATGGTGATTTGACGCTTTGGCCATTTTTTACTGTGTTACCCCATTTTTTGACGACTTTGCCCCCTTGCTTTTCTAATCCTCCTATTACCGGCACTTGTGATTGTCATTCCCACTTGAGGTCCTTCGCCACCTTCTTACTCTTATGGTGCCCATCGACGCAGGCCCTTGCCTTTAAGAGTCCACACCTTCCCCTCGTGTCGACCAACGGCCGTGCTTTCAGACGCTTTTGTGGTTCCCAACAATTCTGCCTTGTACCCGCCCCTTTCCTTTCCTGGAGGTTTAAGTACTGGAGGTCTTTTGGTGTCCCGCCAGCATGTTTGACACCCCCCTGGTGACCTGGGTTCGTTCAATGGCCTGCCGCACGCCGTTCTTTTCCCTGTCAGGGACCTCATTGGTGCACCCATTGGACCCCATGGTGCCTGATTGCGTTAGTGGGGGTGGGACCGGTCCTGACCGCTCTTTTTCGGTGGCCATCTGGCTCGGTCTTGTTGTCGACCCGCCGGCTTATACGGGGCCTGCACGGGGTTTGGAACCCAAATTAGCTCCAACCTAAAAACCAGGTTGTTTTTCGATTTTTCCCCCCGGAATTTCGTGCCGTGTTTGCCTCCCGGTCATCCTTGGGAAGCGTGTTTTAAAACGGATAAAAGAGGGCGCATTTCGCCCTCACACGGCCTTGCCATTTCCGTTCTTCTAACCTTCACTTTCCGGCCTCCCGGGCCCTTCGGTGCCTTTTGCAGTTTAGTCTTTCTCGGACCGCAATTGACTTTTTATCTTTGCCCTTTTCCCCTTTTTACTCGATTGAATTGTTTGGAGTCTTAACCACGATCACTTTGGGAGTCCGATTCCGTGACTCCAAAGTTGTTGCCCCCTTTTACCATATTCCCGTTTTCAGGCACCATTTAGACCTCCCTGGAGATTCGTATATCTGCATGGATGACGGGGTCTTGTCCTCT
>Ga0179593_1488819_pt1 | contig 23935 bp, 25 predicted proteins | sample CZODoug2_1_08_16_FD_185931 | JGI IMG/M metagenome (GOLD analysis project Ga0179593, IMG submission 185931) | Vadose zone soil fungal communities from Angelo Coast Range Reserve, California, USA - CZODoug2_1_08_16fungal (PacBio error correction) | ecosystem: Environmental > Terrestrial > Soil >... | reverse complement strand
ACGGTGATTTCATCCCCACCGCCGCAGGACGATCTCGGCGCTTTTCCCCCTTCCGAATCCCCCGAAATTTCTTCGCAGCAACCAGAACTGTGGCCTTTTTTCTGCCGACCCTGCCAGATTTTTCTGTCATTCCCGATCGCCTTGCCGACGGTCCTGATCCTCCGTACTCCTTCTGGCCGCCTGATTCAGAAGGGGTTACCTCAGTAAGCGAGAAATACCCTCCCCCAGCTAGGCTCGCGTTTTTTCCCTTCCACGTCGATCCCCCCTTCTGGGAGGGGTCCCTCTTCCATATTTCTCGGAATCCGTAAGTTCTTCCGTCAGGAAGATCCAGTCCCTTTTCTGGTAGGTTAAGTGGCGACTGCCGGCTCTCTTCGTTCGGTCACACGTGACTGGACACCTCTTCGGCGACACTCTTTTTCCTGGGTAGGTTCATGTTATCTCGGTTTGCACTTTCAGTTTGCGGCCGGCCTACGGGCCCTGTGACCCAGACCTGGCCTTCTTCTTTGACCAATTCCGCGGTATTATCCTCCTTTTTGCCGATAAGCGTCGTTCCCCTTTTCTTTCTGTTTGGCGTGCCCCAGGTGGCGACGTTTTATGAAGCCGTTGTTGGCCATAGGCAGCCATCTCCCTTGCTCTTCTCAGTTTTGCTGTGTATGCCCTGCCCCTAGATCACAATCGGTTTTTTCCTGGCAGTCGATAGAACGTTGATGCACGTCCGATTTTCTTAGTCCCTCGAGAACCTCCTGTTTCTCCCGGTACCTGTGGATTGTAGTAGTTGATAGGAATAGGGAGGGCCGGCTCAGGTTTCTTTGGCCTACTACTGTTTCCCTGGGAATTCCCCCTTCTTTGAAGCTTGCCTCCGATCAGTCTCTTCGACCCAGGAAAAATGGCCGTCTCACCAATTTTTGGTAATGTGGGGCTTCCCCCTGTCCGATACACTTTTTTGAACCCGAGTCTACTCCCCCCTCGATTTTTATTCCTTTTGCGCAAAGGCACGGGACCCCCCTGGGAAGACTATCCCCTCCCCGGCTCCGGCCGCATCTTTTCTCGCCGATTCACGAAAAGCCGGGGGTGGTGTTTTTGGGGTAGGTTTTAGACCAAGAGCATCGCCCATCACGTGATTCTTCCCCCTTTCCTTTCTGTTTTTTTCGTTCCCACCCCTCCCGGAGACTGGGTTGCTCACATTCCAACCTTTCTTCCCTCCCACCTGCCACGACTGACGATGGAGGGTAGGTCCCCAACGCTATCACGCCGATTTCGCGACAACCTCTCCTTTTTCTCCCTCGCCCTTTTTGATTTTGAGTTTCCCTCCCCTTTTTTTTTTTTAAAGATTAACCCCAGGGTCTACGACGATGGAGCTTTCGCGGCAAGATCGCCGTCTACGCGGCGGGCGGATGTTTTCTCTGTCGCCAGTGGTCCTTTCGCGAGAAGTTACGAGCCATGTCCTTCAGCTTCGAGAAGCTCCCTCCAAGCTCAAGTCAAGGGGTCGGGTAAATTTTCCCTTCCTCACTTGGTCTTTTGTCCGGGCTGCGTTCTCAGTAGCCAACAGGCCTGCTCAGACCACTGTACCAACGCCGTGTCTCGCGGCGGCGGTCGATGTATGACAGCCGCATGAATGGGACACTCCTTCGGTGTTTTTTTGAACCTTTGTTCTCCTCTTCTCTGCCTGCGAGAGGGCCATATTCGTCAAAATCAAGACTGTGAACGGTTTGGGCTCGCTCTGCAGACGCAGCACACCGCCATACCTCGGGCCCCAGTTCGCATTGAAGGTTTCCCCTCTTCCTTGATCAACGAATGAGTCTATTAACGCCCCCCCACATCTCCGTTTTCTTTTTTTTTTTTTGCCCCCGGGGAAATATAGGGTCAAAGTCTAAATTACGTCATCTGGGCCGGCAATGATCGCTTCCGCCTTGCTTTCATCTCCTCGAGCTGTCATTGCTCGGCACGACCCGTCTTTTTCCCCCCTCCCCCGCGGACGTGAAGATTCGTAGATCGGTCTTTGACCCCTTCCGAGACACCTCAATGGACGGCTGTCATATTCTCCGTCATGCTGGACGGGTCACGTTTTTCCTACTGTTGGTCTAGGGGATCCTTTGCTGTATCAACCGGTCCGCCGCGATCCCAGCCAGACCTCCCGTCCTTCCCAAATATCGTACGGCCATGAGCCCGATTCTTCGCCACGGGGTGTTAGTGTTCTTTTTTCTTTAATCTCCTTGGTTGTGTTTTTTCTGAGCCCGATTTTTGTTTGTCTTTCCCGTCCCCAAAAGTTCAGACCTCCTCCGAATCCCAAGTATGGCCGGATATTGGATTTTTTTCACCGTTCTAAAGACTTTTTCTGGCCCGTTTCGTCTTTGATTCGGTCAATTCTCTCTTGGAGGTCCTCGCCCAACCTGCGACCTCTTTTCGGCCTTGACCGTCCAGCGGGACTCGATGCGCCGCCGTTTTTCATCTCTCTCCTTAATGGATTGTCCTGAAGCGTCGAGTATCCTGCCTTCCGATGATCTGGGACATCCCTTGCTGCTGCTTCATCGCCGCTCTCTGCAGGCCAGCTCGTTTTTGCTCATTCCCTTTCTCACAGACCCCACCTTGGTGCTACTTTTTTTCTGCGATATTTGGCACCGTCTCTGGTTGAAGAAAACCTTGCATTTGCCGGGCGGGCCATCACAGGTCGGTGATCCGGGCCTCGTTTCTACCCCTCTCTTTTCAGAGTATTGGGGGATCTCCCTTTCGAGTGCCCAAACCTAGTTGTGGAGGTGACTCTGGCCATATCGCCTCCTTCTCGGCCTCAGTTCCTGAGTAGGCCCCAGCTTGGCGCGAAGGTCTTTTTTCCCAGGCCTCGCGGTTAGGTCAACCTCCGCTCCTTTTCCGCCTATCCCTTAGGTGTGACATGACTTTTGCTCTTTCCGTTGCAAGTTGGTCCTCATGCGCAAACGAGCACTGATACCTCATAAACCACACAATTGCGCGGTGATCCTGACCCCTGCTTTTCTCAGGGCCTCGCACCGCGATGCGTTTTCACCCCTCGTCTTCAAACGTCGCAAGGCTGCGCAGCCCTATAGTTTCCCCTGGGCGCACAGCTCGCGCAACTAAAGACCTCCCTCCGGTAGGGATTCTTAATTCACGTCGGCCTGTGGGTTGAGCGTTCCCCCCCTTGCGGCAAACTTCCCTAACTGGCGCGGCCTCCAGTCTCTTTTTCCCCTTCCTTCGGCTATTTGGATGCTAGCGTTCGTCTAGCTTGAGGCCGACCCACCGCGTCGTATGGTCCGGTTGATTATCTCCCTTTTTTATTTTTCGCATTCCCCCGGACAGAGGCTTGGGCCTTTTTCTTGGGTTTTTTTTTTCGCCGCGGGAAGGGAAGTCCTTGTTCTGGACGATTTCGCCGCGGCGCATTCCATTCTTCTCCATAGATCGTCTGTCTTTGCGAATAGTTCCGCGGAATAACCTGCTCCCTCGGACGTGCCGGGCCCGACCAGTCCCATCGCGGGGGCATCTCGACGTTAATAGGCGGTTCCAATCCGTGCCACCATGTCGTTTCGATTAAAAGGGACTGAAATGTCTGTCCTTTCATGGTCCTAGTCCGCGATCGCCTCTGATCACCGAGATTCCAGTCCGGCGTCACACCGTACCTTCTCCCCCCCGTGTCCCTGTCCTCCCCATTCTTCCCCCTGCGTATCAATAGCCGGTCCCGCCATCCCCCGGCATTAATCGGGACCTTTTTGGCTCCTCTTCGGCGGCTCGAAGCCCCCTCCCCCCCCGCTGCAGTAAGCCTGGGAGAACCATTATAGCTACCCCCCCACGCCGATTTCTCCTTTCAAGGTGTTCACACAGGGGACGCATGGAAATGGGGCTGAGACAAGCTCGTTGTCCTGCGCGCCACACCCATTTTTTTCCCATAGGTAACGCCCCGCAACTGCTTGACCTTCCCCCGGTTCTGATCGCCGACATGGCCATCCCCTTCGCGGCAAGTGGTCAGGAGACTTCACAATGGTCCCCTCGGAACATCGGCCGGGGGTGCAGTGCAGACAGTTCGCCCACAGCGCGAGACCCGCGACCCAGGCCCCGGCTCTGTGTCATACAGAGCATGTTCCTTCCCCCCCTCCGTGGTTACCGTTCCACGAGGTCGTTCCTAGATCCCTTTCATACCAGTTCCCGGTCTCTCGCAGGAGAATGTGATTCGCTCGACGAATAGGTCTCGGAGCTCGCCCCAGAAGTTCAAGGACAGGCTCCTCGCCGGCATATTCTTTTATCCTTTCTCCAGACTACGAACGACAAATAGGTGCGCTGTTCCTCCCTCGGCCCACCCGGCTATGCCTGACCGAGTTAGGCCTTCCAATCCCGCGATCGGATCATGCCAACTCCGCAAGGTTGTTTTGGGCACGTCTCCACTCTTTTCGGTGAGAGCCAGACTCCGCGCACTTTTTTTTGAGCGTGGAGAGCATTGCCCCCTCCCCAGTTAGCCGACATGTGCTTCGTTTGTGATAGCACCTTTTCCCCCCTTCTCCCCCCCTGAGAACAACGTATCCCTTCCGAAGCTGCCCCTGGCTAAGCCCTTGTTGGCACCAAGACGGGGATATATGAACCCCGAAGTAGTAGGCCGTGAGTCTTACTCAATTGATATTGCGATGACCGGTGAGACAGCGATACTCCGTGCCCTTGGTCGGCGGTTTATTGCTTTCTTTTACGGAACCAGTATTAAACTATCGGAGCGGTAGTCTCTTAGTGCAGGGTCTTGTTGTCTAGACACCCCTTTTTTTCGCCGAAGAGTCCCCGAGATAAAGCGGTATCGAAGTTCTACCCTCCCTTTAGGTCTAGGAAGAGATCGGCCTTTTTCTGGCTAAAAACCCCACTCCCTCGGTTCTATGGCAGGACGCCGGGCTGTTTTCTCACCGGTCAACATTTTCTTCCAGGTCGGACCCTGCGGAGGTTGGACCATTACTTTTGACCATTTCCCCACCTTCGCATTGATCGGGATTTCCGCAGTTTTTCCTCCTCTTTTGGCATGGCGGAACGTTGTTCCTCCCTGAGACGCCCTTTTTCCTGCCGTCGCGCTTTCCCCGCGCGACCGCTTTACGGCCGCATGTCCTCTCGCTCGTTAATTTGGTTGACCGGATGTGTGTTCTCCTCTCTTTCCTTTTGAACGTTTCGCTGCCGGCGACTCAATGAATGCACTGTCCCAGTAATCGAGATGCCCGTTTTCTCCCCTTTCCACAATGTAGTTGAAACCATCCTGAGGCGCCTTCTTCTCCCTTTCCGTTCGGATGATCGTTACCTTTCACGGTCGTGTCCTTTCGTGACTCAGAAAGGTCTTTTCTCCTTGGGCGAATCCTAAGCATATTAGATACCCAGCCATCTCTCCTTCGTGCAGGACGGATCTCCCCACCGGTCGTTCGAATAGATCCTTTTCCTTCTGAAGTTCCCCCAGTCTCCTAGGGATCGAAGTTTCTATCCTGTTCCTTGTCTCCCGGAGGGATAGGGTTCAGGTAGTGGTGCGAAGGCTCATCGCGTGGCCGCGAAGAACCTTCGCAGGCGTCAGAGGCCCCCACCATTCCTTCTTGCTCGCTCCCCCCGATGAGGGTTTGCCGACTGTCTTCCGATGCCGGAAATCAGACGTTCGCCGACTCCCAAGCCGACTCGATGCGGCAGGGTACGTGGCCTCAGCTCGTCACTGTCACAAGTAGGCGTTTTTCTTACAGAGAGGAATCTTCGCCACCAGATGCGGTTGGGTCACCCCCCTTATACCGAGCCATTTGCGTGATTTTTTCTGGGGTTTTTTAATTGTAACCGCTTTTCTTTTTTTTTCCTTTTTGGCCCTTCGATGAACATCGCTCGCTCGTTATTGCGTTCCCCCCTTTCCAGATGGACTGGAAGATGTTGCCCAACGGGTCTGGTCATTCCTCGTGTTCCTTTGTTTCTGGAGATTCGTTTAAAGCGGCGAGTCCGGGACTGTGCAGCTTGGTAATCTCTTATCCTCCTAAGTTTTGATATTTCCTTGTTCCTCGCTCTCCCCTTCCGCGTGCAACGCGCTTCACGATCCTTGCCCCCGTCGGTGGCTCCCTCTCCGTCCCTGTTGAGAGGAGGTGAGACACGGGAGGACGATTTATCGTCTTTTTCCCCCCCCCCCCCCCATCCGCGCATGTCGCCTTCTTTCACCAACATACTATCACTCCGATCGGTGGGAAGTGGTTTTACCCCCCCTAATCTTTGGGGCTAGCCAGATCTGTCAGAAACGTCGAAGGCCCAAGGTTTCATCTGCTTCGTGCGGCCCTTTTTCCCCCCCGGACGGACAGCCGACCGTGATGAGCGGCCCCGTCTTCGACCGTTCTGTTTATCAAAGTCGCCTTACCCGGTGCATTTTGGCCCGAGTGGGGGTGGGGTTTTTTTGGGCGCTGGCGATCACGCTTGCCGATCTTCGGCAACGCAGACCGGTGTCGAAGAAGCAATGCGACGTCTCCGCCGGGCTCCTACGATTATCGTGCCGTTTCCCGATTCTCCCCACTATTTTCCCGTAAGATGCCGCAGACTCGTTCGCCTGTCTTTTATAGTCCCCTGCCCCCGTTCGCCGCAAAGGGTTCGTCGATGAGACCGTGCTGCCGCCTGAAGATTTTTTTTTTTTTTTTTTTTTTTTTTTTTTTTTCTTTTTTTTTTTTTTTTTCTGCCAGGTTAGAAAGCGATTTTTTATGAAAGTCCCTGACCTTCCACGGCCCAGATCGGAGTTTCGCACATGCTCCTTCGTTTTTCACTACGCCCCTTTTGGTGTGGACGTTCTCCCTCTCCTCTTCGATACCGGTGACAGTGATTCAATTGAGGCTTGCCTTCTCCTCCTACTATTTCCCCTTTCCCGAGTTAATGAACCGGACAAGAACAGTTAGTCTACTGGCTTCTTTCCCCTTTTTCGCTCTTGAAAGAGGACAAGCTCTACGTCGTCTTCCCCCCCCTCGGCGCCAAGCGGTCGCTCAGCGCACGCGCGCGAAACCCGTAACTAATCTCTCACATTTAGTTAACTTGCCCCCTTTCCCCCGTAATTAAACAACTCCGAAGTTTCTTATTGCCGTCGCCTGCGCTCACTTTCTTCCGTCGCCTGAGGACCGGCTGCACAGCTGAGCCTCGGCTTTCCCGACAACGCAAGTACGATCGTAATGAAGACCCCTGAAGACGAGGCGGTCGCCGGGATCTTCTACCTGTTTTGCGTACGATAGTCGGAGGTATACACAGTGACGCCTCATCCGCCCTCGAAAAGATACCCTCTGTGAGTTTGCCCCCCAACCAGCCCTGGGCTGTGCCGGACGGTACTCCCCCTTTCAAACGCCGACCAACTGTCCCTGCTCTCTGCTGTCTCATCTAGCACCCCCTCTGGCAATTAAAGCACCCCTACGTTCCAGTTGTATTCCTCCCGTTTTTTCCAGCGCTTGCGTAGCCTGGGAGGTCGGGGATTCCTGCGCTGCTGTTCTTACGCGCGCAACTATAAAAACAAAGAACGTCGCGCTCTCTGGCCCTGCTTGTAAGGACCCAGAGAAGAGCCGTCGCCATTTTTTCCGCCCTTGCCCTCCGCCCTCTCCCCCCCTACTTGGAGACGACACGAAGGCGAGAGGTGGACGGAGATGATGATTTCGCTTGCCAGACGGCCCCCGGCAGTCCTAAAGTCTTGCCGAGGATCTTGTTTCCTTTCCTAATTTTCCGGAATTGCGCTGTTCTAAACAGCACACTCGTTCTCCTCGCCCTTACCTTTCCTGTCGAAATTTGGGAGCGGGCGCCGCGGTCCTATTTACTCGGTCCTCTCAAGTCACTCTCTCCATCACCCCGCTACGTGGCATGGTAGAGTGGAGGTTCTGCTCCCTCCCTCGGTCCCCCTCAGAGATGCAGATTGGTGCCCTTCGCAGGTTCGTTTCAGTGTGCTATTCGCACGTTTCCTTTAAGTTTGTTTTCCGCGACCATCGCAGGTTTGGAAACAGGAAATTGTTTCTCGCTTTGTCCGGACGCAAAGAATGGCCTCCAGGCGTGCCGATCTGGACCCGTCCCCCCTTTCAGCGACTTTCGGTTTGCTTCTCACAGTTAGCTTTTTCCTAATTGTGTGGGGATTACAGACACCTTTTTCCAGGTAATGATGGTAAATTGTTGCCCTCCCTACCTTGATTCACCGGGGGGGCCAGGTGTGGTGTACAGATGCGAAGGTCACTCCATCCCTCCCTCCCCAAAACAAAACACCACCCCGCTGCGACGAGAGGATCTCGACGGCCGAAGCTGTGCAAGGCCTGCCGCTGAAAGGCGGTGGCGGTGTAGAGGTGATCTCCATGACTTTCCCTTGGCAGACCTTTCCTCCTCTCCTTTGCCGGTGCAGCCGAGTACTTTGACTGACGGAATTGGCCATGTCCTATCGGATCCCGCGGAGCTAGAGTCAGCGCTACACCGATGAAGGCCCCATCGCGTTGCTCTTCTTCGATGGAAACGCCGACCATTGTGGCGTGGCTGGCCAACGGGCCGATGATCTATGCCACACCGCGTATGGAGTGCGTTCTTGGAATCTTCCTGGAGGGTTTAGACGCGACGATAGAAACAGCAGCGTTCGGCCGGAACTCTTTTATGCCTAGCCCCCCTTAGACAGTTTCCCCCGACGGTCGCTTCCCTGCCGTCTTTCTCCCAACAAAAAGTCCATCCTCGAGACGGCGCCTGCATTGTCGGGAACATCCCCCCTTTCGTACCCCTCACACGCACCCGCCTTGTCGCCAAAACGTCCGCTCCCCCCGCGGAAACCAGCGATGCCGCCTGTGATTGTGTTTCCTTTTTTCCCCGTTTTTTTTCGTCAAACAAGTGTCGCCGACGTCATTGCGGCAAGATCCTTGTTACCCCGGTTGCGGGATCTTGGAGGCGCGAGCTTTGTCCCCTATCTGCATCTTGCTGCAGTTAGTCGCATGTTTGTCCGTTTCTAAGACGATGGATTTAGCGCTCCGGGGCGAGGCCCGCGTCCCGCAAGTTGGTCATTCTCACCTCTCCTTTTTATGAGATCTACCCGTTTTCAGGCCTTTTTTCCCACTGCCAGACAAACTCCCATGCTTGTTCAACGCCGGATCGGCAGGCGCGCTCGATTCCCTCCCGAAGTCTTGCGGACCCACGGGTTTGTTTTTTTGCTGTTTGCGGTCTAATTCATGACACTTCCATGACATGATGTTTCAATACGACGCTTGCATATCGTCACAGATCGGCTTTTCTCTTTTCCGAAGGAATAAAGCTGCCAAGTTTCAGAAGGGGTCAACCAGCGTTACCGACCTGCGATTACCCACGTAAAGCTCACGTTGGTTATTTCCCCCGTCCCAACTCACTATGATCAATTCGCGCATCTCCGGCAATGTTCCAGGAGATGAGAAGCTCTTGAAGTGCTCTCTCCTCGGGGATGATTCGACCCCCTGGGACACAGACAGACGGCGCGAAGAAGATCCTATCATCCTCCTCCGGACAACGCGTCCTCGATTGGAGGCGTGCGCAGGCGCGTCCGGTCATGCTGGACGGCGGTCGGCATGAACTGGTTGCACTTTTTCGCTGGACTGTTTCACTGTGAAATGTTTCCCGCCGCGATCTTCGTCCTAAGCAGCAGACTTTTAGTCTTTCTCCATATGCCGAGGCCATACTGGCCTTTCTCTTCTTCGGTAGTGGTCCCACGGGGGTGCGAGAGCACATATCTATCCCTCTCTTTTTTTTTCAGAGTCTCTTCTCGTTCCACAATCCGACCGATAAGGACCTTATGGCTATTTTGGCGAAAAAGGTCGATAAGTGCGTTTCGCCCGTTCGGAGGCTGACCAGTTCGTCCAGCCGCTTGGCCCCCATCCCCACAGGATGTTCTTCTTCCTTTTCCCTCAACGCCCCCAGTTTTCATGATTCAAAAGCCGAGTGTTTCGAAGGTCCAGGCCTCCAGGTACGATCTTGCGCTCTTTTTGCGTCTCTGATCTGGCCGATCCGAGCGCATCAATCCGTGTCCCTCCCCCTCCGATGTGGGTGGGATAATTACTTTCTCCTTTCCTGCCAGAACCGCATTTGCTCGCGATATTGGTTCCCTCTAGGCCGCACCACCGAGCATTTGTCCTTTGGGTGGGTCTTATTATCAAGCGCCTCCACTTCACCTGCCCCTTTTGTAGTTTGCGGCGTCGCGCCTCCTCCCCCTCGGCCAAAGCAGGAGGATGTTTTTTTTCCGATATCCTTATTCCCAGCATGTTGCTTCAGTGGGTCATGACGTAGACCCCTCAACCCTGACGCCGCGTTTTAGTCCCCTAGCTGACGTGTGAACCCATCGAGACTGCCTCCCTTCCCTTGTGCGTTTTCTGTTCGGTGGTTTCGGTTTCTGTAATTCGGCGCTCACCGACGAAACTGATCAACCGTCCATCCTACCAAGTTGCGTGATCCCATGGACGCTGGCCTGCGCGTCCATTTCCTTCCCCCCCCTTTCGCAAACTTTGAGACTCTCTACGGCTTATGGTCGCACAGCTTCGCGCCCCCACCCCAGCAGTAAACGACGGCTCTTCTGCCCGCTAATCCTCATCGTCGGAGCTTGTGTTTTTGAGCGTTACACCTTTCTTCCCCTCCCATACCTTCCTAATTGTGTTTATGTTCAGCGGCTTTTCGTGGGGCCGACCAGTCGTTCCCGTCGGTGTTCTGTTGATATGTATCCCGGTCGTGCGCCACAAGAGTTCCTTTTCTTTCTCCCGAGGTCTGGTTTCGAAATGGTGCAGGGACGTGGTTACTCATTCCGCTGCGATGCTCTTGGGCCCGACCGGCGCTTTCTCCCATTTGCATTTCCGGCGCTCGCCCGGTCTTCCCCGAAGCCGGGGAATTCCCGTCGTTCGGGCTTTGGTCCAAAATCGTCGGTGTTGCAACTGCCCGGTGGCCAACGCACCCCCAATGTCGGCGGTGCCCCCGGCCTCCATTGCTGACCACCAGAGGGACGAAAGAGTCCGCCTTTCCTGTACTCGCTTTATCTTTCCGTGTCTAAACGAGATGGAACATTAACAAGTCGGAAACCGGTAAATCGGCGCGTCCCGGTCTCGATGATGACGGCAACTGTCATAGTCTCGGTCACTTTTTATCCCCCCCCCCTCCCAACGTCCTGGGCGTTGAGTTTTGATGATTCGCCTCGCCTCGTCGGCTCTCCCCATCCACGCTCGCGCGCATGCGGCGATGTCGGTCTCCCCAGTGACAACGGCGAGGGGGTTCCCGTCTCATTAAGGTGCTCAAGATGACCTCATGAACTTGGTTTTTTTTAAAAGCTACTGCGTGCCGATGCCCCAACGGCTTTACTTCAACCTCGCGCGTGCAAGCACCGCCCCCCGATTTAAAACTTCCCTCTTTGGAACCGCATGGCATTTACCTGGCTGCCTAGTGGTCAGGCGATAACGCCAGGTCTGTCGTTTTCCAAGCAGGACGAGGCCGTTTCGCCTCCTCCCTCCCCACTTGATTCCAGCTTTTTTTTGATTGAACTGACCGTCACGTGAGCGTGATCAGCACAGACGGATACCCTTTTCGTGGTTTGGACTACGAGGTCTGGGAAAAGTCGCCCTTCCCCTCCAGCTTCTCTTTTTTTCGGCTCCGGGTCCTTCGCCTCTCACGGAAATAGGCAGCGGCCCTCCCAGAATTGCTCGACAGTACAGGTCGAAGAGGCCGATATTTTCTTTTCTCTTTCCCTGACTTTTTTTACATGACGACACACCGGCTGAAGGACTCATCGGACCACTTTGCGGCGAGAGGAATCCGTCGGCAAGGACCATCATCATCTCCATCTCTCCTGATTCTTTTGCTGGCCGCGAACCCGTTTGCTGTATTTGACCATGCAACTTTTATTGCGCGCGCGGCCTGACCCGCTCGATCCGCTGTGCGGGGGGGTGTTGCTGAGCCCGTGCGCGAGAAAGAACGCCGGCGGGAGATCCCCGAAGCCCCGCCCAGGCCTAGACTCTGTCCCCCTACGGGGTCCCCTTTCTCTCGGCCCTCTGAGGATCTTTGGCCTCAACACACTTTCCAAGCGCATCGGAGTCTTCTGGCGTCCTCTCCCCCCCCAGGCGTTTCAAAATCCCCTCGTGAAGATTTTTTTCGCGGGTTCTTCCTTTCTGGGTCCTGGTTTCACCTTTTTGTGCCGACGCATCCCTGGCTTTGTCTGAGACGGTTAGGCGAGCGTCCTCCCCCCCGGTCTCTTTTCTCCATGAAGCTCTCGGCTTGGTGTGTCATAGGGACACACCGCCCTTTCTCCCTTTTTGGCAGTTCCCCGGTCTTTCCGGAATGCTTGGACGCCGCTTTTTGGTTCCTCGGTCAGTGCTTAACTGCCTTTGGGTAGTGAGGGTTTCCCGCTGCCCCGGCTGCGAAGCTTTTCCTCGTCCCCTTGTTTTTTCCGTTTTGATGGGCGTACTTTTTCTGGCGAGTCGACTCGTTCGGTTATGCTGCGGTTTCTGAACTCGGCGCCACGGGGCCTGGTTAGGGGAAGCGGGTTAGCTTCCTCCCTTTCCCCCTTATGCACTTCCGCCAGAGGCCTTGTGTGGCTGACACACCCTTCATTGGTCGTGCCACCCCGCTTCTTCTGTCGCATTCTTCCTAGCCGGCTCTTCTTTGATCTTATTTACATTTTTCCATGACCGCTGATTCGACCTGGCTAATCCGGCGCTTCTTTCCGCTGGGGCGATCGACGAACCATTTGTGCCTTACGGTTTTCCCTTCCGTTTGCGGAGAATAATCGTCGAATTATTTTCTTCTAGTCACGTTGCGCATTGGGCGAATCGGGGTCTAGGTTAGATCAGTTCCATGGCAAGCGGGATGCTGGGCATTATTCTTTTTCTGGCTCCCCGGCGCAGTAGAAGGCCCTTTTTCAACTTCCCCCCGCCATTGTTTTGCGCCAGCGCGCTCGCGTTCTACCGTGTTCCGCCTGATAGCCGACCGTAAAGGGCGAAAGACGTTTTTTTCTCCCTCTTCCCTCCGCGATCTTTTCAGGGTACGGCAGCACGCAGAAATAACATTGGATTGCGCCGGCATGATTGAGAACCAGCTGACGGTTTCGAACACCACCTCTGCGATTCGCGTGATATTAGGTGGGGGCGAGAGTTTTCGTTCGATTTGGCCTGTCGTCTCCCCTCTCCCCAGCTTCCTTCTAATGTTTGACCCCTGTTTTTTCTTGGAGAACCTTTCGGTCCGGTTCTGGAGTTCTCTTGCAACAGGGTCGAGCCGGGACTGGTGTTTCCCGGAAATATCTCTATCTTTTCCTCTCCGGTGTTGGGGGTGAGTTATCTTTTTCTTCCCAAGGTCGTCGACATCTGAGAAAAAGCGACTGATGAATCTGTTTTGCGCATACTTCCGTCCTGCGAGCCGCAATACAGGTGCGATGTTCCTCGACGAGGGCCCACTCCGAACTGCTCGCCGGCGGGCCTCTCCCAGATCGGCGCCTTCTAGGTTTTTTCCTCCCCCCAAGCCCCGTCCCTATTAAGTGATAGGGTTCAAGTCCAAGTCCCCGGTGTTGGGTACCCTGGATAATGTTCGTTTTGAGCGCGTTTTTTCCGTTAGAACTTGAAGGTAGTCCCGCGGGAAAACTGTTTCCTCATTTTTTCAGGAGTTTGGTTTTTTTTGTTTGGGTACTTTTTGCCAAGTCAATACGAGGCTTTTGGACAAGAGGATCTGAAATACGAAGAACTACCGTAGAGGCGAAAGGGAATTTCAGGAATGATTGCGAGACCAGATGAGAAACGATTATCCTTCCTCCTCCTCTCCGTGAGTCTCTATGCTTAGGTGGTCTGGGGGTGGTCTGGTTGTTTTTTTTTTTTTTTTTTTTTTTTTTTAGACGCCGGTTTTTTCGCAGGCAATGCCCACAGTGACGAAAAAGTGGCCCTTAGTTTCCCCTTTTTTCTTTTTTGAGCTGACGCTTTTTTCTGAGTTTTTTTGATGAACGAATGTACAAGGCGATCATCCTATACGTTCTTCTATTCTCCGCTCAGAATTGGTTCAACTACGCCATTTTTCTTTTTTACGGCGACCCCCCGCGTTAACGGTGACAATCCATTTCCCCTTGCTTCTTTTGCTTTCCCTTTTAGCCGAGTTAAATCCGCTCAGAAAAAAATTTTCCTCGCTGAGCGACTGAGGCGACGAGAGTATCTTTACGGGTTTTCTAGGACTCCTTCCTGGTCTCTGAGGTCGGACAGGCCGTTTTACCCGCGGGCGAACCTACCTATCAAGAGTTACTGTCACCGTAATTCCCCAACTTCCGAAAAGAGGCGTGAACGCTGCGCAGAATATGCTTTCCCCCTTCCTCTTGGAGTATGCCCCCGCTGGGTTTTTGTTTTTTTTTTTTTTTTGATAACTATCCCGCCAGGCCGTGAGTGAAGTCACACTCTCCCGAGGGTGGCATTCCCCCCCCCCACCCTCTTCCTTCCCTTTCCCCGCATTACTCAGTTTGTGAGCCTCAAAGCGCGAACCGGCACTCCGCTCGCTCCCGCCCGATGGAGTTTTTTTTCCCCAGCCTGGGCTGCCGGTACAGGCCCCCATCAACGGCGACCAATTATGTTCTAGATGGCGCAGTCCAATCCCCCTTTTTCCCCCCTAATGTCTCCTACTGTTGCTCATCACTTCTGGGGGCAGCGCGCGTAGAATGGGCACGGCGATGATATTCCCGGTTTCTGTATCGTGCGCGCGCACTGTTTCCCCCAAACATCAAGTCTCCCCGATAGTTTTTTTTTCGAAGCTCTGAAGTACCGTCGCCTTCTTCCGCCGAGAAAGAACTTGCGGCGGCCGGCCAAGCCCAGCCGGCGCGCGGTGGCTTTGAGATTTCTACATTCCTCGCTAGGTTCTCCTTAGTTTTAGTTTTCAACTGCGATTTCGATGTCCCTTTCAGGTCCTGACCGATCGCCAACGGGCCTACGGAGGCGATTTTAACTGTTGTCTCGCCCCTTTTCTTTTGAGGTATTATCGGCGCTAATGGACTGAGCGGCTGGTCCCCCGGACCGTGGCCGTTTCCTGGAGATCTTAGGCTCTATGACTGTCACACAAGAGTCATGATATGTTTTGTTTTTCCCCCCTCTAATGTGGACTTTGCTTTAGAAATGTTGAGTAAGCTAGCCTACCCCGACTAGGCGACCGTTTACCCAGTCCCCCCCTGGCCTTTCTCGGAATTGACCAATTACCCAGGACCTTCCAGGGATCTTTCTCTTCTTCCCCCCCTATATCGTTGATTTGGGAGCCAACGGCGACTAAGAGTTGGGTGCGTCCCATTGTAGCTGTGCTCTCAAAAGTTAATAGGTCAGCGTGATGCATCCCATTGTACAATGGTTTTTTTTTTGAATGATTTGAGGTCGCTCCCTGACATCCCCTTGGCTGCAGCCGGAGCTGGCTGGTCGATTTACCTTCTGCCCAATTTCGACGTCTGTTTTGGAGTTGGCGTTTGGCAGCCATATAACGGTCCCTGGGCGGCAGAACTGCTCCAAGGCGGGGTGATTTCTTGGTGTATTGGATTCTGTGATTCGAGGCCGATGGCTGTTCGCGCCGGACCAGGAGGAAATGGCCTTTCCGCCCAGCGCGGTGGGTCTCATTTCTTCCCCCCCCCCTCGTCCCCAGTTTTCATTGGTGGTTATGGAGCCCATTACCTGCACGGTCTGCGTGGTCGGCAGTCTGCGTCGGCCCGGGAATCCGCGCAGGTCCGCCTCCTCTGCTACTTTTAACGTTATCCCCCGGGCGCCCAAGAATCGCCAGCGGCCGATTCCCGTGATCATGTCGCCACCACCCCGTCCCACTTCCTTTTCAGGCTTCAATTGTGGCAACAGACAAACCGGGGTCCAAGACAGTCCCAACGATTACGTTTTGCTGGGTCGGCCCAAAACCCTTCTATACTTTCTTCGCGCAACAAGCGATGTGCGCCCGCGCGGTGAGGGAAGTTTTCCGCCACTTTTGACCGCCAACATGGAAGAATGTCAAGATTCGCACGATCGGGTTTCCGTCGCGGGTCCTGGTGGGTCCGCGAGCTGGTGAGCAGGTCGCGCGGGCTATGCTTTCTCCATTTGCGATGTTTCCACTTGCTCAGCCCTTTGCCGAGGACCGCCGTCCCCCAAGTGGTAAGCCCTCGCACTTGGTCACCCTTTTTTCTAGGCCACTCTTTTTAGTTTAGGTCCCTCGCCTGGGGACCAATCCCCGACAAGATCCACTGTCACGCGGGCTTGGCGGGCGTTCGCTTCTACATTACTTCCTCGATCTTTAAAGTGATTTTGAGTTCTTGAGGTGGGTTACCTGAACAGGGCTTCCCTTGCTGGGTCAAGGCTTGAGGGCATGAACCACCTCAGTTACCTTCTTTTTCTCTCTTCTCCCTTCCAAGACCCCTTAAAAGCGCGTTCAAGTCTCTAAGGGGTCACCGAGCGTGATCCCCGCCATGGGATTAACGCCCTTCCTTCATGCTCCTTTTTCCTGCACCGGCCTCGGTTTTCCAAATATCCCCGCGGACCCCCATTTTCCGGAATGATAAGAGGAGATGAGACATGAGCTTATCTTCCTTATGTTCTGTAGCGAATAGGTTGAATCCGACGAGCAAGATCCGTCCCTATGCTTCCCTCCTGAATGGCGCCGCTTCCCGGACCTCTTCCGATCCGTTCGTTGATTTCAGGCGTCACAGGCCTCCGCGGCGGAATAATGTTCGCTGACTCAATAGCTTTCCAATCAATCTAAGGGCAGCTATTATCCCCATTTCCGCTATTTTGAGGAGATCTTCTGTGTTCGCCACGGTGTCGGAGACCATTCTCTTTTTTTTTCCCCCTTTTGGTTGTGTTGAGATGGTCTCGCCACCCGTGTTTCTCCTCCCCTCCTCTTCCCGCTACCTTACGACCTTCAAGAAGTCGCGTCGGCCCGTTCTGGATGCGTGCCCCCCTTTTTAAATATTGTCACGACACAGGCGCGTTAGGCAACTTGACGCCCAGTCCCCTCGGCCGCCCTGAGCCGCCGTCAGGCGTTGTTTTGACTTCCTTTCCCCCTTGAATAGGTTTTGTTGATATGCTCGTCTCGTTCCCCCATCGATGCGTTTGACTCTTAAAAGATAGACGGGGCGGCAAGCGAGGTGTTGATCTCTCCCCCCCCTTCCCTGAAGCAACCTTTGTCGACCTTTCCTATATGTTCCCAGCTTGGCCGGTTTTAAAACCACAGCATTGAGTGCTGTTTTTTTCCTCCGCACAAGCAGCTTTTTGAACCTTCACGGGAAATTGGCAGAATGTGGCGGTTGTGGTTCCTCGAGGACCCCCAGAGTTCCCAGCCAGTAATTGCTGGAGGTGTTGAAGATTCTTTTCCACCATATCGGCAGACGTGGTAATGAAGAGCGAGCCAGCCCCAGAGTTTCCCTCTTTCTTTGTCCCAGGACGCGAGGTCGGTGAACATCGAGGCCGACGCAGCGACTTCGTTTTTGACAATTTGATATCGTTGGTCGTATGCCCAGGAGCCCGAACCGAGCACCCCCTCAAGAACATCGACAAATTGGAGGTCTAGGGCAAGCATTTTTTGCCATGCCCTCCCTGTTAAGAAACTTAGTTGTCCGTCGCATGCAAAGGATAGGCGGACCCTTCTTTCGCCCCCGATAGAGCCATCCCCGAAACTTTCGACCTTCCGAAGGACTTTCCTGCCCCACCCAATTTTTCAGGGAACTTGTTGTGTTGCTTCCATTACAAGTTGCGGACAAAAGTCCTCCTTAAATTGTTTTAGTATTTTTGGATCGCGGGCCGAAGTTTGGCCTACCCACTCCCACAGAGTCAGTTGTGGGCCGGTTGATCTTTCCTCTCCCTTTTTTTCCTAAACCCATTTTTTTTTTTCTATTTTTTGTTGTTTGTGTTCGTTTCATAGATTCCCGCTTCCCCCCCCCCGATGCTTTTTATCCCCTCTCCCGTAGCTTAGACAGGCGTCAGTTTTTTCGCCCCTTTTTTAGTGATCGGATCTTTCCCGTTAAGACATGGACAAGGGCCCTCCGGGACCATCGCTTGGGTCCAATATAGACGTATAGGAAAGGTGCCAACACGCAGCGCCCCCCTTTCTTTTCTTCTTGAAATTCTTAAACCCTGATTTGGGGCAGAAAACCCCTTTCAGTTCATCGAGCGAAGAGATGCTTTCTCTGATCATTTTGTAAACTCCCAAGTCACGCCCCCGGTACCCCTTTCTTCCCCTGGCTCGAGTCCCAAAAAAAACCCCTTCTTTCAGTCCCAGATACACGCCACCTCGGGAAGGCAGCGGAGGGTCTTCGGCGGCTCGACCGCATCACGACTCCGGAAGACGGGGCGATGTAGGTGCTCCCACTTCCCGCCATTAACACCCCCGCTGTTTTCAGTAGGCGCAGAACAAGATACCAGCATGACCATGGGCTATCAGCAGACATTTTGTTCATGGCCCCCCCCCCCTTCCCCTCGTCGCTTTTGAGATCCACTAATGAGCTGAATCCGCGTGGTCCACGCCCCCCGACTTTGACCTTCCCTGTTTCCATTCCCTTTGCGTCAACCTGGTCAATTAGATGAAAAGGTTTACAGTTCTGGCCCCCCCGGCGCCGATCCGGTCGATCTGCGAGTTCCCCTGAATGAACGTTGAGTGCGAGCCCTTTCCCTCTTCCCTTGCGCTTTTGTCGCATTTCTTTTTATTTTTTGACGTCACGAGGTAGAGACAACTCTGAACCTACCAGGCCTGTTCTCTGTTCCCGGCGCGCGAGACTTCGTGATCGCCCTGATCCCAGTGATTCCTTTCGCAGCCCTTTCCAGATGGCTTCTTTCCCCGGTCCTCGAGCAGAGATTGTGATATTCGCCCCAGAGGACCCTGACATTTTACGCTTGGCAGGTATCTTCCCTTTCCCTACGGGTACCAGGTCAGAGGACTTTGGAGCAGCAGCCGATATAAAGAAAAACCTCGCTGATGGCGTGGGGAAGAAGAGACATCTGTGCTGTCAGGTGGCCTTTTTCGCCCTGAGAACGTCCGGCGTAGGTTCTCGAGAGGTCGGCCAAAAGAGAACGATCGCCGACCATGTTGTGTTTTTGATTGCCAGTGTTCGCGCCGGAACAAGCTAGATATCCCTCGACGCCGCCTCATCCAGCCAAGGAGCTGGGCAAATACGGGGCCATGTATTAAACGGTCTTCTCTTTTTCCCTATTTGCCGAGAACCCTTGTGCCCAGCTGTCTAATCCAGGGAGGGTGTTTCTGCCGTACGGCAGCTGGCTGTTGGTCTCAAACTTTTCCTTAGTCGAGGGCGGAGGGCGGGTCTTGTTGCATGACCTCCCCTCTTTCTTCTTGCCTTAAGCAGGCATGATAGGATTTTTCAGCTTCAGGGGGCTTCGACCAGCGTCTCAGGTCTTCCTCTCGGTGCCTGGCGTTGTCATTAGGGTCACCCGCGGCTATGCTGGGAAGGAGACGGCCGTCTCCAGGCGGACGGGCTTCGTTTTTTCCTTTTCCGCCTCTTGGTGGGGTTGGTGTGACAGTGCATTATCGTCCTTATGCTTTTGGTTAGTTGGGCTGTGCAGCGGCTCTTTTTCGCCGGATCGAGCCCGGATGAAAGCCTCCTTCTCTCTTTTCCTCCCCTCGACTGTTCGCTTTTTTGGTCTGTCGGTTTTCGCTCGTAAGGGACCCGTTAGCCCCCCGGCACTTCCCCCCCCCTCAATGAATGCATGTCACCGTCACCCCTCGCCCGATCGCCTTTTTTCGCCACCCAAGTTTGATCTGTTGTTTTTCCCCACGAGTAGGAGGGCGCAGCGCCCGGTATAGGAACGGTTACGTTCCGTGGACACTTCCTTTCTGTGAAAGTTTTCGCTTTTAACAATGTCGCCCCCCTTTCCTTGGGGATTCCGGATGGTCCCGAATTGTCGTCCCAGCCAGGCGTCCTTCCACTAGTCGGCGTAGATTGGCAGACAGGTTTCCTCTTCCTTTTTTCGATTTAGTTTTCGTTAAGTCTCTCATTGGCGCCCGGTAAGGGTTCCGGTGAGCCTCATCCGGTCGTTTGTTGCGCCGAAGAGGGATTGCATTCCAGACGTATCCCCCCCCCCTTCTTTCCCTCTTTCACACTTTTTGCGGGTACTCCTTGGTGTTTGACTGACCATTGCAGGAAAGGTCGAAGACGTTCGCTCCAGCCGCTCGTTTCTTATGCTCCAGGGTCGTGCACGCCGTGATCACCTTGGTCCCCTTTTCCCCCTTTTTCATTGATGGACACAGATTTTGTTTTTAAAACACCTCTCCGCGCGATCGCGTGCTATTTGTGAAACCCGTCCCGGGAGCATTTTCCTGCTTTTTTCTCATCGTTACATCGCCGCCTCGTTCTTGCGGCTTCTTCCCCTCCCTTCTTCCCTTTGGCGCCTGATGTGAAATTTTGTTTTTGCAGTATTCCGGCGAAGGGTTTGCCGGCACCTGGGCGCACGGAAATCTGATTTTCCTCCTCCTCCGGTGTTGTTGTGTTCTTTCTATTTTTCTCCGGGCTGCCCAGGTTCGACCTGTTTTTTATCTGCGCCTCCCCCTCTTCCCCCGTATGTTACTTGGTTCATCTCATTTTTGGATTATTTGTGTCTCTCTGAGGCGGCTGTTCGCGGGGGCCAAAAGGGGAACTCGCCGGCGTGTTCCCCCACCTATCACGCGATCGGCGGCAGGTTTGTGTCGAAACACCCCTCCCCCCTTGCTCTTAGTGCTTTTCCCGTTCCCTCCTTTTCCCACTTTTTGATTCTGAGCCCGTACACTGGATAAGGGACAAACGTAGTCTGTGGGCGGGGTTCCACCTCGAATATAATTTCGGCTCTGTAGGGTCCCCCCGTCCCCCTCCTTGTTGGCTCTTTTGCCCCGTGTGATATTTTCGCAGAGTTTCGGCGTTTCGCCAGCTACTACCCAGCCCTGCCCGTTCCTACCTGCGCCATGGCCCGTTGATCTAACTTCATCTCTCTCACACTTCGACATCTTTTTCCCCTCCCTTACCGATTTCCCTCTGGCGGGTTTCGCTTTCATGCCCCTTGACTCAGCCTGCGCCCAGCGTGCCGGGAGCTGTTCCCCCCTTTCAAGCGACGCTTGGCTTCCCCACGACTGTCTTCTTTTTTCCCACTCGATTCTAGGACTATTTTCCGGCCCTGTTTCAATCGCCAGGTGATGTGTGGACCCCCTCGTAATCTGTAGTAAGTGACGATTCCCTTCGGATTACTGCCCTTTTTCGCCACTTTTTTTTCTTCTAAAACGCTTGAGTCTTTTTGAAAGTAGTTCTGCGCCTTCTGCGCCCGGAAAGTCCGCGGACATCGGTCCTCTAGGCTTTAATCTGCTGATGCCGGCGCCAAGCGTTCTTCAGGTGGGAACGAGACCCCCTCCATAGCCCTCTTCTTCTTCTCCCTCCTTTTCTCCCGTCCCACTCCTGTTCCCTCCTTTTGTGCAGTAACCTTGGCCTATCCCTCCGGAAGACGCAGCGTCCTGACAAGCATAGCCGCGTCCTTTTCCCTCTTCAACTCAAGCGTTGAGCTCTTCCTCTTTGAAGATTGGTTTTCTGGACTCCCTCCTCTTCTAGCCTTTCAAGCAGGGCCTTCTTCATCGAGGAGGGATAACAAGCCCTCTGCACTCCTCCTACTACCTGCTCCCGGTGTTAGTTGAGACTCCCCTTTTCTTCCTTACCGGCAGCTGCCCCCTCCTGACACTGTCCGTTTCGATGGTTCTCAATCTTTCATTAAAACTCGCCTACTCGTTTTTTTGATCATCCCGTATTGGTCCCAGCGCCTTGTCGTTCCTTTTCCCCTTGTCGTAGTTTGCGCTGCTTTTCTTCGTCTTCCGGTGTCATTCACACCCCCCAGGTCGATATAGGAGCAACGACCCTCTCGCGCACTCTTCTCCAGCGCCCTGGTTTCTAACGAGCTCCCCCTTAACTTTGTTTTGAGACATCCCCCCGGAGCGCGCTCCCGGAGTGATAACAAGATAGTCTTGGCCTTTGACGGCCTCCTTTTCTCGTTTGAGTCAGTATTGCGAGAGCAGCTCCTCGCGGGTGCTTCGCGTACTTTCGTCCCCCTTTCCCAGATATTACCCTTTCTCGGCCTCGGTTCTACCTGGTTTTTTTTCTTTACCTGTAGAGCCCATGTGGGCGGATGTTGGTGTTTTTGTTCCTTGCCTATTGAGGAGTCACAAGTTCCCGTTCTCCCACCGACCGTTTGTCGTCTTTTGACAGGTGACGGTAAAACGCCGAGATCCTGCTGGATGAAGCACCGCGCGGTGCGGTTCGGTCGGGTCCTAGTGGGACAAACTTGTTTCTTTCGATGCCCACCTTCCTTTTTCCATTTTTTTTTCCCACTGGCAAGGTTTTGGCTTGTACCCCGCAGGGAATGTCCGGGTCCTTCGGCGATCGGACAAACCTTTTTCATCGTCCTCTGCTTGGTTTCGGCCGCCCCTTCGTTTAAGCTGGTGACTAGGAAACCATGTTTATATGTGTTCAATGACCAGGTTTAATGGTCTGTGTTTGATGAACCCTTTTTCCCTTCTGCCTTTTGGCGTGGTCAAGTCTGTCGACCTCCTGTCCTTCTCTAGCTTTTTTTTTGGAGGTAGAAAGCTAATCTGATTCCCCCCCCCTTCGAAGCATGCTTATTGGCTTCCGGATAGCCTATGACTATATGGAGGAAGAATCGCCGGACGGTTCCCTAAGAGGTCTCTGTGTTTACTCCTTCTTGGCTTTCTTCATCCCCCCTTGATCTTTAAGCTTAGCAGACGGATTTTTTTGACTTTTCCGATTTACTCCTTCTCTAGGGTAAGCAAGGCTATTTCCCCAGAAGACCCTTATTTTTTCTTCTTTGGACCATTTTTTTTCCGTAGCCTTTGCCCCCCACGATTTCGGTGAGGGCCACGGAACGGTCGGGGGTTTGAGACTTCTTTCCCCCTTCCTTCATCCTCTCAGTTTTTCCCCAGGGCCAGTGGCGAAACCGCGGGAGCAAAAGACCCCCTCTTCTATCTCTCCCCCGTAATGACCGTATGTCGCCCCCCCCCAAAAAAGTCCACCCCTTCCCTCTCCTTCTTCCCCTGAAGTCCTAACCACCTAGATACATATAACGGAAAAAGAATGACGCTGGTGGTCGGCCCCAACTCTCTCCACGCCGAATAAGGTTAAAAGCTCGGTCCCCCCTTCCTCATTTTTTTTAAGTCTTTCCAGCCACGTGTAAAGCTTCCCAACCCCCCCCCAAGGTGTTTCGAGATGCTTCTTCCCCTTTCCCCGATCCAGTCGTTCCTGAGGCTTGAGGGATGTTTTGCGAGAATGGGGCGCCGTGTCGCCGGATTCTGTAGAGTAGAAGGTTTTCTGTTCCCGTCCTCTCTTCCCTGAACCTGACTCCAGCGTCCACCCGGGGTCAGGCTCCCCTTAGCCTTGCGATGTGTCTATAGTCTCCGGCGCTTTACCTTCCGAAGTCGCAAAGCGACCCGCCCATTTCCCCTTCGGTCACCCCGCCGGATCCTTCTTTGTCGGGCGTCCGACAGTTGGCAAGAACTTCGCGTGGGGCTGGTTCTCCTTCATGACCTCTTTTTGACGCTTTCTTTTCAAGGCGACGGGTTCCCCTCTCACCCCCCTCCCTTCCTTTTTTTTGGCTCTTTTCTCCGATCCCAGACATGTGTGTTCCGGGTAAAAGAGGCTCTTGTTCACGCCCTTTCTCGCCCGAAATTCAATCTGTGCTGACCCCTCATTTTTTTGACCATCTTCGTCCCATCCTTTTGCCGCGGAGTAAGAGGTCAGCCCAGCAGTTCTTTTGCCAGTTTCTACGTTTTAGCCTCCTTTCCATTTTCCTATTGGCCCGCCGACGAGGCGCCAGTCGCTTCCTTTCCCTTCAGGGACACGCCGCTCTTTTCCCCTTCTAGACGCTGCTGTTTCCGCTAATGCCGAAACGATGTCATCTGGTGGCTTCACAAGCGGATGAAGAAGTTTTCGACTTCTTTTCCGTACAATTTTTGACACCTCCCCTCTTCCAAATCCGTTCCTCTCGGTCGGAGCACGTTCTGAGCC
>Ga0179593_1486920_pt1 | contig 23935 bp, 30 predicted proteins | sample CZODoug2_1_08_16_FD_185931 | JGI IMG/M metagenome (GOLD analysis project Ga0179593, IMG submission 185931) | Vadose zone soil fungal communities from Angelo Coast Range Reserve, California, USA - CZODoug2_1_08_16fungal (PacBio error correction) | ecosystem: Environmental > Terrestrial > Soil >... | reverse complement strand
AAGTTTCAAAGTTTAGGGCCCTTCAGGGGAGAGCCTCGTCGGTCAGTCCCTTGTGGCGTACCCCGACTCGACCCCCCTCACGATTTCAGGATGAGGTGGATTCTCTTAAGGACTTTTCGCTTTGCTCCAACTTGTCCCCCAGCACCTGTTTCACTTTTGACTGAAAACGTGTTGCATGAGTTCCTCTTGTGTACATGGCCGATGTCCCCGTCATGCGTCGAGTTTAGTTACGAGCCGGGCTGGGCCACATCTACAATCTGGGAGGCCGCACGGGGGGGCCGCAACACAGTGGACCAACCCCAGACCCCCCCACTTGTTCCTCGCAGTATGTTTCCTTTTCTGTGTTTTTTTCTCCTTGGGAAGACAACGGGCGCTTCGGTTTGTACTCGGCATTTGTTGCCTGCAGCGTCTTGCTCACCCACGACCGAGACTGTTTCCCGACTGTCCGTCCCCGCGGAGCTTCCTTCTTTGCACCTTTGGTTTGCAGCAAGACACCGAAGTCGTAAGCGGCGGGAGGGAGACGCGTCTAGGCAGTGGGCTGCTTGACTATGCCCTCCTTTAGGTCCCGGTTCTTCTTCCCCGCGTTTTGCTTCGCCTCGCCTCGCGCTCGCACTTTTTTACTGATTTTTCCCTGACGAGTTTTAATCGGTCGTGTCGCGGCTTCTCGAGTAAGAGTTGCGTCCCTGGCCGCCGTGTATCCAGGTGGATAACTCGTCGGTGGCCCGATGCGCCTGCCTGGCGAGGTCACGCTCGGCCAGATGGGTTTTCTTAGTCGCTTGCGGCCGGCACTCCTCCGGTGCCGTTCATTCAGGTACGCACAGGTTCCCGCACCAGCACGGCCGGAGGATTCCACTTGTTTTGCCGTCAGGTTCTCCGCGAGGCCGCCCTTAAGCTTGCGCCTAGGGTTCGCCTGTCCGGTTGAGTGGGCCCGTATCGTAACGTGCTCGTCCCGGTTCCAAACAGCGCGCCACGCCTCTTCCTTCTGGCGTGATGGCCTGGGCTTCGTAGTTTCCAGCTTGAGTAGAGCGTTTCCGACGTCCAGGTTGGACCGCAGGTCACATGTCCACAGTGGCCACCGTGGGTTGCCATGTCTCCCCCTCCGGCTGATCGCTGTCCCTCATAGGCGAAGTTCTTGTCTCAGATTTTCAGATTTCTAGATAGTTAGTCCACGATTTCGTCCTCTCCTAGGTTGTTATCTGCCTCTAGAGTCCCCTCTTCATGTTATACTCACGGAAGTTGCCCCCTTTGCATTGGAGTCCCCCAGTGGGGAGCTAAACTGTAGCTGTGTCTGGCTTGGGGAAGCACCTATGGGGTCTTCTCCACGGTTTTCACCTTTGACACTCCTCTTTGTTGTGACTCCGCTGACATCGGAAGCGGTGGTATGTGTAGGTTTTTCACCTCCTACTACGGTGAGTCATTAGTCACTCCCCGTCCTCGACCCGGTTCGGCACGCGCCTCACGCACTCGACATGTTCTGGTACAGTCAAGCTGGTTGCTTGCCCAAGAAATCAGCTCGTTCTCAATAGGAGTAGGATAACCAGCCGGTCGCAGTGGTCCCTCTCCCGTCGGGAGGTCGCTGTTGGCTTCCTTATTGTGCTCGCTCTTTTTTCTTCGCCGGGGCCACTTTGGAGGGCACGGGTGCTTCGCTCCCGTTTCTCTTTTTTTCTTTTTTTTTTGTTCCACAGGCGATTTTCCCCAGTGACCCTATTACTTCCGATGGGTTCTGATTCCGCCTCTTGCGGGACAGGTTTCTGTCTGCATCGTGGGTCCGTGCGCCCGGGAAATAAGTTTCCACTGTTCTCAGCCGATGGCTGGTCCGCCCATTTGGTTTTGCCCTGTTCCCTCGTTTTCCCCCCCTCCTTTCCCTTTTTCCGTAGCTGAAACATTGCTCCAGGAAGTAGAGGTAAGGGTTCCCCGGCGCAGGGGACATTATGATGGTAGATCAGTTGGCCTTTTCTAAACGTTCCATCCGCAACTCCCACGTCCGGAGGTAGCGCCAATGGGGTCACTAAGTCCCACCTGTTTTCGTCACCTCCTTTTTCTGTTTTTTCGTCCTCCGGAATAGCCAGAAAATCGCCCTTCTTCCCGGGCTTTCGATCGCTCCAAAATCCCAGCGCGCGGACCGACCTGGGCTGGGAAGACTTTCATGGGGCAAATCTTTGATGGTGCCGTCCAGAGCGCCGACTGCCGTGATCATCAGGGTGTGTTCATGATCCGCCCCCCTGCGCGGACCTAGCTTCTCCCGGGTCCCTCCACGTCGGGCCGCGTCCTTCATGTCGCCGCCCAAGCGGCGCATTCTCATGCTTGATGACCAGCGTTGCGCGGAGCCACCGACTGGCGAGGCTTCGTCGAGTTCATGGCCCCATCATTGGCTGGACAAGAGGGCTTCTTTTTTTTTCTCAGCACGGTGTTTTATTTAAGTTTGAGAGACGCCGCTAGGAATCTTGACCGAGATATTCTGCTTTTAGCTCTATTCGGCGATCTCTGGGTCAGATCCTCACTTTTTTCTCCCAACGACGCTTTGCGCAAGGCATGCCGTGCCCGGCTCTGGTGCGGGAGGGTATTCGTACCCCCTGTTTGTCTTTTTTTCCTTGCAGCGCATTGTCCGTACCCCAGTGATAAGGTAGTGGCACCTGCAGACCAGGAGAATCGATCATCAGTCCGAGGCCAGTACTCATGCATATTCCATCCTTTTGTGTTGATTCTTTTTACCCTCCTCATCTTTCCGAATGACGTGACTCGAGAGTCCTGCTTCGTATGGAATAAGGTAATTCCTCGTCTTCACTCCCGGAGGTTTCCTCTGTATTCGGCTAATACCCGCCCAGCGCCGCTGGGCAGGCACAGTGGGATTTGGGAGCCAGATGGAGCGGCTTCTGGGCACTCCCTGTGCTTGCCTCCGAGCCGGACCCCTGAACTCCCGCTCCCCGAGCCTTTCGAGCAGAGCTGGGGCTTCACCGTCTTGAACTACATATTCCCTTTCGACCCTGTGATTCTGCCCCCCCCCCCTCTCGCAATGTTTGCTGCATGACCTCGACGATCTCGGGAAGTTTTCCAGTCTGGACTCCGACGCCTACGTAGCCGGGCACTCTCCCCCCATCTTACCCCGCCCTTTCCCTCCATTTTTCCCCCTCTCAAACACTTCCCCGCTCCCCCCCCCGCTCTCTCCTCCCCCCCTCTTACATCCTTTTACCAAGAGGAAGGAGCGAGGTGGGGGACCTCACGAACCACCAGGTCCCCCCCCGAAGCGGTATCCACCTGGTCTTCTTTGGGACGGATTAAGTCGATCCGATTGCAGGGTCACGAGGTCACCCCCCCCATTGCCTTTTCTCACCCCCTCTTCCCTCAATTAACATCCCTCTCCCTCCCTCCCTTTTCTCCCCCCCTCCCCCTCCCTCCCATCCTTTCTCTTTACAACCGCTTTCCCTCCCTTTTTCATCCACCCCCCCCTGATTTTCTCCCATCCACCGTCCCTAGCCTACCCTCCTCTCTCCCCCCTCTTTCCCCCTCTCCTTTTTTTCCTCCATTTCCTACCCCTTCCCTCTTCCCCACTTTCTCCTTTACATTCCTTCCCCTTCCCCATCCGCCCCCCCGTACCTATCCCCAACTTCTTGCCCCCCCCCCATCTCCCTCCATCTTTAAGCTCCCGCTCCCTTACCCTCCCTTTCCTCCCCCTTCTTCTTACCACCCCCCTTCCCTCTTCCATCTCCCCTATACACCACCCACCAGACTACGCGCTCCCCTCCTTACGCCCCTACATTTTCGCCCTTTTTTTATCTTTCTCCTTCTTCCTCCCTTTTCTCTCTCTCAAACTCCCACTCCCCCCCCACTTCTTTCAGCTCCTCCTGCGCTTCTAACCCCGTTTTTCGCACCTCCCCCGTCCCCCCCCTCCCCCCAACCGCACTCCTTTTCATTTCCTCCTCTTAATGTTTTCTCCACTCCCCTACCACACCCCCCCACCCTTCCACCCCCCCTGCCTTTCCCCTCCTGCTCCCCCATCCCTTCCTCTCGTTCTCTCACTTATTTTCCCGCTCTTTTCCTCCACCTCCCCCTGGTTCTTCCCCCTCCTCCCCATCACCCTTCCTTTTCCCTCCTCCTCCCCTCTCCCGCTACCCCCCTTTACTCTCTCCCCCTTCCAATATCCCCTTCATCCTTTCCCCCCACTCCTCCCCTCCTTTCACTGCCCCCATCCCCTCTTCTGTCTTCTTTTCTCTCCCCCTTCCCCCTCCCCACCTTCTCTCACTCCTTCCAGTCCCCTACGTTCCCTCTCTCACACTTCTCAATCCCCCCCCGCCTTCCCCTTGCTTTCCCCCTTCTTCCCTTCCCTCCTTCCGCCTCTCCCTTCCCCCCTACTTTCTTTCCTCCCTTTTTCTCTTCTCTCTCTTTCCTCCCCCAACTTTTTTCTTCTCTCTTCTCTTTTCTCCTTCTACTCTTTTCTCTCCCCTCTTTTCTCTTCTTTCCTCTCCCTTTTCCTTCTCTCCGATTTCAGGTACCAGATTTTTTCTCTCATCGACTGCCAGCGCGAGACCTTGACTCACACTTTTTTTTCGCACCGGCAAGGGGAGCTTTCCCAAAAGTCGCGCTGGCCGCCGACCAGCTCTACGTTCCCTCAGTGTCTTTCCCCCTCTCGGCCCATTCTCGTGTCTTACCCCTCGTGAATGCGGGGCGCGTTTAGCCGCGCCGGCTTCGTAGACCGCCAGGAGATGCGCCCCGATTCCTTCTTTTTCCTCGTAGCGACCTACCCGAGTACGGAACGACTTTTTCCCGAGCCGGATCCGCCCACTTGGCCCGCCTGAACGTTTGGTGCTGCTTTCGATGACCGGTGGCGCATTATAGACCACCTACCTATTCGCAAGGGTTCCATTCCTCACTGGTCGACTTTTCCTCGTTCGTTTGCCCGATGGTCTGCTCGGATTCTTTGTTTCGCGCTGTTTGCCCGCGCGGAAGGCCGCTCCCTGGAGATTTCTTTCGGGACCGGGTCACCCGGATTTGATGTTCCCTCCTCAGCAAAGCCGTTGCGCATCCCTCCTCTTTTTCGTCCCTACGTCTCTACTGTTGATTCGTAGTCCAGTGCCTTTCTTGTGCGGCCCGGATTTTCGACGTTGCTTAAAACCCCCTCCCACCGCTTGGGCTCTCTCCCCCCAATGATCATGCCCTCTCCCTTTTCACCTTGTTTTCGACGACTTGTGGCTCACATCGAAGAGCTTACCTGCAGGCCGCCCAGTTCGTCTGTCGTCAACGTCCTGCCCGACCCTGCGACCTCTCCCAGGTCGCGATGCGAAGGCCAGGGCGCCATCTTCCATTTAAGTTCATGGACAAGAGCAGGGTTTCGTCTTGTGGGTTCTTGGTCTGTCGTCCTGGGGACTTGAGTCGCTCATCAGTCGTTTTAGTATGGTGGGTTTTGGCCCCCCCGAACCAGGTACCGCTCCCCGTTTCCGCCCGGGCACCCCGGCATTTTTCCTGCCTTGCCGAGCGGCACAGGATGACCTTGAGATAGAATCATTTCCCCAGCACGTTCCTACCCACCTCTGGGACAGGCATTCTGTGTTGCTTCATAACCACGGCCTGTCTGGTAGAGGATGAATTCTCGCGCCCTCTTTCCAGCGTCAACCCCTGAGCCCTCCTTTCGCCACGCCCAGTGAGTTTTAGATCATCATCGCCTCCAGCTCCGCTGTTCCCTTCTGCCCCTCCTGGTTTACCACGAGGTCCCCCAGCGTCCCCTGTGGTTCCCGGTTCCCTCGTCAACCGTCCGCGACCGCGCTTCCCCGCCCTGTCCTCAGTCCTTTCCAGCGCCGCGAACCCAGCCCTTTTCGGCCGTGCTGATACGGACCTGGCTTTGTGCCCCCTTTCCCTAACGGACGGTCGAACCCGCGCCACCAACGCCATAAGGGTCTCTATATCTCACCAGATGTTGGTCTTTCTTGTTCTGGTGTGCCGTGCTGCCAGGCGGTACTCTGGAGGCACCCCGAAGCATTCCAGGCAGCCTCACCATTCCATGATACTTGCCAATCGTCCCCATTCGCTTGCCATCTGAGGGGCAAAAGCCTCTGTAGCCATGCTGCAGGGTTTTCCAGGGACTCTTACTCAACTCCTCCCACAGACACGATCGTAATCTTTCCCCCCAGCTAGATTGACGGGATTCTCAGCGTTGATGGTATAACCACGTGTAATGACCGTCTTTCGCCGTTCGTCTGGGCGGTGACCCTCCTGGGGGTGTCCACGCACGCATGATGATAGCCTTCTGCCGCAACGGCCAGACTTTCCTGCCCGCGCTGCCTGTCCAGGCTTGTTTCGCGTTGTCAGTCGGTACAGAGTTCGGGGTTTTTTTTTCCTAGCGGTTTGGCCAACCCACAATTCAGATTTCTAGAGACAAGGCATTTCTCTTCAATAGCCCTGGTTGCTTAGAACCTCCCATAATTTCCCCACCTGAATTCCACTCAGCAGTGTCTGGTCTTGGGGTCCCGTTTTGCCGGAAATATTTTGTCATTCCGCCCATGGCAATCTGGAGGGGCGTTGCACCTCGTCTCCAGGTCCCCCTCTCCATCTTCCTTTGGACTCGGCATGTAGAGGTCATGCACTCCCTTTTCCATGTGGACAGGTGCTTTCGGTCAAGGTGGAGGGTGTTCCCACCAGGTCGATTCGGACGAACCATTCTTCCTCTCCTTTTTCTCTGCCGTCGTGTTTTTCTGTTTTCCGGGACTCACCCGTTCTCAGGTGCCCTGCACGTGGTAATTGACATGCCCTTTTTTGGCGGTTTTTCCCTGTGTTGCGCGGACCCCGCAAGGTGGTCGAGGGGCTGCTCCCGGTAGTCGTTTTTGGAGTACGTATGAGATCGGAGCTTCTCCTTCCCTTCCTGATGGCCGGCCCGTCGACCCCTTTTGCTGCCACCCAGTCTAGGCTGTTGTTTCCCCTCCGTCGCGCCACACGCGTGGGAGCCAGCAGTGATGAGAACGCACAGATTAGGTGCCGTCCCGTTTCGCCCGTACCACTGGACCTTCTCTTTTCCTCTCTCCGTTGGTTTTGTCTATTCTGGTTCACTTGACTTTTAGAGTCGGCATGGCGTCTTCGTTCTCGCAAGGCACGTCCTTTCTCAAACGGTCTCTAGTGCTGCAGCCGAGGCCCTTGCCACGCCATCCCCGGCCTTTTTGTGTCCAGTTTTTGGCCGAGGCCGGACCGCTTTCCTGAATGTGAGAAGGCTTGGCACCTTCTCATCTCGTCTGTCGCAAGGGAAAGGTCTCCCCGCCTCGACCAAACTGTTGGTGACGCAGGCAGCCCGCTTTGTTTCGTCCCGTTTCCCCCCCCCCTTTCTTTTTCCCCCTTCAGTGCAGTGGAACCTTGAAGAAGGGAGGATCCCGTAGGAAAGGACCTCAACCCGTCTGCGTCCCCCCTGACTGATAATACCGCAACCAATTCTGATGGTGATGTTCACGGCCGGAGGTGCTTGGGTAAAATACTACCTATCCCAAGACATGGTACATCTGAATGACCCACATGGGTGTCCTGGAAAATGGAAGGGTAAATGCCTTCTGTTTGATAAGGTAGCCTTATCCTGGGTCTGTGTCACGAACCCACCCCTTTGAGGATCCAACGGTTCTTTTACCTTAAAGCCATCAACGATGGGCATCGGCCATTTATTTGGTCCTTATGTAGGAGTATCTCCCCTGAGGCCTCCCCAGTTGTGCTGGGCAAGGATGTGGTCGATCATTCGTGCATTGTTTGGACGGGAACTTTTTTGCTAAAAAAACTCCCACCAAAGATCGGAACAACGCGGCCGCAAGTTTTCAAACTCTTCTTGACCTTTTTCCCGCCCCTGCAGCCGGAAGACGGTGGGACAGAAGGACACCCCATTCTAGGAGTTTCCTCAGGCGTCGCGGCCTAAACACGCGAACTCCCAGGTTTGGTGCGTGAGCTCGGACGCCCGAGTCCCTCCCTTCGGTCCCCCCTGCCGTTCTGTGTCGCCCGGCGGCGTCGCCTCTTTATTGCTTCGCACTTGTGGGAAGAGCTACGAGGTGACCTCGGATCAGTGTTTCGCTGCTGCGGTAAGCGTATTTGGCTGCTGTCGCATCCTCCTCTTAGACGACTCTTTCCGACTCCTGAGCTAGAGGGATAACGGCCAGTGTCCTCGACTTTTCTTTTGAATGCACGCCCCTTTGTTGACGTGCTTTTTCCCTGCTGCTCGGCAGAAGGTAAGGGCCGCGCAAGTGAAACCCAGTGCCGAGGCACCTGCCACTTGGGGATTTCCCTTGTCCTCTTTGCTTATGCCGTTTTACGGGTTTCTGTGCCGGGAGGTATCCTTTTTGCCGGTTGAGTCATCCGCATACCCCCTTGTTTTCGCGCCAATCTCGGTCCCCAATGGCTTTTCCTTTAGTCGTCTCTGGAAGGGCTTTCCAGAGTGCTTTTTAGTCGCGCTGTCCTTTTGACCTTTTTTACCGCTTCACCCCACGGCCACCTTTTGGGGTCAGATCTGTGGACCCCCAGTCTGTATCGTTGCGCATTGCGGGCCCCCTTGAGCCTCAGCTATCCCTCTAGCTCCCTGGACTTAGCCTAAGTCTGTTGGCGGCTGGATCTTCTTCGGCCTCGGTAACGGCGCATCCTGTTCCTATAACTGAAGTGAGGACTGTTCATGTGCTTTCCCACCGTGTTTGCTCCGTCTATGGCGTTTTCCGGACTTTTGTGGCGTTCACCTATTAGTGTGGGTCTGTTTCCGATCGCTGATGAATCTTTTTATGATCCCCCTCTCCGGAATCCTTCGATGGTCCTGGTCCTTGGTGCCTTCCCTCGACCTACATTGGTCGGCACTTCGCCTCTGTTTCCACACTATTAAAGTTTTTGACAGTGCACACCTAGCTTATTTTAGTCGTTCCCTTTCTCTTGGCAGGAGCTCCTCCTTCCAGGCTGGCCTGAGGTAGAGCCCCCTTACCCGCGGATCCGCTTCCAGGCCGGTTTTTCCCTCTGGTGCGTCTGCTGTCGCAGGGCATTGTAATACACCCGTCTTGCGTGTCCGGTCTGCCCTTGCCACCCCTCGTGATCCCCGGCGGCTTGGACTTCTTTGACGTGGACCGTCCAGCTCTTGACGGTTTTTCCAACGCTACATGCATTCTGTTATTTACCTTTCTTTTGTCCCTTGCTGCAGGCCGGGTCCGACAGTTTTTTTGTCTGGCTCCGGAGGAAATCCGGGCCAGGTTTGAATCCAGATTATTCCGGACCGGGGCGGTCTTTGCGAGAAAGCCTTCTCGAACGCTCGATTTCAATCGTTGGTAGGTTTCTTTGCGAAGTCCAGGAGCCAAGGCGTTAGGCCGGGCGGAACTTTTTTCCCTATCGTCGTTTCTTGTCCGATGTTTCTCCGGAATTCAATCAATGAGTTATGCGGTTGCTAAAAATTTTAGACCCCTTCCTTTCCACCTTTTTTCCGCCTTGTATTTTCTTCCTGACGACTCCGCAGCCAGTCACTCTCTGGCGGTCACCGGTATACGGAGCTTATCGCCCGGGATCAGAGCGCAGTATTTCTTTGACCCCTTTGCCCCTGGCGAGGGTCAGGGACATCGCGGCCTACTGTCCTTACTCCCTCTTGGGCCACGTCGCCCGTATATTTTTTGTGCGTCTTGATCCGCGCTTTTACGTAAAATGTCTGTCCGACCCGGTCATGCTCGTCCCACCTCTCGTCGGTGCTGTGTTCCCGCCCCTTTCGTTCGGATTTTTTCGGCGACGTTTCGGGAACTACCCACGGGAACGCAATTTGGACTTTTTGCCGAGTTACTTACTCTGCCCCAGCATTTCCGCAGCTTTGCCTGAGTCTCTTGTTTTCCCCCGGCGGCCTGGGCCTCATCGGTGGCGCTGATCGCCTAGGCGGGATCTATTAGGACCTCTTCTTTTTGGCTTCCTGACGTTATCATCACAGCGGCCCCTCCGCGGACTCTTCTTTTTTTCCGCCCCGTCTTTACCCATGTTTTAGCGTTGATAGGTTGAGTTCACCTGGGTAGTCGATTGTTCCCATCTCCTCGGCCTAACCAGCTTATAACCCCCCCCCTTCCCCGCGATCGTCTCCCCGTTTCTTCGTTTCGAGTAAATCATATTGCCACTTGCTCGGTTGTTTAGAGATATAAACCTAGGTCAATAGAGTGATCTCTACGGGCTTCCATATACTTTTGGCCTCTCCCTTTGTGGACTGCTGGTGTACTAACTTAGGGATTAGGACACTGCCCGGCTATATTTCCCCCAACTTTGACTTTTATTACAATGCAAGCACAACGAGGGCCTTGTGTAACCGGGCTTCCTGTGACTTCACGCTGGACGGTGCAATTCTCCCCGAGCTTATCTGCCCTGAGGCCACGCCGCTCCCCTCTCTCTGCCTTTTCCCCGCTCCTGTGCCACCCTCGAGCCCTCGGAACTACAAGGCTGCACCGGACCCCTGTTCTGCTGAGCTGCCCCGTGCTGGCATGCTGCCTTTTTTTGGCATATTAACTCTGCGTCTTTCTCGGGCCGGTCCCCGTCGTGGCCCCCCCCGAAGCCTTCACGTCGGGATGTCCGCTTACGCTTGTCGACTCCCTCTCTGCGGTTGCCCTTAGATGTTACCGCGGTTTTCTACTGGTCCCGTTGCGACACTTAGAGCTCTTCTTCTGCTCTTTTCTCCTGAGAACACAATGCTGAGCCCTCTCACGTTCTAGCGCTTACACGGTCGCGGCCGGGCCGCCTTCTCATCAGAGGCGATTTAAGGCAGCTATTCCCAGTCCCTGTCCGGTTTCTACGGACGCTGCTTGACTTCCTTCTTTGCGCTATCCCTCCAGGTTCTTCTCCGTTACGCTAGGAGCTGCGTCGGTTCGCCCTCGAAATACCCGAGTACCCGGTTGGACAGTCGTTGGTTACCCGTACCATGCGTTCTTGCATTGCACCTCGGAGTTGTATTTGAGATCCGGGTGTCCTTATTACGACCACCGCCTCCCAGTTCACACCCGCAGGTTCCCCCTGTGCCGAACCCATTCTTACGACGTCCTTGTGCTCAAATTGGTAGTCACCCCTCTTACATCTTTCTTTTAGAACGCTGCGTAGCCCGTCCCCTTTCACACTGTCAGTTCGGAAACCGACTTTTTAAATGGACTGAATTCTTCTATACAGCTGAACCCGTCTCGCTCTCCTCTGTCCTCCTCGCGTGCATCGACTTCTTAGCAGTTGCAGTTGTAATTAGGACGGACCTTTTTCTGAGGGAATGCAACCCAGTGCGCTCCCCGGAAGAACTTTGACCCCCTCCGCCCCCCCGATTTTTCTCACCTGGCCCCGGCGAAGCCCCTTTCATGACCCATTCCCGAAGGCATTCGTCTACCGCAGGGCGACCAGGGTCCAGCCGGGCTGGACCTCCACCACCTGCACCCCTACGCGGTTCGATCTCTCCTTCGTGGCCATAACCTGGTAGTTTCCAATGGCCTTAAGCGGACGTACGCACCCAGAGAAAGTCATTCCGTTTTTTCGGCGGCTTTCCCGCCCTATCGCTTTTCAGCTCTCGAGCCCGCCTCTGTCCGGGCCGGCAGGCGCCCCCGGACCAATTGGCCCTCCGGTCATTTTGCATTTCCCGTCGGTTGCCCCTGGGTACACCCCGCTATTTTCATCAGGCCGAGCCGGTACTTCATTGCCATGGAGAAGTCTTCTGCCCCGGCAGGCCTCCCTGGTATCCTCCTCCACGGATATTTCTTCTCACTCCGCACGGGGTTGATTATGAACATTTGATCGCCACTCTTACAGAGGGCAGCCCTAGTGACCGAATCTGGGATACTATTAATAGCCCGCCAGCCAGCTGCGAAACTGTCCCCGCAAAAACGCGCCGCACCCTTCTAGGGGAAGGTCACTTGGTTTACTAGATGTTACAAAAGTTGCCATGTGGGACACGTTATTATTCAACACGGATATCCGAGACCCCTAGGACTTATACCCCCACAGGTTAATCCTTTTTCCGAAGACGGAGCCCGCCTTTTTTCCCGGCTCCCGCCTCTTTCTGGCAAAGGGTTTCGTCCGCTCTCAAAGAAGCCCCAACGGGACTTTCGAACCCTCATACGGTTCACACGAAACTCACCTTTTCTAGGACAGGCCCCTTGATCCTTTGAACCCCCCATTGCGGGCCGGTTTAATACCTTTCCCGGTTGTTTTTAAGGTGCTGTGCCGAGGGTACATGATTGAAGTCACGAGCAGGCTAAGGCTGCCACCGCGATGTCAGTGACCCAGCTGGCCCTCGCGCCTTTTCCCTAGCTTAGACGATTCTAGAGCGTTCCAAGAAGACTCTGTTCGGTCCCTCTTCTTCAAGGCCCCTTGCTTTGACTGGCTTACGCGACCCGGCCGCTCCAAACGTCCCTCATTTTTCGCAGGAACAACGTGGGTTTGGCCGCGAAGGCGCGGGCGTCCCCGACGCTGGTCCTTTGTCTCAACCCCTCTCGGGTTCGGCTGAGCCGTGCAGCCCCACCGGCCAAAAAATGGTCGTTAATGGGGTTAGATCCAGCCTGAGTGACTTTCCCCTTTCCCCCTATATCCTTCTTTCCCCCTGCCCGTCCGGCTGTGCCGAAAGTCTAGGTACCTGTTGTCCATTATTCCGAGTTAGTGGGTGGGCACGCCCAGCGGTGTCGGTTTTTACGGATCTTCCACGGCCTTTTCCGTCCCGTGTCGGCCAGGACCTTTCGTCCTACAGCCCACCAGAAATGGCTCCGGGTCTGAGTGGCCACTTGTTTCCCCCCTTGGGGTGCGGCCGCCCCGATGGATTGAGTTTTGACCACTTCTACGTCAAGGCCCAATAGTGACCTCCTTGACCCCTTTGGACCTTTCCCTTTTTAGCCCCAGGCTACCCTCAATGACCGGTTAAGTCCCAATTTTGACACACACAGCGATGGGAAAGTGTTTTTGTCGGGCCAAAAGCCGCACCCGCCACATTTAATCGATTCGGATGTTGGTAGAACTTTTTTTTTTTCGACACCCTGTTTTCTGACCCCTGTTGACCCTTTTTCCTCCTCACATGGTCATTTTGCATACTACACTCGGAAATGACCTGAGGGGGGCCCGTCAGAACCCCGTCGGGATTTCTTACTGTCCAAGAAACCTGTATATCTTGCGGTTCTACCTGTCAGGTTCTACCCCCTATACGAGGTGGCTTAGCCATCCCACTTCATCTCGGTAATTGAACTAGGTCCCAAGTGTCACCCCAGTATCCCCCGTTAATTGGAAATGACGTTTTCCCAAAGGACCAGGTCTCATGTACGGTGGTTCCCCTAGCGAGCGAATTTTTTCTCCTTCCCGATGGCGTTCTTCCGGAAACTGTTACCCGCATTAGATGCTTTTCTCTTCTAATACCCTCCTTTTTGTTTGTTTCTTTTCTCTGCGGTCTACCACGTGCGTTCAAGGGGACCCCTGGCCGGTCTTTTCTCGCTGTTCCGTTTTGTCCGGGCACCTGGCATGTAAGGTGATTCCTCCTTTCCGGGCCATGCCACCCCAATTCGGCGCCTTTTGTGGTGAGCCGTAGGGCCTTCGGCCGTTTCTTACCTTTTTTCTTCATTTGATTTTAGAAGTTAGGAGGAACCAACCTAGCCCTTTCTCGCAGCGTCCCTTCGTCTCCCGCCGCCAGGGCAAAAGACTTACATAGACAAATTTGGTTTAACGGATCTGTGTGTTAGGCCCTCCGGGGGCCACCATTGAAGTTGTGAAACTTTCAGGAAACCTGGACCGCCAGGTCTCCTCCTCTTCGGACCATTGTTCGGTGCCACCCGTTTTAAGAGCACAAAGCCACCTATTTCATTGTGTTTTTGGCGTTGTTAATAGCGGACGTTTCCTATCACTGACTCCAATAAAGGTGCGGTACCGGCCTCCCTTTTGATTTTGTCCTTTGCTAAGAGGTCACTGGGAGTACTGGCCCTCCCTAGAAGGGTATCGGTCCAAAAACCACATCAGAAATATGTCTTCGAAAAAACTCTGTTTTATTTTTGGGACTTAACAGAAATCCCAAAACAGTAAAAGAAACCTCGGATAGGCATGCTCAGTTGCAGAGTATCGAAAAACCATGTAACTCGCTCACGATGGCTGGCCCCAGGTGATCAAGAGCGCCATTTTGAGTAACCTTGTGACACCCCCTCGCCGTTCCAAAACACCACTGAAACTCAAAGAATGACCATAATAGCGAATTCCCGGTATGCCAATTCCAGATTCCGCAAACTGCCCCAGTTTGACGTTAGGACCCAGGAATTTTTCCCTAAGTAAGGAGACGAAGTCTTCGCGGAAACACTGTTCAAAGTGGTTTACCTTGCGCCTACCGTGTCCGCAATTCGGGCAGGTTCCCGCCTTACGGTTGTTATATCACTTCGTCCCGTTCCGCGTCGACTCGCATTCCAAGTTTTTGCTTCAATTGACAGTAGTGAATTCCGGGTCGGTTTTGTCTTCCGGGTTCGCTCTTCACCGGAAGATGCTTTAAAGGTGGATGCAGGTGATCCTGAAGCGTAGGTGGGCCTTCTTATAGTAGGCGCCTATGAGTTGTTTCCACGGATTCCTGTGCACTTGGTTTCATGTCCAGAATTTTGTGGAGCCCAACCTGAGGCCTTTATGGGTGAAGGACTCACGTCTACCCAGTGAAGAACCGTACCCTCCGCAAAACTAGAATTGATCCACTCAATTTCCAGAAAGCCTTCCCGCGCTGGACGCCCCCCCGGTTTCAGATTTCTTGAGTCCCAACCTTATTTACCGGGAGTACTTGTCGGCAGTTCTAGGGTGCAAGAAGGCCGTAGGATGGTCTGCGTAACGAACGCCCCCTATATCCATCGCTTAATCCTTTCCAACAGACTTAGGGATCCCCTGCGACCTCGCCCCCCTTCCCGTTCACGTACGATCGGAGGACTTAGTTAAACTTCGCACTCCCACTAGCCCCCCCAGCTTAGGCTTTTCCCCCCCCCCTCTGCCTACATCGGCCCTTTGAGTTCCTATCTGGCAAGCTCCTTCACTCTCGTCAAGCCTTCCCGATTCTTCCGACTTTTTACCCTCATCCCTATCGCGGGACCCGACGCGCACCACCCCCCTGTGACCCATCCCCCCATCCGTTTATCTCACCCCCCAAGTTTTACCCCCAAACCCTCAGATGTAGCGCCGGCTGGGAACCCGTCCCTTACAAGACCGAGGTCCGTATCACCCTCCACCTTCTGGACCTTCACCGACAGGCCCTTTTCCAGAATAGATTGACTATCTGAGATGTGATCTATGATATTAGCCCCTACTTGCCGATTAGCTCGTGTTATTTGGACTCCGGGCTAGGCAGACGATGAATTTTACATTACCCTTCCATTATCCCATACTACCTCCCCTCCTCTTCCAGACCGGACCGTGTGCCCCCTAATTAGTGTATTAGCCCCCACCCCCATCCTGTGAGCCGACACCCCCATACTGCCCCCTATGGTGACCCCCAACCGTATCGGCGGCGGGACCCCTTGGCATACTTCCGCCTCCCAACCGGCACTCCCAAAAGTGTTGGGAGGAATACGCGTGAAGCTAGTAAGTTCTCGCCAACACTCGGTCACGGCTTCGCTGCTTCCCTTATCGCCCCCGAGAAAGATCTAGCCCCCACCTAGGCAATATTCTCTCCAGCCTTGGCGAACTCAACATTGCTTGAGCCTCGGGTCACACGCCTCACCCTGAACACTCCCAGCACCCACCGACGATTTATTTGCTTCGATTGACGACTTCCCTGGAATCCTCTTACCCGACCCGACTCCTCGGCCCCCTGAGAACTGCCATCCCCCAGTACTGACCTCGAATGGCGTCTGATCCAAGGTCCGTCCTCCTCTTGCTCCCCCGACTGGCTGTACAACCTCCCTTCGCGACGGCATGCTCGTGATGACTTTTCTGAACCCGGCGTCCGAGTGTGTCTTCCCTTTAAGATTGGAAATAGGGGGCAGACCCTTCTGGTGAATTAGTATATGTTCCTAACCCGTTCTTAGCTGGCTCGCCAAGGTGCCCTCGTTTACACAGTCCTTTGTTGCGGCAAATGGACTCGGACGTTTGCTTTTTTGTCATGCCCACTTCCACAGCTCCGGGCCGCGGGAACTACGAGGCTGGCCCACTAAAGCTTGTCATCACTTCTATTTCTGCTGCGCGTTTCTGCACTTCTTTGGTTGCGGCGGCCTTTCGTTTGACAGACAGTGCTCCCTTTAACCGGCGGGCGCCGCATGCGTCCTCACATGCCTGGATGGGCGTAAGTACCAGCGCGTTTCTTCTCCAATCCGTGTCGGAACAAACGTGAGCCTCCCCGCTTGCAAGCTATATCGTGCTATTTCTCTATCCCCGTAATGGAGCTTGTACGGAGGGCTGAAAGTGTTACTGAGACCCCCCTTGGAGTACGCTGGCAGGCGTCCGGCCTGGTAGATTTTCCCAACGTCAGCTCACCTCCGACCTATGAAAAGTTTCAGTTTGTGCCCTATGCACATTTTACAGGTTACAATCCCTTGCCCCACGTTAGTGCGTCCTTGTCGTTCGCCGCCTCGTCTTTCCGATAGCAGGGCCCCTTTCTTAACTCGGTCCGTACGTGATAACCGACGATCTTTGCGCCTCGTCCTCCTCAGGTCCCCTCGCCCGAGTAGCAAGATTTTGTACATGCTCAACTGGAAGGCGTAAAACTATCCCGGCTCCAGTTCATTCGGTCACTGACCCAGAGAAATGTTTTCAAAGATCGCTTCCTGTGATTCATAAGGTGTTTGCTTCATTCCACGCGCCGACCCTGAAGCAGTTCTCTAGGTCACAGCGTTAGGTTCGCTTTATATTGATCATGGCAGTTCTCCACAAAACCCTTGAGCGGGCTTGTTCACCCAGCACCACCAACCTGCTCTCAAGGGAATTGCTTCTTTGCCCTCAGAAGTTAGGATTTAGGATGGAAAAACCCTCCAGCTCCCTACATCTTTGCATTTTTCCCCCCCGCCTTACCTCATTGTACGATTGATCTTCCCGACAGAGCAGCATGGCCAACTCATGCCATGCTTTCACGTCTACTGACATCCCCCCCCCCGGGGTGTACCGATTATAAAGACTTTCCCCGATAGTATTGCTCCGCTTCGCACCGTCCTCCATGACTTACACGTTTTATAGGATCTATTGCCTCTTTCCTGGCTCCCTGATCCGCGTAGACTTGTAGCCTTGTTGAGCTAGTGCCCCTCAGAAGTCCATCTCCCCCCCCCTTTCTTCCAAGAAACATAACGGTGACTTCATCGTTTGAGATGGGCTTTTATCTCAACCTTTTCGGTCGAAGGCTTCAGTGACTAATACGGGAGACATCTACACGGATACGGCCATGGCCTTCCTCAAAATCCGGCCTTCGCTCGCCTCTTAGCTTACTGAAACGTTTATAGGGTCCCTCCCCACGGCAGACTCTCCCCCTAATGTCGTTGAAAAATCTATCGTATACCCCCCTCACTTCTGTTGGTGTCGTACTGAGATGAAACTAATCCTTCTGGTCATTAGACTTCTTCCGCGCGTTGAACCCAGCCCTGAGGGGACTTTTCCGTAGGGCATTGGACAAACTTCCCACGGTCTCATTAATAGTCGCTCTTGGGTTCTGTGGACTATGAAGCTAGTGCGCAGGGAGTGCTTCCATCTCCTAACACGGACCTCAAAACCAACAACCTGGTTGTGCCCTCTTAAGTCCTGCCACCATCGCCTCCCCCCATTTATTTGTACCAGTTTGATGGTTGCGAGTGGTGATTTTGGCCTGTTAAAGTCCCAAGTTCACTATCGTCTGTACCCGGCCCCACCCCCCCCCTATTATTTTTAAAAAAGCTACCCCCCCACTCCCCCCCCACGCGCCATCGAAGAGAACTCACCCTTCTTCTACGAAGAGACTTTACTCCGGTTATCTCCCCCCCTCTCTATGCCCGCTCTCTATTGCCCCGCACCCCTCGCCGCCTTCAAGTTGTTCCTCATCACCCGGTCGCCAGCTCATCACCACCATTCTGTGCACGCTACTGACCCCCCTGAGAGGGACTTATGTAACTGCGGAAGGAACACTCCGACTTGCCAAGTCCTCCACCCTAAAGGTGTACAGGGTACCCATACCTGGGGGACTCTACCTCCGTCTAACACCAGTCTTAAGTATACGTGGCCCCGAATTTTTCTAAAGGCCTTTCATGCTCCTCCCCCCCCCTGTGGCCTCCTATACCCTTGCCTGACCCCCCCCTCGCAATCTACCACGATTCCCGTGGCCTGTCAACCCCAGATAATTCTTTGCGTACCCCAGTCTCCGCTGATCCCGCACGTTAAACCCTTCTGTATGAGTGAAAGGTTGGTTTCTGGAAAAAAGTTTGGACCGGCGGAAGCCGCAAAGCTAGAAGGAGATTTTTTTGTTTGTAAATGGTCCCAGATGAACCCAGGACACATCGGTTCCTTTTTTCCCCGTTTCTAGAGTGCTCTGGGATGTCCCCTCCACGCGAAGGATATCTTACACTGAGGCCCCGCTTTACCCTTCCTGAGGGGAGTATGCGACTACTCGTTCCCGGGGATACGTCAACTTCTCACAAATCCCCGTTCTGAGTCCGTGCTACTCCCTCCTGGTTCCACCAACAGAATCCCCTCTTGCGGTCCCCCTGGGACCGGTTCCATTTGTTGTACCGGACCCCTACCAATATACTTTCTTTTTTTTTCCCATAGTTTTTGTTTCCCTCCCCCCGCCCAATAAGCCCTTTTTCTCCCTTTATCCCGGACTACTCAGCTCGCGCTACCTGGACTCGATTGTGAACCCTCCCCTGTTTTTTTTTTTAGAATTAGGACCCGACGCCAGACCCTTCACAGACCATAACCCTAAAGGTCTGACTGGAAGCCTTTCCCGGAAGCCACGTCTTCTCTGCCTTCTTACGCCTCGCTGACATGATGGTTACTTATTTAACCGACTGAGTTATAATTCGCTGTCCCACCATTCTCCCCCCCCTTTTTGGCAACTCATATAGACATTTACCTTTTCTTCCAAGCGAAAAAGACTTTTGGCCCAGGCAATTTTACGGCTCCCCATGGTCCCATCTAGGAAGGCTCCATCTGCAGTTTACTAAGACAAGTTCCCTTGCAAGCTTTCACTCACCCCTTCCATATCCAGCCTTTGAACAGACAAGCCCCGCTCCCCTGCAATCCGTCCTTTTCCTAGTTCTCCCGGAACCCCCTTCTCTTTGTCACCTGGCGTCGCCGGTGAGCCTTGGCATGCCCCCCGTCCAATCTCTCTTCCCTCCCCCTTTCCGGACATTCAAACGCGTAACTCGGCACTACTCCCGCACCACAATGCGTCTGTCGCCCCAACCCCCTCCTCCTCTGGATCCTTCAATCACTCCTCATTTAGCACTCCTCATCCCCCCGCTGGCCATCTTTTCTGGCTGTTTCCCTTCCCTCCTTTCTACCGCTCTCCCTATGGAACATACGGAGACCTCTTTTTGCATACCGGAAACCTGCCCCCTTACTTCTCCCCCTATTCCCCCTCCCAGACTTATCTTAATTGTAACCATGTCTGTCTTACGCCCTGACAAGCCCACTCGCTCCCCACTATCTTACCCCGCTCTCCCCCCTTCTCCTTTCTCTCTCCTCCTTACACTTTTCCATCCCGTCCGATTAAGTACCTCTTTCGGTCGTCTCCCTCTCCTCCCACCAGGTATCTGCACCTTTCCCTTCCACCCTGACCCCTCATTCATCTCTTTCTTTCGACTTTTATTTCTCCCACCCCGGCCCCCACCCCCTTGCGCTCCTAGGCCCACCCTTCCCCTGCCTCCCACCCGAAATCGCTTCCCTACGTGTCCGGCCCCGCTCCACATCCCCTATAACTGATTCTTTCCTCTTTCTCGCCGGCTATCCAGAAACGCCTCCCCCTCATCTATCTGGTTGGGAACTGTCTGTCCCCTCGCTTAATCGGTCCGGTTTCCACGTTCCTAGTCTTACAGCGGCACGACCCTTCCCCTCCCATAACCCCGCCTAGCCGCCCCACCCCACCTACTCGTAAGCTCCACCCCCCGTCCTCCTTCTTATTGCCCGCTTCCTTTTTCACTCCCCCATTTCGCTTACCCCTCTTTGCGGCTCCTTCTACCCCTCCCTCCCCCCTCATTACAGTTCACCGTCTAACCACCCTCTTTCTTCTACGCCACCACCTGTTCCTTCCCCCGTCTCTAAAACCAGTCACCCACTCGTCCCCCTTGCCCTTTTTTTTTCTTATTCTTATTCCTTCTTTGCTTCCGCAGTCCCACCCACTTTGCACTATTGCATCCCCCTCTCCCCCTTCCCCCACCTACCTCCTTCCCCACCCCCGTCTTCTCTCCCCTCCATCTCTCCCCCTCCACTTTCCTCCCCTTTCCCCCCCTTTTCCTTTTTCCCTCTTTCCTCTTGCTGCGCGGGTTTTTTCTCTGTCTTTCCGCCCCACAGCCTTGATCCCACCTCTCCGCGTTCTACTTACCTCTGCCATTGCTTTCCTCCCTCTCCTCTCTGACCCCCCTCCCCTCCTAACTCTTCCCGTCACCTCCGCCGTCCCTGGCCCCCTTCTATCCTCCCACTTTCTTAGACCTCCCTCTTCCGCTTCTATGCGTCCCCCCCGTATTGCCCTTCTCCCTCTCTCCGACTACTCCCTCCCTGTCTTTATCGATCCCCGGTACGTCCATCATACTTTCAGCGCCCGACTTCAGCAGTTAAGTCGCTGTTTTTCCCCTCGTTCCCCAACGTTGTCACACCCCGCCTACCCACTGACCAGTGGGCGCGTCTCCTCCATGAGCTCGCCTAATCTCACCTGGCTCGGCCCCCCCCAGACTCTTTCCCCTTCCCCCCCCCTCCTCCCACCTTCTCCTCTACTCCCTGCTGCTCCGTGGTCATACTTCTATTTTCTGCCCAACTAACGCTTACGGCTTCGGCGTCATCATATCGTTCTCCCCCCCCAAACCCCACGCCTCCCCTGGGCATTTCTGTCTCTTCACCCCGGTCTTCCCCCTCTCTCTCCCCCCCTCTACCTCCTCACCCCTTCCTTTACTCCCCTTTCTTCCCCCCCCTTTACTCCCCACCCTTACACTTTTTAGCACCTTCTCTCTTTCCCCCATGGTCAAGCCTTCCAAGGTCTCCTTTCCCCCCCCGAGCCACGCGACCTTACTCCCTATCCTTTCTCCAGGCACTTAATTTAAAAAACCCGCTCCACGCACCCCGCATTATTCTTTTTCTCTAGGATCCCAACTTTTTTCCCCTTATTGAAGCTTGGCGTCCCGCCTCAAAACCGTCGAAGATCACCGAACTTCGTCCACAGACGCAACTCCCGTAACTCCCGCGGTGTTCCCTCTTCTCAACTTCCCTCCGTCCCGATCCGCTTCTCGCCTAGCCGATATAACTGTTGCCCCGACTGACATGCATTACGGCGCAACCCCATTATTCGTCTCCTCTTCCTTCTAGCAACCTTCTTCGCTGACCTTTTTATTTTTCCTTTCACTTCAGGTTTGACCGACGTCCTTGGGAAAAATCGACTGTGTCTCCCTTCCGAGTCGATTCCTCAACCCGCCAGCCCTGCTCTCTCCACATCGGGATTAATATCTATCCCCTTGCTTAGATGAAAGGAAGACCGTTTCCAGGCTTGGTGCCTCCTCGTCCACGTTTCCGTTTCCCCCTCTATTGCCTTTCACGTAATTATGTTTGGTTCCCCCCCTATTGCCATCACAGAGTTTGCCCCTTTCTGTACCGTTGCACCCCTGGTCAACTTTCTGTCTGTTCTTCCCTCTCATTCGCCCCCGATTCCGATTTTATTTCTTCCTTCCTCCTCCTTCAGCCTCTGAGATTCCTGAGGGGTACCAGAATAGTTAAATTATCTACGTCCTAGTACCTGCCGATCGACTCCTCCTCTCCGGCGCTATTTTCACTTTAGCAATGGGGAAGCTCTTTTCTCTTTCCCACTTCTGCCTGGTTGGCCATTATTTATTGATGCAGTGTTACAGTTTGCGATGGTAAGGTACCACATCCCTCTCATTATATTACAGCCAAGGTTTTCTCTTGTATTAACACCCTTTCCGTCTAGCAATCCCAACCCCCCCCATTCTCCCAGACGTTACCTATCTTCTCAAGTTCCGGGAGTGCCTAGCCATTATCCCCAAGGTCATGTTTTTCCTTCCCCCCACTCTAGATTTTTGTTTCAGTCCTACCGCTAAACTGCCCCTCGCCCCGATGTTTTTTTTTTATATGGAAGTTAATTTTGTAAGCGCAACGCCGCCTTTCTTCCCAGTCCGCTTTTCCATTCCTTCACACCCGGGTCCATTTGTGGGTAAACCTGCCACTGTTCAACCATCTATCGCCCCCCTTTCTCATTTCTCCTCTTTGTCCTAAACCCGCCTGTTTTTGACCTTCCATTTCTCGATCGAGCTGGTTCGCCAAAACCCTCTCACATTCCTGGCGCTTACCTGTCTTTTTCTTTTTCCCCCCGGGTACTCTCGACTTCTAATATTTGATTCAGACCCTTCTTTCCTATTCTTACTTTCGGACGGCTGGCCACGGCCCCCCCCTTTCCTACTGGATCCTCGGTAAAATACTTGTGGGAACTTTCCTCCCCCGTTCAACTCGGAAATAAGTCTTTAGCCACCCACACCAGTCCCACCTCCCCCAACCTTCATCTCGTTTATTGCTTACCCTTCCTCTATGTAGTCCAGAGGGCCTCTCTGGCACCCAACCCCTCTTCAACCTTTTTTTAGCATGGCTTTGTATGGCCACCCCTCTCCCTGATAGTGCCCGAGCACTCCTTTTCGCTGGTGCACTAGAAAAGCCCTGGTCCATGTGTCATTATTAAAGGCTTCCCCTCCCCCTTCGTCTGGGTCTCAAAAAAACTGGCCTGTCCGCGGTCCTAAAGCCAACTGATTCCCTTGATGAAGATGCATCCCTTTTGTTCCTTGCCTGCAGCAGAATTCCAGGTTACCCCCCGGCGGGTTACCTGATCTTCAGGCCCCTGGGCTCGCTCTACTGGCTCCGCGTGAAGTCCTCTTCCTTCCATTCTTTTTCCCCTTTTTTCTCTTTTTGTCCTTTTTTGTTTTTTTCCGTAGGGTATGCTTCTGCCCTTTTTTGTTTTTTCTTGCCATTCTCTCTTGTACGGTCACAAAAATATCGATTTTTGATATGAAAAGCCGCCGTCGGTCTCCCCCAGCTGCCATTGTCCTATTTAAAAGGACACCATTGCCGCCTGAGAAAATACTAATTATTCACCTAATTGTCCGTGTCCATTGAGCGGGTGTCTGTGATCCAATTGACCGCCTTAGCCCCATACCCGTCCCCCCTGTTTTTTCCCGAAGAACGATGGGTTGCTGCGTCATTGACTTATAGGCTACCACGTCTACTCCTGACGGCAGGCATGTTTCTAAATTCTGGCCATTGCGTATTTTCAGATGATCACTACATTTAAAACCGTTCCAGTCCAACTCCAGTGGCCCCTCAAAATTCTGGGCTCGGTTATCTTGTGGATGCTTCGTGCCATCAAAGGTCTTAGTTCTTCCTTGATTATCACCGCCCCATCATTTCTTCTTGTTTACTAGAAGTCCTGGTAGCCATGCTCTTTGCCACCTGTTCATGTACCTGACTTCTTCTCAGTGCGTTTTCTTTGTTTTACCAGACCGTTTCCAAACAGTTATGCCATTTTGGGGTAAGGTTTCCATCCCAAACCTCAGAGGTTCTCTTTTCACCAACAGGTGTCTTAGCTGGAGGACCCCTTCCTTTTTTCTAAGGTTTTTCTCACGTCAATTGTACCTAATGATTTATAGTTTGGCGACGACCTTCCTCACCGTTCGAATAGGGCCTCGCCGCGGCCCGCGGCGCATCATTTTTCGAACACACCTTTTCTGCGAAGCCATGGACTCCCGTCTCCTGAAACGACCCTGTCCCCTCTTCAATGCCTTCTCCTTTGTGTATTGCGTCCCCATGTACCGACCCCCTCTGCTGGTCCCATGTTAGCACTGGAAGTTCCCCCTAT
>Ga0179593_1728776_pt1 | contig 23937 bp, 26 predicted proteins | sample CZODoug2_1_08_16_FD_185931 | JGI IMG/M metagenome (GOLD analysis project Ga0179593, IMG submission 185931) | Vadose zone soil fungal communities from Angelo Coast Range Reserve, California, USA - CZODoug2_1_08_16fungal (PacBio error correction) | ecosystem: Environmental > Terrestrial > Soil >... | reverse complement strand
TCATGGGCCTTGCGCTGATTTTTCGTTTGGTATGACCTTGCCTGGTCCCTCCTGCCCCTTGCACTTTCTATTTCTCCTAAAGCACACCCATCGTTGCTTTCTCTTCCTCCCATTACGACCTATCGGCAAACAAATGGCCGCACCTCGCTTCGGCTTCTTTTATTATAAGTCCGAGAGTCTGCGCTATGGCGATATACAATATCTCTGGCAAAAGAGTCTCTCCCCCCCTAGTTCGACGGAGCGAAGGAGAGTCTTTTCCACTTAGGCTCTCCTTTCGGTTAAGGCGGTGCATTTTTTTCCCGACTTCATAACCTAAAGACCCCTCCTTTTTTCAGGTCCCCTTTTCCCTCAAGCCCCCCGTCTCGGAGTCTTTTTTTTTGAAGACGCCTTCATCGTGCGCTGCCCTCACTCGTGCGTTCCTTGGTCCTCCCCCCCCACCCTTTATAGTTCCTTCCAGACGGGCGTTTCTTTGTTGACGTCGCCTCGTTTTTTTCTTTCACGTGATACACGAATTTTTTCTGGGAAGGTCCCCCCTTCCCATGTCCATCGACCGTCGTCTTTTTCTATCGGGCTTTTTTTCCCTTAGACTGTCGCGGGCTTTTTTTTGTCCGAGCCTGCAGACCCCTCACCCTTTTTTTTTTTTCTTTCCCCCCTCCCGTTTCCCCCCCTTTCGAGGCCTTGAGGAGGCTTCTAGGGCTTTCCTTCTCTCGGCTTTTTGATCGACGGATCATGTAGCCAGGTCTATTTCCTCGTTTTTCCTTCCGTCCTTTTTAGCACCTGAGGGGGGTTGTTGATTTTACGCCCATACGGCCTCCTCAACCAGCGTTTGGATTGCCGAAAGTAGTTCCCCGACCTATTTTTGTGCCTTAATCGGGATGTACTCTAATAATTACTTTTTTTTTCTTTTTTTTTTTTCCGCTCCCCTGATTTTCCACGACCGATGGACGGCGCTCTGGGCTTCATGGCGGCGTCGCGAGAATGTTTTTCTTGCGTGGCTTCTGCCCCTTTCCTCCTGCTCGAGCTCTTTTCCTTCTATATCTTTCCTTTCCTAATACTTTTTTTTTTTTGATCTTCTTCGAGTTGACTATAAGAGCCCTCCCCCCCGTGAAGCCGTGGACCGCCGCCATTTAATGGAACGTTTTTTTTTTCGCCAAGTCCTCTCCCTTCTTCAGGAAGACCCCTCTTTTCTTTAAAAATGAGCTGTCTTGTGCTTATGCCTTTTTACTTCCTCGAACAGCGACGCTTTCGTCTCGGGCCCTCTTACGGCATTATAGGTAGCTTTTGACGGTATTTCCTTCCAAGCTAAACCCAAAACAAGCAGGTGTTCCTATTCTCTTTTTCTTTTCAAGAGCTGTCCCTTTCTTCCAGGAACATGATCCTTTGCGATCGACGGCCCCCAATAACCAGATCGGCGTCGCATCCCTTCCCGCGCCCCCCTTCCCCTGAGAGAGAGTTTGTTTTTAGATCGGCCTTTTTCAGACCAAAGAAACCCTCCCCTTTTGGTCTGAGTGAAACCTCCTTTCCTTTCTTTTCCTACCCCTTTCCCCCTAATAACTTGAAAGCGACGGTAGACTTCCAGCACTTTCTTCCACGTGGACGCTGTGGAGAAAGTGAATCCCCTAGGCTCCTTTCCACCCTTTTTTTGTGGCGAACGTCTTTTCCTCCCCTATTGATTCCGTGAAACCAACCGTCGCTTTTTTTTGCCCAGATTTTTCTTTCCCATTCCCTTTGATCCTCCCGTCCGATGAGTTCCACTGAACGCGCCTACGCCTCGCCTTTAGTTGTGGCTTCTCCCCCAGCACCTTACTATGCTTTTATTGTGACTGGAAGCAGGGATCTCTCCCTTACCGCTCTTTTTTCCCTGTGGGTTTCCTTGCCCTCTCGCATTCGAGCATCCAGTTCCTTTTCGACCGGGGGTTCTTTCCGGTGGAGTTAGAGACGCCTTCTTCTTGGTAGATCCGCCACAGAGTTTTTTTGCTTTTTCCTTTTTTTTTTTTTCCCACGCGCGCGGAGGGAACGGGATTTTTCTTCCCTTTCCTTTTTACCCGAAATAAGGGTTTCCTCCTTCTGGCTGGGGGTGCCCGGTGTTTCTGGGTGTGCTTTAGGACCTCCTCTTTTCTTTCCTGGGACATTTTTTCCTCCCGGACCCCCCTTCGGTCGTCATCCAACGACGATCCCAAATTTGGTTGAACTCTGATTTGCTGGGTCTCTGATTGGTGAGCCCTTGTCCCCCCTTCTTTCGTTTCCCCCTTCTGTCTTGCTGACTCTGATATACCTAATCTCTTTTCAACCAGTTGTGCCTCTCTTTAGAGCTCCAGCCGCTAAAAAGACCCTGGGAAGATGTGGTTTCTTTTTCTCCTCCTTTTTTCAATGCGCGCCTCCCGCTGCTCTCTATGTGGGCCATTCCGAGCCTCAAGCCTCTCACAGCTTTCCCTCCCAGTTGGAAAATGTGATATTAGGCACGCTCCTTTCCTTCCCACTGCCTTTTCCCCACCTGACGCCCCCTTGGCGAAACCCGCACGCCTCCCTGCTTTTCCCAATTTGTGAGGCCGAATTAATGTTCCTTTTTTTCACTCCTTCCTTCCCCAGCTTCTGCGGTGTTCGATGCAGATGAGACTTTCTCCCATATTCCTCTTTTTTTATAGGAAGGGAAATGTCTCCTGACTATAAGAGTTTTTCCCGAACCGCATTCGGTCGCGGCTGCCTGACTTCTTCTCCCCCCTGACTCCATCGATCTGGTCATCGACAGTCCGCCCGTCCGGGCACGGAGAGATCCTCTTGTTGTGAAGGTTCCTCCTTCCTCCACTGACTGCGGTCCCTCGTCGACGACTACTTCCATCGACCCATTCTTTCCTGGACACTCCATCCTCCGCTCCCCACGGAGCGCCTTTTCTTCGCAACACACCTTCCGGTCGAGCTCAGCAAACCCCTAACAATGCCTTTTTGCTTCCCGCTAACAAGGGGAATCCCTCTTTCCCTCTTTTTTTCCGCGGATATAAGAAGCTCTCTTTTGATTTTCCTCTTTCCCGAGTGCGTGTGTAGCGAACCCTCCCCCCCAAATCGTTGATCACGACGTCCGTCACGGTGCGAAACGTTCTTTCTTATGAACTTCCCCTTTCCCGGTGCTGAAAGAATTCGCAGAGCATTCATCTTGCGCCTTCTTGGACGTCTGTCGGGGAGGACTTTCCTCTTTGCTATTGCCCCAACTTCCAGCAGGGTCTCCCTTTTTCCTGCGAAGAATTTCCTCCTGTTCGCGAGGCCTGGGCAAGGAAGGATCTCGTACTCCCTCCCTTTTTCCTTTTTTCGTGGAACGGTTGCTTCTTTTCTTGCATGGGACGTTCCCCTTTTTTCTCCCCATGGTCAACCGCGCCGTTTCTGACTTCCCTATACACGATTTTCTCAATTTTTTCTAACTTCTTTTTCGCTTGACCGATGACGCATTCTCCTCTTTCCCCCCCCCGACCATTTTAACCCCGGCCTCGCGCGTTCCTTTTCCTTTTTTTTATGCAGTGAATCATAAGTCTTTTCCCCCTGCAAGTCCTTTCACACGCACCCCTCCCCCTCAATTCCGAAAGAGACATTCATCCCCTCTCCTGCCCCTTGTTATGATATTTTTTTCCTGTTCGAGTTCCGCAGATTTTGATAATATCCAATACGTGCTTTTTTTTCCGAAACCCTTCTTCCCGTCTTTAGTGATGATCGAAAGAAAACTCTTTTTCCTTTTTCCGTGAGATCTTTTTTCATTCCCTTAAGGGAATCCGTCCTGCTTTAAGCTGCGACCTCATGAGTTTCCCACAATCCCTCCTTTCTGTTTCCAATCGGAGTTGCGGAGAAGAAAGCTTCCCCCCCCAACCCCCCCCCCCCCCCCCCCCCCCCCCCCCCCCCCCCCCCCCCCCCCCCCCCCCCCCCCCCCCACCCCCACCCCCCTTCCCCGCAGAATTTCTTTAGTGTTTTTTGGGCTTTTCTCGCGAGTCATTTTGACAATACGCAGTCGCCTTTTGCCTCCGTTGACTGCATCAGAGGTTGCCTACCCTTTCTTTTCCCGCTTTTTCCGTAAATGCGCGCTTTCCATCTCTCTCTCTTCCCTTCGATCTTAAGATTTTTTTCCTTTCCCCTCGGTATTTCCCCCCTGAACGCCGAGAGTCATTCTTCGGGGGTGTGATCCCCTGCTAATGCCTCTTTTTTTCATATTTCATCACGCTATGGGACATCGCACGCACCTTTTCTCTACCGACCTCTTCTTTTATGGGCGCGATATCTCTTCTTCACGCACCCCATTCCTTTCTGGCTATGAATGGGGCGAAGGTTATAGGGCTCCGTCCGGAAGGCCTTTATCTCGATATACTCTCCTCGCCCGCGAGATGCAGGGCAATGGCCTTCCAGGGTGATCCCCCTTCTAAGTTTGTGTTTTTCTTTCCCCCCCCCCTGTGAGGAAAACTTTCTTGGCCTGGGCTGCACCTTTCCTTTGGCGTTGAGCTCGAGGTAGCCTTCCTTGAGGACTTCCCCCCCTTTCTTCACGTTCTGCAGAGCATAAGTTGGTGCGTCCCTTTTGTTGCTCTACTCCATGGTACACGATGTCTCCTTTTCACTCTTTCCTTTTTTTTTTGCCTCATTTAATGGTGGCGAGATATTCTTGAGCGTTCTTCACCCGAACGAATGCTTGGGCTTTGATTGGGAACTTATTGGTCCCTTTTTGATCTTCATCGCCATGGATTTCTTTCTCTTTTAGATTAGGGCTTCTTTGACGCGCCGCCCGTTTGAACTCCCTGATTATGCCTTTCCCCCTTTTTTCGCTCTTGGAAAGCGCTGCCTTATTTTTTTTTTCTTCTCGCTCGAATCCACCACTTTTCGCACAGGATGAGGGTGTCCTCTCTGCTTCCCCTCCTTCCCTGATTTTTCGCGGTTTCAGTTGCGGATGTTTTGCTGGAGCCTTTCCCCTTTTTTTTATGCAGGGACGTCTCCCTGATTTGCTTCACACCCTGAAGCTCACGAACCTTCTTCCCCGTCATGGGTTTCTCCCCTCCCCCCTTCCTCCTTCTCCGTTGTAGCGCGAGGCGCAGCACTATTCCTTTTTCCGCTTATTCGCGCCTAGCGGCGCAACCGATCCTACAGATCCTCGATTCATTCCTTCTTCTGAGTAGCAAGTTTTTCCCCCTTTCTGTGGCGTCTCCCCCCTTATGAGTGGCCTTGTTTTCGAGCACTCTTCTTTTCTTCAGCTTCCTTCTTCTCCACTCTGAGTTCGAATGCTTCTCTTGTTGTTCGGAACTCCCCCCCCCCCCCCACCCCCCCCGCGCCCCGTATTCGGTAAGAAGTGACCCTCGACCCCCCCTGCCCTTTGGATAGTGGTAGAGGAAGTCCCCCCCTGCGGTTGAACAAGGTTTTCCCCCCAGGTAATGCATCCCCCCGCCTTTCAAATCGTAAAGAGGAGACCGCCTCTTTTCTTTGTTCTCGTAGTCTTTCTCTCTTCTTCCTTCGTTTTCCCCAGCCCAGCAGGTAGTAGCTCCAGCCCGCCTCTTTTCCTTTTCGTAGGGCTTAAAGCCCGCCAGGAAATTTCAGGCATAGTCTCCCTTTTTTTTGCGATTTCTAGTTCTCTTGCCCTCTTCCTGAGGTGACGTGCATTTCCATGAGGCCTTCCCCCCATTTTGGGATGTTGTTGATAAAAGGTTTTTCCCTCTTTCTCACCCCTATCTTGCTTTTCAAGAGTGGCGCATTCCAGAGGCAAAAGCCTTCTATTGCCCTCTCCCTCCCTGCTTGACGGAATAGAAGTAGTAGCTTCTCATTGTCTCCTGAGCGAAAATTACCTGGTGAAGTGGAAGCTCTCCCCCCATCCAGCCCCCTGTTCCCCCCCTCCACCCACCCCTGGTAGTCTCCCTTGCCGGACTACTGGGTTGTTCGATCTTTTCGCAAGACTTTTTCTTTCCTATTGGGTCCGATGGCAGGTATATTTTCCCTTTTCCGACATCCCTTTTTCCTGCCAAGTCGCTGCAAGCGGCTCTCCTTACGGGATTTTTTTTTTCCCCCTATTTTTTCCTCCGATTCATGCAGCGCGACCGCTTTTTTTTTCTTGAACCAGAAGTTTCCCTCCTCTTGCGGGCCGCCGGCGCAGCCCATAGTTTCGGAAGCCTTCCGCATAAGGTGGCCCCCCCCTTATCAGGCAGTAGGTCCAGCAGTTTTCTCCAGCGGCGCGCATTTTTCCCTCGTGAAGAGATGTGCCACTGTTCTCTTTTTTTTTCCTTTTTTTCCCGGTCCTGAAGGTATGGTAGAGGGCCCTCCTTCTCCCCCGGCGAAACTCCAATTGCGGGCCTGGTAGTAGACTTCTTTGATGCGGGGCCCCCTCTCCCTAGATTTTTTCAAACGCGCGCCCTTTTAATATTTCCTCCAGGACAATAGCGTTCGGAAGGGATTGTGCTCTTTTTTTGAAATCTTTCTTTCTTCTGCCGGTCGTAAGCCCCCCCCTCCTAATACAGCCTCCCGTGCCTGCTTCTTTCAAGGCCATTCTTTCTCACCCCCCCCACCTGCACCCCGAGTTTTTGCACCCGTCAGCGCTTTGCTTTTTTTTTCAGAGTCTTCCATTTTGATGCCTCCCCTTTGCACTTTTAGTTTTTTTTCTCACACCCGTTTTTTTCTGGTTTTTTAAATCTTTCAAGCAAACCTATTTCCCCTTATTTTCTTGTCCTGGCCATTGCAATCCCGTTACTTGAGCGTTTCTTTTCTGATTATCAGTCAGCGAGATCGGCGCTGCTCTTTCCCCAGGCGTCTTTACTGGGCGCGCGAACCCACCCTTCTTGGCTGCTTTTTTTCTTTCTTCCGCATGAAGATTCCACTCGTTTATTTTCTTGGTAGGCGGTTTCGCCCTGATTCATCCCCAAGACGAATTTCCTTCCCTTTTTTGATCCCATGCCTACGGACGCGGCTAGGTCTTCTTTTCTCCTACTAATCGCTCCTTTTTCCTTTGGCTGCCCTCATCCTGTCGCCACCAGCGTTCCGTTGGTTTCTTCCCTCTTAATCATTCTCCCATCCTCGACAAGAGAACGTTTTTCGTAGCTCGATGTATCCCCCCCCCCTTTCTTGTCGAATGTGATGGGACTCCTTCTCTTTCGGAACCCGCGGTAGACAGTAGCGGGCTTTCAGCGGTCAGAGCGCCTCCACCAGTTTTGTTTTTTAAATGCCGAGTCTTCCCCCAATTTAGAACTCCTCCAATTTAGGCGGCATAGTTAATCCCTGCTGGGTGAAATGGTAGGTATTTCATATGCTCCTTTCCCCCAGTCTTGATCCTTCGTGTGCCACCATACTTCTTCACCTTTCTTTTGCTTTTTCCATGCGCATCGCCTCGTTTTTCTCCACCAGCGGCGGATTTTCCCCCGTCGGGCCCAGACCTGCTGGGTAATATGGCTGTTTACCTCCTTCTTTGACATGTCCTTTTTTCATGAGCGAACGCGATGAATCGGCATTGTTCCGTAGATGATGGTGATTCTCGCCCTGGCTTTTCCAAGGTGTCAGTGAGGGCGTTCGCGCGTATAGTCCTTGATCTCTTTTCTCTCTAATCTCCTTTTCTTCCCTCGTTTAGGGCTAGACCTGGCTTTCCCCGGATTCTTACGCACTAACGGACGACCTCGTGGCAGCCGCCATGACCTCCCCTAACTCCCCCGACGGCCGGCGGCCCGGGCCGTTTTCCATCGCCCATTCCCTACCCCTGAAGCTGTAAAATCTCCCTTTTACGCTCCCTCCCCGAGGGCGGTTCGCGGGCCCCCCCTCCCTCCGACTTTTTTCTCGAGGCTTCTATGGCTGCCTTCAATCTCCCCCCCCCAACACCACTTCGGTGGCGCTCTCTGAGTGCATGGTGAACTCTTTTCTTTCCCATAAAGATCTTCCCTAAATGCTCAAAGTTCTCCCGACAATTTCCCTTCGGCGCTCCTCCCGCCCCGAAATTTCCGCCCTTTGAGATGTGTTTTCCCCGGTGAAGACCCGTACTGAGTGCGGGTGACTCTCGCCTCGAACGCGTTACCAAGGTCCTTTTTCGCAAGCTCCGGTCCTCTTACACACATTCCGGGCCCCGGACAGCAGTCGTTTTTGTAACCCCCGTCGACCGGACCCTGTCGCGCGGGTCCGTCGTCTGATGATTTCTTTTGTGAAAACCAACCTTTTTTTTTATTTTTTCCGGAAATGAGGTCCCCACGCACGATCTCCTTTTTCGTCCTTTTTACAGGAACTCTCTCGGCCGTAGGGGGGGCGTTGTCGAGGTCGACCCTTCCGTACTTTTTCTTCTTCTTTTTTTTTTTTTGAGTGCAGGGCGACTCTCTTTTTTTTCCCCCTTTCCTGTGAATGCCGAGGCCCGAAGTGGAATTTTCTGACTTCGATCCAGACCTCCTGCTAGTCCCGTGGGGGACATCCCCGGTTGGCTGTCTCTTACGCAGTTCGAATTGTATGGCCACGCGAGTAATCTTTCTGATCCCCTCACATAACACTACGGCCTCCCTGGAACGTTCCTTTTCTTCCCTTTTCAATAAGGGTTTAGGAATCTTCTTTGTTGTTCCATTCTTCGTTTTGTTCTTCACGAGGGGTTTGTTCTTTCCTCGACCTTTCCTTTTCCCGAATCCCAAAGGGGACACTTTTGCCCCCGCCAAGACCTTTTCCGGGTCCCCCTTGGTTCTCTGTGAGCCCTGTCCCTTTCGCGGTGGGCTGATTAGTGCCTTATGATTTTTACCCCCTTTAACCCTGATGAGATTTCCCTTCATGTCATACATCGCCCCCCGCCGCAAACATACCTTAATCCTGGCTCTTGGTTCCTGGTTTAGGACATCTTGCGCAACCCCCTCTTTGGCTGGCGTTTTTGCACGCCTTTGCCACTCCCCTTCCCCCTTCGTCTTCCATACGATACACGCAGGTCGTTCCTTTGCCCGGTTCCCCCTGCGACCAGACTTTCCTTACCACGCCGGTTAAAACTACGACCCCTTTTAGCTTCTGCACCGCCTTTTTTCTTTCCCGCAGCTTCTTTATCACGGCTGGATTGCTCGCTTTCGGGTGCCGGGCGAAGTTTCGAGGAATTCCCCTTTCAAGACCACCGCCTATGTCTCTGCCGGCCCCTTTCTCCCCCTGGACTTTCTGGTCATGGGAATAGACAATCCTTTCTTATAGAGCTGCCCTTAGCCAAAGTACTATATCGTTCTTGGTCATCGACCAGTCCTTTCCTGGGATCTCTCCTTCTTTCTCCGGTTCAAACGGAAGTGATGGTCTCTCTTTTCCGGACATATTCCCTCCCCTCAAAATTCGACTCTAACTTCATGGCTTTCTCCTTCTAGAGCCCTCCCCCCCCCCTTTGCATGGCGGCCAGAAACAGGCCCTCGGTTCTTTAGATGACCTCTTAAACAACTGACCCTCCATTTTCGACGGCACGGAACGTTTTGGTTCCCCCTCTTCCTCCTTTCCTTTTTATGATCGAGGATTCCTTGAGCTTGGTCCCCTGGGCGCGGAGCGCGCCTGTGGGAAGATTTTTTTTTCCAAGATCTTGCTTCTGGTTTCCCAAACATGGTGCAAGACGGCGCAGACGCTTTTCACATGCTCGATTCCGCCTTTCCCAGTCCTTTTTCCCACCCCTCTTTCACGGTCTCTTCATGAGCGCTCTCGATGCCTGTGACGTTCTCTTTGGGTCCTTGTTTTTTTTCCCCTAACTGAGGCGCTCGAACTGGTATCCTTTTTCGCCAACTGGCTACACGACGGTCGGCCCCTTTGGGTCCCTTCTTCGAGCACCGCTCAACAGGAGACGCGTCCTTTTCTGCATTTGCCCTCTTTTCTGAGCGATGCCTCTTCGTTGCCGCCCAGAAAAACTTCCCCTTTTTTTCACGGTTCTCCTCTATTTAGAGGAAGGCATTCCTGCTGACGATACCTCCTCCGGTTCCCTCCCCCTCCCCTTCGAGCGCCACCCCAAGCCAGATCTCGTCACTTCTTTCTCCCCCTCGCACCTCCCAGCGCATCTCTCTATCATCTTGACAACAGAATTTCCCCTCCCCCCCTCCCGAAGACATTCGTGTCCAATTCCCTTTTTCCCCTAACTGCTCTTCTGAAAATTTCGTCTCCATCGGCTTCGCAGCTCTGGTTCCTAATATTTTTTCCTTTTCTTCTAGGACCCCTTCCGCATCATTTCGCTTCCCTTCTCCGAGATGGGGCTCGCTTCCGGTGAGCTTCATTGCGGACTCCCCCCCTTTTGCTTTTTTTTCAGCGGGCTTACAGCCAAAACAATCCGCACCCCCTATGACAAAGCTTCCTCTCTTTCTTCCCCAATCGATCACCGCACCCCATCCTTGGGCGCTTCGAAGGGTCGTTTCTTTTGGCCTGTCAAGCGTCCTTTTTTTTCCTTGCCAGCGATTTTTCCCTTTCCTGGAGAGCGCGCCGGACTGCCCCTTGCCGACATAATGGATTTCTCTTTCGGCGCCGTCAATGCGCCGCTTTTTCGCTTCTCCCTTCTTAGCGATCATCCCTGGATTTCGCATCTTCCACCCGTTCCACATTTAGCAATATTTCCCTCTTTTGTGAAGGCTTCCGCTCCTGATATGTGTTCCTTCCCCCACAAGGTGCCTCGCCCCTTCCCTTTACTCCTTTTTTGCCTCTCTGACATGGGCCGATATCTCTCCTTTTTTGGTTTTGCGCACAATACTGATTGCCCCTGGGACTTTTTCCTTTTTCCTTTTTTCCCCGAAGGCAGCGTGGTTTTTCTCCCCTTCCTGAGTCTAAACTTTATGGAATGGGGGAATCAAGTTCTCTCTCTCTCTTCTTTTCCTCTGTTGTTGATCTCTTCTCTTTCCTTCATCGCAGTGCAGCTTTGCGTTGAGCCCTCTTTTTTCTATGACCTCTTTCTTTCGGCCCGAGAACCCCCGTCGCCCTTTGCCGCGCATAAGTATGGTGCTCTCTTGATTTTTTATCACTTCGCAAGAGCGCGGGCTTTTTCATTTTTCTCCCTTCGTCCCCTCTCGGCACTTGGTGGCCGTTCTTGAAGGCTCTTCTTCTGTCCCGTTCACCCGAACGGAAGGACTTCCTTTTTTCGAGCTTTCTGAAGCGAATCGGAGTCCGTATCTTTTGCGTTTTTTCGCGCGCCGCATGAAGTCCCCCCCTAGCTTTACTCCACCTGCACCCCCCCCGATGCAGTCCGTTTCCCTGCGAAAGCTTTTTTTTTTTTTCTTTTTCGCATGCAAGCCAAGAATCCACCCCTCTCTCCCCCCGGGGATGAGTTTTCCTTTTTCCTCTCAGAAGATCGGCTTTGGCTTGCGGTTTCCTTGAGGATTCTTTGAGGCGCCTCCTTCTTTTAAGTACAGTCTCCCAATGAAGCTTCTTCCCGAGCGAGCCCCCATGGGCGGAGCTCCAATCCTTTTTTCTGCTTTCCCTTCGTTTTTGGCTCAGAAAGTGGGATAGGAGCCCCTCCCTTTTTTTACTCTCATAGCCCCCCTTCTCCCTAGCGACGACTTTCCCCTGACTCTCTTTCTCCCCCCCTGCAAGTTTGTTATGGGCGGGTGCGTTTTTTTCAATCTCGTGGATTCCTCGGATGATTGTTGTTTTTTTTTTTGGGTGTGTTGGGGGGGGGGGTTTTTTTTTCTTTTTTTTTTTTTGCGATTATCTAGCGGTCGTCGGATATTCCCTTTCTTCGCGCGGCGGTCTTTAGGGAGTTGGAGGGACCCTTTAGCAGGAGTATCCTTTCATATTTCCCCTTCATCTCATTTTCGAAGCGGGCATAGTGGAGATTCTTCCAATTTCCTTGGGCGGCAACTTTTTCCTGCTCAGCTACTTTTTCCAGCGGCCCCTCTCCGTCTTTGCTTTCTTGCTCGCATTGCCAATGACGCTGTTCCCATTTTCGACCCTCCCCCTTTTCCCCTCAGTTGGAGAGACTCCCTTCACCAGTTTTCCTCCTTCTCTTCCTAAAGCCTCCTTACCCTAGTCCTTTTCTTTCATCGAGCCTGCGGTTTTTCTTCTCCTTCCATCGACCGTTTCCCCTTCCCGGGTGCTTTTTTCTTTCTAGACTTCCACCGTGACGGAGCTCCCCCGTCGTGCCCCCCGGTTGGGTAACGACTTTCGATTGCGGTTGGTTTTTGCGCACGAGTGGCTTCGCACCTTTTAAATTTCGAATTCCGCGATCTTCCTGCCAGTTTCCGACGTAGAGGGGACCCATTGGCCCTTTTGCCCTTGTTTGGTTGAGTGGAAGTTGCCTTTTTTTTCTGACTGAATTTTTTTTAACAAGGCCCTCTCCTTTTTATGGCTCGATATTGAATCCCTTTCCCCCCATCTTTTCTTTAGAAGGGGTCCGATGTCTAGTCGTCTCCCCGCGCCCCTCAGCTTTCTTTTTTTCGTCGTATTCTGAACGCAGCCTCGACTTCTCCTTTCTTTTCTTAGTGACGAGAGATATATTCTTCCTCCAGAGAGTAATGCTTCCTTCTTTCTTCTCCCCTCAACCAGAAGCCCTATTTGTCCCTACGTTCCGAAGAACATAGGTTGTCTTGTCTAAGAATTCCTTGTCTTTCCTCAGTCGCTTTCCGCCGTAGGTCAAGCCTTTCGTTCCCCATGAAGATTTCAGGCTGCGTGCATTCTCTTGGAGCAACCTGTGTGCCCCCCTTCCTTTCCTTTTCCTGAAGAGATCACAGGTCCGGACCTATTTCTGGTGGGTCTTTCTCGCCTTGGCCCAACATAGCCCCTAGGGTCCCAAGCGCCCCCCCTTTCCTGCGCATCCGCCCCCCTTCCTCCATTTTCTTCTCTCGGTAGTAGACGATTCCCATTTATTTCTAAGTCATCAGTGGGAATGTCATCTTCCCTACCCCGAACCCCCGCTGCTCACCGGGCTTGGCAACCAATCCTCCCCAGTAAGCATCTTCCGAGCCTCTGTTGCCATAGCTGCCCCTTCTTGTCAGCCCCCCTTTTTTGAGGCGCTAAACGCACCCCTTTCGGCACCGGCACCCTTCAGGTCCAACCCTATTCTTTCCTTCCCCCCCTTCCCCCCCCCCCCCCCCCCCCCCCCAAGAAACCCCCCGTCTGCGCGTCGTGATAGTTAAGGGTCTCCCCACTCTCTCCCTTCTTCTTTTCGTAGCGATGGATTTCTTCTACGAAAAATCGGTTTCCCCGGTATTCTTCTTCGGAGCTTCGAAGGAGCTCTCGGTACTGCAGCTCCCATTTCACTTTCCTCGACTCTTTCAGGCGCTGCTTCATCACCCCCCCCCTAAGAATCCCTTCTTGATGGTAGACCTCTCACGCACGCACGCTCGGGCCTTCCTTTACCATCTTGCCGTGGCTGCCGTTGTTTATGCTTCGCCCACCAGCTCTCCCCTACATGACGGTTCCAGATTCTTTTTTGGCCGGTCGACAGAAGCGAACTTTTTCCCCTTTTTCCTCCCATCTCTTTCGTGCTCCAACTAATTTTCCGAGCGGATGCTGTGTCTTTTTACTTCACTCGGAATATGCGGATCTTTTTTTTTTAAATCGTCTGGGGAGGAAGCGGTCTGCGCGCAGAACCCTCTTTGGTTCTTTTTCTCCGTCTTTCGACAAATCTCGCGCAGCGGACCTTTCTAGGCGCCCTTGGGACATTGTAGTATCGCGCTTGAGATTCCTCGTATTTTCTTCCTCTTCCCCCCTCGCCGGTCTAGCTAGAAATTTTTTTTTTTTTCTCTGGCGACGAGCGACCCCTCGGCTTCTACTAGACCTTCGACTTGGCCCGCGACCTCCTCGTCGCGGTTAATCTTTGCCAGCCCTGCCCTTTGGTGTAATTGAACGCTAACCTTCTGGTAGTTCGATGGAACCCCCGTGATGGCTTCCTCGGAGGCTTCCCCTCGCTTCGTAAGTGAGGGATTCTATAGTTCCTTCCGGTAGAATTCTCCTATCCTCTCCCCGTGGTGTTGTCTTCGCTTTCTTCCATATACGCGCGACGCCCCCTTTACCTTCCCCCTCTCCCCCCCATGAAATGGACCGAGAATCTCCAGCGCCGGTTGCTGGCCCCTCCAAAGCCTTTTTCCTCTCTCCGAGGGAGTCAAGTACCCCCCCCCTTTTAGTTTATGAGGGAGAACCCGAACAGCCACGTCGCAGGAGTGATGCAAGCCGCGCTGCCGAGCATTAAAGAAGACGATTTCTGACGATTTCTATCCGGAGAAGGGACGCCTCCCCCCAGGCCCGCCCCACGCGGAGATTCCTCGAGGGTCCTTTTTTTCGCTGAGACAAGCCCGAGACACGTCTAAATGTTCTCCTTCCCCCTCAATTTTTTTGAATCCGGCCGTCATCCCTGACGCAGCCTCCTGAAATTTCTGCTCTTTGGGGACTAGGATGTTCTCCCCAATGGTACTGAGCTGTTCCGCTTCGCCGCTGACCCCTCTGACCCAGGTAATACTTCCCTATTCCGCAGCGATATTTGCCCCCCAACATTCCGGGCCAGGCCTCTTCGTTTTCGTGAATAAATTAATACCTCTGGCTTTTCTTTGCCCCTTGTTGCATCTGCTTCCTTAACCTGTATGTAGGGTCTTTTGGGGCTTTTTCTCCACTCCAATCTTTTTTTCCCAGCCGATGAGCTACTTTCCCTTCTTCCACAGCCTACGCAGCTTTGGGCTTTCTTGTTCTCCACACTCCCGTACTTTTAGGTTGATGTCCCGGGCGACTCAAATTCGCCCTCAGTGGAGATGCCTTCTCGAGCTCTGATCGGCGAGATGGGGTGCCGGCTTCGCAATCCTCCCCTTCCAATGATAATAGCTTGATCCCTCCTCTACCAAATCCACGACGTTTCCCCGGCCCGGGAAAGGGATTTCCCGGAAATCCTTTCCGGAATACCTCAATTAGGTTGCTTGTCTTCCGGTCTGAAGCTTTGCGTTTGCTTTCTTTTTGCCCAAGAAAAGTGAAGGCTTAAATCAGGGACCTCAGCGGATTTCCTCCCTAAAAGAGCGGACTCCCTTAGTGCTGGGTTGAGGGGTGTCGCCCCGGCCCCTAGCAGCGGTTTTTAGTCGTGTTAATGAGGAGTTTCTCCTGCCCCAGTGTGGAAGTCGCAGTAGGTAATACTTCTTCCCACCGTAAAAGAACTTTCCCCCCTGGATTCTTTGTAGTACCTATTGCGAAAGGAAATGGCCTTTCCAGATCTTTCGTGGGCAACGCCTCAGAGTTCACTCAGAACGCGCCAGCCCTTCTTTTGTACCCGCCCGTGGATATTCGGGCAGCGACTCCCCTTCCACTGACTTTTTCCCACAAAAAGTGGCGCCATTCCGTAGTCCGAGGGCCTCGTTTCTGTTAATATATCAACGGCTGTTTTTTAATGAATTCCCTTTTCATGAGGCGTTCTTTGCAGACGATGACATTATTAGCCCTCCCCCTTTGCCGTTCGGCCACACTTTACTATCTCTTCTGTTCTCTCGACCCGCAATTTTGGTCGCCTGCATTAATATCTTTTTCCACTTCCCCTTTCGATATGGTCATATGACCCCTCGGTTAGGAACGATTCGAATTGTGCCTTGGGTTTCCTACGAAGTGTTTCCCGGGATGATGGTGTCCCCCCCACTATATCACTCTAGACCCCCCCCGACCTGGCTCCAATCATGGCCAACCCGTCCCCCCCCGAGTGACCCACGGAGGCCGGAATGGTTCCCCCCCACTTCCTCTGTTGATACGGGACTTCCACTTCCCACCGTTCCCTCGTTTGAGGGTCTCTTCTCCGGAGACGCGTCATGATCTAGGGGACTTGTTCAGCCCTTCTTCTCGCAACGCGTTCTTCCCCCACTTGATCTTACAAATGTGCCCCTCCCCTTTGCGAACGTTCTATCTCCCCTGACTTCCTCCCGACTGGGACTCTCCGGTCGCTTCCCTTTTCCATGGCGCTTCTCGATGCGCCGTGCATGGTCAAGGGCTGCTGCTTTTCTGACCCCCGTTTTAGTGAGTCGCTCGAACGGTCTCCTTTTTTCTTTTCACGGGACTTCTCCTCCTTTCGGCAACTTTTTTTGTGGCCCCAAGGACCTTTTCTTTCCACAGCGACGTCTTCTCTTCGCTATTCTGCCCGATTTCTGTCGATTTCCCTGCGTTTCCGCCCAGAAAATGGTCAATTTGGTTGCACTTCTTCGGCAGCATTGATAGACGTCCCCCGGGGCTTCATCACGCTGTGCCCTTATCAAGTAACCCAACGACAGCTCCCCCGACGCGCACTTTGATCGCCGAACCCATCTTGAGCTTCCGAGAATAATCCAGAGTTCCCTACTGCCCCTCTTCGAAATCCGCAAAATCCTCACCAAACATTTGCGCATACTCACGGTCCCTCCCCCCCTGTCGGTAGCGGTCCAAGTTCTTTCTCCCCCTTTTTCTCCCATTCTCTTTAATATGTCTGTTATCGTTCTTCCTCCGCGCCGGAACAACCCCGGTTTTTTTCGTGATGATTTCCTCTACCCATTGAGCTGGGATCTTCTTGTCCCCTTAAGACCCTCCGGGAATCCGTTTCCTCTTGCGCCTCAGCGGGCTACAGATCCGAAAAGGAAACAGATATCCCCGCTCGATCTGCTGATGGAAGTTCCATTCGTCACCTCCCCCTCCCCTTCGAGAAGTTGAGTGGATCGTCTCTCCGTTCATCCGGACCCCGAGCTTTAATAAATTTTCTGCGTGCCTCTCCGGACTGACCCCCCTAATGTGATTTCCACGTAGAGGGAGGAGAAGTAAATGTAGGCGAATCGCCCTATCCCCCCATGGATTGGACTTCTTTACGGGGACGTCATCCCCTCTCGTGCCCCTCCCCCCTTCTTCCTTCTTGCCCTCCGCTTTGCCTCTACTGCAATTCCGAATATCTTTTTCCCCCCAGTGCCCAGCTTTCCCTCCGACAAGTTCCTTTCAAGCGCTCCTACTCGGGAAATTCCTTTCTTCTAGCCCGCCGGGGGAGGGCAGCACCATCTCTTCGCGGAAAGTTCGGCCGACCCCTTTCTGGTATTCGATCTACCTCGAGCCCCCCTCTTTGGCCAGGACATGGGGGACTTCACGCCGGATGTATATATTTTTCCTCTACGTTGTCTCTATCCTGGCCTTTTCTTAACTTTTTTCCCCCCTGCATGTCTGAAGCTTTGTCGTTGAGCTCGTCTCCACGGTGCCTTTTCCTTTCGAGAACAGTCGACCCCTGTCCTCAGATGGTGCTCGTAGCTTGTCCCTACTTCACCTATGGCGACCAGGAGCGCTGCCTTGTCGTGCGAGTCACAGCCCCTTTTTTGCGATATTCGCGTTTTTTTTCCTTCGGCCTGAGCTTTTTCCAAGCGTATTCGATAGGGCTGTGATTGGGCTCTTTCCTTCAGTTCCGCTCCTCTCCCCCGCAATGGATGAAGCGATCTCTAGTTGCGCGCGCGCGGCCCCCATTTTTTTGCAGCCCTGAGGCGTTGAACGCCATCGAAACCCTTGCAGTACGGCTCCCGCGCACGCGTTTGAAAGACGTTTCCCCGGATGCCTTTCTTGACATCCTCCCTCAGCCACCACTTCCTGGATGCGGTGGCGTTTTTTTTTTCCGCCGTTGCCGAAGCGTGGTCATCTCTTTTTGCTGATTTCTGAGGCTCCTCAAGCAGACGGTTCCCCTTCTTTTCGCTTCACCCCCCTCCCGGCCCCGCTCCCGGGCGTCGATCATTCCGCTCTTTTTTTCGGAATTTTTTTCCTCCGTCCCTACGTAGTGTGAGCCGATCGCGGACGCGCTTTTGAAACTCCAGAACTTGGACGTCGATAAGGTAGAAGGTAGGGGTAAGGGTGGTGAGAATTGGCGAGTGAGGTTTTATTTCGTTGACCCATGAGGGACTTTGCTTTCGGTAACTCTTCGCCTTGAGGATTTTCCCTTTCGGCTTTTCTTAAAGCGAGAGGAGGGTCTCTCTCGGATGGTTTTTTGAACGTATTAGTCTTTTGATCAGGCTTTCTTTCCGAGCTTTCCTCCCTCTAAATGAGGCTGTGGTAGCTCCTTCCTTCAACCCTTCTCACCAGTTTAGGGGCGGCTGTCGGGTCACGCTTCCCCAATACTCCCCCCGGCGCCCAGATGTGCCTCTATGCTCGTCGCTTATCGCCTTCTTCTGTAGTTTACATTCATCCCCGTCGATCCAGTTCTACTGATGAACCAGTCTCTCCTACCGGAATGGTCGCCCTAGCCGACCCTAGAACCCTTCTCTTGCCTTCCTTTAGAGAATTATAATTACCTCTTTGCCTAGCTCTCCTTGAATCTTCCGTCTCTCGACCGTTAGCCACCTTTCGCCGTTTTCTTGGGAAAGATCACTTCCCTTGCGGTTGGTGTTCTTTGCGCGCCTTCTTCTTCTTTCTTCCACTACGCGGCTGGATATAATCGATATTCTCAGGCTTTCCTCGCCTCTTTACTGGTACCGGCCGGCCCCCCCTTGCCCGGGGTGAAGTGGATTCCCTCTATCAGCCATGCTTTTCGAGGCTCAAGTTCGAATACTTTAGCCTTGAAGCCCGAATCATTCGTCCGGTAGAATGGTGGCTGTGCCTTATTCCGGATGTTATCGCCCATCTCTACAAGGTTCCACTTCGTCGACGGATGATCTCTCCTATTTCTTCCGATGAAAAGTCTAGAGTTCTCTCCAGATAGTCCTTCCCCTCTTTTCATCGTTCGATGCAAATCCGAAGTCCCCTCCTTTTTCTTAATAGAAGAGGGCCTTCCTGCCGCATTGAGGTCTGCTAATTCCCTCATCGGCATCGTCCTCCCGAAGAAGTTGTTTCAGGGACTTTTTCCTGCCGTGATCCCTGACGCTGTCTGCCGGTGTCGTTCCTCCTATGGCGCCCCCCTTGGTCAACCTTAATTGCCGGTCTGGTCGTTGTTGCTCCGTGCGCCCGACGAATTTGCAGGGAGTCGCGTGGGAGGGATTTTTTTTAACACCCTCTACGGGCAAAACTCCCCTGCAATTGGAAGAAAGTTCCCCGAAACGCGGTCCCTGCGAGTTGCGGGTAGGACGCCCCCCTCACGAAGACAGGAAGAAGGGTCATCGATGTCGCCTACATAATCTAATTGAATCCCAGCGCAAGCCCGTCATCAGTCAGGGGAATGGTCCGGGGAAAGAAAAAATTCTACTCCCCGAATCTCGTTGTCAAAAGCTTTTCCATAGTATTTGTTTACACTCTTTATTTCTTGATTTGAAAAATTGACTCCCTCTGCGGTAGCCCAATCGTTGCTCGGCCCCTACAGAAACTTCCCCCTTTCTTGCCTTATGGAGGAAAACCCTTCCCTTCCGTTACAGTATTCTGTTCCGGTACCCACTCCCATCGAGAGATCGGAGTTTTCAGATTCTCCCAAAACTCGGTCTTTTTGAGCGCGTTGCCCCCCTTGTGCCCTCATTTTCTGACTTCTTTGATCTCCGCCTTCAATTCGCTTCCCCCCTTTTCCCGAGCGGGCGGTGGCTTCTTAAACCTAAAGACATCCTTTTCCAGGTAAGGTGTTTTTCGAAAAGAAAGCCCCTTCCGAGGCGTACCCTTGTGGACTCCCTCTTTTTTGAGTGGATGCCCTCATTTTTTCTTCACTAATCGTAAGAAAAAGAGACCTCCCCACCAGACGGTTTATCTCCCACACTGCCCTGGGACGGTCCTTTAGTCGCCTCCCCTCCTTTTATGAAAGGGCCCCCCCTCCCTTGGTCCGGGGGTTTTCCTTTGTGCTGGGAATCGACGCCGCTATTAGGAGGCTTTTTTAAAGCGTTCTTCGAGTCTTTAAGCGGGAAGATAAAGACACAGGAGGGTTTCTTTCCAAACTGAACTCCTCCACCATCTCGTAGCAGGAAACCTTCTTTTATTCGGCGGGACGCTTGCAATGGTTTTCGCGCTTTTGTTCCCCTTAGCAGGTATTCCTTTTAATCAGCTCCGGTGACCCTCGTCGCGAGCCCCGAAAAATTGTGGTTTTTGAGATTGTAAGCTTTTAAATACTTTCCTCTCGTCAAAACCCTAGGTTGCCTGACCCTCCGCAGTCTTTGCGCCCTTTTTCTCTTTCAAGTTTCCCTAATAAGCTTGGAAGCCCCCTCAAGCCTACCCTCCCCGGACTCTTTTTTCCCGTGTGCAATGGCCTGCGATGATGGGCCTCCATTTCCTTGTCTTCCCTGCCACGTTCGCGACCCTTTAGGGCGTCTCGCGTATAGTCCTTTCGCTCAGGAGATCTCTTCTCTTTTCATCTCCTCTTTCATATTTGATTAGATCTCTTCGATCCCTTACGCCCCCTCACGTCTCATTCCGCGCCTTTTACCTAGAAGACCCCTGGCCACTTGCCACCCTTTCCTCGCGGTCCAATGAGCCTGTCAAATCCTTCTGGTCTCCTCCCTCTCGAGAGGATGCTTCTGACTGTCGGCAATCCGCCTTTCCATTCTCGGACGGTTCCTTCTCCCTCTTCGACCCAAAAACCTCAGTTCTAGCCTTCTCCCCATTTCCCCTCGATGTAAGACCTCCTTCTACGCGCGATCATAACTTGCACAACTTTTGAATCCTCGGAGAGAGTCTCCGAAATTTCCGCTTCTTTCAGCTGCTCGGTTTTTTGAAAAGGACGACCCGACTTCTTTTTTTATGCGCTCCCGCCAGCGACCCGTTTGTCTCCCTTGAAGATCCTTTTTTTAGACGTTTGGCCAAGCACCCCCCTCCTGGCTGCCCGGACGCTTCTTGTTCTCCTCAATCCATTCCTCGGGCTCAGTCCGTAACCACCTCGGCTCCTTCGTGGGCGTCTTTCGTGAAACCCCTCTTTCTTGGCGTTCGCTTCCGCCCCCCTCTTTCCCCGTATCTTAGGGAAGCACCTTGGTCGTCTGACACATTCCCCGAGCACTTATGTAGGGTGGCTTTTTTTTTCCGGGTCCCCTCACATGCCTCCTTTCTTTGTAGGTCTTGAGTTGCGTTTCGCCCTGCTTCCCCTCTCTCTTAAAATGCGAAGAATTCCCAGCTGCATTCTTCGAGCACCGTCATCCAGCTCCTGACAGTTGTGCGTCATCGGTTCCCGTTCTCTTTTCATTGTTCCCGAGCTCATCGCCGATCTTTCGTTTCCTCCATTGAATTCCCCCTCGCAGACGGGAACGGGCTGTTTTCCCTCTCCGGGTTTCTTACGGGTTGCTGAGTAGAAGGTCTGTCGGTTCTTGGGAAGCAAAGATGTTTCTTACCTCCTCTCAAGGGGGTCTTCTTAAATGGCCTTCCTCGGATTCAACGAGATACCGCCTTCTTTGTGCAACTATGAATTGCTGGTTTTTCTTCTTTTTAGCAAGTTCCCCCTAGTCGCGCGGGAGCTTCTGTGAATCTCCAATTGGCAAAATGATGACTTCCCTATTTCCCTCCCTCCCCCTGACTTGAGCCCAAACCTCTCGAGGGTCTTGTCGTCGTGACCTTCTTGTTTTTTTCCATTTCTCTCTTTGATGCTAGGATCTATGTTTTTTTCTGATAAAGCCGCCCTGCCAGATCACTTGAAGGTCGTCGTTCTTCTTATTCCTTCAGAACGGCAAGTACCCTTTTCCACACCTGCCGACCTTTAACAGAACAGGCTTTGCTCATGCCCAGCTATCACGGCTGGACCCTTAATGACGGCCCTCTTCGGGTGCAGGTTTTCCTTTTTCTTCAGGCCTTCTCCCACCCTTTGGGCTCCGGCAGGCCCGCTTCCTTCAGGACTATAGCGGCTTTTTTTTCGAAACGCATTTTTTTCGCGCTGCCTATTGACTCTTGGTCGGATCTCTATCTCGATTGGCCGCGACAGTCGCTCGCTTTTTCTTCCCTAGAACGGAGTCAGGTCCCCTCACGCCGTGGCCCCCCTGGAAGATGATGTTTTGAGGAACATTTCCAATATAACATGCCCTTCTGGTCCAGTGCTAACTTCTCTGGCGTCAAGTCTCTCTTTCAAGGAGGAAGGCCCCTGGTGCTTCCTCCCAAAGGCACCGGCGTTTACCCCAGTTTCCCCCCTTCACCCTTTCCGCGTCGGGCCAGGTCGCACCTTTTACGCCTTCCTTGCACGACCGGCAGGAGTTATATCCCATCGTTTTTTTCTCTTGTCAGGCCGGTTTGCGCGAAAAGCGATCCTTTCGTGACAAAAACCCGCAATTTCTTCCACAAGTGACACCGATTCCTCCTCAGTAAACGTTGAAGGGGCCGCCCCCAAGATGCACGTACCGATGTGCTGCCCGGTCTATTCCCTCGAGGAAAGCGAGACTTTTCGCCCATAGTTCCCCTATTCCCTTCTTGCTTTGCGGATTTCTCCCACCGACCTCCCTTGCAGAAGGGTCCCTGGATCCTCCGACTTCTGAAATGTCTTTTTTATGGGCAAGGGAAGGGCCTCTTCTCAACTCTCCTCTCTCGACATAGTATGGCCGCCCTTTTCCGATTTAGCTTTCTTATTCATACCGTGCCTTTTTCGGTAACCGAGACGAGTTTAGTCCTCTCCCCCAAGAGGACCGCATTCTCCCTCTTTTTGAGAGGAATGGAAGGCACGTCCTTTCCGCTTTCGTTCCTCCCCTCTCAGAGCGGCCAGCCCGCGATGTTCCTTTCCCTTTTACCGCCCATAGAAAGCGATCATCCTTCTCTCCTCTCCCCCACGCAGGACTTCCTCCAGCAACCCGTTCAAATTTTTATAATAAAGGTAGAACCCTCAATCAGCGTCGCTCCATTTAGTATGATACCCGCTCTTTGTCTTATTTTAATTCTTGCCCCTTCCCCGTGCTGCCTCCTCGTCCCCCTCCGACACCTTCCGATCAAGGAGAGGTCGTGATGCTCTACTCGAGATGGTGCTCCTCTTCAGATTTTTGTGAAGCGAAATCCTGGACTCCCCCCCTCATTTCCGCTGTTTCTTTCTACCGGCCACCCCCCAAAGGAAACGCGATTCCCCCCAACCGGTCTCTCTTTGGACTTTACGAAAGAACCGAAATCGTCCCACCCGCATCCTGGGCGCTGAAGCTTTTCTTCGTTTTTTTTGCGAGTCATCCGGAATCTGTTTTTTCCTGTCGCGGGCTCTCCTTTCCGAGGTTGACGAAATCATGGCTCCCTGCTCCCGATTTTTCGCCTTTGCGCCTCCCCCATCTCTCTTCATACATGGCGGGATCTATCTCTTCCCGGAACCAACCCCGCCCCCCCCCTCCACCATCTGAGAGTCTCCGTTGGTGTCTGCTCATTCCCTCTTGCAGCGAATATCGTCCCCCCCCCCCGTGGTCCCTGTCCCTTTCTCCTCTTGCGATACCGCCTCCTTCCGTCGACAGTTTTCACCTTTTTTATCGCGACCAGGCCATGGGGCTTCCCCCACTACTGATCTGATTTTTCCTGGTTTATCGTTCCCCTTGGTTATATCGAATCGAACCTTAGCTCACCTCCCCAGCTGCAGAGAATTTTCCCCTCCCCGCCCGCCTGACTCCCTCCCCTCCGTGTTGTTCTCTATCCGGCGTGGAAACTTTTTCTTTCCTCATCTTCCTCTTCTCGGTAGATCAGAGATGACCCCTCTTCCTTCTTGACCGCGAAACGTGCCTTTTCTTATGGGCGGCCCGCCCCTTTTGAGAGATCGCGGACCAGTTCCTCTTCGAACCGACGTCTTTTTTTTGCGGTCCAAGATAGGAACTTGGTCTCTCTTCTCCCCATATGCCTTTCTTTCCCGCCCGTCACCCCGAATTCCGATCGAGGCTGTTGATTGTGCCGACCGATGTTAGGTTCATCTCTTCATGGATGAAGAGATCTCTCTTTTTCTCCTCGCCTCGAGCCGCACGCTCTTCCATAAATGAATGTGTCGGAAACTATCCTCTCGCGCCCCTCCTCTTTAAAGCGTGCGGATTGTCCGGATTCCCTCTCCTCTGTCCATGCACTTCTCCAACCACGCCCTTTCTTTTGGATGGGTTGGATTTGACGATCCTTCAATTTTGGTCATCTCTTTTTTCGGATTGTTTGGCTGTATCCCGTCTTTTCCTGAATTTTTAAGATTTCGCTTAACCCACCCTTTACGAACCCGAGCTAGTGCATGCGCCTCCTGATGCGGAAGGTTCCTCCTCGCGGCGCAGC